>JAESFT010000042.1_pt1 | contig 335984 bp, 294 predicted proteins | sample 9269451 | NCBI WGS metagenome assembly JAESFT01 (sample SAMN14502557, study PRJNA617106) | algae metagenome | isolation source: Scytonema hyalinum WJT4-NPBG1 and co-occurring heterotrophs from well... | place: USA: Mojave Desert, Joshua Tree National Park, California | collected 2006-05-25
CCTGACCTCGCGGCCTGACCTCGCGGCCTGACCTCGCGGCCTGACCTCGCGGCCTGACCTCGCGGCCTGACCTCGCGGCCTGACCTCGCGGCCTGACCTCGCGGCCTGACCTCGCGGCCTGACCTCGCGGCCTGACCTCGAGGCCGGAATGCGGAACGGCGAGACCGCGCATCGCGCGCTGGTCTCGCCGTTCCGCATTCCGCCGTGGGGTGCCGCCGTCAGTTTCCGCCGTGGGATTTCGCTCCAGGCCTCGAGCTTGGGGCTTCGTGGTTCTCGATCCCGCCGTTCCCGACCCCGCCCCACCCGACCCGCCCCATCAGGGTTTCAGCCTATCCATCAGCCGCGGGAACGGGATGCACTCGCGGATGTGCTCCACGCCGCAGATCCACGCGACGGTGCGCTCCAGCCCGAGGCCGAAGCCCGAGTGCACGAAGGTGCCGTAGCGACGCAGGTCGAGGTACCAGTCGTACGCCTCCTCCGGCAGCCCCTCCTCGCGCAGGCGGTGCAGCAGCTTGTCGTAGTCGTCCTCGCGCTGCGAGCCGCCGATGATCTCGCCCCGCCCCTCGGGCGCCAGCAGGTCGGCGCACAGCACCGTGCGCGGATCGGCCGGGTTCTCCTTCATGTAGAAGGCCTTCGCCTCCTTCGGGTAGTTCACGACGAACACCGGGCGCTCGTACTCCGCGACGATCAGCGCCTCGTCGGGCGCGCCGAGGTCCTCGCCCCACTGGATGTCGCTCCCCTTCGCCTGGCAGAGCTTCACCGCGTCGCCGTAGTCGAGGCGGACGAAGGGCTCCTGCACGCACGCGAGCTTCGAGACGTCCCGCTCCAGGACCTTGAGCTCCGCCTGCCGACGCTCCAGCACGCGCGTCACCAGGTAGCGGACGAACTCCTCCTGCAGGTCCATGTTGTCGTTCTGGTCGTACCACGCCATCTCCGGCTCGATCATCCAGAACTCGGTGAGATGGCGGCGCGTCTTCGACTTCTCGGCGCGGAACGTCGGCCCGAAGGTGTAGATGCGGCCGAGCGAGGCCGCGAGCGCCTCGCCGTACAGCTGGCCCGTCTGCGCGAGGTAGGCCGTCCCCTCGTCGAAGTACTCCGTCGAGAAGAGCCCCGCGCGCTCGCCGATCGCCGCGGTGAGGATCGGCGTGTCGGCGCGCACGAAGTCGCGCTCGTAGAAGAAGTCGTGGACCGCCTGCTCGATCTCGTGGCGCACGCGCAGGATCGCCACCTGGCGCGGGGAGCGGAGCCAGAAGTGCCGGCGGTCGAGCAGGAAGTCGACGCCGTGCTCCTTCGGCTGGATCGGATAGTCCAGCGGGCTCGCGCCGATGATCGCGATCTCCTGGATCCCGAGTTCGAAGCCGCCCGGCGCGCGCGCGTCCTCGCGCACCTCGCCCGTCAGCGCCGCCGACGTCTCGTGCGTGAGGCGGCCGAAGGCCTCCCACGTCTCGGGCGAGACCCCGTTCTTGACGACGACGCCCTGCAGCTGGCCGCTGCCGTCGCGCAGCACCACGAACGCGACCTTGCCGGAGGAGCGCAGGTGCGTCACCCAGCCGCGCACGGTGACGGTCTGGCCGGCGTGCCGGCCCAGTTCGGAGATGCGAGCGAACGGGAATGTCATTGTCTCGTCGGCAGTTACGCGTGGGCCGGCAACCTAACCGAGCCCGTCGGCCGACGTCAACGGAACGCGCGCCGCCGTCGCACGCATCGTCTCGGAGTGACGGGCGTCACGCGCACGCGCGTTCGCGTGGTGGCGACTGCCCCCGCGCCTCGTCCCTTTCGGGGAGGCCGCGGCCCGACTGGCACGCGACGGGCACGCAGGGGAAGCGCCATTCGCGTGGGCTCCGGCGAGCGGCTAACTTCGGAAACCGTACCCATCCGTCCGCTCCGCGGCATGACGCTCCGCTCACGGCTCGCCCTCGGCTTCTCCCTCATCGCGCTGCTCCTCGGCGTCCCGCTCGCGCTCTCGCTGAGAGCGCTGCGGGACTCGGCGCACACGGTGGAGGGGCTGCGGACGCGCGAGCTCGCCGCGTCGATGCTGGTCGGCCAGGTGCGCGCGACCGCGCGCGAGCTGCGCGACGCCGACAAGGCGGTGCTCTTCGTCCCCGACTCGGGCACGAGCGAGCGCTGGATGCGCGAGAACGCGGAGCGGCTCACCGCCCTGGCGGATTCCGTCCGCCCGTTCGGGCTGGAGTCGCTCGCGAGCCGGCTCCGCCACTCGGGACACACGATCCTCACCTTCGGCCCGATCGAGGGCGCCGCGGCCGAGGGCAACAACGCGGCGCTCGCCGACCGCGTCTCGGCGCAGCACATCCTGCCCGCCATCGACGCCGTGGAGCGCGCGGCCGCCGAGGCGGAGCACATCCTCGCCGTGAACGCGCAGACCCGCGTGGCGGAGACCAGCGCCGCCGCCCGCGAGGCGCTGCAGCTCTCGGCCACGCTGCTCGCCGCGGCGCTCGCCGGCGCGCTGATCGTCGCGGTCTGGATCACGCGCTCCATCTCGCGCCCGGTGCTCGACCTGGAGCTCGGCATGAGCGAGGTCGCCGACGGCAACTTCGGGCACCAGCTGGCGATCGCCCCCTCGCGCGACGACGAGTTCGGGCGCCTCGCGCGCAGCTTCCGCACGATGGCCGCGCAGCTCGCGGAGCTCGACAAGCTGAAGGCGGAGTTCGTGTCGGTCGCGTCGCACGAGCTGAAGACGCCGATCAACGTCATCCTCGGCTACCTGACGCTCCTGGAGGACCAGCTGTACGGGCCCGTGACCGCCAAGCAGCTCGAGGTGCTCGCCACCGTCGAGAACCAGGCGCAGACGCTCTCGCGCCTCGTGCAGCACCTGCTCGACGTCAGCCGCTTCCAGGCGGGCGCCGCGCGCCTCGAGCCGCGCCCCATGTCGCTGCACGGCTTCCTCACGGAGCTCGAGCAGACGTTCGAGGTGCTCGCGACGCAGGGGCGCGTCGGCTTCGCGGTGACCGCCGCGCACGACCTGCCCGAGGTCGTGACGTGGGACCGCGACCGCATGAACGAGGTGCTCGCGAACCTGCTCGCCAACGCGTTCAAGTTCACCGAGGCCGGCGGCCGCGTGGCGCTCACCGCCGCGCCGACGCCCGATCGCACCTGCGTGCGCCTGTGCGTGCGCGACACCGGCGCCGGCATCCCCGCCGAGCAGCTGACGCACATCTTCGACAAGTTCTTCCAGGCCGACAACCAGCACGAGTCGGCACAGAAGGGGAGCGGGCTCGGGCTCGCGATCGCGCGCGAGATCGTCGAGGCGCACGGCGGGACGATCACGGTCGAGAGCACGCGCGGCACCGGCACCGCGTTCTCGATCGTGCTGCCGATCGTCGCCGGCGATCCGACGCCGGCCATCGAGCCGGCGGTCGGCGCACGCGACGGGGATCCCACGGGGCTGCGCGTGCAGCCGGTCGGCGCGGGACGGGGCTGACGTTGCGAATCCCGTCCCGCGCTCTCGCCCCGCTGCTCGCGACGCTCGCGCTCCTCGCCGCCTGCCGGCGGCCCGCCCCGCCGCCGGCGCCCGTGGTCGTCGAGTCGCTGCAGGCGGTCGCCGACCGCATGTGGGCGACCACGCGCGACGCCGTGGTGCTGATGCAGCGCCGCGGCGAGGCCGCGCAGGCCGACAGCCTGCTCACCGAGTTCCGCTCCCAGTACGCGGGCACGCCCGCCGCCACCGACGCGCTCTTCTGGCGCGCCATGCTGCGCGCCGACCCGGCGAGCACGATCAGCTCGACGCGCGCCGCGCAGGCGGACCTCGCGGCCTACCAGGCGAGCGAGGAGGCGCCGCCGCTGCACGTGCCCGCGGGTGTCGTGCGGCGCCTGCTCGTGCAGAACGACTCGCTCCGTCAGGTCGTGAGCACCACGCGCGCGGCCGCCGCGCTGCTCGTCCCGCGCGACAGCCTGAAGCCGCGCGACGAGGAGATCGCCCGCCTGCGCTCGGAGCTCGAGCAGTCGCGCGCGGAGCTCGAGCGCGTCCGGCGTCGGCTCGCGCCCCCGCGACGCCCGTAGTGCCCCTGCCCGTCGCCGTCGTCGTGCGCAACCCGCGCGCACGACGCGCCGCCCACGCCCTGCACGCGGACGTCCTGCACACCCTGGGCACGCGCTACGACGTGCGCGTCGCGACGCCCGACTCCGCACGCGAGGTCACGGCATGCGCGGCGCAGGCCGCGCGCGACGGCAGCGCGATCGTGATCGCCGCCGGCGGCGACGGCACCGCCCGCGCGGTCGCGCAGGGGCTCGTGGGCACCGACGTGCCGCTCGCCCTGCTGCCGGTCGGCACCGCCAACGACCTCGCGCGCGCGCTCGGCCTGCCGCGCGACGCGCGCGCCGCCGCGGCGCGGATCGTCGCCGGCCGCATCCGCGCCGTCGACGTGGTGGACGCGGGCGACGCGCTGTTCTGCACGGTCGGCGGCCTGGGACTCGTGTCGCGCAGCGCGTTCCTCGTCAACGAGATGAAGGCCGCCGGCGGCGTCGCGCGGGCCGCGGCGTCCGCGGCGGGCGCATTCGTCTACAAGCTCGCGGCCACCTCCGCCCTGTTCACGCACGGCGGCGCGACGCGCATGCTGCAGGTCAGCTGGCTCACGCCGCAGGGCGTGCGGCGCGACGAGTCGCTGCGCGTGCACGGCGCCTTCATCGCCAACCAGCGCTTCCTCGGCGGCGGGCTCGCGCTGCCGAGCGGCTCGGTCGACGACGACGGCGTCTTCGAGCTGTGCCTCGTGCGCGAGACGCCGCGCGCGCGCCTGCTCGACGCCTTCACGCGGCTCTCGCTCGGCCTGCCGATCCCACCCGAGGTCCTGCGCATCATCCCCGCCACCGAAGCGCACCTCGCGATCGGCGAGGCCGACGCGCTGCTCGGCGACGGCGAGCGCCTCGGCGCCGGCCGGCTCTTCACGCTGCGCGCGCGCCCGCGAGCGCTGCGCGTGATCGTCTGAGCGCGCCCCGTTCCGGGGCCCGCGCCGCCGCGCTCAGCCCACCCGGAACAGCTCCAGCGAGCGCGCGTAGCGGGTGCCGAGCACCTGCCGGAGCCCCTGCGAATCGGGCGCCGTGAGCTCCGGATCGCGCCCGAGCAGGCGCTCCGCCGCCTCGCGCGCGCGGGCGTTCAGCTCCTCGTCGCGCAGCGGGTCGGCGACGCGGAAGGTCGGCTCCCCGCTCTGCCGCTCGCCGAACAGGTCGCCCATGCCGCGCAGGCGCAGGTCGGCGCGCGCGATCTCGAAGCCGTCCTCGGTGCCGACGAAGGTCTGCAGCCGCTCGGCGGCCTCCTGCCCGACGTCGCCGAGCAGGATGCAGTAGGACTGCTCGCCGCCGCGGCCCACGCGCCCGCGCAGCTGGTGCAGTTGCGAGAGCCCGAACCGCTCCGGATGCTCGATCAGCATCATGGTCGCGTTGCCCACGTCGATGCCGACCTCGATCACCGTCGTCGCGACCAGCAGGTCCAGCTCCCCGTCGCGGAAGCGGCGCATCACGGCGTCCTTCTCGTCGGCCGGCAGGCGCCCGTGCAGCAGTCCCACGCGCCGGTGCGCGAACACGCCCTCCGTCAGCTCCTCGAACGCGACCGTCGCCGCCTTGAGGTCCGACTTCTCCGACTCGTCGATCAGCGGATAGACGACGTACGCCTGCCGACCCTTCTCCAGCTCGCGCTCGACGAACTGCAGCACGCGCTCGCGCGCGCTCTCGGGGCGCAGCGCGCTCGTGATCGGCTGTCGCCCGGGCGGCTTCTCGTCGAGGATCGACACATCGAGATCGCCGTAGAGCGTCAGCGCGAGCGAGCGCGGGATCGGCGTGGCGCTCATGAGCAGCACGTCGGGCGCATGTCCCTTCGCGCTCAGCGCCTTGCGCTGCTCGACGCCGAATCGGTGCTGCTCGTCGATCGCGACGAAGCCGAGCCGCGCGAACTGCGTCGCCTCCTGCACCAGCGCGTGCGTGCCGACCACCAGCAGCGGCGCGGGCTGCGCCATGAGCACCGCGGCCTCGCGCCGCTCGCGGGCCGACATCCGTCCCGTGACGAGCAGCGGGCGGATGCCGAGCGGCTCCAGCAGGCGCGAGAAGGTGCGGAAGTGCTGCTCCGCCAGCAGCTCGGTCGGCGCCATGACGGCGGCCTGCCAGCCGTTCTCCATCGCCAGCAGGCAGGCGAACAGCGCGACGATCGTCTTGCCGCTGCCGACGTCGCCCTGCAGGAGCCGGTGCATGCGCCGATCGCTCGTCATGTCCATGACGATCTCGCGCAGCGCGCGCGTCTGCGCGCCCGTGAGCTCGAACGGCAGCGCGCCCTTGAGCGCGGAGGTCAGCTGGCGGCGGTTGGTGAACGCGATGCCGTCGCGCTTGTCGCGTGCGAGCGCGTTCGCGCGCCGATGGAGGATGTGCACGCACAGCAGCTCCTCGAACGCGAGCCGTGCCCGCCCCTCCAGCGCCTCGGCGATGCTCGTCGGCCGGTGCACCATGCGCAGCGCCTCGGGCAGCGGCGGCACGCCGCCCAGCGCGAGGATGTCGGCCGGCAGCGTCTCGCGCACCTGCGGCAGCAGCAGGTCGAGGTGTGCCTCGACGAGCGTGCGGATCTGCTTGAACGAGAGCCCCTCGGTCGCCGGGTAGACCGACAGCACGCGCCCGCCGCCGGTGCCCTGCTCCTCCGGCCCCATGTTCACGAACTCGCGCGGCTGCAGCTGGCGCCCGTGGAAGAAGCGCACGGTGCCGGTCAGCAGGAGCACGTCGCCCTTGTTGATCGTGCGGTCGAGGAAGGGCTGCCCGGGCCACGAGACCTCCAGCATCCCGCTCGCGTCCTTCACGACCGCCTGGAAGATGCGCAGCCCCTTCCGCGTGGGGATCACGCCCTTCGACACGACGCGCCCGACGACGGTGCCGTCCATGCCCGCCTCGAGGTCGGCGATGCGCGACACGGTGCTCGCGTCCTCGTAGCGATGCGGCACGTGGTACAGCAGGTCGCGCGCGAAGATGACGCCGAGCTTCGCGAGCGCCTGCGCGCGCGCGGGCCCCACGCCCTTCAGGTAGGTGACGGGCGTGTCGAGCGAGACCTTCGGCGGGGTCGGGGCGCGGCGGGGGGCAGTCATCGTGAAGGCTGCGGACTGCGGACTGCGGGTCCGGCCGGCGGGGCGTCCCGAGGTCCGATCCGCAGCCCGCAGTCCGCAGCGCCGTTGGTCAGTCTTCCGTCAGCTCGCGCGCGAACGCCGCGGGATCGAACGCCTCGAGGTCGTCCGCCGCCTCGCCGACGCCGATGAACTTCACGGGCAGGTCGAGCGCGTCGTGCACCGCGACCACCACGCCGCCCTTCGCGGTGCTGTCCAGCTTCGTCACGACGAGGCCCGTGATCGGCACCGCCTCGGAGAACTGCTTCGCCTGCTGCACCGCGTTCTGCCCGATCGTGCCGTCCAGCACGAGCAGCGTCTCGTGCGGGGCGCCGCCGAGCCGCTTGCCGATGACGCGGTGCACCTTCTTCATCTCCTCCATCAGCCCACCGCTCGTGTGCAGCCGGCCCGCGGTGTCGATGATGACGACGTCCATGCCGCGCGTGATCCCCGCGTCCACCGCGTCGAAGGCGACGGCCGCCGGATCGGTGCCCGGCTTGGAGCCGACGAACTCCGCGCCGCCACGCTCGGCCCACACGCGCAGCTGGTCGATCGCGCCCGCGCGGAAGGTGTCGGCCGCGCCCACGAGCACGCGCTTGCCCTGCCGGCGGAAGCGCGCGGCGAGCTTGCCGATGAACGTCGTCTTGCCGGCGCCGTTCACGCCGATGACGAGGATGACGGTCGGCGCCTCCGGCGCGAGACGCAGCGCGGGATCGCTGTTCCCCTCGCGCAGCTCGGCCTCGACCAGCCGGCGCAGCGCGTCCTGGAACTCGGTCTCGGTGCGGATGAAGCCCTTCTGCGCGTAGCCGCCGATCTGGTCGACGAGACGCAGCGTCGTCGGGACGCCGAAGTCGGCGGCGAGCAGGATCTCCTCGAGCTGCTCGAGCGAGCCTTCCTTGACGCCGCCGCGCAGGATGACGCCGACGTCGGTCGTCGCGACGTCCTTGATGCGCTGCCAGAGCGACTTGCGGGGCGCGTCGCCCTCTTTGCGGAACAGCCGGGCCATGTATGCGGAAGGTACGGGTCGAGGATGTCAGCGCAGACCGAGGCGGCGGCGCGAGAGCCACTCGCCGCACAGCAGCAGGAGCGGCAGGACGTACGCCCACCACGCCTCGCGCAGGCGAGGCGCCCGATCCGACGTCGCGCCGCCGCCGACCGCACCGGCCTGCACGGTCGCGCGGCGCGGCAGCAGCTCGCGCGCGGCGCTGACCGCGAGCACCGACGTGCCGCCGGGACCGCGCACGTCGTACACCCCGGCCGCCAGCCCGGGCGTCGTCGCGGTGCGCTCGCCCGCGCCGAAGCGCACCGTCAGCGAGTCCACCGCGCCGCCGCGCCGTGCGACCACGAGCGCCGCCACCGAGTCCGCGCCGCCGCGCCGCCACACCACCGGCTCGCCGGCGCGCACCACGCCGCCCTCGGGCACCGCCGCGCGCCGATCACCGCGCCCGGCCGCGAGCCAGTCCAATATACCCCCCCAGAGCGCCTGGAACGCCGACGTCGCCACGCCGCCGCGGAACTGCCACCGCCACAGGCCTCCGACGCCGACCACCGCGACCCGGCGCGCGCCCTCGACGCCGGTCACGGCGGGACGCGTCGCGCCCTGCCGGCCGAGCCGCGCCTCGAGCCCGACCCAGTCGCCGGCCGGCGCGCCGGCGCCCAGCTCGATCGGCGGCAGCGAGTCCCACACGACCGCCGACAGCGCCGGCGCGAGCGGCGACGGCGGCGCGGCGAACGCGTACCACTCGCCTCCCTCCTCGTCGCCCGCGGGGCGCGGCGGCGCCACCAGCGCGAGCGCCCCGCGTCCGAGCGCGCGCGGCGCGCCGAAGACGGCCGTGTCGCCGTGCAGCACGAGCAGCCCGGCCTCGCGCGCCGCCGCGCGCACGGTCGCCTCGTCCACGGGTGCCAGCGACTCCTCGCGCCGCCACGTGCCGGGCGCCACGCGGTAGAACGCGCGCACCGGCAGCCCGAGCGCGCCGCGCACGACGCCGAGCGCCGCGCGCGCGTCGAAGTCGGGGTTGGCGCTGACGAAGACGACGGCCGGCACGTCGCTCACCTCCAGCGCCGCCGACGCGGTGTCGTTGCGTGGCTCGCGATCGCCGGCGGTCGCGACGACCGCACGCGCCACGAGCGTTCCGGCCCGCCCGGCGAGCGGCACCCGCAGGCGAACGGCCTGCTCCGCGTGCGGCGCGAGCGCCGCGACGGGCGCCTCGCCCGCCACCCGGTCGTCCAGCAGCAGGCGGACGGTGCCCGCGCCCGCGCCGCGCGCATCGGCTCCCACGAGCACCTCGGCGGTCACGGTATCGCGCTCGCTTCCCGTCGGCGGGAGCGTGAGCGCGACGATCGCGGCGTCCGCGCCACGCGCGGGCGGCAGCACGATCGCGCGCGATCCGCGCGGCGCGCGCGCCAGCGCCTCGCGCTCGTCGATCTCGCCGTCCGTCACCAGCAGCAGCGGCCGACCGGCGGCGGCGGCGCGGTCGGCGAGCGCGCTCACCTGCGACCGCGCATCGCGCGCCTCGTCGAGGCTCGCGACGCCGCCACGTGCGCGCGCCCGCAGCGAGTCGCCGAACAGCCAGAGCGTGTCGCTCGCCAGCCGGCGCGCCGAGTCGGACGCGGCGCGGAAGGCGGCGGAGTCGCCGCCGCGCGTCCAGCTCGCGGAGGCGTCGAGCGCGACGAGCGGCGCGGCCGCCCGCGCGCGGCCGCGGGGCGCGTCGAGCGCGAGGGCGGCGAGCAGCGTCATCGACGCGAGGCGCAGCAACGCGAGCGCCGCCACGGCGAGGTGCGCGCGCGGCGGCGGAACGTACGCGAGAACGGCGAGGACGGCGGCGATGGCCAGCGCGAGCAGCCAGGCGGTCATCGCGTCAAGCTAGCCGCGGGTCGCGCCGCGCGCAGGGCGCGACCCGTCAGGCGGCGGTCAACGCGGCTACTCGCCCGCGCTGGCCAGGCGCGGCGCGCCGCCCGCGCGCTCGTCGATCTGCGACAGCAGCTCGCGGCGCAGCGCGGTGAACGCGCTCCTCTCGCGGCGCTCGATCGGCCAGCCGCTCTTGTCGCGGAGGGCGATGCGCGGATCGCGCTGCTGCCCGCCCACGAGCACCTCGAAGTGGAGGTGCGGCGCGGTCGAGAGGCCGGTCGAGCCGACGAAGGCCACGGTCTGCCCGATCCCGACGCTCTTGCCCGGGCGCACGCCCTTGGCGAAGCCGCGCAGGTGGCCGTAGCGCGAGACGTAGCCGTTGCGGTGCCGGATCTCGAGGACGTTGCCGTAGCCGCCGCTCCAGCCGGCCTTGATGACGACGCCGTCGCCGATGGCGCGCACCGGCGTGCCGGACGACGCGGCGTAGTCGGTGCCGCGGTGCGCCTTGCGGATGCCGAGGATCGGGTGCCGGCGCATGCCGAACACGCTCGAGATGCGGCGGAACTCCAGCGGCGCGCGCAGGAAGGCCGCGCGCAGCGACTTCCCTTCCTGATCGTAGAAGTCGGCCGCGGTGCCCCGGCCGCGGAAGCGGATCGCCTCGACCGGCTTGCCGCCGACCGTCAGCGCGGCGGCGAGGATCTTCGCGTCGCGCGGCGAGCCGTCGGGCGCGACGCGGCGCTCGATCAGCAGCCCGACCGAGTCGCCCTTCTGCAGGTCGCGGCTCATGTCGACGCGGTACTCGAACAGGTCCGCGAGCTTCCACACGAGCTCCGAGCGCTTGGGCGCGGGGAGCCGCCCGCCGAGCGCCTGGTGCATCGTCTCGTAGAGGCTCGACGCGATGACGCCGCGCGCGGCGACCGTGTCGGTCCGCCAGGCGAGCTTCTCCTCGATCGCGTTCCACGCGCCCTCGAGGTACTTGAGGCGCACCACGCGGTCGACCGCCGGCTGCACCACGATCTCGGCGGGCACGCTGTCGGTGCTCATGCCGCTCGTGGTCACCGTCATCCCCGCCTTCAGCTGCCGCGGGTCGAGCGCGTCGGTCCCCTGCAGCGCGCGCGACGCCTGCTCGCGGCTCAGCCCCGCGCGCTCCAGCAGCGCGACGAGCGTCTCGCCGCGCCCGAGCGTGTCGACGCGCGAGCGCCAGACCGGCGCGAGCGGCGCCTGCGTCGGGCGCGGCGAGGCGATGAGCGCCTCGGCCACCGGGCGCACCGGCTCGGGCGCCTCGGGGGTCAGATACGCGGCGACGGCCGCCGCGCCACCGACGACGAGATACGTCGTGGCGCGCAGGCGGCCGTGCGGACGAGCGGGCTTACGGGGAGACTGGGACAACGCGGCGCTCCGTCAATCCATCTGGCGGCGAATGAACGTCGGGATCTCCATGTCCGAGAGATCCTGCGGTCCGCCTCGCTCGGGCGGATTCATCGGCGCGCGCGGACGCGGGGCCTCGCTCGCCGGGGCCGTGCGCGCGCCGGCGTTGAGCACGCGACCGCCCACGGGAGCAGGACGCTCGCCGCGCGGGAAGGGCAACACGTTCGGGTTGGCGCGCGTCGGCTCGGCCGCGCCCGCGCCGCCCATGCCGCCGAGCTGCAGCTGACGGTCGAAGCCCGTGGCGATCACCGTCACGCGGATCTCCCCCTGCATCGCCGGCTCGTGCACCGCGCCGAAGATGATCTCGGCCTCGTCGCCCACCGCGTCGTGCACGATCTCGTTGATCTGGTGCACCTCGCCGAGCGTCAGGTCCGCGCCGCCCGTGATGTTCACCAGCACGCCCGTCGCGCCCGAGATCGAGACGTTGTCGAGCAGCGGCGAGGAGATGGCCTGCTGCGCCGCCTCCATCGCGCGGTTCTCGCCGCGGCCCATGCCCGTGCCCATGAGCGCCGAGCCGCCGTTCTGCATGACGGTGCGCACGTCGGCGAAGTCGACGTTCACGAGCCCCGTCACCGAGATCAGCGACGAGATGCCCTGGGTCGCGTGCAGCAGGACCTCGTCGGCCTTCTTGAGCGCGTCGCCGAACGGGATGCCCTTGCCCACCACCGCGAGCAGCCGCTCGTTCGGCACGACGATCATCGTGTCGACGTGCTTGCGCATCTCGGCGATGCCGTGCTCCGCCTGCCGCATGCGCTTGCGCCCCTCGAACAGGAAGGGCTTGGTCACGATGCCGACGGTGAGCGCCCCCGCCTCGCGCGCGAGCTCGCAGACGACCGGCGCCGCACCCGTGCCCGTGCCGCCGCCCATGCCGCACGTGATGAACACCAGATCGGCGCTCGCGATGACGCGCGACACCTCGTCGCGATTCTCGTCCACCGCCTGCCGCCCGATCTCCGGGCGCGCGCCGGCGCCCAGACCGCGCGTGAGCTTCTTGCCGATCTGGATCTTGACGTCGGACTTCGAGGTCAGGAGCGCCTGCGCGTCGGTGTTCACCGAGATGAACTCGACGCCTTCGAGGTGCTCCTCGATCATGCGGTTGACGGCATTGCCGCCACCCCCGCCGACGCCCACGACCTTCATGCGGGCGTTCTGCGTGGCGCTCTCCTCGAACTCGAAGATCATGCGGACGCGACTCCAGATGCTGCGGGGGAGTGATTGGGCGAGCCGAGGGCGGGGCGGCTGCCCGGGTCGAGCCGACGACACGTGCGCGCCGATGGGGGAAGAACTGCCGGCGCGGCGACTACGGTGGCGTCTCGACCGCCGCCGAATATAACGAGAATCCCGCGCGCTGCCACAGGGTCTCGCGCGAGCCGCGTCGCGCACCCGTCGCACGGTGCGCAGCGCCCGGCGGCGACGTCGCCGCACGGGTCATCACCCTACATCGACGACCCAGATCGCGAAAGATCACACGTCCGCCGACGCGCCCGAGCGCACGTCCGATCGCGCGCCCGCGCACGCCCCCGAACATCCGGCTTTTCCACACGCGCGCGTGCGCAAGACACCCTTGATCTGGCGCCGCGCGTGATGTACGGCGCATCCCGCGGCGCACGTCGTGCGCGCGGCCCGTGCACGCGGCGCGCACGACGCGCGACGCACTGGTGCGCATCGCGCACGTGGCATGCGCGACGTGCCAGGATGGCGTGCAGCGCCTCGCCTTACGCCGACAGCCGTCGCTGGCTCGACATGCGTACCGCCGCGCGCGTCGTCGGACGTGTGACATGCGTCGAACGTGCGGCACGTGTGGAACGTGTGGAACGTGTGGAACGTGTGGAACGTGTGGAACGTGTGGAACGTGTGGAACGTGTGGAACGTGACGAGCGCGCGGCGCGCCGACGCCGTGCACGACGAACGGGCCGCCGCGCCACGCGCGACGGCCCGTTGACACCCGAGCGACGGCTCAGAAGAAGTCCTGCAGCCAGAGCTTCAGGCGCTGCGCCCACTTGTCCATCCCGGGCGCCGGGATCGCGATGCGCTTCCCGCTCACCGCGGTCGACACGCCCGACGCGCTGCGTAGCGCGACGCGCGAGGCACCGTACAGCGCGAGGCCGACGGCCGTCACGGAGCGCGGCGACTCCACCGTCTCGCGCAGCCCGCCGACGAAGTCGCGCGGCATGCCCAGGCGGACGCTGACGCCGAACACGTCCGCCGCCAGCTCGGCGATGCCGGGCATCTCGGCGCCGCCGCCGGTGAGCACGAACCCGCCGCTCAGGCGTCCGCCGTAGCCCGCGCCCTCCACCCCGCGCTGCACGAGATCGAAGATCTCGTCGAGCCGCTGGTGGATGATGTGCGCCAGCAGCTCGCGCGGGATCTGCCGGTCGCCGTGCACGCCGCCGCCCGGCAGCTCGATCACTTCCGTGGGATCGACCATCGACTCGAGCGCGACGCCGTAGTGCTCCTTCAGCTGCTCCGCGTCGCTGTGCGTCACGCCGACGCCGTGCACCAGATCGTTCGTGACGTGCGAGCCGCCGAACGGCACCGTCGCGAGGTGACGGATCTTCCCCTCGTGGAAGAGCGCGACGTCCGTCGCCGCCGCGCCGAGCTCCACGAGCGCGACGCCCATCTCCTTCTCGTCCTCGCTCAGCACCGCGAGCGAGCTGGCGAGCGGCTCGAGCACCAGTTCGCGCACCTTGAGCCCCGCACGCTCGACGCTCCGGCGCACGTTCATCGCCGGCTGCGCCCCGATCGTGACCAGGTACATCTCGGTCTCGAGGCGCATGCCCGTCATCCCGATCGGGTCCTGGATGCCGGCCTCGCGGTTCACCATGTACTCCTGCGGGATCGCGTGCAGCAGCTCGCGGTCCTGCGGGATGGCGTGCGCGCGCGCCACGGCGTTCACGCGCTCGACGTCCGCGCGCGAGATCTCGTCGCCGGCCACGGCGACGATCCCCTTGCTGGTCATCGCCTGCACGTGCTCGCCGGCGATGCCGACGAACGCGCTGTCGACGGTCGCGCCGGCCATCCGCTGCGCGTCCTCGAGCGCGCGCGTGATCGACCGCGCGGTCTCGTCGATGTTGGCGACGATCCCCTTCTTCATCCCCGTGGTGGGCGCCTGACCGACGCCGAGCACGCGGATCCCGGGCCGCTTGGGCAGCTCGCCGACGACCTCCGCGATGATGGCGGTCGTCCGCGCCGAGCCGATGTCGAGCCCCGCGACGAGTCTCTCGTGCTTCATTGCAGTCTGGCGATCACCTGGTCTCGATAGCGGAGGTCGATCTCGGCCACGCGCACGCGGCGGCGCTGCAGATCGTCCTCCACCGGCACGAGGTCCGCGAGGCGCTCGACGGACACGTCCGCCATCGCGCGCACCACGACCGTGGTGCCGCCCCACGCGCCGGCGGGCGCGGGAGACGTCACCGTGAATTCGAACTCGTCGCGCGCGGCCCCGGCCCCGGTGCGCCGCGCCTCGCTGATGCGCGCGAACAGCCGCGGCGCGCCCTCGCGCATGCGCCCGAGCAGCCGCAGCAGCGTGGTGTCCCGCGCCGCCACGAGGGGTACGTCCAGCCCGCCCGTAGCGCTCGGCTCCACCGGCAGCGGCGTGCCCGCCTCGTCGTAGACGGCGATCCCGGCGCGGGCCGGTGCCATCGCCACCGGGGTGCGCTCGTCCACCAGCACCCGCAGCGTGCCCGGCAGGCGGCGGGTCACCTCCGCCCGCTCGACCATCGGGTGCCCGACGACGCGGCGCTCCAGCGCGGCCAGCTCCGTCCACACCGAGGTCATGGTGTCGACGCGCAGCCGCGCCACGAGCTCCGCCGTGGACGCGTAGCGCACCCCCTCCAGCTCGACGCGGCGCACGCGGAAGTACGCCAGCCGCGACAGCGCCGGCGGACCCCAGGCGGGAGCCGACAGCGTCCCGCCGATGACGAGCAGCCCGAGGGCCACGCGCACGACCCGGCGTGCGCCCCACCCCCGCGGGGCCGGCGCCTCGGTCTCGGGAGCGTCGCTCACGCGCCGCGCTCCCCCGTCAGGCGAGCCAGCAGCTCGGGGCCGGTGCGGGTGACGTCGCCGGCCCCGAGCGTGAGCACGACGTCGCCGGGCGCCACGTGGGCGGCCAGCGCCTCGGCGAGCCCCTCGCGCGCACCGCGCCAGGTCACCGGCCGGCCGGCCGCGCGCGCCGCCTCCTCCACCAGCCCGGCGGTCACGCCCGGGATGGGCTGCTCGCGCGCCTGGTAGATCTCGGTCAGGAACACCGCGTCCGCGCCGGCCAGCGCCTCGCCGAACGCACCGGCGAAGTCGCGCGTGCGCGTGAACAGGTGCGGCTGGAAGGCGGCCACGATCCGGCGCCCGGGATACGCGGTGCGCGCGGCGGCGAGCGTCGCGGCGACCTCGGTCGGGTGGTGCGCGTAGTCGTCGACCACCTGCACGCCGTTGGCGACGCCGAGGCGCTGGAAGCGCCGCTCCACGCCGCCGAAGCCCTCGAGCCCGGCCCGCATCTCGTCGAGCGTCGCGCCGAGCAGCAGCCCGACCCCGATGGCCGCGAGCGCGTTGCGCACGTTGTGCGCGCCCGGCACCCGCAGCGCGATCTCGCCGAGCGGCTTGCCGTCGTAGACCACCGTGAAGACGGTGCGGTCGCCGTCCGGGGCGCTCGCGGTCCGCAGGTCGTGCGCGACCAGTCGCGCGTCGGGGTGCGCGTCGGGCGCGGCGACGCCGTACTGCACCACCTCGGCGCTCGCCGGGAACGGGAGCGCGTTCGCCCCCAGATCGTCGGCGCAGGCGACCACGAAGCGCGCCCGGTTGACGAACTCCGCGAACGCGCCGCGGATGTCATCGAGGTCGGCGTAGATGTCGAGGTGGTCGGCCTCGACATTCGTCACGACGGCGACGGTCGGCGTCAGCGCCAGGAACGAGCGGTCGTACTCGTCCGCCTCCACGACGAAGCGCTCGACGCCGTCGAAGCGGAGGTTGCCGCCCCACGCGCCCACGCGCCCGCCGACGACGCCCGTCGGCGCGAGCCCGGCCGACGCGAGCGCCTCGGTCGTGAGCACGGTCGTCGTGGTCTTGCCGTGCGTGCCGGCGATCCCGATGCACGCGCCGCCGGCGATCGCCTCGGCGAGCGCCTCGGCGCGGCGGATCACGGGGAGCCCGGCCGCACGCGCCGCGGCGAGCTCCGGGTGGTCCTTCGGCATCGCCGAGGTGACGACGAGCGCGCGGGCCCCGGCGACGTGCGCGGGGTCGTGCCCCGCCTGGACCTCGACGCCCAGGCGCCGCAGGTCGTCGACCTGGGCGGCGTTGGCGTCGCACCCGGTGACCGTGGCGCCCCGGCGGACGAAGAGCTCGGCGAGCGCACTCATCCCGGCGCCGGCGATGCCGACGAAGTGGACCGGGCGGGGATCGGGGGTCAGGAGGAGGGGCATGGCGGCCGGCGCAATATGACGGGCTTCCCGCGGCCTCTCAAGGCGACGCCGGCGGGCGCGCGATGCGCGCTCACGCGGCCCCGCCGACGACCGTCAGGATCTGCGCGGCGATGCGGGCGGCGGCGTCCGGCCGCCCCCGTGCGGCGGCCGCGCTCGCCAGCGCGTGCAGCCGGTCTGGCGACGCCAGCAGCTCGCCGGTCAGTGCGGCCAGCCGCTCCGCCGACAGCTCGCGCTGCGGCAGGTGGATGGCCGCCCCGGCCGACTCGAGCGCCCGGGCGTTGTGGGTCTGGTGGTCCTGCGCCGCGGTCGGCAGCGGCACCAGCACGCTGGGGAGCGCCCAGGCGCACAGCTCGGCGATCGACATCGCCCCGGCGCGGGTGAGCGCGAGATCCGCCGCGGCGTACGCCTCGGCGATGGGCGCGAGGTAGGGCACCACGCGGACGCGCCCCCCGGACGCCCGGTCCAGCGCGGCGTACGGCTCGAACTGGCCGCGCCCGGTCGCCCAGATCACGCCGAGGCCGGCCGGCAGCCCGGCGCCGATCCAGGCGGCCATCGCCTCGTTGAGCGCGCGCGCCCCCTGGCTCCCGCCGAAGGCGAGCAGGACCATGCGGACGTCGGCCGGCAGCTCCCACCGGGCGCGGGCGGCGGCCCGGTCCGGTCGATCGGCGGGCGGCGGCTCGATCGGGTTGCCGAAGGCGTGCACGCGCGTGTGCGCGCCGGGCGACAGCGCCCGAGCGCCCTCGGGGAAGCCGAGGAAGACGTCGTGGGCGCGGCGCGCGAAGAGGCGCGTCGTCTGGCCCGGGTTGCTGTCCGCCTCCTGCAGCATCACCGGCACGCGGTGCGCGACGCCGTACGCGAGCGCGAGCGCCGCCGCGTAGCCGCCCGTGCCGATCACCGCGCGCGGACGCTCGCGCCCGAAGAGGGTGCCGAGCGCCCCCCAGGAGCGCAGCGCGCCGGCCACCGTGCGCCAGTTCTCCCACGGCCGCTGGCGATACAGCGGGTGCAGGTCGAGCAGCAGGTGCGGGAACTCGGTCGTGGGCAGGACGTCGCGCTCGATGCCGCGCCGCGCCCCGACGAAGAACGGCGCCACGCGCGCGTCGCGGCGCACGAGGGCGCGCGCGATGGCGAGCCCCGGATAGAGATGGCCGCCGGTGCCGCCGCCGGTGACGATGACCGGGATGCGCGACGTCGTCACGCGGAGCCCGCGCCCCGGACCACGAGCCGACTCACGCGCCCAGCGGGTTCGTCGCCGTCTCGCCCACCACGCGCTGCCGCTCGCTGCCGATGTTCACCAGCATGCCGGTCATCAGCAGCGAGAGCACCAGGTTCGAGCGGCCGTACGAGATGAACGGCAGCGTCAGCCCGGTCGTCGGCAGCAGCCCGATGACGACGCCCAGATGCAGGTACGCGGTCAGGGCCATCATCATCGTCAGCCCCGTCGCGGTGAGCTGCTGGAAGCGCGTGCGCGCCTGCCGCGCGATGCGGAACCCCAGGTACGTGTAGGTCGCGTAGGCGAGCGTGAGCAGCGTGAGCCCGACGAAGCCCCACTCCTCGCCGATGTTGCTGCCGACGAAGTCCGAGTACGGGAACGGCAGGAAGCCGTACTGCTGGCGCCCCTGGCCGTAGCCGACGCCGAGCAGCCCGCCCGAGCCGACCGCCACCAGCGACTGCTTGAGCTGGTAGCTGATCTCCGCGCGCGCGTCGCTCGTGCCGAGGAAGGCGAGCAGGCGCTGGACGACGTAGTTCAGGCGCTCCAGCTCGTGCCAGAGCACCGGGATGCCCATGATGCCGAGCGCGATGAAGTGGCCGATGCGCACGCCGCCGGCGAACAGGATGATCGCCATGATCATCACGAACATCATCGCCACCGACAGGTCGGGCTCGAGCGCGGCGAGCACCGCCAGCAGCCCCACGACGAGCAGGAAGGGCAGCATCCCCTTGCTGAGGCGGCGCAGCTGTCCGGTCTCCTGCTTCTTCACGAGCAGCATCGACGTCCAGACGATGATCGCGAGCTTCGCGAACTCGGACGGCTGGATCGACCCGCCGAAGAGGAAGCGCCGCGAGCCGTGGATGGGCGGCGCGATGCTCTTCGTGAACGGGAGCACCGTCAGCAGCATCGTGAAGATCGCCATGCCCATGAGCGGCCACGCCCACTTGTGCCACCGCTCCGCGTCGATCTTGGCGGCGACGGCGAACACCACGGTGCCGACGGCGATGCCGCTCAGCTGCTTCAGGAAGTAGTGCGCGCTGCTCCGTCCCTCCTGCATCGCGGCGATGGCGCTCGCGCTGTACAGCACGGCGAGCCCGAAGGCCAGCAGCACGGCGGTGACGAGCACCAGCGCGCGCGCCTCGACGCCCATCCGCCACCGCTCGCGGATCTGGTCGCGGTTGAGGGGAACGGTCTCCGGACGCGGCGCGGTGCGCCGGTCGTAGCTCCCGACGGCGACGGGATCGAGCCCGCGCGCGGCGGCAGAGGTCATGAGTGCTCCTGCGGTTCCAACGGTTGCTGCAGCACGGCGGGACGGACGTCGGAGGACGCAGTGTAGAGCGTCGGATCGTCCGGGGACAGGGGCGATCGGCGGGCAGTCCGTCGGGACTTCTCCGGGCGCCGAGCGTCCGCCGAGCGTCCGACGATCGGACGACGTGCCCGGGCGTCCGGGCAGCCGACGCGCGGGCACGGCGCTCGGTCACGGCGGCCGCGCGGGAGGTCGCGAGCGGATCGGCCGCGACGCGCTTCAGGCGCCGGCGGCGCCTTCCGCGGCCAGACGCCGGAACTCGGCGCCGCGCTCCTCGTAGTTGCGGAACATGTCGTAGCTGGAGCATGCCGGCGAGAGCAGCACGGCGTCTCCCGCGCGCGTCAGCGCCCGCGCGCGCGCGATCACCGTCGCGAAGTCGCCGTCCACGCGCTCCACGGGCACCAGCCCCGCGAGATCCTGCTCGACGATCGGCGCGGCCTCGCCGTAGGCGAGCACCGTCTTCCCGTGCCGACGGAAGGGCTCGGCCAGCGCCGTGTACGGCTCGCCCTTGTGGCGCCCGCCGAGCAGCAGCACGAACGGCCGCGTCATCCCCTGCACCGCCACCAGCGTCGAGGAGACGTTGGTCGCCTTGGAGTCGTTGATCCAGGCGACGCCGTCGTACGTGCCGACGGGCTCCATGCGGTGCTTGAGCGCGTGAAAGCCGCGCAGCGCGTCCGCCATGCGCGCGCGCGCCTCGGGGGTGCGATGTGCCGGATCGGCGGCCCACACCGCCAGCACGGCGGCCAGCGCGTTCGCGACGTTGTGGTCGCCCAGCAGCGGCAGCTCGGCGCGCGTCAGCAGCGGCGCGCCGTCCAGCACGAGCGCGTCCGCCGCGGGGTCGAAGTGCGCGGTCGCGTCGGCCGATCGCAGCGAGAAGGCGAGCGTCTCACCCTGCAGCCCGCGCTGCGCGCCGAAGATGCGCTCGTGCAGCGCGAGCACGGCGGCGTCGTCGCCGTTGCGCACCCAGCGCGAGCCGGGATGGTCGTTGACGAAGAGCCGCGCCTTGTCGAGGTAGTAGTCGTCGAGCGACGCGTACCGGTCGAGGTGGTCGGGGCTCAGGTTCGTCACGACGCCGACCGTCGGGTCGATGCTCGGCGTGTCGTGCAGCTGGAACGACGACAGCTCCAGCGCGGCCCACGCCGGTGGCCGCTCGCGCAGCGCCAGCTCGGCGAGCGGGGTGCCGATGTTGCCGGCGTCGATCGCGTCGTGGCCGAGCGCGCGGAGCAGGTGCCCGACGAGCGCCGTGGTGGTCGTCTTGCCGTTCGTCCCGGTGATCGCGATGGTGCGCAGCCCGGGGAGGTAGTGGAGCGCGACCTCGATCTCGCCGACGACCGGCACGCCCGCGGCGACGGCGGCCGCGATCGGCGGCGCCTCGGGCGGCACGCCGGGACTGGCCACCACGAGCGCGGCGCGCCCGATGCGCGCCAGGTCGTGCCCACCCGTCTCCGTCGCGACGCCGAGGGCCGCGAGCGCGTCGGCGGCCTGCCGCGCCGCGTCGCCCGTGCCCGCGTCCGACGCGTAGACGGCGTGCCCGTCGCGCGCGAGCAGCTCGGCCACGCTGCGTCCGCTCTTCCCAAGTCCGATGACCGCGACCTCGCCTGCCGGGCGGCCGCGGAAGATGCCGGCGTTCATCGACCGCTCCTCAGCGCAGCTTGAGCGTGGCGAGCGCCAGGATGGCGCAGAAGATCCCGAGGATCCAGAAGCGCACGACGACCTGCGTCTCCGGCCACCCGCTGACCTCGAAGTGATGGTGCAGCGGCGCGCGCTTGAAGACGCGGTGCTTCTGCGCGTACTCCAAGCCGTAGCGGCGGCGCCGGTACTTGAACACGGAGCGCTGCAGGATGACCGACACCGTCTCGGCGACGAACACGCCGCCGATGATCAGCAGCAGGAACTCGCTCTTGAGCAGGATCGCGACCGCGCCCAGCGCGCCGCCGAGGCCGAGGGAGCCGGTGTCGCCCATGAAGACCTGCGCCGGGAAGGTGTTCCACCAGAGGAAGCCGACGCACGCGCCGAAGATCGCGGCGCAGAAGATGGTCAGCTCGCCCGCGCCGCGCAGGTAGAAGATCTGCAGGTACGCGCTCGTGTCGATGCGACCCATCACGTAGGCGAAGATCGCGAACGTCCCCGCCGAGATCGCGGTGAGCCCCGTCGCCAGCCCGTCGAGGCCATCGGTGAGGTTCACCGAGTTGCTCGCGCCCGTGAGGATGAAGGTCACGAACGGGACGTACAGCCACGCGAGCGCGGCGCTCGCCGGCACGATCAGCATGTACTTGAAGAACGGCAGCGTCGTCGACGCGCCAGGCAGCGTGGAGAGCGGCGACAACCAGAGATAGAGGCCGAGCACGACGCCGGCGGTCACCTGCCCGGCGAGCTTGTACCGCTCGACGAGCCCCTCGTTCTTCAGCCCCAGACGCTTCTGCCGCATCTTGAGGTAGTCGTCCAGGAAGCCGATGCCGCCCATCCAGAGCATCACGAGCGTCGCGACCATCAGGTACTCGCCGCCGCGCGTGTCGAAGCGGCCCCAGAGCAGCACCGGCACGACCGTCGACGCGAGGATGATGAGCCCCCCCATCGTCGGCGTGGTCCCCTTGCCCGCGTGCGTGTCCGGCGTGCCCTCGCGCACCACCTGGTGCACCGCCATCGCGCGCAGGCGCCGCACGATGGCGGGCCCCGCGACGAAGGCGATGATCAGCGCCGTCACGAGCGCGCCGGCCGCGCGGAACGTGATGTAGTTCAGCAGGTTGAACAGCTGAACGTCGCGCGCGAGGGGCTGCAGGAAGAAGTAGAGCACGGGGGCGGTGTCGAGCGCGAGAGGAAGGAGCGGCGGGTGCAGCGGGGCGCGTGCGGGTCGACTCTCAGTGTGCGGCCGGGGGCGAGGCCTCGCTGGTGACGCCGGCCCACGCCTCGAGGTGCGGCACGAGCCGCTCGAGCCGCATGCCGCGCGACGCCTTGAGCAGGATCATCGCGTCGGGCGCGAGGCGCGGCGCGAGCAGCGGCCACAGCTCGTCGACGTCGGGCGCCGCCACGACGCGGGGATCGTCGGGCGCCACCGCCGCGAGAGCGGTCGCCATGTCACCGACGCCGGCGACGACGTCGAGCCCGCGCGCGAGCGCGTCGCGCGCCAGCTCCGCATGCGCGCGCTCGGCGTGCGCCCCGAGCTCGCGCATCGAGCCGAGCACCGCGACGCGCTGCCGGCCGGCCCCGGCGCCGACGAGCATGTCCAGTGCCGCGCGCGAGGAGCCGGGGTTCGCGTTGTACGCGTCGTTCACCAGCGTCGCGCGCCCGAGCGACGTCCACGCCGAGCGCATGCTCGGCACGGGCATCGCCGCGAGGCCGCGCGCCGCGACGTCGAACGGGATGCCGACCGCGCGCGCCGCGGCCACCGCGAGCATCGAGTTGCGCAGGTTGTGCGCGCCGCGCAGCGGCGTGCGGATCTCGACGCCGTCGACCAGCAGCGTGCCCGTGCCGTCGCCCGCGAGCGACCAGCGCTCCGCGCGCAGGTCGCCCGCGTCGAGCCCCGCGCTCACCACCTGCCGCGCGCGCCCGCGCGCCGCCTCGCCGACCTCCGGCTGATCGGCCGGCACGATGGCCAGCTCCGCGTCGTCGAACGCGTCGCTCTCCTCGCGCAGCACGCCGGCGAGGTCGCCGAGCCCCTCCAGGTGCTCCTCGCCGATCGAGGTCAGCACGACGAGCTGCGGCTCCACGATCGCGCGCAGCTGCCGGATCTCGCCTGGCATGTTGGTGCCCATCTCGACGACCGCGATCTCCGTCGACGGGGGGGTGGCGAGCAGCGTGAGCGGCACGCCGACGAGGTTGTTCAGGTTCCCCGTCGTCGCGTGCACCGTGCGCGCGGCGCCGAGCGCGGCGCGCAGCAGCTCCTTCGTGCTCGTCTTGCCGTTGGACCCGGCGACGCCGACCACCAGCCCGCCCCACGCACGGCGCCAGTGGCGCGCGAGCCGACCGAGCGCGTGCAGCGTGTCCTGCACCTCGAACGCCGGCACGCCCAGCCCCGCCGCGCGCGACGCGTCGTGCACCACGAGCGCCGCGGCGCCGGCTTTGACCGCGTCGGCGAGGAAGTCGTGCGCGTCGAAGCGCTCGCCGCGCAGGGCGACGAACAGCTCCCCCCCGCGCAGCGCGCGCGTGTCGGTCGCGACGGCTCGTAGCGCCGCCGGCCCGCCGGGGACCGCGCCCGTCAGCTCGCCGGCCAGCGCGTCGGCGACGCGGTCGAGCGTCCAGAACGGGAACGCCTCGGGCAGCGGCAGCGCCCCGCTCACGCGCCCGCTCCGCCGGCGCGCGCGCCGGTCAGCTCGGCGACGATCGCGCGCTCGTCGAACGGGAACGTCTCGGTGCCGCGGATCTGATACGTCTCGTGCCCCTTGCCCGCGAGCAGCACCACGTCGTCCGGCCCCGCGAGGTCGAGCGCGCGCGCGATCGCGTCGCGGCGGTCGACCACGCGGAGGTGTCCTCCCTGCCCCATGCCCGCCTCGATGTCGTCGAGAATGCGCTCCGGGTCCTCCGTGCGCGGATTGTCGCTCGTCAGCACGGCGACGTCGGCGTCGCGCGCGGCGATGCGCCCCATCTCGGGCCGCTTGCCGCGATCGCGGTCGCCGCCCGCGCCGAAGACGACGATCACGCGCCCGTGCGTGAACGGCCGCACCGCGGCGATCGCGCGCTCCAGCGCGTCGGGCGTGTGCGCGTAGTCGCGCAGCACCGTCGGCGACTCGTGCAGCACCTCCAGCCGCCCCGGGACCTGCGGCTGCACCGCGAGCCGCGCCGCGATCGTGTCGATCGGCATGCCGAGCGCGAACGCGGCGGCGGCCGCCGCCGCCGCGTTCGCCACGTTGAAGTCGCCGATCAGCGGCAGCGCGAGCGGCGCCTCGTCGGCGCCGATGCGCAGCGTGCCGCGCGCGCCGCGCGGCGCGTACTCCAGCCCCGTGACCGAGACGTCGGCGTCGGCGCGCACGACGGAGAAGGTCACCACGCGCGCGGCGGGCGGCAGCGTCGCCCACGCCGGATCGTCCGCGTTCACCACCGCGGCGCCGCTCGGCCCCAGGTGCGCCACGAGACGCGCCTTCGCCGCGAGGTACGCCTCCATCGACGCGTGGTAGTCGAGGTGGTCGCGCGTGAGGTTCGTGAACACCGCCGCGTCGAACGTCACGCCCTCGACGCGCCGCTGGTCGAGCGAGTGCGACGAGACCTCCATCGCGACCCGCCGCACGCCCGCGTCGACGAGCTGACGGAAGAGGCGCTGCAGCTCGACAGGGCCGGGCGTCGTGAGCCCCGAGCCGCCCGGCAGGGGCGTCCCCGCCGAGCCGAGTCGCACGCCGAGCGTGCCGATCGAGGCCGCGGGCTGCTCGGGCGCGTCGAGCAGGTGGCGCAGCATGTCGACCGTCGTCGTCTTGCCGTTCGTCCCCGTCACACCGACGAGCGTGAGCTGCCGCGCCGGGTCGCCGTACGCCGCGGCGGCCGCGATCGCCGTCGCGCGGCGCCCCTCGCGCACGACGAGGGCGGGAAGCGTGGTACGCGCCGCGTCCTCCACGATCGCGGCGGCCGCGCCGCGCTGCGCCGCGTCGGCGAGGTAGTCGTGGCCGTCGCGCTGCGAGCCGCGCACGGCCACGAACAGCACCCCCGGCGTGACCGCGCGGCTGTCGTCGGTGATGCCGGTGACGAACGGCGGCAGCGCGCCGCGTCGGTCGTCCAGCACGCCCGCGCGCTCGAGCGCCTGCGCGACGTGATCGAGCTCGATGCGGCGGGGCGATGCGGACGACGGGTCGGGCGACGGGGTCATGGCTCGCGGAAGAGGGTCACGGTCGCGCCGGCGCGTGCGACCGCGCCGGCGCCCGGCTGCGTGCGCCCGGCCGACGGGGCCACGCCGGCGCGCGGCGCGTCGGCGAGCCGCACGCGGAAGCCCGCACGGTGCAGCGCGAACATCGCGTCGCGCACCGGCAGACCCTGTACCGCGGGCACGGCGCGCGGCGGCCGCACGGCGGCGGGCGCCGGACGCGCCGGCAGCTCGACGACCACCTTCACCGGCGCCTGCGACAGCGTGTCGCCCGCGTCGACCGCGGCGACCTCGCGCTGCAGCTCCACCGGCACCGAGGGGGCGGGCGGCCGCTCGGCGAGCTCGCGCTCCGTCGGCACGGGCTTCTTCACGGAATCCTTGGGGCGGAACGCCTCGAGGTTCGCGGGTAGCACGCTGCTCGCGAGCGACCGGCGGTCGAGCGCCGCGTCGCGCGCCGCCAGCGCGGCCTGCAGCACGACCTTCGACACCGGCGACGCCACCTTGCCGCCGTAATAGACGCCCGAAGGGTTGTCGATCTTGACGATGATGACGAACTGCGGGTTGTCGACCGGGAAGATGCCGGCGAACACCGCGTTGTACTTCCCCGCCGCGTAGCGCCCGCCCTCCGTGCGGCGCACCGTGCCGCTCTTGCCGCCGAGCGTGAAGCTCGCGAGGTCGGCATCGGTCGCCGTGCCGCTGTCGACGACCGTGCGCAGCAGCGCGCGCATCGTCGCCGCCACCGTGTCGGGCATGACGCGGCGCACCGGGCGCGCCGCGTGGCGGAAGCGCACGTTGCCCTCCGCGTCGCGGATCTCCTTGACGAGCGCGGGCTCCATCAACATGCCGCCGTTGGCGATCGCGCCGTACGCCGCCGCGAGCTGCAGCGGCGTCACCGCCATCTCGTAGCCCATCGACAGCGACGCGGGCGTGGTCGCCGACCAGCGCGCCGGCGGGTGCAGCGTCCCCGTCGCCTCCGCCGGATACGGCACGCCCGTCGGCGCGCCGAAGCCGAGGTCGCGCAGCGTCTCGTACTGCTCCTGCGGCGACAGCTTCATCGCCAGCTTGACGATGCCGATGTTGCTCGACTCGCGGATGATCTCGCGCAGCGACATCTGCGGCGCCTTGTGCACGTCGGTGATCGTGCGCTTGCCGTAGCGCCAGACGCCGTTCTCGGTGTTCACCACCTCGTCGAGGTGCGTGCGCTTGCGCTGCAGCAGCGCGGCCGCCATGAACGGCTTGATCGTCGAGCCGGGCTCGAACGGCTCGGAGATCGCGGTGGCCGCCGTCGCGCGCGGGTCCTGCCGCTGGCTCGCGAGCGCCAGGATTTCGCCGCGGTGCGGCTCGAGCACGACGATGTCGCCGCCCTTGGCGTCGGCGTTCTTCACCGCCTCCGACAGCGCGCGCTCGGCGATGTCCTGCAGCCCCTGGTTGAGCGTCAGCGTGACCGAGTGCCCCGGGCGCGCCTCGACCGACCGTACCGAGGGCGACGCCATGCGCCCGCCGCGCGCGTCGCGCAGCATGAGCGCCGTGCCGCGCTGCCCGATCAACACGCTGTCGAGCGCGAGCTCCAGCCCGTCCACCGGCTGACCGCGCCCGTCCACCCGCCCGACGATGCGGCGCACCGCGGGGCTCGTCGACAGCACGCGATCGATGGTCGGCTGCGCGTGCACGCCGCGCATCGCGGTGATCGACGCGACGTCGCTCGGCAGGAACTGCCCCGGCAGCTCCACCCACGCGCGCGTCGTGTCGACGGCGCGCTTGATCCACGACGCCTCGAGCCCGACGGCCTTGAGCCGCTTGCGCAGCGCCTCGCGATCCTTCACCTCGCGCGGCGCGACGCGCAGGTGCACCAGCTCGCGGCTCTCGACGAGCACGCGGCCGCTGGCGTCGCTGATCAGGCCGCGCGGCGCGGGGAGCGAGGCGTCGGAGATCTGCTGGCGCGCGGCGCTGGCGCGCCAGCGCTCCGCCTGGAAGAGCTGCACCTGCGCCGCCTTCCCGATGAGGGCGGCGGCGAACACCACGAGCGAGCCGTGGACGATGGCGAGACGGTCGGGCCGGGGCACGCGGGCGAGTCCGGGAACGGCGTTACGACGTGGAGTCGCCCGGTTCCGCACCGCGGCCCGTGGCGGGCCGGCGGTCGGGCCGGGTGAGGATGACGACCTGGGTGTCGCTGGGCACGCGCATGCCCAGCCGCTGCTCGGCGGCGGTGCCGATACGGCCGCGGCTGGCCGCGAGGCGCACGGCGCTCTGCAGCGCCGCCCGCTCCGCCTCCAGCTGTCGGCGCCGCACGTCGAGCGCCTGCAGCTCGCGCGCGTGCGCGAGCCCGTACGTCCGACGCCAGATGACCGCCGCCGCGACCAGCACGAAGGCGAGGAGGCCGAGGGCGACGATCGAGCGGCCGCGCGGTCGGCCGCGCGGCGCCTGCTTGCGCCGGCTCACGCGGCCGCCTCCGCCGCCCGCTCCCACACGCGCAGCTTGGCGCTGCGCGCGCGCGGGTTGCGCGCGACCTCGTCGGCGGACGCCTCGATGGCGCGCCGCGTCACGAGCTTGCCCAGCGGCACGTGCCCGCAGGTGCAGAGCGGCTGCCGCGGCGGGCAGATGCACCCCGTGCTCCACTCGCGGAAGGCGTGCTTCACCAGCCGGTCCTCGCCCGAGTGGTAGGCGATGACTGCCAGCCGGCCGCCGGGCACCAGCCGGTCGCGCAGCGCGGGGAGCGCGCGCGCGATGCCGGACATCTCGTCGTTCACGGCGATGCGCACCGCCTGGAAGAGGCGGGCGAAGTCGCCCGGCCCGGTGCGCGGCCCGAACGCGCCGCGGATGGCGCCCACGAGATCGTCGCTCGTGGCGAACGGCCGCGTGGCGCGGCGGCGCACCACCTCGCGCGCGAGGCGCGGCGCCCGCGGCTCGTCGCCGTAGTCGCGGAAGACGCGGGCGAGGTCGCGCTCGTCCATCGCGTTGAGCAGGGTGGCGGCGTCGGCCGGCGCGTCGGTGCCCATGCGCATGTCGAGCGGCGCGCCCTCGCGAAACGAGAAGCCGCGGCCGGTGTCGTCGATCTGGTGGGAGGAGATGCCGAGGTCGAGCAGCGCGGCGTGCACGGGCACGTCGGCGAGGTGGGTGCCGGCGTCGGCGTAGTTGGCCTGCACGGCCCGGAACCGGCCGGCCTCCGCGTACGTCCGCAGCCGCTCGGTCGCGGCGGCGATCGCCTCGGGATCGCGGTCGAACGCGACGACGTCGAACCCGGCCTCGAGGAAGGCGAGGCTGTGCCCACCGCCGCCGAGGGTGCCGTCGACCGCGAGGCGTCCGTGCGCCGGGCGTGGGGCGCCCGCGTCGTCCTCGCCGGCGAGCAGGCGGACGATCTCGGCCGCCAGCACGGGGGCATGATACGCGGAGTCCCAGCGGGCCGGGTCGGACATCGGGTGGGGCAAGCTAGCGGCGCTCCGCGAGGCCCGTCAATCGGACTGGACCGGCGCGCGCGGGGCCCCGCGCACTGGCCGGCTTCTCGCACTCGCGATGGGCCGATGAGCTACGGACGAACGTACGACCTGGTGATCCACGGCGCCCGCGCGGACGACCCCGACGTGCGCGCCGCCGCCGAATGGGCGCGCGCCATCGGCCACCGCATCCGCGCCCAGGTGACCTGGGAGCCCGGCGACGCGCGCCGCTTCGCCGCGACCGCCGCCGCCCGCGGCACCGACGCGGTGCTCGCCGTCGGCGGCGACGGCACCGTCAACGAGGTCGTCAACGGCCTCCTCGGCACCGACGTGCCGCTCGGCATCCTCCCCGTGGGGACGGCGAACGACTTCGCGCGCCAGACGGGGATCCCGCAGGACGCGCGCGCCGCGCTGGAGCTGGTCGTCGAGCGGCCGGCCGTCGCGGTGGACCTCGGGACGCTCAACGGCCGCGCCTTCCTCAACGTCTCGTCGGCCGGGCTGGGCGCCGAGACGACGGCGGAGACCGGCGCGGTCGCCAAGGGGATGCTCGGGCCGCTCGCCTACGCGATCACCGGCGTGCGGAAGCTCGCCGGCGAGATGGAGCCGCGCCGCGCGCACTTCCGCGGACCGGGGCTCGACCGCGAGGTCGAGTTCCTCCACTTCGCCGTCGGCAACGCGCGGGCGACCGGCGGGGGCACGGTGATCACCCCGCTCGCCCGGCTGGACGACGGGCTCCTCGACGTCTGCGTGGTCGAGCCGATGGCGCTCGGCGCGTTCGCGGGGCTGCTGCTGGAGCTGCGGCGCGGCGAGCACCTGGAGCGCGATGGCGTGCTGTACGCGCAGCTCCCCTGGATCGAGATCGAGAGCGAGACGCCGCTGACCGTGAACCTCGACGGCGAGCCGCAGTCGATCGCCCGGCTGGAGTACCGAGTGCTGTCCAAGGCGCTCCGGGTCCACGTGGCGCACCTGCCCGGCGAGGATCCGGGCGCGGCGGGCGAGGGCGGCTGAGCGGGCGCCCGAGCGGGCGCCCGAGCGGGCGGCGGTGCGGGCGGCGATGCGGGCGCACATGCGAACGGGGCCGCGTCCGTTAGGACGCGGCCCCGTCGCGTGCGAGCTGCCGTGGTTCAGCGGCAGAGCGCCTTCACGAACTGGTCGGCGTAGGGCGCGAACTGGCCGAGCTGCGTCAGCGCCTGCTGCGTCGCCTGCGGGTTGAACGAGCCGCCCGCGGGCAGGTTCGTCTGCGCCGTGAGGAAGTTGGCCTGCGCCGCCTTCGACACCGTGCACCCCTCGGCCTTCTGCGAGGCGTTGCCACGCGAGAGCGTCTGGGCCTGCTGGAGCTGCTGACCGCCGAGCGAGAAGGCGGTGTAGCCGAGGAGGAACTTCGCCTCCGGGGAGGCGCTGGTCTTGTCCGAGAACTCGAGGTAGCGGATTGCCTTCTCGTAATCGGCGGCCTGCTTCGACGCACCCGCCGCACGGAAGGCCGTCTGGCCGATGGCGAGAGCGTAGCGCGCCACCGTGCTCGCGCTGTCGCCGTTCGCGACCGCGGCCTGCAGGGCCGTCATCGCGCCCTGGTCATTCCCCTGGTCGGCGTAGAGGCGCGCGAGCGCCAGCTGGATGCCGGGGGCCTTCGGGTTCGCCTGCACCGCACGGTTGAGCACCTCGACCGCCTGCTGCGACTGCCCCGACTTCGTGAGCGCCTCGGCGTAGGTCGCGAGGAGATCGCCGTTGGTCGGGAACTTCTGGACGCCCTGGGCGGCGAGCTGCGCCGCCTTCTGCGGCTGGCTGTCGACCAGCGCGGCGGCCGCGAGACGCGTGAAGAGCGCGGCAGTGGCGGCGGCCGTGTCGGCCTTGATCAGCTCCTCGCCGGCGGTGATGCCGCCCTTGAGGTCGTTCGCCGCGAGTCGCACGCGCATCTGCAGCTGCAGGAAGCTCGGGTCGCCCGGGTTGTCACGCACGAGCTGCTCGACGACGGGGACGGCCTTCGCCGCCTTGCCGCTGCCGGCCCACTCGTTCGCGATCTGCTCGAGCAGGCGCTGGTCCGACGGATCGGCCGCGACGAGGGCGAGGAGCGTCTCGTCGGCCTTGTCCGTGTTGTTCTGCGCCTTGTAGGCCTCGTACGCGATCGTCAGCGCCGGCTTGCTGCGGGCGTCGATCGCGATGACCTCCTGCGCGACCTTGAGGATCTCGTCGGCCGGGGCCTTCGCCGCCTGCATCGCCGCCGCCATGCAGAGGCGGGCGAGCGTCGACTTCGGGTACTCGGCGATGCCCTTGCGGGCCGCCGCGATCGCCGCGTCGTACTTGCTCTCGCGCGCCGAGTTCTCGCAGGCGCGCACGTCGTCGAACGCCTTCTGCGCGGCCTTGAACTCGTTCACCACCGGGCCGGCGGCCTTGTCGGCCTTGTCGACGCGGTAGGAGCCGAGCGGCTGCACGAGCTTGTTGTCGCGCGTCATGACGACGAACGCGTCGACGCGCTGGCCGGCCGAGTCGCGGACCACGTTGCCGACGAGGTACTCGTCGGCGCGGAGGATCTGCGCGAGGGCGCGGGCGTCATGCGGCGCGAGCGCCTCGTTGGTCGGGAAGCCCGACGCCTCGAGGTTCGCGACGATGTCGTTCTTCGGGAGGACCCACAGCTGCTTGGCCGTGAAGTCCTGCGCGACGCGCGTACGGATCGCGTCCGCCGCCTGCACGCCCGACGTCTTGTCCGCGCTGCGGAAGACGCCGACCATCAGACGCGGCGCATTCGGGTCGGCGGGGCCACGCTGCTGGGCCTGGGCCGCGAACGGGACGCTGGCGACGAGACCGGCGGCGAGAGCCGTGAGCGCCTGGCAGTACCGAGCCTTCAATGTCATAACCTCCAAAGCGTTAAACATCTGTACCCTCGCGGCTCGTGGCGGGTTCCGGACGCGCGCCCGCGCGCCGTTCCCACCAGCTCACGACATCCACTTCATTACACACCACTCATACCACGCATACCGCGCCATCTGATACCGCGATCCTGGCGGCGAGTTCGCAGCCTCGACCGCACCATCGTGGCACCGCATGCGAGCCTCGGGCCACGAGGACGGCGAACGGGCCCGACCGCCGATGCGTGCGGAGTACGCGGCAACGGGCTCGAGCGTTCGGTCCACTCCGCCGACCGCACGCGACGGTGGCGATCGGCTCCCGAACGACTCGGCGCACCCCGACCGCGCGAGCGCGGTGCGACGTACGCCGGATGTGCCTGTGCGTGCCTGCCGTCCTGCGGAGGTGCTGCGACTGCTGGATGGGCGAAGAGGGATTCGAACCCCCGACATCCTGTGTGTAAGACAGGCGCTCTAACCAGCTGAGCTATTCGCCCGGACCGCCGCGCGGGGCGGCACCGGTCACTTCAGGATCGCCAGCGGGACGAACACGCAGTACCCGAGGACCAGCAGGATGGGCGCGAGCGTCTCGCCGCCGCGCCACAGGTCGGCGTAGCCCGCCGCGAGCACCACGAAGGCGAGCGCCCACCACGTCCAGGCGGGGCGCGTCCGCGCCTCCACATTCGTCTGCGTCATGGCGGGGGAGGTTAGGGATCGCCTTTGGCGAAGTCAAGGAATGGTCAGAGCTTCCGACGCGTCCCGGACAGTCCCGGTGTCCAGCCGTGCGACCGGGTCCGCCTCAGGCCCTGGGCGGCTCCGGCGCCCCCTCCAGCGGCGCGGGCTCGCCGAGCAGCGCGTCCAGCGCCCGCGCCTCCCGCTCGGCGGCCTCGTCGGCGGCGCGGAGGGCCTCCATCCGACGCCGGTCCCGCCGGCGGCGCGAGATCCAGAGGGGGAGGAACGCGACCAGGAACACGCTGGTCGCGAGCGACAGGTTGGTGACCAGCGCGAGCACGCCGTAGCGTCGCCGCGTCCGCTCCTGCCAGCCCTTCTCGAAGGCGGTCGCGGTCAGGCCGTACGCCTGCCGCACGGCCGAGTCGAAGCGCCCGCTCTCCTTCCAGTACCGGAAGAACAGGGTGAGCCCGCGCTCCGGATCGAGCGCCGCCAGGTCGGACACCGCACGGAAGGCCAGCGCGTAGCTCGCCTCCGCTTCCGCCGATCCCTCGTAGAATCCGGCCTCGAGCGTGTCGAGCGTCGGCATCCCGCGCGCGAGCAGCGCCAGGTTGGTCGCGAGCACCTCGTCGCGCCCCCACTCGCCGGCCGCGTAGCTCGCGTACCCCTCGTCGAACCAGCGCGTCGGCAGATCGCCGAGGTACTCGTGCAGGGCGAGGTGCGCGAGCTCGTGCCGGAGGACGGTGCGCGGATCGCCGGCGTCCGATCCGGCCGTCCGCCCCTGCATCACGATGCGCTGCAGCGCCGGGAAGGCGATCGCCGCGCCCCACTCCGGGGCGTACGGGCCGATCCACTCGCGGAAGCGGCGGTCGTCCGGCGCGATGGCGAGGAGCACGCGAGCCTTCGGACGCGGCAGCCCCGGGAAGGTGTCCCGCCGCTGCGCCTCGGCGAGCAGGCTGCGCGCGAGCGGCTCGTCGGACGGGAAGGTGACGACGGTGAACCGCCCCGCGTCGAGGCGCACGGCGCCCGTGGGGGTCGACGCCTCCGGCACGGGCGGCGCGGCCTGCGCCGATGCGCGCGCGCCGGGCAGCAGCGCGCACGTCAGCACGAGCGCCACGAGCCACGCGGCGCAGGCGGCGCGCACGCGGCCGATCAGTCCAGCCGTGGCGGCTCCCCGCCCTGCTCCACCCGCTCCAGCACGTCCCCGCAGCGCGCTCCCCATGCGTTGAACTTGCCCGACGTCGCGCCCGCGCGCCACGCCTCGCACGCTCCCTCGCGGTCGCCGGCCAGCCAGAGCGCGCGCCCCATCTCGTAGCGCGCCTCCAGCAGGTTGGGCCCCAGCTCCAGCGCCCGGCGGAAGAAGCCGACGGCGTCGTCGTAGACGCCGCGCTGCAGCGCCACGAGGCCGAGGTAGAAGGTCGCGTAGAGCATCGCCTTGCGGTCGGCGTCCTCGCGCGCGACGCTCGCCAGGTGCTCGACCGCCGCCACGTGCTCGCCGCGCCGCAGGCAGATGTAGCCGAGGTTCACGCGCGCGAGCGTGTAGTCGGGGGAGCGCGCCAGCACGCGCTCGCAGATCTCACGCGCCTCGTCGAGTCGCCCCTGCCCCATCACGGCCCAGCCGAGCAGCGCCCCGCCTTCCGGATCGTCGGGCGACAGCTCGAGCGCGCGGGCCAGCGTCTCCTCGGCACGCGCGAACTCGCCCATCGAGATCGCGCTCCACCCCTTCGCGACGAACGTCGACGCGCCGAGGTGGTCGACGCGCACGCTCGCGTGGTCGACCAGCGGCGCGCGCGCGCGCATCGCCGGCACCGGGGCGCCCTCCGCCGGCGGCGTCACCGCGTCGTCGAGGAACGCGGGCAGCTCCGGCGCGACCGGCAGCGCCTTCCATTCGGCGACGAGCCCCTTCACGTCCTCCTTTAGCTGCGCGAGCACCACCAGCCGGCGATCGACGGTCAGGAACAGCGCCGCGATCTCCTGCTTGAGGCGCGCGCGCTCGTCGTCCGACACGCGCCCCGCCTGCTGACCGGCTTGCAGCGCGGCGAGCAGCGCGTCGTGGCGCGCCTGCAGCGCCGCCAGCTCGTCGTGCGGCGTGCCGCTCATGCGGGCACGCCCTCCGCGATCGGCGCGCGCAGCGCCGCGACCTCCGTGACCACGGCCGACGCGAGCTCCGACAGCGGGACGACCGCGTCGGCGCCGGCGGTCGCGAGCGCCGCGTCGGGCATGCCGGAGACGACGGCCGTCTCGCGCGACTGGACGAGCGCGCGTCCACCCGAGCGCCGCACCTCGCGCAGCCCGTCGGCGCCGTCGCGTCCCATGCCGGTGAGTACCACGCCGAGCGTCGATGCGCCGAAGGTCGCCGCCGCGGACGCGAACAGCAGATCGGCGCACGGGCGCACGCCCCACACGGTCGGTCCGTCGTCGAGCGCCAGCCGCGCGACGCCCTGCGCGTCGCGCGCGACGCGCAGGTGGCGACCGCCCGGCGCGACGTAGACGTGGTCGGCCAGCACGGGCGCATCGTGCTCCGCCTCGAGCACCGGAAGCGCGGCGCGCGCGGCGAGACGACGCGCGAGCGACGCGGTGAAGCCCGCCGGCATGTGCTGCGCGACGAGCACCGCGGCGCCGAGCCCGCGCGGCAGGCTTGGCACGAGCTGCGTCAGCGCGTTCGGCCCGCCGGTGGACGCCGCGACGACGACCGCCCGCGTGGCCGCGGCCTGCGCGACGAGCCCCGGCGCGCGATCGCCGACGCCGCGCGCGAACATGCCGAGGCGCGACACGTCGGCCGCGGCGGCGGCGTGCAGCGCGTCGTGCAGCCGCTCGCGCACCGCGGCGACGTCCAGGCTGATGGGCCCCGACGGCTTGGGCACGAAGTCGACCGCGCCCAGCTCCAGCGCGCGCAGCGCGAGCCCGTCCTGCCCTGACCCGCTCAGCACGATCACGGGACGCGGCGTCTCGCTCATGACGTAGCCGAGCACCTGCAACCCGTCGAGCCCGGGCATCGCGACGTCGAGCGTGACGACGTCCGGCCGCAGCTCGTGCACGAGGCGCAGCGCCTCCTCGCCGTCGCGCGCGGCGCCGACCACGCGGAATCCCGCGCACTCGCCGACGAGCTCCGAGACGACGCGCCGCATGAACGCGCTGTCGTCGACGACGAGAACGGTGCGCGTCACCGCCGACCTCAGACGCGCCGGAAGATGCGGTCGCGCTGCACGACCGGCGTGACCAGCGCGCGCACGGGTCCGAGCAGCGTCTCGACCTTGCCCAGGAACAGCACGCCGCCCGGCGCGAGCGCGTCGTGGAAGCGGACGAACAGATCCTCCTGCGACTCGCGGTCGAAGTAGATGACCACGTTGCGGCACGCGATGAGGTGCCACTCCCCCGCGGGCGGCATGTCGCGCAGCAGGTCGCGGCGCTCGAACGTCACGAGCTCGCGCAGCTCGGGCGCGACGCTGGCCGGCGACTCGGCCGAGAAGTAGCGCGCGCGCAGCTCGGGCGGCGTGTCGGCGAACGCGGACTCGTGGTACGTGCCGCGCGCGGCGGCGATCAGCGAGTCGCGATCGATGTCGGTGCCGAGGACGCGCACGCGCGACAGCCGATCCAGCTCGCCCACGCGCTCCGCATGCCGGTGGAACAGCGCGGCGAGCGAGTACGCCTCCTCGCCCGAGGACGCGCCCGCGCTCCACACGCGCAGCTCGTCGTCGGGGCGGTCCCACAGCGCCGGGATCACCCGCTCGGCGAGCGACTCCCACGCCTCCCAGTTGCGGAAGAACTTCGTGACGTTGATGGTCAGCGCGTCGAGCAGCCGATCCCATTCGCGCGGATCGCGGTCGAGCACCGCCATGTAGTCGCCGAAGGTGTGCACGCCGGTCGCGCGGAGCCGCACCCCGATGCGCCGCACGAGGCAGCGCTCCTTGTAGCTGCGGCACCGGAACCCACGCTCCGCGACGATCTTGTCGCAGAGCGCGGCGAAGCCGACGGGATCGTCGACGGTGACGGGTTCCAGCACGCGGGGCTCGGCCAGGGCGGAGGGACTCACGGGGCTCCGGCGCGGAGCAGCGCCTCGAGGTTGCCCCGCGCGATCGGGTGCTCGGGTTGCAAGGTAAGCGCTCGCTCCCACGCGTTCACGGCCGAGGCGCGATCCCCGCGCCGGAGCGCCAGCGTGCCCAGGCGCACCCACGACTCGGCCCCGATCGCGGGCGCCAGCCGGACCGCCTGCTGATAGCGGTCGGTCGCCTCCTCCAGCCGGCCCGCGCGGTAGGCGGCGTCGCCGAGCGCCTTCTGGGCCTGCGGCAGCTCCGGATCGGACTCGGCGGCGCGGCGGGCGTGCGCGTGCGCGTCGTCGTGGCGCCCGAGCCCGGCCAGCAGCGCGGCGAGGTTGGCGTGCAGCGGCGCGGCGTCGGGGTGGCGCGCGATCCCGGCGCGCAGCGCCGCCTCGGCCGCGCCATGGTCGCCGGCCGCCAGCGCGATCGACGCCGCCAGGTGGTGCCACTCGGCGAGCGCCGGCGGCGTGCCGTCGCTGGCGCACGCCAGCTGCAGCCGCTCCCCCGCGGCCGCGTGGTCGCCGCGCGCGAGCGCGAGCGCCGCGCGCGCCACGGCCAGCCGGGGATCGCGCGCGAGCCCGCGGCGTGCGGCCTCGTCGAACGCCTCCTCGGCCTCGTCGTGCGCGCCGAGCCGGTGACGCGCGAGGCCGAGCGCGTGGAAGACGGCGGCCGACGCGGAGGGCAGCGCGGTCGCCTCGCCGAGGACCGCCGCCGCGTCCGCCCACCGCCGCTCGCGCAGCGCGAGCAGCCCGAGGTGCAGGCGCGCGTGCACGTCGGACGGGCGCAGCTCCAGCACGCGGCGGAACTCGCGGGCCGCGATGTCGAGCATCCCCGCGCGCGCGAAGGCGAGGCCCAGGTTGCGATGCTCGTCCAGGCGCGCGGTGGCGTTGCGCGCCTCCGGCCCCGCGCTGCGCCCGATCCGCCGCGCGAGGCCGCGCTTCAGCAGGTCGAAGAGCGCGCGCGAGACCTCGAACTCGCCGAGGCCCGCGTCGTCGGCGAGCCGCGCGACGTCGCGCCGGCCGTCGAGCAGCGGCAGCACGCGCTGCTGCTCGTGCGTCAGCTCGGCGGGATCCACGGGCGCGGCGATCCCCGCGAACACCGCGTCGCTCCCCTGCACCTCGGTGGCGATGAGCGTCAGCTCGTCGGCGCGGCGCGCGCCCTCCAGCAGCAGCGCGCCCGGGTCGAGCGAGACGATGCGGTCGCGCGGATCGGGGCGCACGTCGGCCTCGAACGAGAACGTCCCCTCCGTCCACGCGAGCAGCGTGTAGACCGCGTCCTCGATCTGCACGCGCACCTGCCGGTCGAGCGTCGCGCGGTCGATCGCCCCGCGCCGGAGCAGCACCTCGCCGAGTCGCGTGCCCGGCTCGCCCGCCTGCTCCGCCAGCGCGGCGCGCACGTCCGCCTCGTCGACGGCGCCGGTGCGCACGAGCGCCTGCCCGAGCCGGTCGCGCCGGTTCACGAGCGACGCGTGCACCACGCGCCCGCGATCGAAGTAGAGCGAGCCGAAGTCGCCCTGACGGGCCACGCTCAGGCAGCCCGTCTTCTGTCCGAGCGCCAGCAGCTGCAGCACGTCCGAGAGCCCGGCCTCGGAGAGCGATCCGCGGATGGCCATCGCTATACGTCCTCGACCAGCAGCGCGACGACGTCCGGCCACTCGGCCACCCAGCACTCCGCGTCGACGTGCAGCCGCGGGCGCGGCGCGGGGCGCGTGCGACGCAGCGACTCGACGAGCGCCTGCGCCTCCGCCGCGCGCGCCGGGTCGCGGAAGACGTCGCGGCCCGCCACGGATGCGTCGAGGGCGACGGCCTCGCGCTCCAGCGCGCGCAGCCGCCCCACGGCCGCGGCGAACGCCGACAGCAGCCCGTCCACGTCGGGCGGCTGCGTCAGACGCAGCGCACGCTCGAGCACCGCCGTGCCGACGCCCTCGGCCTGCCAGCGCGCCGCCGCCTCGCCGATGCGCACGCGCCAGGGCGGCACGCTCGACTCGATGGCGCTCGCGACGTCGGCGACGAGGTCGTCGAACGGATCGACGAAGTGCGGCGACGCCGGCGCCGGCGTGGACGCCGGGCCCGACGCCGACACGGACGCGGATGCGCGCGGCGGCGGCTCCGTCGCCCGCGCCTGCGCCGAGTCCACCGTCGAGTCGAGCGTCGCGTCGTCCGGCGCCACGCGCATCGCGCTCAGGCCGCGGCGGCCGCGCCGCTCGCGAGGCGCTTCAGCACGAGCGCGCACGCGGCGCGCATCGTCTCGAACACGTTCACGCCGCCCAGCGCGTCGGCCGCGAACTCGGGCGCGTCGCGGAAGTTCAGCCGCTCGGACAGCTCGGCGGGCGCCATGAGCAGCTCGGGCGGCAGGTCCTGCTTGTTGTACTGCAGCACCATCGGCATGGTGCGCGGATCGACGCCGTGCGACGCGAGCTGCTCGTGCAGGTCCTGGAAGCTCGCGAGGTTCTCGTCCATCTGCCGGCGACGGCTGTCGGCGACGAACACGACGCCGTCCGCGCCCTGCAGCACCAGGCGCCGCGTGGCCGCGTAGTACGACTGCCCCGGCACCGTGTACAGCTGGAAGCGCGTGGCGAAGTTCGCCACCACGCCCAGATCGACGGGGAGGAAGTCGAAGAAGAGGGTGCGGTCACCCTCGGTCGCGAGCGACACCATCTGGCCCGCGCGCCCCGGCGGCAGCCGGTCGTGCACGTGGCGCAGGTTCGTCGTCTTCCCGGACCGGCCCGGCCCGTAGTAGACGATCTTGCAGGTGATCTCGCGGGTGACGTAGTTGACGAGCGGCACGTGATCCCGGGAAGGGTGGCGTCACCAGGTGGACGATCGAGTGGCCGCCGACGGAACGTCGGCGCCCGCGGCGTCGCCGGCGTGCGACGTGGCGCCGTCGCGACAGGCGATCACGCCGAGGCGCGCCAGCTCGGCGAGCTCCGACGCCAACTCCAGCGGATCGCGCCCGAGCGAGGCCGCGAGCCCCACCACGTCGCGCGATCCGTCGATCTCCGCGAGCAGCGCCCAGCGCCGCGCATCGAGCGCGAGCGGCGCGTCGTCGCCGTCCACGAGCGTCGGCACCGCGGCGGCGTGCGGCACGAGCGGGGCGAGGCGGGCCCACTCGTCGGCGCGGCGTGCCGCCTCGACGAGCACGCCCTCGACGCGCAGCCGGCGCACCGGCCCGCTCACCTCGGGCGCCGCATCGGTCGACGACTCGGCGGCCGGCACGAACGCGAACCGCCCCACGCGCGCGTCGAGGAGCACGCAGACGATCGCCTGCACGTCGGCGTCGCGCGACGCCTCGCGACTCGCGGCGCGCGGCCCGAGCCGCGCGCCGGAGATCGCGCCGTCCGCCAGCCCGACCTCGCCGAGCAGCCCGCGTCCCTCGTCGGCGACGCGCAGCGTGCCCGATCGTCGGCCGAGCTCCAGCAGCTGCAGCACGTCGGCGAGCGCCAGCTCGCGCAGCGATCCCTCCAGCACCGGCGCGCTCACGGCGACTCCCCCACCGCGCGCAGCGCCGCGCGCGCCCGCACCGCCGCGACGCCCACCGGCTCCAGCGCCAGCGCGCCGCGCCAGCACGCGATCGCGCGCGCGCGCTGCCCCACGGCGAAGCGACAGTCCCCCTCCACCGCCAGCGCGAGCGCGTGCTCCGGATCGAGCCGCCGGGCGCGCGAGGCGGCCACCGCGGCGTCGCGCGTGCGCCCCACGTCGGCGAGCGTCGCGCCGAGCAGCGCGAGCGCGTCGACGTGCCACGGATCGCGCGCGGCGACGGACGCGAGCAGCGGGATCGCCTCGCGCGGCGCGCCCCCCTCCAGATGGAGCGCGGCCAGCGCGAGCGACGCATCGGCGAGGGTCGGCACGTCGGCGAGCAGCGCGCGCAGCGTCCGCTCGGCGTCGTCGCGCGCGCCGGCCGCACGCTCGGCGTGCGCGAGCGCGAGCCGCTCGCGCGTGTCGCCCGGGCTCAGCGCGACCACGCGCCGCTGCGCGGCCACGCAGGCCGCCGCGTCGCCGATGGCGCGACATGCCGCCGCGACGTCGCGCCAGGCCGCGGGCCCGCGCAGCAGCGGCTCCGCGCGAGCGAGCAGCGCCTGTGCGCCGTCACCGTCCCCCGCATCGGCGTGCGCGAGGGCGGCCAGCGCGAGCGCCTCGTCGTCGTGCGGCCACGCGGCGGCCATGACGTCGCTCGCCTCGCGCGCCTGCCGCATGCGCCCCAGCTCCCGCAGCGCGCGCACCTCGCCGAGCACTGCGAGCCGCAGCCCCGGCGCGAGCGCGCGCGCCTCCGAGAAGCGCTCCAGCGCCTCGCCGTGCAGCCCGCGCCGCGCGAACAGCGCGCCCAGCCTCGCCAGCCCCTCGGCGCGGTCGCCGCCCCGCCCCATCGCGCGGCTCACGGCCGCCTCCGCGCGCTCCACGTCGCCGTGCGCGATGTGCTCGTCGGCGAGGGCGTACGGGTGCGCCCCTTCGGCGCGCGGCGCGACGCCCTCGCCAACCTCGACGCGCGGCGCCAGCAGCTCGGCCACCAGCGCATCCGCGGACGCATCGTCGAGCGCGAAGCCGTCGACGGCGGCGCCGGCCGGCGTCACGTCCGGCGCGTCGATCGCGAACTCCACCGGGCCGCCGAGATCGAGCACGAGGTACAGGCGGCGTCCCGGAACGATCGACGACTGCGCGAGCGCGCGCTCGGTCTCGCGCCGCGCGAGATCGTGCTCGCCGAGCGCCGCGGCGGCGAACGCGAGGCCGTAGCGCGCCCCGACGTCCTCCGCGTCCAGGTCGAGCGCGCGCGCGAACGCGCTCCGCGCGTCGGCGGGACGACCGGCGTCGCTCAGCAGCCGCCCGAGCAGCGTCCAGGCGGCGCCGCGGTCGCCGGCCGCGCGCACCGCCTCGCGCGCGATCGCGAGGGCGCGGGCGCCCTCGCCGAGCGCCGACAGCGCCGTCGCGTGATTGAGCCGCGGCACGACCGCGCCGGGCAGTCGCGCCGCCGACTCGAAGGCGCGCGCCGCCGCGGCGACGTCGCCCGACGCCCAGCACAGCGCGCCGAGGCCGTTGTGCGCCCACGCGACGACGTCGGACGCCGCGTCGCCGAGCGCGATCGTCCGCAGGTACGCGACGCGCGCGTCCGCGGGACGGCCGGCGAGATGCGCGGCCCCCGCGCGCCCGAGCCACGCCGACGCGTCGTCGGGGAGCAGCGCCGTCAGCCGAGTCCACGGCGCGCACGCGTCGACGGGTGCGCCGCGCAGCAGGTGCAGCGCGCCCGTCGCGCGCGCGATGACGGCCTCCGGCGCGCCGAGCGCCGCCGCGCGCCGGTACTCGCGCAGCGCCTCGTCGTGATAGCCCTTGTGGCGGAACGCGGCGCCGAGCACGAGGTGCGCCTCGGGCGGCTCACCGGTCGCGGCGCTCGGCTCCGGTGCCCGCGCGGGCGCACCGGCAAGCGGCGCGAGGGCGAGGTTCGCGTCGGCGCGGCCCAGCGCGGGGTTGAGCGCCACGGCGCGGGCACGGGCCGCATCGCCCTCCTCCGGGCGCCCCATCTCGCCGAGCAGGAAGCCGTGCAGCAGGTGCGCGTCGGCGTCGTCGGGCCCCAGGCGCAGCGCGTCCTCCACGTGCGAGAGCGCGGCCGCCGGATCGCCGGCATGATAGGTCACGTGCGCGAGCAGCGCGCGGATCGTCGCGCTGGCCGGCGCGAGCGCGCGCGCGCGCTCCAGCGCCGCCGCGGCGGCATCCACGTCACCGGCGGCCTGCTCGGCGCGCGCGCGCTCGACGTGCACGCCCGGCGCCTGCGGCGCGAGCGCGACGAGGGCGTCCAGCTCCGCGCGAGCGGCATCGTGGCGGCCGAGCGCGGAGAGCAGGCGCGCCAGCTCGCGGCGCGCGTCGAGATCGGCGCCGTCCTGGCGCACGCGCGCGCGCAGCTCCGCCTCGCGGCGCCCGCGCTCCGCGCCGTCCGACGCGGCGGCGATGTTGTGGCGCGCGAGGCGCATCGCCGGGTCGAGCGCCAGCGCGCGCGAGAACGCGTGCAGCGCCGCCTCCGGCCGCCCGCGCCGGTGCAGCAGGACGCCGAGGTTGTTCTGCGCGCCAGCGTCCGCCGGATCGGTGCGTCGCGCGAGCGCGAGCAGGGGATCCGGTGCCGGACGCGCGACGGCCGCCTCGGCGCCCACGTTCGCGTCGCCCGTCAGGCGAGGCGGATGGCGCGCAGGATCGCCTGCAGCGACGCCGGATCCGGCAGCAGCAGGAAGAAGCCGCGCAGCCGCTCGCCGACCTCCTGCATCGTGAACTCGGTCTCGACCACGAACACCTGCTCGGCCTCCGGTCCGATGCGCAGGAACTGGCGCGACAGCACCGCGGTCGACGTGTCGACGGCGAGCGTCGGCGGGGACGGGAGCAGCACCATTCCCATGAAGTCGCTCAGCGCGTTCATGTACGCGCCGCTGAGGATGTTGCCCGCCTCCTTGATGGCGGAGCGCTCGAGCTCACCCAGCGCGACCGAGGAGCCGTGCGGGCGGCGGAGCATCATCTCCGCCATGCGCATGACGGTCGCCTTCGGGAAGACGAGCAGCGTGCGCCCCGTGAGGTCGCCGAGCATGTCCATCACCACGCCCGCGACCGGCTGCTCGGACGGGCCGAGCTCCGGCGGCAGGTCCTCCAGGCGTGCGATCTGGATGGTCGGCACGGAGATCATGATCGTGCCGCCGGTCATCTGCGAGAGCGCGGTGGCCGCGTGGCCCGCGCCCATGTTGGCGACTTCGCGAAGGGCGTCGAGCTGCAGCGCGCTGAGCGTCCGGAGATCGTCGAGAGCTGTCGTCATGGGGAGATCCGGGAGAGGAGCGCGGGCACGTCAACGATGAGGGCCACGGCCCCCGTATCGAGTATCGTCGCCCCGCCGAAGATCCTGAGCGCCCCGCGCACGCTCGGCAGGCGTTTGACGACGAGATCGGGCTGTCCGATGAAGGCGGGGACGGCGAGCGCGAGTCGTCGCCCGCCCACCTCGACGACGGCGGCCTCGGTGCAGCCGGCCAGCGCGGCCCCGCGCCGCGTGGCGGGCGCGCCGGCGATCGCCTCGTGCAGCGCGACGAGCGGCACCAGCTCCTCGCGCACGCCGACGACCGCCCGGCCGTCCGCGTCGCGCCCGGGCTCCTCGGCCAGATCGAGGGTCTCGCGCACGTGCGTGAGCGGCAGCGCGTACGTCGTGCCGTCGTCCGTGCGCGCGAGGAGGGCGCGCGCCACCGCGAGCGTCAGCGGCAGCCGCAGCGTCCAGGTGGTCCCCTCGCCCGGTCGGGTGCTGAGCGCGAGCGTGCCGCCCACCGCACGCAGCCGGGCGACCACCGCGTCGATGCCGACGCCGCGGCCCGACACCGCCGTCACACGCTCCGCGGTCGAGAAGCCGGGGCTCGCGAGGATCCGCAGCAGCTGCGCGTCGTCGAGCGCCGTCGTGCGCGCGTCGACCAGCCCACGCTCGCGGGCGCGCGCCAGCACGCGCGAGGCGTCGATGCCGCGGCCGTCGTCGGTGACCGAGACCGCGATCGCATCGCGCTCGCGCGCCGCGCGCAGGTGGATGCGGCCGGTCGGCGCCTTGCCGGCCGCCGCGCGCGCATCCGCCGACTCGAGGCCGTGGTCGACGGCGTTGCGCAGCAGGTGGCCGAGCGGGTCGCCGAGCGCGTCGAGAACGGCGCGGTCGACGGCGACGTCGGTGCCGTCGGTGACGAGCTCCACGCGCTTGCCGGTGAGGCGCGCCGCGTCACGCACCAGGCGCGGCATGCGATCGAACACCTCGGCGACCGGCACGAGGCGGCTCTCCAGCACCTGCTCCTGCAGGGCGGCGACGAGGCGACTCACGTCGGCGACGGCGCCCGCGAGCGCCGCGTCGCCCATGCGGGCCGCCGCGGTGGCGAGCCGGCCGCGCGCGGTCACCAGTTCGCCCGCGAGATCGAGCAGCGCATCGAGGCGCGCGGCGTCCATGCGCACGTGGCGCGGCGCGGCAGCGGGCTCGCGGGCGACGGGTGCGTCGTCGGCCGCGGCGGCGACGGGCGGCGTGATCGCGCGCGGCGCCTCGACGTCCACGCGCGCGATGTCGCCGGCGGCGCGCACGGCGCGCGCGATCGCCTCCGCGTCGAGGTCGGACGACGGCCGCAGCGTGAACGCGAACGCGCCATCGAACCCGTCGGCCTGGAAGGCGTCGGCTGGCGGGCGCACGTCGGAGACGTCGCCGAGCGCCTGCGCGCGCTGCAGCGCGAGGAAGGCGCGGACGCCCGGCAGCGCCGCGTCGGCGGCCACCACCACGCGGACGCGCACGCCGCCCTCGGCCGCCGGCTCGTCATTGGCGTGGACGCCACGCGCGGGATCGGCGACCGTGGCGCCCGCGGCGTCGGCGTCGAGCGCGCGCAGCGACGCGAGGCTCGCGTCGGCGTCGGGCGGGGCGGTGCCCGCGACCGCCGCGCGCACCGCGGCGTCGAGCGCGTCGGACGCGACGAGCAGCGCGTCCACCAGCGCCGGATCCGCGCGCCGCGCGCCGTCGCGCACGCGCGAGAGCACGTGCTCCATCTCGTGCGCGATGCGCTCGACGACGGCGTAGCCCATCGTCGCGCTCATCCCCTTCACCGTGTGCACGGCGCGGAACGCGGCGTCGATCGCCGCCGTCCCGGGCTCGCCCTGCGCGGCCGCGCGCTCGAGCGCGAGCAGCGCGTCCGACGCCGCGGCCAGGTGCTCGCGCGCCTCGTCGGCGAAGAGCGCCGCGTACTTGGCGGTCGAGAAGCTCACGGGCGCGCGCCCGCGCCGCTGGAGGCGCGCGTCAGCCGAGGGTCAGCTGAGGATGCGCTCGACCGCCTCCAGCACGCGGCTCGGCTGGAACGGCTTGACGACGAAGTCCTTCGCGCCCGCCTGCAGCGCCTCGACGACGAGCGCCTGCTGGCCCATCGCGCTGCACATCAGCACGCGCGCCTGCGGATCGAGCTTCGTGATCTCGCGCACCGCGTCGATCCCGCCCATGTCCGGCATGACGATGTCCATCGTCACCAGGTCGGGCTTGAGCGTTCGGTACTTCTCGATCGCCTGCACGCCGGACTCCGCCTCGCCGACGATCTCGAATCCCGCCTGCTGCAGGATGTCGCCGACCATCGTGCGCATGAAGATCGCGTCGTCGCAGATCAGCACCGTTCGGGACACGCGCTAGCCTCCTTCCTCGTACAGGTCGTCGAGCAGCGCCGACACGTCCAGCCGCGCGACGATGGCCGACTGCGCGGCCGCGACCGTCGCGTCGCCGTCCGCGGGCGCGCGAGACGCCGCGTCGCGCGCGCGCGCACGCCGCGCCAGTCGCACGGGGCCCGCGCCGGCGCTCCGCCGGTCGTCGTCGACAAGACGCACGGCCCCCCGCACGGGCAACCCCTCGGCGTCGCGCGTGCACGCGGCATCGGTCGCGTCGTCCGGGACGTCGGCGGAGCGTGGCACGAACGCCACGCCGCGCACGCGCAACCCGACCAGCGCGGCGGCGCGTCGCCCGTCGTCGACGACCGTCATCCAGCCGTCGCGCGCGTCGCTCGACTCGGTCGGTCGCGCGGCGTGCGACGCGCGCCGGCGCAGGTCGCCCACCGGCAGCAGCGCGCCGCGGACCGCGGCGAGGCCCAGGATCCAGCGCGCGGGCCCGGGCAGCGGCGTCACCGGCGCGGCGCGCGCCACCTCGCGCACCAGCGTCGCCGGGATCGCGTACGTCGACGCGCCCACCGCGACGACCAGCACCTCCTCGACGTCCGGCTCCGACTCGACGGTCGACGTGGCGTCGTGCGGCGCGAGCGCGTGCGGCTCGTCCGGCGACGCCTCGGCGTCGTCAGGGGAGCGGGTCGTCGTAGAAGCCAAAGACGGAGAGCGGATCGGGGTGGTCGGCCAGCGCGGGATCCTCCGCCAGCGCCGCCATCGAGCGGCGCAGGTCGTCCGGCAGCGGCGCGCGGAAGTCCATCGCCTCGCCCGACGCGGGGTGGCGGAAGCGCAGCCACGCCGCATGGAGGAAGTGTCGCTGCGCGCCCAGCCCCACCAGCCGCCGCCCGCCGCCCCCGCCGTACGTGTCGTCGCCCAGCACCGGGTGTCCCGTGCTGTAGAGATGCACGCGGATCTGGTGCGTGCGTCCCGTGTGCAGGTGCGCGCGCAGCAGGTCCCCGACGTCGAAGCGGGCGAGCCGCGTGAAGTCGGTGCGGGCCGCCTTGCCCGTACTGACGATCGCCATGCGCTTCCGGTCTCGCGGATCGCGCGCGATCGGCTTCTCGACCGTGATCCGGTCCTCCTTCAGGTGCCCCCAGCACACGGTCGCGTAGCGCCGCACGACCCGCCGCGCCGCGAGGTCCGCCGACAGCGTGCGGTGCGCGCGCTCGGTCTTGGCGACGATCAGGAGCCCCGAGGTGTCCTTGTCGATCCGGTGCACGAGCCCCGGCCGCTCCTCGCTCCCGCCCTCGGCGAGCTGGAGCCCGCGCCCCATGAGCGCGTTGACGAGCGTGCCCGTCCAGTTGCCCGGCGCCGGGTGCACGACCATCCCGGCCGGCTTGTTGATCACCACGAGGTCCTCGTCCTCGTGCACCACGTCGAGCGGGATCTGCTCGGGCACGATCGCCCGCCCGGGAGCCGGCGGCACGTTGACGTCCACGCGCTCGCCCGTGCGGACGCGCCAGCTCGCCTTCTCCCGGCGCCCGTCGACGGTGACGTGGCCGTTGGCGATCAGCGTCGCGCCCTGCGTCCGCGACAGCTCCAGCTGCCCGGCGACGTACAGGTCGAGGCGCGTCCCCGCGTCCGGCTCCTCGACGACGAGCGCGTGGCGCCCCGGCTCGACCGGCAGCGCGTCGTCCGACGTCGGCGCGGTCACCGCTCCGCCGCCCCGGTCTCCGGCGCGCCCGCGTGCACGCCCTGCTGCTGCTCCGCGTGGAGGCGCGACTCGAACCGCCAGAGCATCAGCACGAGGCACGCGGCGCCGATGCTCACCGCCGTGTCGGCGAGGTTGAACGTCCAGAACCGCACGTCGCCCACCCCGACGTCGATGAAGTCGACGACGCCCTCCACGTTGCGCACGCGGTCGATGAAGTTGCCGATCGCGCCGCCGATGACGGTCGCGATGGCCAGCTTCAGCGGCCGCTCGCCCGACGGCAGGCTGCGGTACAGGCGGACGAGGAAGCCGACGATCAGCACCGTCAGCACCATGAAGATCCAGCGCGACGCGTCGCCCAGGTGCATGCCGAAGGCGGCGCCCGGGTTGTAGGTCAGCGTGAAGCGCAGGAACTCGCCGATGACGTCGTGCGGCGTGTGCCGCGGCAGCAGGTGCGTCTCGGCGAGCACCTTCGTCACCTGGTCGAGCAGGACGATGCCGGCGACGATGCCGAAGGCCGCGCGCGCGGTGCTGCGATCGGTGGCCGCGTCGGACGCGTGGGGCGCGGACGGCTGGCCGGACGGGAGGGACATGAGGCGGGCGCGGGTCAGGGCACGTCGGCGCGGTCGGGCAGCGCGGCGGACGACGCGGTCGGCGCGGACGCGGGCGCGTCCTCCTCCGCCTCGCCCCACAGCACCCACGCCAGCAGCGCGGCGCCGCCGGTCACGGCGACGTCGGCGACGTTGAAGGTCGGCCAGCGCGTCGCGCCCACGCCGACGTCGATGAAGTCCACCACGCCCTCGGGAGAGCGCAGCCGGCAGATCGCGTTCCCGACCGCGCCCGCGCACACCAGCGCGAGCGCCAGGGTGCGGACGTTGTCGCGATCGCGCGTCGTACGGTACAGCGACCAGAGCACGCGCAGGACGACGGCCGTCAGCACGAGGAACACCCAGCGCGAGTGCTCCCCGACGTGCAGGCCGAACGCGGCGCCCGGGTTGTAGACGAGGGTGAAGCGCACGGTGTCGCCGAACACCTCGTGCGGGAAGCCGCGCGGCGCGAGGGCGTACGCCGCGATGAGCTTCGTCACGAGGTCGACGAGCACGATCAGCACGACGACGGGCCAGAACACCACGCCGTTCGTGCTGATCTCCTGCTCGTGGGCGGACGCCGCGCGCTCCGACACGGCGTCAGCCGGCCTTCTTGCCGTCTTCCTCGCGCTGCTTGCAATCGATGCAGTAGCGCGCGTGCGGCAGCGCGTCGAGGCGGTCGAACGCGATCTCCCCACCGCACGAGTGGCACTTCCCGAACGAGTCCGGCGTGCGGTACAGGCGGCGCAGCGCCTCGTCGATGTGCCAGAGGAACCGGCCCTCCTGGCTCGCGAAGAGGAACGCCTTCTCGCGCTCCATGGCGTCGGTGCCCTGGTCCGCCATGTGGAACGAGTACGAGCTCAGGTCGCCGTCCGACTCGGTCTGGCTGGCGCCGAACGTCTCGCCATGATGCCCGAGCTCCTTGAGGACGCGCTTCCGCTCCTCGAGCAGCCGCTTCTCGAAGTGCGCGAGCTGCTTCTTCTGCATCGGCTTGAACTTCTTGTCCGCCGAGTCCTCGGACGCCTTCGCGGCGCCCGCCTTCGTCCCGCTGCTGGGCATCAGGGTAGGTCCTTGCTCAGGGTGACGTGCACCTCCGCCCCATCGAGGTCGAAGGCCTGCGTCCAGGTCTGGGAGGGCACGAATGCATCTGCCGCGCCGGAAGCGGTGGAGCCCGCCGCCGCGCTGCCGCTGCTGCCGACGCCGTCGCCTACGGCGCCGCCGACGGCGAGGTGTCGGGCAAGCACCTCGCCCGCGATGTACTCCTGGTGCGTCCGCACCGCCTCCTCGACCTCGGCCGACGCCCGCACCACCAGCGTGATGCGGTCAGAGACCTCCAGTCCGGAGTCCTTGCGGAGCCGTTGTACCCGGCTGACCAGCTCGCGAGCCATCCCCTCGGCCCGCAGCTCCGGCGAGATCCGCGGGTTGAGGGCGACGACGGTCCCGCCCTCCTCCTCCACCGCGTACTCGCCCGTGGCCCGGCGCAGGATCGACAGCTCCTCGAGCTGCAGCAGGTGCTCGCTCCCCTCCACGGAGATCGACACCGGCTCGCCCCGCTCGAAGGCGTGCAGCGCCTCGGCGCCGAGCGACGCCACGGCCTCGGCCGCCAGCGGGGTCGCCTTCCCGAAGCGCTTCCCGAGCACCCGGAAGTTCGGCTTGGCCTCCAGCGTCACGAGCGCGTCGCCGCTCTCGGCCCAACGTACGGCCTTCACGTTCAGCTCGGTACGCAGCAGCCCCTCCAGCTCGCGCGCCGCGCGGGTCGCCTCGGCGCCCTCGGCGCCTGGCGCTGCCGGAAGGACGCAGACGACCTCCGCCAGCGGCTGGCGCACGTTGATCCCCACCCCCTCGCGGGCGGCGCGGCCCAGGTTCGCCAGCCGCCGGATCCCGGCCATCGCCGTCTCGAGCGCGGGCTCGTGCACCACCGCCGCCTGCCCCGCCGGCCGCGTGTACGGCGCGAGATGGACGCTCTCGCCCGCCAGCGCGCGGTGCAGCCAGTCGGTCACGAACGGAGCGAACGGCGCCAGCAGGCGCGCCGTCACCAGCAGCACCTCGCGCAGCGTCGCGAACGCCGCCCGCGCGTCCTCGGTGGGCGTGTCGCCCGGGAACCAGAAGCGCGCGCGCGACAGCCGCACGTACCACTTCGAGACGTCGTCGTCGAAGAACTCCATCACGCGCCGCGCCGCGTTCGTCGCGTCGTAGCGCGTCAGCAGCTCGTCGGCCTCGCGCTCCACCGTCGCGAGCCGCGACAGCACCCACCGGTCCAGCAGCGGGCGCGCCGCCGGCGCGGGATCCGCGTCGCTCGGCGACCAGCCGAAGTTCGCGTACAGCGCGAGGAACCGGTACACGTTCTTCAGCGTGACCAGGAAGTTGCCGGCCGTCTGGCGGATCGCCGCCTCGTCGAAGCGGCGCGGCACCCACACCTGGCTCGACGAGACGAGGAAGAGCCGCGCCGCGTCCGCGCCGTGTCGCTCCATCACCTCCCACGGGGAGACGACGTTGCCGCGGCTCTTCGACATCTTCTGCCCCTCGGCGTCGAGCACGAGGTCGTTGACGACGACGGCGCGATAGGGCGCGGCCGGCCCGCGGAGAGTGGAGCGTTCAGCGTTCAGCGATGCGTCACGCTGCTCGCTGATCGCTGAACGCTCATCGCCGCCGTTGTTCGGCAGCGCATCCCCCAGCCCCGTCGCGATCGCCAGCAGCGAGTAGAACCACCCGCGCGTCTGGTCCACGCCCTCGGCGATGAAGTCGGCCGGGTACTGCGCCGCGACGACGTCCTGGTTCTCGAACGGGTAGTGCCACTGCGCGAACGGCATCGACCCCGAGTCGAACCAGGTGTCGATCACCGACGGCACGCGCCGCATCGTCCCCGTGCCGCTCGGCGCCGGCCAGGTGTACTGGTCGACGTGCGGCTTGTGCGGATCGAAGTCCTCGGGCAGCGCGCGCCCGACCTTCGCCGAGAGCTCGGCGTACGAGCCCACGACCTCGATCTCCGTCGGATCGGCGTCGTTGACCCACACCGGCAGCGGCGTGCCCCAGTAGCGGTCGCGCGAGACCGCCCAGTCGATGTTGTTCTCCAGCCAGCTGCCGAACCGGCCGCTCCCGACCTCGGGCGGATTCCAGTTCACCGCGTCGTTGCGCGCGATCATGCGGTCGCGGAACGCGGTCGTGCGCACGAACCAGGAATCGCGCGCGTAGTACAGCAGCGGCGTGCCGCAGCGCCAGCAGTGCGGATAGCTGTGCACCGCCTGCTGCGCCTTCCACAGCACGTCGCGCCTCTTGAGCTCCTCGATGATCGCCGCGTCGGCCTTCTTCACGAACGTGCCGCCGACGACCGGCACTGTCGCCTCGAACTCGCCGCGGCCGTTCACCGGCTGCAGGAAGGCGAGGCCGTGGCGCTGCCCGGCCGCGTAGTCGTCGGCGCCGAACGCCGGCGCCATGTGCACGACGCCCGAGCCGTCGTCGGCCGACACGAACGACTCGGCGACGATGACCTCTCGCGCGCCCTCGGCCGGATACGCGACCCAGTCGAGCGGGCGGCGATAGCGCATGCCCGCGAGCTCGCTGCCCGACATCGTCGCGACCACGTCCCAGCGGTCCGCCCAGTCGGGGCCGAGCACGCCGGCGGCGCGCGCCTCGGCGAGGACGATCGTCCACTCCGCGCCCGACTTCTTGCGCAGCTCGACGTACGTCAGCTCCGGGTTCACCGCGAGCGCCGTGTTCGACACGAGCGTCCACGGCGTCGTCGTCCAGACGATGATGCGGCGTCGGTGCGCGCCCTCGTGCACCAGGTCGAGCGCCACGTACACGCTCGGGTCCTCGACGTCCTTGTATCCCTGCGCGACCTCGTGCGACGACAGCGCGGTGCCGCAGCGCGAGCAGTACGGCAGGATCTTGTGCCCGCGGTACAGCAGCCCCTTGTCGAACAGCGTCTTGAGCGCCCACCAGACGCTCTCGACGTAGTCGTGGTGGTACGTGACGTACGGCCGCTCGTAGTCGAGCCAGTACGCCATGCGCTCCGAGAGCTGCTCCCACTCGGCGCGGTACGTGAACACGCTCTCGCGGCACAGGCGGTTGAACTCCGCCACGCCGACGCGCTCGATGTCCTGCTTGCCGCTGATGCCGAGCCGCTTCTCGACCTCGATCTCGACCGGCAGGCCGTGCGTGTCCCACCCGGCCTTGCGCGGCACGAAGTACCCCTGCATCGCGCGGTGGCGGCAGAAGAGGTCCTTGATCGTGCGCGCGAACACGTGGTGGATGCCCGGCCGTCCGTTGGCGGTCGGCGGGCCCTCGAAGAACACGAACGGCGTGCCGCCCGCGCGCGCGTCCTGCACGCGCTGGAAGAGCCCCTCGTCGCGCCACTGCGCGAGCTGCGCCTGCTCCTGCTCGTGCGGCGTTCCCTCGGTGGGAAGCGCGGGGAAGGCGGTGGTGGTCGTCGTCGCGTCGCTCATTGCATTCCGTCCAGTCGCTCCAGTACCCCGCACACGACGTCGGCCAGCGCGGGCTCCGCGCGGCGCGCCACGGCGATGATCTGCTCCACCGTCGCCGGCTCGAGCGCGTCGGGGAGGCACTGGTCGGTGATGATCGAGAGCCCGAGCACGCGCATCCCGGCGTGTCGCGCCACGGTGACCTCCGGCACGGTCGACATCCCGACGACGTCGCCGCCGAGCGCGCGCAGCATGCGGTACTCCGCGCGCGTCTCCAGGTTGGGGCCCGCGACGGCGACGTACGTGCCCTCGCGGAGCGCGATGCCGCGCGCCACCGCCACGTCGCGCGCGAGCGCGCGCAGCGCCGCGTCGTACGGCACCGACATGTCCGGGAAGCGCGCGCCGACCGCGTCGTCGTTCGGGCCGATCAGCGGGCTGTCGCCGAGCAGGTTGATGTGGTCGGCGATCAGCATCAGGTCGCCCGGCGCCCACAACGGGTGCATCCCGCCACACGCGTTCGACACGACGAGCGTCGGCGCCCCGAGGGCGTGCAGCAGCCGCACCGGGAAGGTCCCGTCGGCGAGCGGATAGCCCTCGTAGCGGTGGAACCGCCCCTGCATCGCGATCACGCGGCGGCCGGCGAGCGTCCCGCACAGCAGGCGCCCCGCGTGCGACTCGACCGTCGACAGCGGCATGCCGGGGATCGCGTCGTACGCGATCGCGACCTCGACGTCCATCCGCTCCGCGAGCCCGCCGAGCCCCGTGCCGAGGATGACCGCCGCGTCGGGGCGGCGGTCCCAGCGCGCACGCACGGCGGCGACGGCCGCGGCCAGCCGCGCGCGCGCGGACGCCAGCGGGTCGCGCGCGACGTCCGCCGGCGCCTGCGTCTGCACCACCGTCGTCATCCCTGCCCCGACTCCCGGTTCGCGTCCGCGTCGCGCACGTCGTCCTGCGGCGCGCCAGGGGCGACCTCGGCGGACTCCATCTCGAACGGATCGCGACCGGACGTGGACGCGGCGATCCCGAACGCCGACTCCAGCTCGGCGGCCACCGCCTCCAGCGCGCTCGCGTCGAGCGGGTGCACGTCGCCGCTGGCCGCGCGCGGGGCCTCGAGCGCCGCGCGGGGGCGCGTCGGGGGCGGCAGCGTGCGCTCCTCCGCCGCCGACAGCTCGGCGAGCTGGCGCTCGGCCAGCAGACGCAGCTGCGCGATGTAGGTGCGGTGGACGCGGTCCAGCCCCGCGATCTCCTCCTCGATGCGCCGCTGCTCGCCGCGGAGCTGCTCGACGTGGCGGCGGGCGCCCTCCTGCGCGGCGCGGCGGATCTCCTCCGCCTCGGCTCGCGCCTCGCGGCGGATCAGCTCCGCCTCGCGCTCGGCGGTCTCCTTCGTCTCGCTGCGGAGCTGCTGGGCCGAGATGAGCGCCTCGTTGAGGGCGCGGTCGCGATCGCGGAAGGCGCGCAGCTGCTCGTGGAAGTTGCGGGCCTTCTGGTCCAGCTCCTGGACGGCGCGCGCCAGCCGCTCGAGCTCCGCGGCCACCTGCTCGCGGAACTGCTCGACGCGCGCCTTGTCGTAGCCGCGCAGGGCGGCGCCGAAGTCGTAGCGGCGGACGTCGAGGGCCGTCAGGCGGAAGGTGTCGTCGGTCATCGGGGCGGACGCGGCGGGAACGGGGGACCGACGAAGATAACTGGGGCCCCCGCCCCGGCGTCAGCCGCGGTCGCCGAACAGCAGGGTGCCCAGCCGCACCATCGTGGCCCCTTCCTCGACGGCCACGACGTAGTCGTTCGACATCCCCATCGACAGCTCGGTCGCGGGATGCCCCGTCTCGACCAGCGCCGTCCGCGCCTCGCGGGCCCCCGCGAACGTCGCGCGCAGCACGCGCTCGTCGGCATCCAGCGGCGCCATCGTCATCACGCCGCGCACGACGACGCCCGGCATGGTCGTCAGTCGCTCGGCCTCGGGCCGCACCTCGGAGGGCGCGTAGCCGCCCTTGGACGTCTCCCCGCTGGCGTTCACCTGCAGCAGCACGTCGATCGGGCGCTGCCGGCGCACGCCCTCCTGGTGCAGCGCGTCGGCCAGGCGGGCGCTGTCCATCGAGTGCACGAGCGCGAACCCGTCGAGCTGGCGCACCTTGTTGCGCTGCAGGTGCCCGATCAGGTGCCAGCGCACCGGCACGTCGACGTCGGCCATCTTCTGCAGCGCCTCCTGCACGCGGTTCTCCCCCACGTCGTGCAGGCCGGCCGCCCACGCGGCGCGTACCGCGTCCGGGCCGTGCGTCTTGGTCACCGCCACGACGGCGACGCGCTGCTGATGTCCGCCGCGCGCGATCGCGCCATCGATCGCCGCGCGCACCGCGGCCAGACGCTCGCCGAGCTCGGGGTAGGCCATGGCGCGCAAGTCTACCAGGCCCGGCACGCCGTCTCAACCCGCGCGTCGGCGGGCGGCGCGGGCGCCCGCAGGCCGAGCTCCGCGAGCGCGAGCGCCGCGCACGAGAGCTGGCGCTGCGCCCAGAGGGGCACCCGGTCGCCGTCCTGGCGCGCCGGCGCGGCCAGCCAGGGGGCGGCGCGGCCCGCCGCCGCACGCGTCGCCGCGGTGTCGACCGCGTCCACCAGGGCGGTGCGCGCGACGCTCGGGCCGGCCGGCACGCGCGCGCCTGCCCTCTCGCCCTCGACGACGACGGCGCCGTGCAGCGCCCAGCGCCCGCCGCCGCGATGCACGGGGGGCACGGAGAGCGAGGCCACCAGCGGCCGGCCGGCGGCGCGGGCGCGGTCGGCGATCGCGGCGACGGTGCCGGCGGTGCCGAGCCACTGGCGGATGTGCACGGGCGCGAGCAGGCCGTGGCGTCGCGCCAGCTCGTGCCGGTACCACGCCGCGCCGAGCAGCGAGACCGTCACCGGCGTCACGTCCGGGCGCCAGGCGCGGGCCATCTGCGCGAACCACACCGGATAGCTGTCGTTGTCCGCGTTCAGCAGCAGCACCGCGCGGGGCGGCGCGCTCGCCAGCAGCCCGTCGGCGTAGGCCGCGGGCAGCCCCGCGTCCGGCTGTCGGCGGCGATCGACCGCGCGCCAGTTGAGCGCGATCGGCAGCAGTGCCAGCGCGCCGCCGGCCGCACGCGGCCAGCCGCGCCCCAGGCGCCTCGCGGCCGCGTCGCCGAGTGCCCACGCGCCGAGCCCCGCCCACAGCGCCCAGGTGAAGAAGGCGAGCGCGAAGAAGTAGTCGCGCTCGCGCGCCTCGCGGATGGCGCCGGCGGGGAGCACGCCCCAGCCGTAGGTCGGTCCCGCCTTGAGGTTGAGGTACGCCGCGACGCCGAGGCTCGACGCCAGCAGGAGGACGGCGAGCACCTGCCAGCCGCGCCGGTCGTGGCGGCGGTGCCAGCGCGCGCCCACGAAGCCCAGGACGACGAAGAGCAGCGTGATCGGCGTGCGCCGCGCGCTCGGGCCGATCGCCCCGTCGGTGCCGATCGCGAACTGCCAGTCGGCCCACACGCCCAGGTTGCCGAGTTGCAGCCACCAGGGCGCCTGCCGCGGCCAGAGCGGCGCGACCGCATACTGCCGCCGCGCCAGCACGTCGCCGAGCGCCGCCAGCGTCGCCGGGTGCCCCTGATCGAGCAGCGGATCGTGCCGCGCGCGCAGCAGCAGGACGAGCGCGGCCGAGATCCCGAGCGCGACCACGCCCAGGAGCGCGAGCGCCGACCGCCCGCGCCGTGCCTCCGGACGGCCATCGCTCCACGCCAGCGCCGCCGCGCCGATCGCCGCCAGGGCGCCGAGCGCCCAGCGTCCGCTGCCGACGCCGGCCGCGGCGACGCCCGCGAGCAGCAGCGCGCCCCCGCGCCGCAGCCGGCGCTCGCCGTCCGGCGTCGTCGCGCCGAGCAGCGCCGCGGCGGGCGTGACGGCGAGGGCGCTCAGGTGCAGCGGCACCGCCAGCGCGAAGGCGTAGGCGGTCGCACGGGCACGCGCGGCGCTGCGGGCGGCACCGTCGGCCGCCGCCAGCGCGAGCCACGACAGCAGCAGCGCCGCGGCGTAGACCTCGGTCTCGGTGGCGCTGAGCCAGACGCTGCTCGTCGCGCCGGCGCAGAGCGCGGCCGCGCCGGCGGCGGCGGGTCGCCCGGTCCACCGCGCCAGCAGCCAGGCCGCCACCGCGCCGGCGCCCGCGGTGCACGCCGCCGAGAGCAGGTTGGCCGCGACCGCGACGTCGACGCCCACCAGGCCGAGCGTCCACGTCCACGCGCGGCCCAGCGCGACGAAGAGCGGGGTGCCCGGCGGGTGCGGGATGCCGAACGTCGCGAACGCCGCCGCGAACTCGCCCGCGTCCCAGAAGGTGACACCCGGCGCGAGCGTCGCGACGTAGAGCAGGAGGAGCGCGCCGCCCGAGATGCCGGCCGCCCGACGCGCGTCGCGCGCCCGCCGGTCGAGCGGAGCGGGGGCGGCGTCGGCGTCGGATGTCGTCGGGCGGTTGCGCATGGCCGTGAACACTCGCACCCTCCGCGCATGCCGCCAACCGCCCCGCCCGTCCCCGATCCCGAGCTGCAGGCCCTCGAAGGCGTCGTGCGCGGCCGCTTCGTGATCGAGCGCGAGCTGGGGCGCGGCGGCATGGGGATCGTCGTCCTCGCGCGCGATCTCGCCCTCGACCGGCTGGTGGCGATCAAGGTGCTGCCCTCCGTGCTCGCGCGGCAGCCGCACCTGCGCGAGCGCTTCCTGCGCGAGGCGCGCACGGCGGCCGGCCTGTCGCACCCGAACGTGGTGCCGATCCACGCCGTCGAGGCGCACGGCGACGTCGTGTTCTTCGTGATGGGGTTCGTCGACGGCGAGACGCTGGCGCGGCGCGTGGCACGCGGCGGCCCGCTGCCCGCCCGCGAGGCGACGCGCGTGCTGCGCGACGTCACCTGGGCGCTCGCCTACGCGCACGGCCGCGGCGTGATCCACCGCGACGTGAAGCCCGACAACATCCTGCTCGACCGGGCGAGCGGGCGGGCGCTCGTGACCGACTTCGGCATCGCGCGCGTGGAGGACGCGCCGTCGTCGCTGACGCTCGACGGGCACGTCATGGGCACGGCGCAGTACATGAGCCCCGAGCAGGCGGCCGGCGAGCCGCTCGATGGACGCAGCGACCTGTACGCGCTGGGCGCCGTGGGGTTCGTCGCGCTCACGGGCCGGCCGCCGTTCGTGGCGCCCACCGTGCCGGCGCTGCTCGCGATGCAGGTGATGCACGACGCGCCGCCCGTGGCCTCGCAGCGCGCCGACGTGCCGCCGCGGCTGGCCGCGGTGATCGACCGCTGCCTCGCCAAGCGCCCGGACGACCGCTTCCCGTCGGCCGAGGCGCTGGCCGCCGCGCTCGACGAGGCGGGGGGCACGCCGCCGGTGGTCGCGCCGCACGTGCGCAACTTCGTGCGCATGGCCGAGCAGAGCACGATGGTGCTGACGACGATGCTCCCGCTCATGCTGGTGGGCCTCGACGCGCGCGGCCGCGGCGCCGGCGCCGCGCTCGGTCTCGCGGCGGCGGTCGTCGCCATCGGCGCCGACCTGCTGCGCCGCGCGCGGCACCTGCTGGTCGAGGGCTTCGGCGCCGGCGACGTGATCCGCGCCTTCGTGCTCGAGCAGGACGCGCGCGCCGACGAGATCGCGGCGCTCTACCACGGGGAGAACGGCGCGCGGCTGCGGCGGACGCGGAACGTGGCGCTCGCGTGGGGCGCGCTGCTCGTCGTGGTCTGGCTGGTGTGCCTCGGCGTGGCGAACAGCACCTTCCCCACGCCGGGCACCGAGCGCACGATCGCGCGCTGGATCGCCACGGTGCCGATGCTGTTCGCGATGGCGGCGTTCATCGTCGGCGTCAACTCGTCGGAGCGGGCCGAGCGCCGCTCGGGCGCGCTCGCGGGGCGTCTGTGGCGCGGGCGCTTCACCCTCCACTTCTTCCAGCTCGCCGCGTGGGGGCTCGACCGGCCGGTCGCCGCGCCCCCGGAGCCCGCGGTCGCGGAGCCGATCTCGCTCCCGGAGATCGCGGTCGCGCGCCACCCGGAGCTCCCGCGCCTGCTGCGCGACGCCGGCGACCTGACGCGCGCGCTCGCCGAGCGCGAGGCGCAGATCGCGCGCGTGCTGGCGGAGAGCGGGGCCGGCGACGCCCGCGTGCCCGCGGCCGGCGGACCCACCACCCGCGCCGAGCTGGTGTCGCGCCGCGTGTCGCTCGTCGCCGATCTGCGCGCCTCGCTGGACGCGGCGCGCGGGCGGCGGGCCGACGTCGTCGCCGCCTCCGAGAACGTGCGCATCCAGCTCGCGCGCGTGCGCGCCGGGCTCGCGGACGTGGACGACCTCGCGCCGGACCTGGACGAGCTGCGGTCGCTGCTCGACGCGTCGGAGGACGACGCGCCGCGCGCGCTGCGAGAGCCGACGCCCGTCTGACCGGCGGCCCGTCGCCGCCGACTCAGGCGCCGACGGCCGCGTGCTCGAGGGTCGCGCGCGGCGTGCGGCCGAGCAGCAGCTCGCGCAGCTGCACGGGCGTCAGCCCGCGGCGCATGGTGCCGCGCGACGCGAACGAGATCGCGCCGCTCTCCTCGCTCACCACGACCAGCAGGGCGTCGGTCTCCTCGCTCAGCCCCAACGCCGCGCGGTGCCGCGTGCCGAGCGAGCGGTCCTCGACGCGCGTCTGCGACAGCGGGAGGATGCACCCCGCGCCGACGATCGAGTCGCCGCGCACGACCACGGCGCCGTCGTGCAGCGGCGTGTAGGGCGTGAAGATCGTCGCCAGCAGGTCGCCCGAGACCTTGGCGTGCAGCTCGCGCCCCGACTCGACGTAGTCGTTGAGCGGCACGTCGCGCTCGATGGCGATGATCGCGCCGGTGCTCGACCGGCTGAGGCGCTCGACGGCGTCTGTCACCGCCTCGACGACCTCGCCCTCCTCGAGCGAGCGCGTCGCGAGCGCCGACTTGGGCTGGCCGAGGTGCGCCAGCGCGGTGCGGAGCTCGGGCTGGAAGATCACCAGCACGAGGACGATCCCCCACTTGAGGAGCAGCGCGAGCGTCCACGCGACCAGCGACAGCTCCAGCGCGAGCGCGGCCGCGTACGCCGCGGTCAGCGCCGCGATGCCCGCGCCGAGCGAGATCGCGCGCGCCCCGCGCAGCCGGCGCAGCACGTGGTACAGGACGAACGCGACGAGCGCGACCTCGAAGAGATCGCGCCAGCCCACGTTCGCCGTCTGCCACGCGAGGGGAAGCGCCATGCGGCGAAGCTAGCCCCGCAGCACGGCCCACGCCACGTCGAGCGCCTCGCGGTGCGCGCGCACGTCGTGCACGCGGAAGAGGCGCGCCCCGCCGGCCAGCGCCGCCACGTGCGCGCCCACCGAGCCGTGCACGCGCGCCGCGGGCTCGGCGACCTCGCTCAGCTCCCCGACGAAGCGCTTGCGCGACGCGCCGACGAGCACCGGCCGGCCCAGCGCCGCCAGGCGCGCGAGCTCGCGCAGCACGGCCAGCGAGTGCTCGCTGCGCTTCGCGAAGCCGACCCCCGGATCGAGGACCACGCACTCGGCGGGCAGCCCGGCGTCGGTGGCGCGCGCGAGCGCGAGCTCCAGCTCCTCGACGACCTCGCCGACGACGTCCTCGCCGTAGGTGGCGTGCGTGAACGTCGCCATGTCGGCCACCGTGCCGCGCGAGTGCATGAGCACGAGCCCCGCCTGCACGGTGGCGCACGCGGCGGCGACGCTCGGATCGAGCCGCAGCCCCGAGACGTCGTTGATGGCGTCCGCCCCCTCGGCGAGCGCGGCGCGCGCGACCGCGCCCTTCACCGTGTCGACGGTGACGATCGCGTCGGGCCGCCGCTCGCGGATCGCGCGCACGACGGGAACGACGCGCGCGACCTCCTCGTCCACGGGCACCGACCCGCCGTTGTGCGGCCGGGTGGACTCGCCGCCCACGTCCACGCCGTCGGCCCCCTCGTCCAGCAGCCGCTCGGCGTGGTCGGCGGCCGCCATCGGCCCGAAAAAGAGCCCGCCGTCGCTGAAGCTGTCGGGCGTCACGTTGACGATCCCGAGCACGAACGGGCGCTGGAGGAGGAGCCGGCGATCGCGGAGGAGCCAGTGCATGATGAGCGAAGTCCCCTATACGCTCGACGCTCCACGCTCGACGCTGCCCCCGTCCCGAAGACGGCGCGAGCGTCGAGCGTGGAGCGTCGAGCGTTCGTGGAGCCGAGCGGTCAGGCCGGCGCGATCTCCGGCCCGCCGAGGAGCGGCGGCGCGACCGGCTTGGGCTGCACCACGGGCGCCGGGGTCGGCGTCAGCGGCGCGGCGCCCCCGATCGGCTGACGCGGCGGCAGCGTCTCGCCGCGCTTCAGCATCTCGATGTCCTCGCGCGACAGCGTCTCGCGCTCCAGCAGCGAGGCCGCCACCGCGTTCAGCAGCTCGCGGTGCTCGGTGAGCACCTGCGTCGCGCGCTGGTACGCGGCGTCGATCACCCGCTTCACCTCGCTGTCCACCAGCTGCGCGGTCTGCTCGGAGACCTCGCGGCGGCTGCCCAGCTCGCGGCCGAGGAAGACCTCGTGCTCCTGGTCGCCCACGAGGATCGGGCCGATGCGGTCCGAGAGCCCCCACTGCGACACGTAGCGACGCGCGATGCCCGTGGCCTGCTGGATGTCGCTGGCCGCGCCGGTGGTGACCCGGTCGCGCCCGAACACCAGCTCCTCGGCCACGCGACCGCCGTACGCCATCACGAGGCGCGCCTCGATCTGCTCGCGCGTGACGGAGACGCGGTCGTCCTCGGGCAGCGTGAAGGCGACGCCGAGGGCGCGGCCGCGCGGCACGATCGTGACCTTGTGCAGCGGGTCGTTGCCCTTGACGATCATCGCGCACACCGCGTGACCAGCCTCGTGGAACGCCGTCAGGCGGCGCTCCTCGTCCTTCATGACCATCGACTTGCGCTCGGCGCCGAGCATGACGCGATCCTTGGCCTCCTCGAAGTCGGCCATGTAGATCTTGTCGTGGTTGCGCCGCGCGGCCAGCAGCGCGCCCTCGTTGACGAGGTTCGCCAGATCGGCGCCGCTCATCCCCGGGGTGCCGCGCGCGAGGGTCGTGACCGTCACGTCCTCGGCGATCGGCTTGTTGCGCAGGTGCACGCGCAGGATGCCCTCGCGGCCGCGCAGGTCCGGCGCGTCGACCACGATCTGGCGGTCGAAGCGGCCCGGGCGCAGCAGCGCCGGATCGAGCACGTCCGGCCGGTTCGTCGCGGCGATGAGGATCACGCCGTCGTTCGACTCGAAGCCGTCCATCTCGACGAGCAGCTGGTTGAGCGTCTGCTCGCGCTCGTCGTGCCCGCCGCCGAGGCCCGCGCCGCGGTGCCGGCCGACGGCGTCGATCTCGTCGATGAAGATGATGCAGGGCGCGTGGGCCTTGCCCTGCTCGAACAGGTCGCGCACGCGGCTGGCGCCGACGCCCACGAACATCTCGACGAAGTCGGACCCCGACATCGAGAAGAAGGGGCGCCCCGCCTCGCCGGCGACGGCCTTGGCGAGCAGCGTCTTGCCGGTGCCCGGCGGGCCCACGAGGAGCGCGCCCTTCGGCAGGCGGCCGCCCAGCTTCGTGAACTTCTGCGGGTCCTTGAGGAACTCGATGATCTCCTGCAGCTCGACCTTCGCCTCGTCGGCGCCCGCCACGTCGGCGAACGTCACCTTGGGCGTGTCGCCGGTGAGCAGCTTCGCCTTCGACTTGCCGAAGGAGAACGCCTTCGCGCCGCCGGCCTGCATCTGCCGGAAGAGGAAGATCCAGAAGCCGATCAGCAGCAGGTACGGCAGGAAGGTCACGAGCACGCCGGAGAGCGAGGTGCGCGGCTCCTCGGCGGCGATGCGCACGCCGCGCTCGGAGAGGCGCGTCACCTCCTCGTCGGCCACCTCGGGCGGCAGCTTCACGGAGAAGCGCTTGGCCGCCTGCGGCCGACGCTGGCCGGCGTTGACCGGCGCGTTGAACTCGCCCACCAGGAAGCGGTCGCCCTGGAACGTCACGGCCGTGACGTTCCCGCGGTCCACCTGCTGCCGGTAGGTCGTGTACTCGATCTCGACGGCGTCGCTCCGCCCCCCGTTCGTCAGCTGCAGGAAGGCGACGGGGATCAGGATGACGATGACCCAGAAGGCGAGCGTCTTGGAGACGCGGCTCCAGTTCGCGGGCTTCTTGGGAGGATTGGGCATGGTCGGAGGCATGAACCTCTCTCTACCTGTGTCGGCGCGTGAGCGCGTTACAGCCGGTTACAGCAGGCTCGCGACGTACGGGACGTGCCGGAAGTCTTCGGCGTGATCCAGTCCATACCCCACGAGGAACTCTTCGGGCGCATCGAAGCCGACGAAGCGAACGGGATGCTCCAGATGGGAGGCGATGTGCTTGTGCAGCAGGGCGCAGATCTCGAGCGACTTCGGGCGGCGCTCCCCGAGCAGCTCGACGAGCTTCTGGAGGGTGCGCCCGGAATCGACGATGTCCTCCACCAGCAGAATGTGCTTGCCCTCCAGCTCCGTTTCCGGATCGTAGAGCAGCCGCACGATCCCGCTGGAGACGGTCGCGTCGCCGTAGCTGGAGGCGACGAGGAAGTCGACGTGGAGCGGGCGCGCGATCTGCCGCACCAGGTCGCTCAGGAAGATGAAGCTCCCCTTGAGCAGCCCGAGCACGAGCAGGTCGCCGTCCGGATAGAAGGCGGTAATCTCGCGTCCCAGCTCCGCGACGCGCGCGGCGATCTCGGCCTCGGAGAAGGCCACGCGCTTGAGCGCACGGCCCGCGAGGCGCGGGTCAGCCGCGGCGGTCGCGCCGCGGACGTCGATCGATGCGTTCACAGATGAAGTGCTGACCCGGCGTCTCGGGCCGGTCCGTCGCCGCGTCGCTGCGGCACACCCCAGGAACCCACAGGACCTCCTCCCCCGCCGCGCCGGCCTCGCCGCACGACGCGACGACCACCGGCCAGCGCGGCCGCTCGGATCCGGGGATCCGCGCCTCGGCGAGGTACCGTTTCACACGACGTGCCGCCCCCCCCACCCCGCCGCGTCCCGCCGCCCGGATGCGATCCCCGGGACGCCAGGCACGCACCACGAGCGGGCGGTCCGCCGGCAGGCGCGCACTCCACAGCGCCCCCACCGCCTCCCCTCCGGCGCGGAACCGCCAGGCGCCCAGCTGGACGCCGTCGGCGAGCCGCACCGGCCCGGGCACCGCCGGCACGCGGCGCCCGACCGCGGCCGATCGCCGCAGCACGAGCTCCGTCTCCGCCGCGCGGCCGCCCGGAACGCGCGGGCCGCGGCGAACCACCACCTCGACGCCTCCCGCGAGCGGGATCCCGGCACCGACGGCGGTGGCCTCCGCGGCCACCCGGATTGTAAACGCCACGAGCCGAGCGGTTCCCCGCCGGTCGAGCCGCACGCCGCCGCGGGCCGCGAGCGCGGGCCAGACGACGGCGAGTCCTTCGGCATCATACCCGGCGAGTCCGGGCAGGGCAACGTGGAGCGCCCCGTCGGCGCCCCGCGTGACGGGGATGGCCGCCGCCAGCGCCTCCGCCTCCGCGCGCCAGGCGGCCGCCTCACGGCCGAGCGTCAGGAGCCAGCGCCGGGTGCCCGGGCGCGCCGCCTCGAGCGCGGGCAGCAGCGCGTGCCGCAGGCGGTTCCGCAGGTGGCGCGGCGAGGCGTTGCCCGGATCCTCGACCCAGCGGACCGCGCGGGCGTGCGCGTACGCGGCGACCGCCGCGCTCCCCACGTCGAGCAGCGGGCGCACGATGCCCGGCCGCCGCGCCAGCAGCCCGGCGAGCCCCCGCGGGCCGGCCCCGCGCAGCACGCGCATCGCCACCGTCTCGATCTGGTCGTCGCGCGTGTGGGCGGTGGCCACGACCGTCGCGCCCAGCCGCCGCGCCGCCCGGCGCAGGAAGCGCCAGCGGGCCTCCCGCCACACGGCCTCGCCCGCCTCCGGCAGCGCCGCGCGTCCGACGATCACCCGCAGCCCGCGCCGTCGGGCCGCGCGCCGCACGCGCCGCACGGCCGCCCGCACGTGCGCGCCCGTCCCGTGGTCGAACGTCGCGACGCCCGCGATCCGCTCGCGCGCGACCGCGCACGCGGCGTCCAGCAGGACCATCGAGTCGCGCCCGCCGGACACCGCGAGGACGACCGACGCCGGCGCCGCGTCGGCGAGCGCCGCACGCACGCGCGCCCGCACGGCGCGAACCGTGCGCCGGGCGTCCGCGTCGCGTGCGGCGGGGGGCAGCGTGGACATGCCCTCCAAGCTACCGCGCGCTACCGTCGCACGCCGGCCTCCACTACAATTCCGGCCTCCACCTGAACCGCGGTGATCGTCTTGGAATCCAGCAACGTTCTCGGCACCCTCTGGGCGGCGTTCGGCATGACGGCGTACTACATGGCGCTCGTCTGGATCAACACGCTGCTGGGGCTCTTCCTCACCCCGCTGTTCCTGATCCCGCTGACGTGGCTGCAGGACCGCGTCCTGGCCAAGCGGCGCGGCGCCATCCCCGCGCGCTCCTGAGCGCGAGCTGATCGCCCCCTGATCGCGGGCGGCCCGCTCCGGCGCGGCACGCGAGACGCAGACGCATCGGCTCCCCTCGTCCACCGGACGGGGGGAGCTCGTTCGTTTCCGGCGGCCGCGTCTCGCGCGGCCGTCCCGTCGTCCTCCGCCCGTCCGCTCGTGCGACTCCGCCCGCTCGCCGCCCTCGGCACCATCCTGCTCGGCACGCTCCTGCACGCCGCCCCGGCGGCGGCGCAGCTCGACGTGCCGATCCGCACGCACCTGCCGTGGCAGACGATCGAGACGGCGCACTTCGGCTTCCACGCGCCCGCCGAGCTGGCGCCGTGGGCGCGACGCCAGGCGGAGCGCGCCGAGTCGGTCCGCGATGCGGTCGCGCGGCTCGTCGGGTTCGCGCCCTCGGCGCGCGTGCACGTGCTGGTCGAGGACCCGAGCAACGACGCGAACGGCAGCGCGTATCCGTTCCTCCGCGCGCCGGCGCTCTTCCTCTGGCCCGTGCCGCCCGATCCCCGCAGCGTCATCGGCGAGCATCGCGACTGGGGCGAGCTGCTGCTCGTGCACGAGTTCGCGCACCTCGCGCACCTCACGCGGCCGTCGCGCAACCCGCGTCGCCGGCTGCTGGACGCGGTCAGCCCGCTGAACCTCGGGCCGATCCCCACGCGCGCCCCGCGCTGGGTGACCGAGGGCTACGCGACCTACGTCGAAGGGCGGCTCACGGGGAGCGGGCGCCCGCACGGCGTGTGGCGCCCCGCGATCCTGCGGCAGTGGGCGATCGAGGGGCGCCTGCCGTCCTACGGCCAGGTGAACGGGGCGGGCGGCCCGTACGGCGGGAGCTTCGCCTACCTCGCGGGCTCCGCGTACTTCGAGTGGCTCATGGGGCGCTACGCCGGCGCGCGCGGCGACTCGGCGCTGCCCCACGTCTGGCGACGCCTCACCGCGCGCACCCCGCGCGGCTTCGAGGCGGCGTTCGCCGGCGTCTTCCCCGGCTCGCCGGCGGAGCTCTACGCGCGCTGGACGGCCGAGGTGACCGCCGAGGCCATCGCCGCCGAGCGGCGCCTGCGCGCGGCGGGGCTCGTCGAGGGGCGGCTGGTGCAGCGCTTCGGCGGGCTCACCGGCGATCCGGCGGCCTCGCGCGACGGCGCACTCGTCGCCGTGTCGCTGCGGCCCACCGTCGGGCCGCGACGCATCGTCGTGCTGCGCACCGACAGCGCGCCGCGCGACACCGCGCGCCTCCGGGCCGACGCGGAGCGACGCGCCCGCGCGCGAGCGCTCGATCCCGAGGACGTGCCCGCGGTCGAGTTCCTCCCGCGCCCGCTGCGCACCGCGGCGACGCTGCCGGCGATCAACGGGCGCGCGTTCGACGCGCCGCGCTTCCTCCCCGACGGCGCGCGGCTGCTGGTGACGCGCGACGAGCCCCGCCCCGACGGCGTGCTGCGCCCGGACCTGTGGATGTGGAACTGGCGCACGGGCGCGCTGCGTCGCGTCACGCGCGGTGCCGCGGTGCGCGACGCCGATCCGTCCCCCGACGGCCGCACGGCCCTCGGCACGCGCTGCGTGCGCGGCACCTGCGACGTCGTGCGCGTGGACCTCGCCACGGGCGCGGTGTCCACGGTGCTCGCGGGGGACGCGGACGTCGCCTACCAGCGTCCGCGCTGGTCGCCGGACGGGACGCGCTTCGTCGCCGTCGCGCATCGCGACGGCCGGTGGCGCCCCGTGGTCGCATCGGCGGTCGGCGGTGGCGCGCTGCCGGTCGGGCCCGACGACGCCGATCGCTACGACGCCGACTTCCTGCCCGACGGCGCGCGCCTGGTGGTCGTCTCGGAGCGCGGCGGGGCGCCGAACCTGGAGGTGATCGACCTCGCGACGGGCGCCGCGCGCACCGTCACGCGCGTCACCGGCGCCGCGGTCGCGCCGACGCCGGAGGGGCGCCGCGGCACGCTGCTCTTCCTGTCGCTGCGCAGCGCGGGCCTCAATCTCCACCGCCTCGCGCCCGAGGCCCTCGCCGGCGCGCTCGCGCCCGTCTCGCTGACGACGGCCGCCGTCGACACGACCGGGCTCACGGGCGCCGGCGCGCTCGCGGTGGTCGAGCGGCCGACGGAGGCGGCACCCGCCTTCGCGACGGGCGCGGTGCGCGGACCGCGCGCGTACGGCGCGGGCCCCCGGCGGTACGTGCTGCTCCCGGCCGGCTCGGTCGGCGCCGACGGCGAGAGCGTCGCCGGCGCGCTCGCATCCGCCGACCCGGCGGGCCGGCTCACTTGGGTGCTGCAGGGCGCCCTCGGCGACGCGACGACCTGGCGCGGCGGATCGCTCGGCGCCACCTGGCGCGGGCTGCGCCCCGGCGTCGAGGGGCAGCTGTTCGGCGCCGCCCATCGGGTGGCGCCGCGCGTGGCCGGCGAGCGAGGCGACGTGCGCGACGTCGCCCCGCGGTTCGAGGCCTCGTATCGCGGCGCGCTGCTGGCCACCAATCTCGCCACCGCGCTCAGCGACGCCGGCGTCTCGCTGCGGGCCGGTGCGTCGACGGGGCGCCTCGCGAACGGCGCCGACGCGGGCGCGCGCACGCTCGCCTTCGGGACGCTGCGCGGCAGCGTGACGCGCGGGCGCGGCACCCGCGTCGCGATGCTCGCGGTGGGCGGACATGTGACGGGCGGACGTGCGCTCGACAGCGGCTTCGTGCGCACCGTGGGCACGGCCGCGCTCTCGCTGCGAGCCGGCGGGGCGGCGCTGCGCGCCGAGTACCTGCGCGGCGCGGTCGGCCGCTACGCGCCCGCCTTCGAGCGCTTCGCCGTCGGCGGCGCCGAGTCGCCGCTGGTGGACGCGGCGCTGCTGTCGCAGCGGATCCCGATGCCCGCGCTCCCGACGGGCACCGTCGCCGGCCGCACGATCGAAACGGTGCGCGTGACGCTGCCGAGCGTCGTCGCCACGCCGTACGCCTGGGCCGCGCGCGCGCCGGGCGCCGGGGACTGGCACCGCCTGTTGGGCGCGGAGGCGTCGCTGGCGACGCTCGGGATCCCGTTCGCGCGCGTGCCGGGCGCTCGCGTGGTCGGCGGCGCGGCGTACTCGCTCGACGAGCCGCTGCGTCGCCGCTGGAGCGGCTATCTGAGCGTCACGCTGCGGCCGTGAGCGCGCGCCGCGGGCGCGCCGCGCGCACCGTCGGCGGTGCGTGTAGGTGCGCCCGTTGAGGTTCACGCTCGACGGCGAGCGCTCGCGCCCCTCGCCGCTGCACGGGGGCACGAGCGCGTGCCGCAGGCGGCCGTCCGGCGCGTCGCTCCCCAGCTCGCGCGGGGCGCCGGCGCGGCATCGGAGGGCGCGAGCGGACACGCGGCGGCAGTCGGGAGTGGAACGGGGGTGCCGAAGATACGGCGCAGCGCGCGGGCGCCGGCAACCGCTGCCGACGCCCGCGCGCAATCGAATCGTGCGCCGCCGCGGCGGCTCAGGCGGTGGGTCGGGCTCCGCTCGAGCCACCGCCGAGCGCCTGCGAGAGCAGCGCGCCCATCGGGGTGGTGATGCCGGCGGCGTTCGCCGCGTCGCCGTGGAACTGCTCCGCCTCGGTCGACCCGTGCATCGCGCCCGTCGACGCCTGCCCCGCGGTCGCCGTCGTCAGCACGAGGTCGAAGTAGCCGGTCCCCGCCTCGCGCTGATGCTTGGTCGCCGTGTAGCCGTCCGCCTCGCGCGCGAACTCGCGGTCCTGCACCTCCACGTACGCCGGCATCCCCCGCTCGCGATACGCGCGCGCCAGCTCGAAGGTCTCGAGGTTGATGAGGTGCCAGCCGGCGAGCGTGATGAACTGGAACTTGTAGCCCATCGCGCCCAGCTCGCGCTGGAATGCGGCGATCGTCGCCTCGTCGAGGTTGCGCCGCCAGTTGAAGCTCGGCGAGCAGTTGTAGGCGAGCATGCGGTTCGGGAACTGCGCGTGCACCGCCTCCGCGAAGCGGCGCGCCTCCGCGAGGTCGGGCGTCGAGGTCTCGCACCAGAGCAGGTCGCAGTACGGGGCGTAGGCGAGCGCGCGCGCGATCGCCGCGTCGAGCGACGGTCGCGTCACGAAGTAGCCCTCCGCCGTGCGCTCCCCCGTCGTGAACGGCCGGTCGCGGTCGTCGATGTCGCTCGTGATGAGCGTCGCGCCCAGCGCGTCGGTGCGCGCGACGACGAGCGTCGGCACGCCCAGCACGTCGGCGGCGAGCCGCGCGGCGCTCAGCGTGCGCACGTGCTGCTGCGTCGGCACCAGCACCTTGCCGCCCATGTGCCCGCACTTCTTTTCGGCGGCCAGCTGGTCCTCGAAGTGCACGCCCGCCGCGCCGGCCTCGATCATCGCCTTCGTCAGCTCGTACGCGTGGATCGGCCCGCCGAAGCCCGCCTCCGCGTCGGCGACGATCGGCACCATCCAGTCGCGCTCCGGCGCCGCGCCCGTCGCGGCGCGCTCGCTCCACTCGATCTGGTCGGCGCGCAGCAGCGCGTTGTTCAGCCGCCGCACGAGCGCCGGCACGCTGTTGACCGGGTAGATGCTCTGGTCGGGATACGTCTGCCCCGAAAGGTTCGCGTCGGCTGCGACCTGCCACCCGCTGAGGTAGATCGCCTCCAGCCCCGCGCGCACCATCTGCACCGCCTGCGCGCCGGTGAGCGCGCCGAACGTGTGCACGTACGGCCGCTCGGCGAGCAGACGCCGCAGCCGCTCGGCGCCGCGCCGCGCGAGCGTGTGCTCCACGCGCACGGCGCCGCGCAGCCGCACCACGTCCGCGGCCGAGTAGTCGCGCCGCACGTCGCCCGCCGCCTGCCACTCCGCCTCCAGCGCCGCCACCTGGGCCGCGAAGTCCGACGTCGGCGCACCGGCCGCGCCGTTCGCCCGCGGCTCCACGTTCACGCGCTGCTGCAGCTCCCGATCGCTCATGCCGCGATACCCTCCCCCGGAGCGCCGGCCGCGCTCTCGAGCATGCGGTACGCCGAGATGGTGAGGAACTCGGCGAAGCGCTCGCCGAGCACCAGCTCGTCCAGCAGTCGTGCGGCGTCGTGCAGGCGCGACGGCGCGTCGCCGCGCACGCGCTGCAGCGCGTCCAGCTCCGCGGCGCGCGTCTCCTCGTACAGCGCGCGCGTCATGTGCCCGCCGTCGGCCAGCGGGGCGCCGTGGCGGATCCACTGCCAGAGCTGCGCGCGCGAGATCTCCGCGGTGGCCGCGTCCTCCATCAGGTTGTGGATCGCGACCGCGCCCGATCCGCGCAGCCACGCGTCCAGGTACTGCAGCGCGACGTCGACGTTGGTGCGGACGCCCTGGCGCGTCACCGTCCCGCCGGGCACGTCGAGCCGCAGCAGGTCCTCGGGCGCGACCTGCACGTCGTCGCGCTGCCGCTCCTTCTGGTTGGGCCGGTCGCCGAGCCGCGCGGCGAACACCTCCATCGCGATCGGCACCAGGTCGGGATGCGCCACCCAGGTGCCGTCGAAGCCGTCGCCCGCCTCGCGCAGCTTGTCCTCGCGCACCTTCGCGACCGCCGCCTCCGTGACGGCGGCGTCGCGGCGGTTGGGGACGAACGCCGCCATGCCCCCCATCGCGTGCGCGCCGCGGCGATGACACACCTGCACGAGCCGCTCGGTGTACGCGCGCATGAACGGCACCGTCATCGTCACCTGCGCACGATCGGGCAGCAGCATGTCGGCGCGCCCGCTGAACTTCTTGACGATCGAGAAGATGTAGTCCCACCGGCCCGCGTTGAGCCCCGCCGCGTGGTCGCGCAGCTCGTGGAGGATCTCCTCCATCTCGAAGGCGGCGAGCACCGTCTCGATGAGCACCGTCGCGCGGATGGTCCCGTGCGGGATGCCCAGCCGCTCCTGCGCGAAGGTGAAGACGTCGTTCCAGAGCCGCGCCTCGTGCTGCGACTCGAGCTTCGGCAGGTAGAAGTACGGCCCCGTGCCGCGGTCGAGCGTCTCGCGCGCGTTGTGGAAGAAGTAGAGGCCGAAGTCGAACAGCGCGCCGGACATCGCGCGCCCGTCCACCTCCACGTGCGCCTCGTCCAGGTGCCAGCCGCGCGGCCGCACCATCAGCGTGGCGATCGTGTCCTTCAGGCGATACGCCTTGCCGTCGGTCTCGAGCGCGAGCGTGCGGCGCACGGCGTCCATGAGGTTCGCCTGCCCGTCGACGACGTTCGCCCACGTCGGGCTGGTCGCGTCCTCGAGGTCGGCCATGAAGCAATCCGCGCCCGAGTTGAGCGCGTTGATCATCATCTTCCGGTCGACGGGGCCGGTGATCTCGACGCGCCGGCGCTCCAGGTCCGGCGGCGTCGGCGCCACGCGCCAGCTCCCCTCGCGCACCTCGCGCGTCTCGGCCGGGAAGTCGGGGCGCTCGCCGGCGTCCAGCCGCGCCTGCCGCTCGACGCGCGCCGCCAGCAGCTCGCGCCGGCGCCCACCGAAGCGCCGCTCCAGCTCGGCCACGAACGCCAGCGCCTCCGCGGTGAGCACGCGCGCGGCGGACTCGGGGTCGGGCGCTACGGCGGACGGAAGGACGTGCACTCCAGCGGGCCAGGCCATCGCGAGCCTCCGGGCGGTCACGGACGGACGACGGAACGGGCCGCGACGGGCGGCCCGCACGGACGAGCTCGGCCGCGAGCCGACGGCCGGCGAACGGTGTTCAGTAGTTGCAGCCCGATCGCGCCGCGCACCACCGCACGCGGCTCGGCACCGGGCGCGCGCCGGCCGCCCCTGGCCTCCTGGCCGGGCGCGAGCGACGCGGATGTCGGCCGTCGGGGTTGCCAGTCGCATGCCAGCGCCCGTCGGCGTCCGAGCCGCCGATCGGGTAGCGTTCGGCATGCGCGCGCCGCGCCGGCGCGCCCCTCGCACCTCCCTGCCGCATGTCCGTCCAGCCGTCACTCCAGCACCGCTTCGAGAGCGCCCCCCGCTTCGCCGAGTTCCTCGCGTCCGCCCAGAAGCTCGCGACGCTCTGGCGCGACACCTATCGCGTGACCCGCGTGCCCGACGAGGCCGTCGCGCGCGCGGCGGCCATCCCCGGGCGCTGGCACCTGCTGGTGCTCGTCGAGGACTGGTGCGGCGACGCGGTGAACACCGTGCCCTACCTCGAGCGGCTCGCCGAGCTGAGCCCGAACCTCGACCTGCGCGTCCTCGGGCGCGACGCGAACCCGGACCTCATGGATGCGCACCTCGCCCCGAGCGGCGCCCGCGCGATCCCGGTGGTCATCGTCCTCGACGAGCGGTTCGAGGAGCGCGGCTGGTGGGGCTCGCGCCCGTCCGAGCTGCAGCGCTGGATGGACGAGACCGGCCGCCACATGGAGAAGGAGGAGCGGTACCGGCACGTGCGCACCTGGTACGCGCGCGATCGCGGCCGCTCGACCGTGGACGAGGTGGTCCGCCTCATCGAGCAGGCCGCCGCCGAGCCGCGCGACGCGGCCGCCTGACGCCGGCGCGCGCGGGGCGCCGCCGGGGCGGAACCCCCACGGGCGCTGGGCGTAGGAGCATGGCTCGCCCGAGGCTCGTCCGTCGGGCGTGCGGGCGGTTACACGCGTGCATCCGGGGCGTCAGCATCGTGCCCCCTCGCACGGGGTGACTCCGATCACCGCGTGCCGCCGCCCGATCGCGACATCGCTCCTTCTCGCCCTGCCGCGTCGGCCCGACGACGCGGTGCCGGCCGTCGTTCCATTCGCCTTCCTGCATGCTTCCCACGTCGCCCCTGCGCGCCGAGCGCGGCTCGGACACCGGCTTCAAGGAGCGCCGCAATCTGCGGACGCGCGCCCGCCTCGACCTGCTGTCGCGCAGCGGCGGCCCGGTCCGCTACTGGCCGTTCGCGCTCTTCGTCGGCCTCGCGATCGCGGCGATCGTCGCCTGGCGCCTCTCGCGCCCGACGCCCGCGCCGCCGCCGGTGGTCGCGTACTCCGAGTTCGCGCGCGCGCTGAGCGCCGGGAAGATCAAGGAGATCCTGGTCGACCAGAACGGCAGCCGCCTGGTCGCCGAGCTGCGCGTGCCCGAGGTCGTCGCCGGCAAGGTGGCGGCCGCGGTCGCGACGTCGGTGCCGGCCCGCGGCGTCTCGGTCGAGGTGCTGGAGCGCTGGACGGCGAGCGGCGCGCGCGTGCGCGTGAACGAGGACCATGGGCGTCGCCCCGAGCAGGTGCTGCAGCTGCTCAGCTTCCTCGTCCTGGTCGGCGGCGTCGGCTACCTCGTCGCGCGCCAGCGCGGCGGCACGACCAAGGGGCGCTTCCTCCCCACCCCGCCCTCGCGCCAGCTGACGCTGGCCGACGTCGGCGGCGCACAGGAGGCGCGCGCCGACGTGCAGGACGTCATCGCCTATCTCAAGGATCCGGCGCGCTTCCAGGCGATGGGCGCCAAGTGCCCGAAGGGGCTGCTGCTCGTCGGCCCGCCGGGCACCGGCAAGACGCTGCTCGCGCGCGCGGTCGCCGGCGAGGCGGGGGTCTCGGTCATCACGGCCGCGGGCTCGGACTTCAACGAGATGTACGTCGGCGTCGGCTCCAAGCGCGTCCGCCAGCTCGCCGAGCAGGCGCGCAAGGCGGCGCCGTGCATCGTGTTCATCGACGAGTTCGACTCGCTCGGCGGGCGCCGCGGGCGGCCGAACCGCTCGGGCGAGGAGGAGGTCACGCTCAACCAGCTGCTCGTCGAGATGGACGGCATGGCGGGGAGCGAGGGCATCGTCTGGATGGCGGCGACCAACCGCGAGGACATGCTCGACCCGGCCGTGCGCCGCCCGGGCCGCTTCGACCGCGTGGTCGAGGTCGCGCTGCCCACGGCGACCGACCGCCTCGACATCCTGAAGATCCACGCGAAGACGGCGCCGCTGGGCCCCGACGTCGACCTCGAGCGCCTCGCGCAGCTCACGGTGGGCCACTCGGGCGCCGAGCTGGCGAACCTGCTGAACGAGGCGGCGATCATCGCCGTGCAGGACGACTCGTCGATGATCGCCATGCGCCACGTCGAGCAGGCGCGCGACAAGATCCTCCTCGGCCGCGTGCGCGCGGGGGTGGTGATCAGCGACCAGGAGCGCCGGCTGGTGGCGCTGCACGAGGCGGGGCACGCGATCGTCGGGCTGGTCACCTGCCCCGAGGACAAGCTGCACAAGGTCACGATCGAGGCGCGCGGCCGCACGCTCGGCGCGGCGCACTTCGCGCCCGACGTCGACCGGCACCTGCACACGCGGCGCTACCTGCTGGGCGTGATCGCGAAGGCGCTCGGCGGCCGCGCGGCGGAGCTCGTGTTCCTCGGGCCGGAGAACGTGACGTCGGGCGCCGGCAGCGATCTCGTGCAGGCGACGAGCGTCGCCCGCCGCATGGTCGCGGACTTCGGCATGAGCGACGAGGTCGGGCTGGTGAGCGCCGATCCGGGCGCGCACAACGGGTCGCAGCCGGGCTCGCAGCTGCTGTCGCAGATCGACGGGGCAGTGCGCGCGCTGATCCGCCAGGAGGCGGACCGCGCCGAGGCGCTGATCCGCGAGCACCGCGCGGCCGTCGAGGCGGTGGCCGAGGCGCTGCTGCGCGACGACGTGCTGTCGGCCGACGCGGTGATCCGCATCGCGACCGCGCACGGCGTGCCGGTCGAGCAGGCGCTCTCGGCGGCCTGAGAGCGCCTGCGGGTCGCGGATTCGCGCGTCCGCGTTCCTGCGTCCTCGCACCCGAGCGCACGCTGCCAACGGCAGCAGGGATTGAAGTCCGAGAACGTCTGATGAAGGTCCGATGGCTCCGTGTGGTGCGACGTTCGTCGCCGCCATGCGGAGCCATCAGACGTTCATCCGATCTTCGCCGATCTTCATCCCTGCTGATGCCGTTGCCGTTCCAGCTGCCCCGCGCCGGAGCCGAGCGGCTGCGCTCCTGTCCGATGCCGTCGGCTCGCCCCTGAGATCGGACGATGCCGGCGCGGGCGGTACAGACATGAAGCGCTCTGGACTCGCGGCCTGCAGCGCCGCTCGCGTCTACCGCCAGAACGGGATCGTGTACGGCGTCATCGGCGCCGGACGCTCGGGGCGCGCGACGGGCCACACCGTCAGCACGTGTTCGCCCTCCGCGAGGCCACGCATCGGGACGTGGGCCACGAACACGCGGCGGTTGGCCTTGGGATCGGCGAGGAAGCGGAGCCGCAGCGAGTCGAGCGGACGGCCGTCGAGCGCGATGCGGTGCACGCGCGCCGCGCAGCGCAGCACGGCCTCCGTCGCGGCGCGCGCCTCGCGCGACTGCAGGTCGTCGAAGTCGAGCGGGCGCACGTCGGGGCACGCCGCGGGCAGCGCGAGGTCGTGCACCAGCGGCCGGTAGGGGATGTGGAGCCGGACGTACGGCCCCGTGACGACGTCGGTGTCGATCCACGGCGCGCGGTCGTCGCGCTCGTCGTTCAGCGAGGCGTAGCGCGACGCTGCCAGCGAGGACGGCCCCGCGTCGGCGAAGAAGCGGAAGTTCGAGGCGCCCGGCATGTCGCCGTCGCTGATCGAGCGGCTCGCCGAGATCACGCTCAGGATCACCATGCCCGCGACCAGCGCGGCGGCGGCGACCTTGGGCGAGACGTTGGTCATCAGCACCGACCAGAGCGACCGGACGCCCGGCAGCGTCGTCGAGAGCGCGAAGCGGATCACCTGCCGCACCGCGCGGCCCAGCCGGCTCGCCGGGTCGAGCCGCTCCTTGCGCTGGTAGTCGAGCAGGCTCGCCGCGATCTGCACGAACGAGAGCGTCGCGACCGTCACGCCGGCGATCCAGAGCGCCGGCATCATGCCGAACGCGCGCTGGAGCGCCCAGACGAGAAGCGCGAAGGGGACCATGAGCAGCACGCCCGTGACCACCGTGAGCGCGAACACGAACCCGCTCGCGAAGACGATGCTGGCCGCGTTGTCGGCGCGCGCGATGAACTGCGGCAGCGGCCGCACCCGCGCGCGCATCAGCTGCGTCTGGATCGGGCCGTAGTCCTTCATCCGCTCCCACCGCGGCCCAGCGGGAAACACCGAGTTGGCGCCGACGAGCGCCACCCAGTACCCACGGATCGCGAGGTGCGCGACGAAGCACGCGATCAGGCCGTAGAGCGCGGCGCGCGCGAGCACCGAGCCGCCGACGACGATGAACGTGCCCATCAGCCCGACGTGCGGCTTCCAGTAGCCGATCCACCCCTCCAGCTCCCCGGCGATCTGGAAGAGCCCGAAGAGCACCGCGCCCGAGACGAGCATCTCGAGCTCGAAGGTCGGCGTCGTGTCGCGCGGGACGTCGGGCGGCGTCGGCTCGGCTGACGCGTCGGTCGCGGCGGCGGCGGGCGGCGTGGCGTCGAGGGGCGTCGGGGCGTCGGCGGACGGCGGGGGCGGCGCGGGCGGGGCGGCGAGGGGGGCGGACATGCGGCGGGGGGAGGACCGATCGTCGGGACGGGAGCGTCAACATGCGACACCGGCGCACGAGGGCGACAGCCCCCGTGCGCCGGTGCGGGTACCGCGCGTGGTCCGGAGGCGGGTCAGCCCCCGGCGGCCGCGGTCGTCGTCGTGCTGGGCCCGATCAGCCAGTGCCCGAACCACTGCCGCAGGCGGCCGAGGCGGTCCACCAGCAGCCACGGCTCGCCGCTGCGCGACAGCTCGTGCGTCGAGCGCGGGTAGCGCACGAACTCCGCGGGCACGCCCTGCTTGCGCAGCCCCATGAACCACTGCTCCGCGTCCGTCATCGGCGTGCGGAAGTCCTCCTCGCTCTGCACGATGAGCGTCGGCGTCTTCACCTGGCGGATGTAGCGGATCGGCGAGAGCGAGTCGTACAGCGCCGGGTTGTCCCACGGCTTGCCGAAGAACTCGAACTCGGTGAGCCCCTGCGCGTCCGAGCTGCCGTACCACGACCACCAGTTGCTGATCATGCGGTCGGTCTGCGCGGCCTTGAAGCGGTTGGTCTTCACCGTCACCCAGGCGGTCATCACGCCGCCGTACGAGCCGCCCGTCACGCCCATGCGCGTCGAGTCGACGTCGGGGCGCCGCGCGACGATGTCGACCGCCTTCATCAGGTCCTGATAGTCCTCGTCGAACCACTTGCCGCGCGTGCTGTACGTGAAGTCCGCGCCGTAGCCGCTGGAGCCGCGCGGGTTCGTGTAGAGCACGTACATGCCGGCCGCGGCGAGGTTCTGGAACTCGTCGAACCAGTTCTCGCCGTACGCCGAGTGCGGGCCGCCGTGGATGTAGAGCACGACCGGGTACTTCTTGCCCGGCTCCCATCCGTACGGCTTCATCAGCCACCCCTCGATCTCGCGGTCGCCGACGCTCCTGAAGGTCAGGCGCTCGGCGTCGCTGAAGGCGATCTCGCGCGAGATCGCGTCGTTGAACGACGTCAGCTTCCGCTCGCCCGTGCCGTCGGCGTTCGCGACGTACAGCTCCGTGGGCTTGGTCGTGCTGCTCGACACGTACGCGACGACGCGGCGGGCGGGATCGAACGTCAGCCCCGTGATGCGACGGCGCCCGCCGATGCCCTCGCGCGGCGCGCCGCTGCCGTCCGCGCGCACGCGGTAGAAGCCGGTGCGCCCGCCGACCTCGGCGCCCATTGACAGCTCGCCGTTCGACAGCCAGTCGAAGCCGCCCGGCTCGTACTGGAAGTCGCCGATGAGATTGCGCATCCGGCCGCTCGCCACGTCGACCGTCGCGAGCCGCGTGGACTTCGCGCGCGCGGGCCGGTGCAGGAAGCCGATCGTGCGGCCGTCCGGCGACCAGTCGAGCTGCACCTCGGTGCCGGGGATCGTGGCGACCTTGCGCGGCGTGCCGCCGGTGATCGGGAGGACGTAGATGTCGCTCTCGTTGCGCTCGGCCTCGTCGCGCGCGCGATCGTACGGCAGGCGGGCGATCGAGTCGCGCTCGGTCTCGACGATCGAGTCGGGGCGCAGCGCGCTGTCGGCGACGAAGGCGATCCAGCGGCCGTCGGGCGAGACCGCGACGTTGCGGTGCGAGTACGCGGTGCGCGTCAGCTGCTTCTTGACCGTGTCGCCCTTCGTCAGCACGAAGAGCTGCGTCGGCTGCCAGCGGCGCGCCTCGGCGCGGTTGGCGACGTAGCCGCGATCGTTGCTCTTGTAGCCGATCTCGACGACGTGGCGTCCGTCGAAGCGCTTGGGATCGAGCGGCTTCGTGATCGCGCCGTGCGGCGCGCGCGCGATCGAGTTGCGCGTCGCGTCGTTCGCGCGCGCGGTGTCGCGCGGCGCGCCGCCGAGCGCCGTGTCGGCCCAGACGGCGACCGCGCCGTCGCGGGTCCAGCTGGCGGTCGCCGGCGGCAGCCACCCGATCTGGAACGCCTCCCCCGACGGCTCGTCGAGGCGGATCGCCCAGGTGCTCCCCCGTCCGCCCGGGCGCTGCGAGGTGAAGAGCAGGTGCTTGCCGTCGGGGGTGAAGCGCGGGCTCGAGCTCTCGGTGCTCGGGCTGGTGAAGCGCGTCGGGGTGCCGCCGGCCGTCGGCACCATCCACACCTCGTTGTGCCGGCGGTTGTCCGCCTCGCGGACCGTGGTGACCGTGAAGGCCACGCGGCGCCCGTCCGGCGAGACGGCGGGGCTGCCGACCGTGGTCAGCTTGTAGTAGTCGGCGGGCGTGAAGGCGCGGGGGCCGGCGCTCCGGGCGCTGGCCTGGCTCGCGGCCGGGGTGGTGGCTCGGCTGGCGGCCTGGGCGCCCACGACGGTCGGGAGCACGAGCAGCACGGCCGGCAGCAACCGGCCGGGGCGGACGGTCGAGGACATGGCGGACGGGGATGGGGGACGGCGGACGCGCCCCGGTGAGCGGAGCGCCTCTGCCGGATACGGAGCGGCCGGGGCGAACGTTCGCGCGGGGGCCGCCGGCCGGCCAGGGCGGTGTCACCACGCCGCCGAAAAAAACTTTCACGGAGCCGGAACCCGCGCGTGCACCCTGTGTATCTTTCACCGCGCGAACGACGCGTCGCGTCGCCGCGCCTGGCCAATGTCTCCCCCGACGAGGCTGGTTCCCGCCCGATGTGCCACACAGCAAACAAGGAGGTGATCCATTGTCTACCGCTTCTAGTCCCGCAATGGTCACCCGTAAGGGCAACTAACCATTGAACTTACGGCCGGTGACCTAGCGCGACAGGACGCCGGAGTATCTTGGACTTCGCCACGCCTCGCGGCGTGTCGGACGGATACAGAGAGCCCCGCCTCGGTTGGCACCGAGGTGGGGCTCTCGGCATTCGGGCAGGTGCCGTCGCCGGCGCGCGAGGGGATCCTCCCGCGGAGGCGCCGAGTGCGAGATTGCACGCCTGCCGTCCGACCGGCGGCCGCGCGCCGCCCCGTCCGCTCCCCGATCCCCGCCATGCCCATCGCGCTCCGCCCCGCCGCCCGCGCCACCTGCTCGGCCGCGCTGCTCGCCCTCGCCGCCTGCCGCGGCAGCTCCGTCGCCCGCGATACGGCCTCGGCCCCCGCGACCGGCGAGGCCCGCAGCGTCGCGGCGGCCTTCGCGTCCGTCGACTCGGCGCGGCTGCTCGCCGACCTCGCCTATCTGGCCGACGACACGCGCGCGGGCCGGGCGATCGGGACGCCGGGCAACGCCGACGCGCGCGCCTACATCGCGCGGCAGCTCGCCGAGATCGGCGTGGCGCCGCTGCCGGGCGGCGTCGCCGGGGAGCCGTACTCGCACGCCTTCACGATGCCCCGGCGCCGTGGCGCGCCCGGCGACAGCGTGCGCGGCCGCAACATCGTCGGCATCGTGCGCGGCACGCGCGACACGAGCCGCGCGCTCGTCGTCAGCGCGCACTACGACCACGTGGGCATCGGGCGCGCGGTGAACGGCGACTCGATCTACAACGGCGCCGACGACAACGCCTCGGGCACCGCGGCGCTGCTCGCCGTCGCGCGCGAGCTGGTCGCCCGCCGCCCGGAGCACTCGGTCGTGCTCCTCTTCCCGGACGGCGAGGAGTCGGGGCTCCTCGGCGCGCGCGCGTTCGTCGCCGCGCCGCCGGTGCCGCGCGCGGCGATCGCGCTGAACGTCAACTTCGACATGCTGTCGCGCGACACGCGCGGCGAGCTGTGGATGGCCGGCCCCAACAAGTGGCCGGTGCTGCGCCCGATGGCCGAGCGGCTGGCGTCGGGCGCGCCCGTGACGGTGCGCATCGGCCACGACAGTGGCTCGGCGCAGTACGACTGGACGTCGCAGTCGGACCAGGGCGCATTCCACGCGGCGGGCATCCCGTTCCTCTACTTCGGCGTCGAGGATCACCCCGACTACCACCGGCCGAGCGACTCGATCGACCGCGTCACGCGCGGGTTCTACGTGCGCGCCGCGCGCACGGTCGTCGAGGCGGTGCGGCGCGCGGATCGCTGCCTGAGCGTCATCGCGGGCGCCGCGACCTCGCCGGCGGAGTGCCGCTGATCGGACACCGGCCCGAGCCGCCGCAGCCGACGCCGGGCGGCTAGGGCCGGCGCGAAAGCTTCCAGAGCGCCAGCGACAGCACGGCGCTGCCCGCCAGCAGCAGCCCGAGCGGGGCCGGCTCGGGCACGATCGAGCTGACGGGGCCGGCCGTCGACGGCTGCTCCCAGTCGGGGGGCAGGTCGGCCGGCGGGCGACCGCCCTGGGGCTCGCCACCCGGCGGGTAGGGAAACGGCCCCGTGCTGCCGACGACGGGTGGCGGCTGCAGCTCGGGCGTCGGCTCCGGCGACGGGCCGCCCGGCTCCTCCTGCGGCGCGCCCGGCGCTTCCCCCGTCGGCGGCGGGTTCCCGGTGCCGACGGGCGCGCCGGGTTCGGTGGAACCCGGCGTCGTCTGCGGCGTGCCGGTCGGGTTCGGCGAGCCCGGCGGCGGCGTCGTAGGGGCGCCGGCGAGCGGCGGGTCCGGCTCGTCGGTCGGCGAGCCCTCCGACCCCGGCGTGGACTCGCCGGTGTCGCCGGTCGGCCGGAGCGGGAGCGGTGTCGGGGCGGCCGGCGCCCGCGGGGCCGGCGCGTAGGTGCGGCGCCCCTTCCCGCTCTCGATGAGGCCGGGAACCGAGGCCACGGCGGTCCCGCCGCCGACCACGCCGATCACGCCGGCTCCGCCGAGCCACCAGATCGGCAGCACGCCCGTCGAGTCGTCCTCGATCTCCGGGGGCGGCAGCAGCGCCGGCAGCTCGTCGATCAGCCCGACCTCGGCCCCGACCGGCAGGTCGGCCCGCGCGACCATCTCGATGCGCGGCCCGCTCGGCGCCACCGCCGGGCAGCCTCGCGTCGCCGTGGCGGAGAGCGTCGCGCTGGAAGGCAGCGGCACCGCGGAGCGCGGGGCCGTGCGGCGCGCGCGCGGGGTACGCGGACGGGGGGCCGGCTTCACCTTCGCCGTCCCCCGCGTGCTCGCCTTCGCGACCGGCGGCGCGACGCGTGCGCGCCGGCGTGCGGGAGCCGCCCGCTTCGGGCGCGTCGAGATCGTCGGCGCGAATCGGCGCGGCGGCGGGGCGCACACCGGATCCTGCGCGGCGAGCGGCGCCGGCGTCCCGAACCCCGAGACCATCCCCAGCACGAGCGCGAGCGCGCGCAGGAGGCCGCCGAGCGTGGCGGCGGGCGGACGGGTCATCGGATCGGGCGGCGGGAGACGGGCGGCCGGCTCGCGCGGGACCGGCGTGGCAGCGGGCTCCAGAGCGCGCGGCTCGCGCACGCGACCAGCACGAAGCATCCGACGACGGCGGCGGTGAGCGGCATGCGCGATCCCTGGGCTGCCGGCCGCGCGGCGACGGGATGTCGGCGCGCAGCGGGGTGCCCTAGAGGATCGGAGGCACCGGGCCGCGACTTGAGTCGCGGCGCGGTGCCGGCCCGCTCACTGCGCCCAGAGCCCCGCCTCGCCCTCCAGCAGCACGCGCACGACGAACGACGTCGGCGTCGTGTGCAGTCCCGTCACGCGCAGGGAGCGCACGCCCCCGCCGACCGCGACGCCCGGTGCGAGCGAGCGGTTCATCTGCTGCGTCAGCTGGAAGCGCGCGGCGTCCAGCTGCGGCCCGAGCGCGAGCTTCCCACCCCCGGTGGCCTGGTCGATCGCGCGCTTGATGAGCGGCGCGCCGAGGGTGGCCTTGAGGCGCGTGAGGCGGTCGCGGCTCTCGACGTTGTAGTGCAGGTCGTCGAACAGCAGCGTGCGCGTCGCCTCGTCGTAGCGCGGCTTGCCGACGAGCGTCAGCGCGCCGTTCATGCGCCCCTGCAGCGCGAGCCGCACGAGCGCGCTGTCGGCCGCGCCCACGACCTCGACACTGGTGACGCGCAGCGGCTGCCCGGCCGTCTCCGCCGCCAGCAGCGCCGCGGCCTGCCGGCCGATCTCGGCGAAGGGCAGCTCGATCTGCACCGGGACGCGCAGCCCGGTCGCGTGCCGCGCGAGCGCGAGCGGCGGCAGCGGGCGCACGGTCACCGCCGGCCGCGGTCCGCTGACGATCCGCGGCCGCGCCACCAGCGTCACGCCCGAGTGGATCGCCGTGCCGCGCCCCTCGATGGGCGCCAGCGCCACGCTCTCGGGCGACATGAGCAGCCAGGTCGTCCCCGCCGAGTCGACGGGCATCGGCAGCTGCATCTCGCGCCACATCGAGTCGGCCGCGCGCCGCAGGTCGGCCAGCGCCGGGAACGCCGAGTCGACCTGCTGCACGGCGCGCCCGAGCTGCCAGTCGACGATCCGCTTCATCAGCGGCGTCGCGTCGACGCGCAGCAGCGTCACCTCGCACGGATCCGGGAGCGCGCTCGTGAGCTGCGTCGCGCGGGTCGCGAGCCGCCAGTCGGTGCGCCAGTAGAGCGAGGTCGTGAAGCGCAGCTCCGCGCGGGGCATGGGCTCGGGCGCGAAGCCGCAGCTCCCCACGCTGCCGCCGGTCGGCAGCGCGACGCGCCCGCGATAGCGCAGGCGGGCCAGCATGTCGACGCGGTCGCCGGTCACGCGCAGCGTCAGCGTGTCGCGGCGGAACGCGTACTCATGACAGACGAGCCCTCCCATCGTCATGCACCGCGCGCGGTCGATGCTGTCGGCGCGCGGCACCGCCTTCTCCAGCGCGGCCACCACGGCGCGCGTCTGGATGGTGATCGGGAGCGCGAGCACCGCGGGCTCGAGCGGTGCCAGCGTGGCGGCCGGCGTGAGTGCGGCGGGAGCGGAGGCGGTGCGGCCGCCGCAGGCGGCCAGCGCCGCGAGCGCGGCCGGGGCGAGCGGGAGCGGCGAGCGCCGGAGGGGGCGCGAGAGGAGGCGGGGCATGGACGCGGCGGGACGATCTCACCGACGGTGTGCCGGTTTGCGGGATCGTGGGTAAGACGCTCAACTTAGCGGGGCGTCTCGGCGCGCCGCTCCATCGCGGCGTCGCGCCGTCGTCGTCCGTCCCACCGCCGTATCGTGATCGAGTCGTCCACGCTCTCCGTCCGCGCACCGCTCCGCCGGGCGCGTCGGCTGCTCCCTGCCGCGGTCGTCCCGCTGCTCGTCGCCAGCGCCGGCCACGCCGAACCGGGAGCCGCCTCCCACCCGACGGTCGCGGGGCTGGCGTGCCCGGTGCTGCTCGACGCATCGACGCTCGAGGCGCCGCCCATCGTGCCGCGCGAGTTCCGCGCGGCGTGGATCACCCCGGTGGACGGGGGCGAGTGGCCGAGCCGTCCCGGGATGGACGACGCGACCTCGCAGGCCGAGCTGCGCGCCGCGATCGAGCGCGCGCAGGCGATCGGGTTGAACGCGATCGTGCTGCACGTGCGCACCGCCGCCGACGCACTCTACCCGACTACGCGCGCGCCCTGGTCGACGTATCTCGTGCCGCCCGGCGGTCGCGCGCCCGGCTTCGACCCGCTCGCGTTCGCGCTGACGGAGGCGCACGCGCGCGGCCTGCAGGTGCACGTCTGGTTCAACCCGTTCCGCGCGGCGCCGCCCAACCGCACGCGCGCCGCGGTCGGCGCGCAGGCGATCGCCCGCCGCAACCCGCAGTGGGTCGTGCGCTACGGCTCGCAGCAGTGGATCGATCCGGGCTATCCGGAAGCGCGCCGCGAGGTGCTCGACGCGATCCTCGAGGTGGTCGACCGGTACGACGTCGACGGCGTGCACATCGACGACTACTTCTATCCGTACCTCGAGGAGCGCACGATCCGCACGCGCGTCGGCCGCGGGCGGAAGCGCCGCACGGTGACGCGCCGCGAGACGATCCCCTTCCCCGACGCGACCTCGTGGGCGCGCCACGGTCGCGCCACGGGGCTCGATCGCAACGACTGGCGGCGCGACAACGTCTCGCAGTTCGTCGCCGCCCTCTATCGCGAGGTGAAGGCGCGCAAGCCGGAGGTCGCCGTGGGCATCAGCCCGTTCGGCATCTGGCGGCCGGGCGCCGCGCCGGGCGTGTACGGGCTCGACGCGTACTCCGAGATCTACGCCGACTCGCGCAAGTGGCTGCGCGAGGGATGGCTCGACTACGTCGCGCCGCAGCTCTACTGGGTACTCGACGGCGAGCAGCAGCGCTTCCGGCGCCTGGACGAGTGGTGGCGCCGCGAGAACGTGCGGGCGCGCCACGTCTATCCGGGGCTGCTGACGATGCGCGTCGCGTCGCGCGGCGCGCCCTGGCCGGCGAGCGCGATCGCCTCGCAGATCGAGTGGCTGCGCGGCGCGCGCGAGGGCAGGCCGGACGCGCAGGGCCACGTGCACTTCCGCATGTCCACGCTGATGCCGGGCGCGCCGGGCGCGCTCGGCGAGACGCTCGCGACGTCGCTCTACGCGACGACCGCGCTGCCGCCGGCCAATCCGTGGCTCGGCGCCGCGGCGCCCGCGGCTCCCGAGCTCACCCCCGCCTGCGACGACGCATCGACGGTCGAGCGGCCCGACGGCGACGGCGGGACGCGTCGCGCGCCGATGCTCGCCGTGCTCCCGGGCGACACGCTGCGCGTACGCTGGTGGGCGGTGCAGCTGCGCGACTCGGTGGGCACCTGGCACACGCGCGTCGTGCCCGCCGCCGAGCGGCGCCTGAGCGCGGAGGTCGCGCCGGGGACGCTCGCGCACGCGGTGGCCGTCTCCGCCGTCACGGCGACGGGCGTCCAGAGCCCGTCGCGGATGGTGCGGCTGCGCTGAGCGCGGCGCCGACACGCCGGTGACGCACGAGGTCCCGCGGCATGCCGCGGGGCCTCGTGTGCGTGGTGCGTCACCCGGCGCCGGTCACTCGCCGTACGGAACCCAGACGTTCTTGACCTGCGTCGCGGCGCGCAGGAACTCGCGCCCCTCGGCGTCGGCCGCGTGCCAGTCGCGCGGCGTCCACTCGGCCCACGTGCGCTTCATGTTGCTCGCCGACGCGCGCTCCACCGCCGCCGCGCCCTCGGCGCCGCCGAAGTACCACACCGCGTCGACGTCGTCGTGCTCGGCCAGCACCGTCGCGAGCGGATCGCGCGGGCCGGTGACGATGTTGATGACGCCCGCCGGCACGTCGCTCGTGTCGAGCACCGAGTAGAAGTCGGTCGCCGCGAGCGGATGCCGCTCCGACGGGATCGCGATCACGGTGTTCCCCGTCGCGACGAGCGGCGCGACGAGCGACACGAGCCCGAGCAGCGGCGCCTCGTCGGGCGCCGCGACGCCGACCACGCCGATCGGCTCGTGCATGGCGAGCGCGACCCCGCGGATCGGCACGTCGTGCACCGCGCCGTCGTGCTTGTCGGCCCACGCCGCGTATGTGAACAGTCGCGACACCGCCGCCGCCACCTCCGCCGCGCCGTCGCCGCCGGTCATCGCCGCGAGACGCGCCGCGAGCTCGTCGCCGCGTGCGGCGAGGTTCTCCGCGACGTAGTAGAGGATCTGCGCGCGCGCATGCCCCGTCGTGCGCGCCCAGCCGCTCGCCTTGTGCGCCGCCTCGACCGCGTTGCGCAGGTCCTTGCGATTGCCCTCGCCGACGACGCCCAGCACGCGCCCGTCGTGGCCGGTCACGCGGCGGCTGTAGCCCGAGTCCGGGCGCGCCTGCTTCCCGCCGACGTAGAGCTTGGGCGTGCGGTCGATCGAAGGAAGCGACACGTCGTCACGCCCGCTGGACGCTGAACGCTGAACGCTCGCCGTACCGCCGGCGGACGTCGGCGCGGAGCGTTCAGCGTTCAGCGTCGAGGGAATGCGGTGGAGGTACTCCCACATCCCCTCCCGCCCGCCCTCGCGCCCGAAGCCGCTCTCGCGGTAGCCGCCGAAACCGGCCGAGGCGTCGAACAGGTTCGTCGCGTTGATCCACACCACGCCGCTCTTGATCTTCGGCGCGACGTCGAGCGCGAGGTTGACGTTCTCCGTCCACACGCTCGCGGCGAGGCCATACGGCGTGTTGTTCGCGAGCGCCACCGCCTCCGACGGCGTGCGGAACGTCATCGCGACCAGCACCGGCCCGAAGATCTCGACCTGCGCGACGCTCGACGACGGCGCCACGTCGGTGAACAGCGTCGGCGGATAGAAGCACCCCTCCGCCGGGCACGCCCACGACGGCTGCCACATCGACGCGCCCTCGGCGCGCCCCTGCTCGACCAGCGTGCGGATGCGCTCCAGCTGCACCGGCGCGACGATCGCGCCCATGTCGACCGCCTTGTCGAGCGGCGCGCCGAGGCGCAGCGTCTCCATGCGGCGCTTGAGCTTCGCGATCAGGGCGTCGTGCACGCCCTCCTGCACCAGCAGGCGCGAGCCCGCGCAGCACACCTGCCCCTGGTTGAACCAGATCGCGTCGACCACGCCCTCGACCACGCTGTCGAGATCCGCGTCCTCGAACACGATGAACGGGCTCTTCCCGCCCAGCTCGAGGCTCAGCTTCTTGCCGCTCCCCGCCGTCGCGCGACGGATGATGCGCCCCACCTCGGTCGAGCCGGTGAAGGCGATCTTGTCGACGTCCGCGTGGTCGACGATCGCCGCGCCCGTGCTGCCGTCGCCGGTGACGACGTTCAGCACGCCCGCGGGCAGCCCCGCCTCCTGCGCGATCTCGGCGAACAGCAGCGCCGTCAGCGGCGTGAACTCGGCCGGCTTGATGACGATCGTGCACCCCGCCGCCAGCGCCGGCGCGACCTTCCACGCCAGCATCAGCAGCGGGAAGTTCCACGGGATGATCTGCCCGACGACGCCGACGCCCTCGTAGCCCGCGAACTCGGAGCCGAGCAGCTGCGCCCAGCCCGCGTGGTGATAGAAGTGCCGGGCGACGAGCGGGATGTCGAGGTCGCGCGTCTCGCGGATCGGCTTCCCGTTGTCGAGCGACTCGACGACGGCGAACAGGCGCGCGTGCTTCTGCACCGCGCGCGCGAGGGCGTACAGGTGGCGCGCCCGCGCGTGCCCGGAGAGGGCGCGCCACGCCGGCAGCGCCGCGCGCGCGGCCTGCACGGCCGCGTCCACGTCGGCGGCGGAGCCCTGCGACACGCGCGCGAGCAGCTTGCCCGTCGCGGGGTCGTGGACGTCGAACAGCGCGTCCTGCGCGACCGCGGTCCAGCGGCCGCCGATGAACTGCCCGAAGGCGCCGTCGTGCGACGCCAGCCACTCGCGCGCCGGCTTGTCGCTCTCCGGCGCGGGACCGTACGCCATCGTCTCGAAGATCTCTGCTACGGAGGTCATGGGGATCAGACCATCGGGTGGCGATGGGCCGCCGAATAGCGCCCCGTGACGAAGTGCTCGAGCTGGCGCTCGATGTCGGTGAGCAGCGCGCTGGCCCCGACGCGGAACAGGTCCGGCTTGAGCCAGCGGTCGCCCAGCTCCTCCTTCATGACGTACTGGAACTCCAGCACGTTCTTCGCGGCGCGGATGCCGCCCGCGGGCTTGAAGCCCACGAGGTGCCCGGTGCGCTCGTGATAGGCGCGGATCGCGCGGCACATCACCAGCGCGAACGGCAGCGTCGCGTTGACGCCCTCCTTGCCGGTCGACGTCTTGATGAAGTCGGCGCCGGCCTGCATCGCGACCTCGCTCGCGCGCGCGACGTTCGTCAGCGTCGCCAGCTCGCCGGTGGCGAGGATGACCTTGAGGTGCGCGTCGCCGCACGCCTCGCGCATCGCCTTGACCTCGTCGTACAGCGCCTCCCACTCGCCGCGCAGCACGTGCGCGCGCGTGATCACGGTGTCGATCTCGACGGCGCCGTCGGCGACCGACGCGCGGATCTCGGCCAGCCGCTCGCGCAGCGGCGAGAGGCCCGCCGGGAAGCCGGTCGACACGGCGGCGACGGGGATCCCGCTCCCGCGCAGCGCCTCGACGGCGGTCGCGACGTAGGCGTGGTAGACGCAGACCGCGCCCGTCGTCAGCCCGAGGTGGGCGACGCCCATCTGCTCGAGCAACTCGGGGCGCACGGGCTGGCGCGCCTTCGCGCACAGGCGGCGCACGTTGCCCGGGGTGTCGTCACCCGAGAGCGTCGTCAGGTCGATGACCGTGATCGCGCGCAGCAGCCAGGCGGCCTGCCACTCCTTCTTCACGGTGCGGCGGGCGGGCAGCGTGGCGGCGCGGCGCTCGACCGCGCTGCGGTTCACGCGCAGGGCGCGCACGACGTCGAGATCGAGCGCGGTGCCCGGATTGCGCGCGAGCGCGTCGGCGCCGTGGTCGTCCGCCGGGGCGGGCGCGGGGGCCAGCTGCGGGCCGCGGCCGTCCACGATCGACGTGACGCCCGCGGCGCCGCGCGCTGTCTTCGAGAGGGTTCGCTTGGCTTCCATTGACGAGGGCGGGCCGGCGTGATGAGGGATGCGTCCACGTGCGGCCGCCGGCCGACCTCGCAATCTAATCCGCCAGGGCTCAGCCGCGGCGGAAGCGGCGCCGCGTGGGCCGGCTGCCGAGGCCGCCCACCAGCGCGGCGGTCAGCACGCCCACCCCCACCAGGGCCAGCGCCGTGACGACCGGCCGGGCCCGCGCCACGCGCCCGAGGCTGCCGGCCCGCGCCGCGCCGGTGCGCACGCCGCGCCGCGCCAGCTCCACGCCCTGCATCCCCTTCTTGCCCACGGCCTCGACCGCGTCGGCGGCGCGGGCGTGCACGGTCTCGTAGGCGCGCAGCGCGCGCCCGCGCGGGCTGTCCGCGCGCTCGCCCAGCGACTCGAGCGTGGTGTCCACCCACTCGAAGTGGCGCTGCTCGTCGGCGGCCGCCCGGCGCACGACGCCCTGCACGTCCTCCGGCCACTCGGCCGACCGCTCGGCCGCGCGCGCGTACTTGTCGCGCGCCTGGCGCTCGTTCGCGCGGAAGGCGAGCAGCACGCGGCGGTCGCCGCCTACGCCGCCGGCGGCCTGCTTCGCCAGCTTCGCCACGCCGGTCGGGTGCGGGAACTCCATCGGCATGCCGCCGTGCGCGCGCACGAGGGCCGTCAGCTCCTCGATGTGGCGCTCGTGGTCGGCACGATATCGGCGCAGCGTCTCCCGGTAGGCCGAGTGCTCCAGCTCGCGCATGGCGAGCGTGTAGGACTGCACGGCGTCGTGGTCGAGCTGCAGCAGGTCGTTCAGTTCGGCGATCAGCGCGGCGCTGCTCGCCGGCGTGTCGGTCGCGGGGCTCATGATCGGATTCTCCGTGGTTGAAGCGTCGCGTGGAGGGGCAAGGCTCGCGCCGCCCGCCGCCGGAACGCCCGCTCGCCGGAAGTCCCCGAGTGGTCGGCGGTCCGGCGCCATCGGGGCCCGTGAGATGCGCGCGCCCCCGGCACGATCGTGGGGCGCCTCGTCGCTCCACGTCGCTCGGCAGCGGTGCCGTCGTGCGTCCACGTTCCGGAGGATCGAAGCCCATGAACTCCCTGCAGGATCTCTATCAGGCCAAGCTCCAGATGATCTACGACGCCGAGCAGCAGGGGCTGCAGGCGTATCCGCAGCTGCTCCAGCAGATCCAGCACGACGAGCTGCGGCAGGCGGTGCAGACGCACATGCAGCAGACGCAGCAGCAGGTCCAGCAGCTCGAGCAGCTCTTCCAGCAGAGCGGACAGGGCGGCGCGCAGCGACGGCCGTGTCCGTCGATGACCGCGCTCATCCAGGAAGCGCAGCAGATGATGCAGCAGATCCAGGATCCGGCCACCCGCGAGGCGTTCCTGATCGGCGCCGCGCAGGCGATGGAGCACCACGAGATCGCCGCCTACGGCACCGCGCGCGCGTGGGCCGAGCAGCTCGGGCGCGACCAGGACGTGCAGGTGCTGCAGCGGATCCTCGAGCAGGAGGAGCAGACCGACAAGCTCCTCTCCCAGGTCGCCGAGCGCATGGTCAACCGCGAGGCCGCGCAGGGCGACCGCGAGGTCCCGATGAACGCGCAGTCCGACATGGGCGGCAGCAGGTCGATGGGCGGCAGCCAGGGCATGGGCGGCTCCGCCGGCAGCGATCGACCGGGCATGGCGGGCTGACGCGCGTCGCGACACCACGGGGCGGGCGCACGCGCTATTCTACGCGGGTGCGCCCGCTTCCCCGTGCCCGTCCGCCCCGATGATCCGCGAGCTGCTGAAGGAGGGCACGCGGACGCACCACGCCCGGGCGGAGGCCAGCCTGCCGCTGATGGACGAGGCGCTCACCCGCGAGCGCTACGTGCACACGCTGGCGCGCCTCCACGGCTTCTACGCCCCGCTCGAGGAGCGCCTGGCGCGCGCGGACTGGAGCGCGGTCCCACTCGCGTGGGAGCGACGCCGCAAGTCGCCGCTGCTCGCCGACGACCTGCGCGCCCTCGGCTGGACCGACGGGCAGCTCGCGCGGCTGCCGCGCTGCGACCGCCTGCCCGACGTGCGCACCACGGCCCGACTGCTCGGCTGCCTCTACGTGCTGGAGGGCGCGACGCTCGGCGGTCAGCTCGTGCGCCGCCACGTCGCGCGCCGGCTCGGGCTGACGCCGGCCACCGGCCTCGCCTTCTTCTCCGCGTATGGCGACGCCGTGGGCCCGATGTGGCGCGAGTACCAGGACCGCCTCGCGGAGGCCGTGGCCCGCGGCGCCTGCGCGCCCGACCAGGTGGTCGACGCCGCCCGCGACACCTTCGACGCCTTCACCGGCTGGCTCCGCGACGAGCCCGCGGTGGCCGGCGCCGCCTGACCGACGCGACTCCCCCGCGACCACATGCCCGAAGAGTCCACGCTCCGCGCCGTGCCCGTGCAGCGCGCGAGCTCGCTCAACCCCGAAGCCGGCGACCACGCGGTCACCGCCGACCCGCTGGAGATCGCCGCCGCCGAGCGCGCGATCCGTCGCAGCTGGGCGGAGTTCCCGTACTACGCGCGCCGCTTCGGCGCCCGCGGCCGCAGCTTCAGCTCCAGCGACAGCGGCTGGCTCGTCACGCTGTGCGACCTCCCTCCGGAGGGCGCGCGCCGTCAGGTCCTGTGGCTCGGCACCGTGCTCTCCGCGCGCGGGATGCCGCGCTGGATGCTCGAGCACCACCTCGACCTGCTCGCCGACGAGCTGACGCGCGTGCGCCCGGACGACGCCGCCCGCTACGCGCGCCTGCACGACGGCGCGGAGGCGCTGCGCGAGCGCCGCCTCGCGCGCTTCGACGAGGAGACCTTCCGCGCGCTGGAGCGGAGCTTCGACGCGCGCGTGGACCCGGCGGAGCTGCGCCGCCTGCGCCGCATGGGCGGCATCCTCGTCGCGGCGGTCGCCGACGAGCGCGACGGGATCGAGATGGCGGTGCCGAGCGTCGTCTCGTGGACGACCGATCCGGAGACGTTCGGCGACGCGTGGATCACGGCCGTGCACGAGACGGTGGCGGAGGCGCGCGTCCAGGCCCGCTGAGCGATCAGGTCGTCGGCAGGCGCGCGTGCCGGAAGGGGCGCGCGTCGGCGCCGACGTACGACGCCACCTGCTGCCCGCTGCCGCGCAGCTCCCACTTGTAGGTCACGAGGCCGTCGAGGCCCACCGGTCCGCGCGCGTGCAGCTTCCCGGTGCCGATCCCCAGCTCGGCGCCGAGGCCGAAGCGATGCCCGTCGGCGAAGCGCGTGGACGCGTTGTGGAAGACGCAGGCGGAGTCGACGCGCGTCAGGAAGCGCTCCGCGGCATCGGCGTCGGCGGTCACGATGGCATCGGTGTGATGCGAGCCGTGCGCGTTCACGTGCGCGATCGCCGCGTCCACGTCGTCGACGATGCCGATCGTGAGTCGCAGGTCGCCCCACTCCGTGCGCCAGTCGGCCGCGCCGGCCAGCGTCGTCCCCGGGACGATCGACGCGACGCGCGCGCAGCCCGTCATCGCCACACCGTGCGCTCGCAGCGCCGCGACGAGCGGCGGCAGCAGCGCGGGCGCGGCCGCGCGGTGCACCAGCACCACCTCGACCGCGTTGCACGCGGCCGGATACTGCAGCTTCGCGTCGAGCACGAGCCCGATCGCCATCGCCGCATCGGCCGACGCGTCGAGGTACACGTGGCAGACGCCCTCCGCGTGCCCGAGCACCGGGATGCGCGTCCGCGCCATCACCGTGCGCACCAGCGCCTGCGAGCCGCGCGGCACCACGAGGTCGATCAGGTCGTCGAGCCCGAGGAGCACGTCCACCGCCGCGCGGTCGTCGACCATCGCGACCGCGTCTGGCGGGAGCACGCCGCGCCGTGCGAGCCGCGCGCGCAGCGCGTCCACCAGCGCCCGCGCGGTGCGCCGCACCTCGCGTCCCGGCTTGAGCACCACCGCGTTCGCCGAGCGCAGCGTCAGCGCGACGATCTGCGTCACCGCGTCGGGCCGCGCCTCGAACACCGCCGCCACGACGCCGATCGGGCAGGTCACGCGGCGCAGCTCCAGCCCGTCGTCCAGCAGCGTGCGCTCGCGCACGCGCCCCACCGGTTCGTCCTGCGCCGCGACGGCGCGCATCTGCGCCGCCATCTCGTCCAACTTCCGGGCGTCGAGCACGAGCCGCTGCAGCGTCCCCGCGCCGAGGGCGCCCGCCGCGACGGCGGCGCGTGCGTCGTGCACGTCGTGGGCGTTGGCCGCGAGGATCCCGTCGCGCGCGTCGATCAGCGCATCGGCGAGGTCGTGCACCGTCTCGCGCCGCGCGTCGGACGAGAGCGCCGCCAGCGTGCGCGAGGCGTCCTTCGCCGCCCGCGCGACGTCGCGCACCGCGTCCGCGGTCGTGCGCTCCACCGAGGCGTGCGTCGTCATCGCGCCTCCCGCGTCAGCAGCGTTCCCACGGCCTCGCCGTCGACGATGCGCTCGATCACCCGCTCGGCGTGCCCGTTCGCGATCACCACGCCGATGCCGGCGGCCGACGCGCGGTCCGCCGCGCGCAGCTTCGCCGCCATCCCGCCGCGCCCGCGCATGCTCCGGCCGGCGGCGCCGCGCATCAGCGTGGGCGTCACGCGACGCAGCGTCGGGATCAGCGCCGCGCCGGCGTCGGCCTGCGGGTCGCGCGTGTAGACGCCGTCGACGTCCGACAGGAGCACCAGCAGCGAGGCCGACGCGGCGCGCGCGACGAGCGCCGCCAGCATGTCGTTGTCGCGGAAGGCCGCGACGCGCGGCGCGCCGTCGTCGCCGGGTGCCACGGCGTCGTTCTCGTTGATGACCGGCAGCACGCCCATCGCCAGCAGCGCGTCGAGCGTGCTACCCAGCCGCCGGGCGCGTGCCGCCGCGCGGAAGTCCTGATCGGTGAGCAGGAGCTGCGCGATCTCGACACCGCGCGCGGCGAACGCGTCGTGATAGAACGCGAGCAGGCGCCCCTGCCCCACCGCGGCGTACGCCTGCCGCGATGCGCGTGCGGGCCCGCCGAGGCGCGTCGCGCCCAGCCCCACCGCGCCCGACGTCACGAGCAGCACCTCGCGCCCGGCCGTCCGCAACGCCGCGATCGAGTCGACGAGTCGCGCGAGCCGATCGGTGGCCGGTGCGCCCGTCGCGTCGAGCACCACGTTGGTGCCCAGCTTCACCACGATCCGCCGCGCCTCGCGCACCACCGCGCCCCGCGACACCGCCTCGGCGAGTCCGTCCGCCGCATCGCGCAGTCTCATCGGCCCAGCCCCGCCGCGACGCGCGCCGTCGTCTCGATCGTGCGCGCGAGCACGCTGCGTGCGCGGCCGTCCTCGAGCACCATGAGCCCGGCGATCGTGCAGCCGCCGGGCGTGGTGACGTCGTCCTTGAGCGCCGCGGGGTGCCGCCCCGTCGCGAGCACCATCTCGGCGGCTCCCTGCGTCATGCGCGCCACCAGCTCCATCGCCGCGTCGCGGGGCAGCCCGCACGACACCGCGCCATCGGTCAGCGCCTCCAGCACGACGTAGATGAACGCCGGCCCGCTCGCCGACACGGCGGTCACCGCGTCCAGATGCCGCTCGTCGAGCGCCAGACAGCGGCCGACGCTGGTGAAGATCGTCGTCGCGACCGCGGCGTGTGCCTCCGTCGCGTGCGTCCCGCGCGAGAGGACCGTGCACCCGCGCCCGATCTGCGACGCCGTGTTGGGCATCGCGCGCACGACGGGCATCGCGCCGTCCGTCCCGGCCTCCAGCGTCGCGATCGACACGCCGGCCGCGATCGAGATCAGCAGCGGCGCGTGCGACAGCGCCTGGGACGTGCGCAGCGTCGCGAGCACCTCGGCGACGTCCTTCGGCTTCACGCAGAGGAGCACGACGTCGGCCTCGCGGCAGGCGTCGGCGAGGGTGGCGACGCGCGCGCCCGCGACGTCGTCGGCGAGCGCCTGCGCGGTGGCGGCCCGATGGTCGACGATGGCCAGCGCCGCGTCGGGGAATGCGCCCGCGCGCTGCAGGCCGCCGGCGATCGCGCGGCCCATGGTGCCGGCGCCGATCAGGGCCAGCCGGAGCCCGGCGAGCGAGGTGCCGTCGGCGACGGCGGCGGTGGAATGCGACTGGAAGGACATGGACCGGTGCGGTGGTGGGAGGCACCGGCCGGACGCAAAGCGCCCCGTCCGGTGCGAAGGCACGGACGGGGCGTGGGGCGCGCCCGGGTGGGCGGCGGCTCGCGCGCGGTCGCTACGCGTGTGCGTGCACGACCATCGTCCGGCGTCGGAGGCTCGACGTCGGTCGCGGTCGCGGCGCGGCGGTGCGCGTGGCGGGAGTGGCGCGGAGAGGCATCACGACAACAGGAGTAGACGACGCGCCGCGCGAAGTCAACCCACGCGCGCCTCGGGAACGGCCGTCATCCGCTCGCGCAGCAGCGCCGCGGCGGGGTCCATCCCCTGCGCACCGAGCAGCAGCACGACGTCCTCGGGATGCACGCCGTCGAGCAGCGCGTCCATCGCCGAGGAGAGCCGTGGCTCGTAGTGGAACGCGACGCCCGCGTCGCCCAGCGTGTCGAGCACCGCGTCGCGCTCCTCCGGCTGCACGCGGTTGCGCGCGTCGGCCAGCTCCTCGCTCGACGTCACGACGAGGTGCACGGGGCCGACCTCGCGCTGCGCCAGCACGAGCTCCGCGAGCGCCGCGGCGAGCCGCTGGTTGATCGTCGGGCCGCGCAGCCCGCGCACCCCGAACGCGACGCGCAGCATGCGACGCGGCAGCCCCGCGACGCTCGCGAACACGGCGTGCAGCGTCTCGGGATTCCCGGCGGTGTCGTCCAGCACGAGCGGTGCCGCGGCGCGCACCACCTCCATGCGGCGCCGCATCGGCTCGACCGCCGCGACCGCCTCGGTGACGCCGCGGACGGTCGCACCGGCGATGAGCGCCGCCGTCACCGCCAACGCGGCGTTCGCGACCTGCTGCACCCCGAGGACGGGCAGCACGATCGGGATCGCCTGCGGCGCGAGCGTGCCGCCGTCGAGCAGCGGCAGCGCGCGCCGCACGTCGAGCACGAAGGTCGCACCGCCGGCGTCCTGCCGCAGCGCGTCGACGCACACGTCGGGGCTCTCGTGCCGCGCACCGATGCCCGCGCTCCCGAGCGACACGACGACAAGGGGACGCGGGACGCGCGCGGTCTCCGCCGCCACCATCGCCTGCACGCGCGGATCGTCGCCGTTGATGACGAGCGGCGCATCCGGCGCCAGGTGCGCGAAGAAGCGCGCCTTCGTCCGCAGGTAGTCGTCGGGCGTCGCGTGGTACTCGAGGTGCTCGTCGGGCACGAGGTTCGTCATGACCCCGAGCGCGAAGGTCAGCCCCTCGACCCGGCGCTGCGCGAGCGCGTGCGACGTCACCTCCATCGCCACCGTCTCGATCCCCGCGTCCGCCATCACACGCAGCGCGCGCTGCAGCACGGGCGCGTCGGGCGTCGTCATCCCGTCCAGCGAGGGGAGCGCGTCGGGCGGGAGGCGGTCGGCCGCGGGACCGCGCACCCGAGCACCGAGCGACCCGACGACGCCGACGCCGTGGCTCTCACCCGCGCGCGACGCGGCGAGCGCCGCCTGCACGAGCAGCGCGGTGGACGTCTTGCCGAGCGTGCCGGTGATCCCGATCAGCCGCAGGCGCCGCCCCGGGTCTCCCTCGAGCGCGGTCGCGAGGCGCGCGAGCGCGACGTGCGTGTCGTCGACCTCGATGACGGGCACGATCAGCCGCGCGGCGATCGCCTGCCCGGCGCCCGCGCGGCGCTCCACGCAGACCGCGACCGCGCCGGCCGCCACGGCGTCCGCGGCGTACGTCGCGCCGTCGCGCTGCGTCCCGGAGAGCGCGACGAACAGGTCGCCCGGGCGCACGCGCCGCGAGTCGGCGCACACGCCCGTGACCGTCACGTCCTCGTCCAGCCAGTCGGCCCCCGCCGCGCGGGCCAGCGCGCGCAGGGAGGCCCTGCGCGCCGCTTTACCTGCCATGCCGTCGCTCCTCGGTCAGCGCTCGCCTCGCGCGGTCGCAACGGTCGCGCCATTCGCCAGCGCACCGTCGGCGGCCGCGGCGCGAGAGCGCTCGGGGCGCCCGCGCTCAGTCGACGGCGACCATCGCGCGCGCCACCGGCGCCGCCGCCCGGCAGAGCGCGAGCAGCTCGCGCTCGGTGCGGTCCTCCCACCGGTCGGGGATCGGCACGAGGCGCCGCCGCACGGTGCCCGCCTGGAAGGCGAGCCATCCCTCGACGCGCGTCGCCACGCTGGCGCGCGTACGCGAGGCGCGCAGCCGGCGGTCCCCCCCTCGGCGCCGCTCCACCACCGGATCGGGCGCGTGCTCGCGCCGCCGGTCCTCCCCTTCCCGACGCTCCGCATGCGCGAGCATGCCACGACCCGGGCGCACCTCCCACACCGTCCACTCCGTGCCGTGCTCGTCGCTGAACGTCCGCATCCGCTGCTGCTACGGGTGACCTGCCGTGAGGCGGACGACGGCTCCCTCCGCCGCCCGCCGGCGCCTCAGCTCGGGTGCAGGCCACGTGCCCCGCAGCGTGCTCCGCGTCACGATCCACGACTGGCCGGCGTCCGGGAAGATGACGGGTACGTCATCTGCAGCCCCGCCGCCGGTACCGATGGACGCGTCCGCTCGGCTTCCACCGCGGCCTGCCCGGCCGGGCGCGCGTCGGTTCGCGGAGTCCGATGCCCGATCCCTCCGATCACCTCCCGCTCGCGCCACCGCCGTCGCACTCGTCGTCGCGCACCGCGCGCCTGGCCGTGCTGCAGGCCGACCTCGCGCGCCGCCTGCGCCCCCTCTGCGGCACGATGCCGCAGGCGGAGTTCGACGCCCTGGTGCGCGAGATGGCCGAGCGGCAGCTGAAGTTCGAGCTGCGCCCCGGCAGCTAGCCGATCGTTCTCCCGAGATCGGGACCTCGCCCGCCATCTTCCGCCGGGCGGGCATCGCGGTGCGCCGCGGCCCCGGCGGGCCCGCGAACCGTCGCCTGCCGCTCCGGCGACGCGGCTGGACGGGCCGCGGTCAGCGCTCGACCTCGAGGTCGATGCGGTAGATCGCCAGCGACGCGCCGTAGGGCGCCGCGAACCCCGTCGTGACCGACGACGCGTACGAGCCGCTGTTGCGCAGGCGAATGCGGAGCGGGCGCCCCGACCCACCGGCGCCCACCTCGCGCGCGGCGATCGCATAGCGCCCGACCGGCACGTCGACGACGGCGAACCCGTCGCCGGTGGACGTCGGCCGGCCGACGATGACCTGCCCCGCGCTGCCGTCGATGAGCGACCCGACGGGCGTGAGCGTCAGCTCGACCGCGCGCCGATCGAGGTCGAACTGCGCCAGCGAGGCGTAGACGACCACCGAGCTGCCGTACCAGGTGCCGTCCGGCCCGGCGCCGCGGACGCGCCAGACGAAGTCGCGCACTCCGCCCGTGTTGCCGGCGAAGGGCGTCGGGTCGACCGGCGCCAGCTCGATCGTGTAGCGCGCCCCGTCGAAGTCGCGCTGCATGCGGGCCGACGCGGCCCACGTCACCGCGATCGGCGGCAGCGCGACGCGATACCGCCCGTCGGCGCCCGTGCGCGTCACCACGTTCGAGTTGTGCAGCAGCTGGTTGTCGAGCACCACCTCCACCCCCGCCAGCGGCTCGCCGCGCGCGTTCGTCACCCGACCCGCGGCGACGTACGCGGCCCCCTCCTCCTCGTCATCGGGAGCGGGCGCCGTCGCGCCGTCGCCGCCACACGCGACGGCCAGCAGCGACAGGGTGGCGAGGAGGAGTCGGGCGGCGCGCCGCCGGCGCGGCGGCCACAGCGGAGAGAGGAGCGTGTGCGACGGCATGGCGGAGGCGGATGGGGCGGAGACCGGAGGCCGCGCGGCCCTGCGGCCGCGCGATCGACCGCGCGCTATCTACGCCCCGCCCGCCACGACGACCTCGGCCACCTGACCCATGCGATGGCGCTACCGTGCCGAGTCCGCGCTCGGCGTGGCAGCACGCTGGCACTGCACATCGCCCCTGTACCGCGACACGAGGAAGCCCCGCCCGGCGACGCGCGCCAGACCGGGCTCTCTTCGGACGAGTAGCTCGGGTGGGGATGGAGCCCGCGACCTCACGATTGCGAGGCGAGGTATCAGGCCGGGGGGACCCACCGTGCCCGGCACCCGCGCAACGCGCTCTCCCGTCCGCCGTGTCTCGCTGACTCACGCGTCCGGGATCGGTACCTGCCGCGGTCGCTCGACCACGCCGGGCAGCCGCGGTGGACCCACCTGCGCCTCGGCGTTCCACCCCCAACAGTGCACGATACCGTCGGTGGCGCGGCCGCAATGGTGCAGCGCCCCGCCGGAGATCTCGGCGAGCGTCGGTGCCTCGACGGGCCCGGGGGAGCAGTACCAGTCCTCGATGCGGTTGACCTCGCAGCGCGCGGGATCCTTCGTGCCGGTCTGCCAGAGCCTGTTGTTGCCCCAGCACCGCACGATGGAGTCGTCGCCGGTCGCGCAGCGCGCGAGCAGTCCGGCGCTGATCGTCCGCGAAGGCACCGGGAGCGCCACGAGCATCGGGAGGGGCGATCGCGTCTCCGTGATCGAGACGCCCATCTTCCGCTGCGTCGTGCTCCCCCAGCAGTAGACCTCACCGCCGGTCGTCAGCGCGCACGTCCCGAACGGAGCCGCCTTGATCATCCGGAAGGCGCCCGAGAAGACCACACGCGTTGGCGACTCGCGCCGCGTGAGCGTGCCGTCTCCCAGCTCCCCGCTGTTGTTGATCCCCCAGCAGTACGCGGCACCGGACGCATCCAGCGCACACGTCGTGTGCTCGCCCGCCGAGAGGTCGACGAACTTCATGCCCCCCGCCACGGGCTGCGGCGTGAAGCCCCACTCCAGCTTCCCGTTGCCGAGCTGTCCCTCGCTGCCGCGGCCCCAGCACACGGCGGTGGAATCTGCGAGCAGTCCACAGATGTGCGCCTCCCCGAGCGCCAGCCGCCGGAAGCGGAGCTCGGGCGCCACGCGCTGCGGGGAGTAGACGCACTCCGTGGGCGGCTGGCCGAAGCCGATGCCTGGGCACTCCTCGCCCGGACCGATCAGGCGTTGGGGGCTGCTGCCCCAGCAGTCGGCTTCCCCGGCTGCCGTCAACGCGCAGGCGGTGCGGGGGCTGTCGAGGCGGTTGGTCATGTTCACCGCGATCGCCGCGTACCGGCGCGTCGTCGCGACGGGCACCGGGTCGGGTGAGTCTGCTGCCCTGACGGACGGGTTGCCGAGCGTGCCCCAGTGGCCCCGTCCCCAGCAGTAGGCCACGCCGCTCCGGTTCAACGCGCAGGTGCTCATCGTGCCGCTCCCCAGCGTAGCGCCGGGCGTCACGAACGGAGCCAGCGTGGGCGGCGTCCCCGGCGTACCGGGTGTGCCAGGCGTGCCCGGCGTACCGGGTGGGCCAGCTGGCCCGCCGGACTCTCCTCCCCCGCAGCCGGAAGCTGCAACGAGTACGAACGCGAGCGCAGTCGAGAGAACGCGAGCAACCAGGGGGATACGCATGCCCCAAGATCTCACGACGCGCAGCGAGGCAACAGCCCGGCTCGCCACTCTGCTCCGGCTCATGCAGGCGCCTCGCGTCCCATGCTGGACGACGGCAGCCGGCCCTATCTTCGTACCGGCCACGATGATCGTTCTTCGACAACCCGTGTCACAGTGCCCCGGCACGGTGACACGCCCCTCGCCCAGCCGTTCCGTGCCGTTCGCTGTCCGCCCTGCTCACCCGCTCGTCCGCCTCGCGCTCGGAGCCTTCGCTGCCGGGGTCTTCGGCTGCACCGATCCGGTGAGCCGCATCTCGATTGGGCCCACGCTCAAGGTGTCGCCCGTCAGCGTGAACGCGGTCTCCGGCCAGTCGGTGACGCTGGAGGTGACGCTGTTCGACCTGCCGGAGGCGTCGCCCGTGCGCTGGCGGAGCAGCGACAGCACGATCTTTCGCTTGGACACCACCACCACGGCGCCACACCGGGTAGTCGGGCGCGCTGGGCGTGTCGGTCCGACCGCCGTCGTCGTGTCGGTCGCGGGCCAGTACATGACGCTTCCGGTCACGATCACGCAGCTTGCGTCGGGCGCGGCACGATGATGCGGACGCCAGCTTGCACCTCGGCGCCGCGGTTGACGGCTCTCCGTGCCCTGCTGCTCGCACCGCTCCTCAGCGCGTGCTCGCCCGACGACGTGTCAGGCATCGGGCTGGGGTCCCTGACGTTGCACCCGACCAGCGTCTCGGCCGCACCCGCGCAATCGGTGACGTTCGCGCTGCGGGTCGTCACGGATCGCAAGCCGGCATCGGCCGTCCGCGCGACCTGGCGCAGCGTGGATCCTACGGTGTTCCGCATCGACACCGTGACCAGCCCCGCGACCGTCGCAGGCGAGCACCGCGCGATCGGCCGTGCGGGGCGGGCGGGCGTGACGACGTTCACGGTCACGACCGACGACGGGCAGGCGTTCACCGTCCCCGTGACGGTGGCAGCACCGGCGGCCGCGCTCGCGGTGGCGCGGTGACGGGCCGGACCCTCGCGCTACGCGCGGCGTGTGTGGTGGTCGTGGCGACCGCGTGTCACTCCGACGACGTGATTGCGCTCGGGACGGAGATCCGGACGATCACCGTCGACTCGGCGAGCGTGACGGCGCTGGTCGGGACGACCGTGCCGCTGACGGCGCAGATCATCTACCGCGGGAAGTCGGAGACTCGGGCGAGCCTCACCTGGGCGAGCGCTGACTCGACGCTCTTTCGCATCGATACGGTGACCGCCGCAGCGACGACGGGCACGCACCGCGCGATCGGCCGGGCGCTCCGCCCAGGCCGCACCACGTTCATCGTGCGGGGTGCCGGGAACACGTACACCGTGCCCGTCACCGTGAGCGTGCAGGCGGTGGTGGACAGGTGATGAGCGCCTCGATGCTGCGGCGACCCCTGCGTGCTCTCGCCGTCGTACCCGTGGCCGCGCTCGCGGGCTGTTCAGACGCTGGCGCAGCTCTTCTCCGTCCGCCGACCCTCGAGGTCCGCCCCGACACCTTGGTCGTCAGCACGGCCCAGCGAGTGGCGCTGGAGGCGACGCTCCAAGGTGCGCCAGCAGGACGGGCCGTTCGCTGGCGGACGCAGGACACCACGGTGTTCCGCATGGACACGACCACTACGGGTGCACACCGCGCACTCGGCCAGGGCGGGCGGTGCAGCGGCAGCACCTACATCACCGTCACGAGCGGCGATGCCTTCACGACCGTCTACGTCATCGTGCTGCGTGGGACCGTCGGGGGCTGCGATGCGTCCTGATCGACCGCACCCGGTCGAGCCGAGGCCCAGCATGCAACGCGTGCACGGGCTGGCATGCCAGCCGGAGGAGCGCCGGCGTTCCGCTAACGGCCCGACGAGCTGGCGGTGACCGCAGCCTACGCGGAGCGCGCACGGGCGCCGCACACCGCGCGTGCGAATGCGTCGAACCGGCGCGTCTTCGCGCCGTGGTGCGGAGCGCGCAAGCTCGTAGCGCTGCCGGCCGATCCTGCAACCGTGGCCGTGTTCCTCGCCGACGAGGCCCAGCCCGTGAAGTCCGCGACGCTCGGCCGTCGCCTCGCCGCGATCTAGGCGGCGCAGGTCGCGGCGCAGCCCGAGCCGCCGACCAGCGGCGCGGCCGTGCACCGCGTCCGGCGCGGCATTCAGCGCCAGCAGGGCACCCGGCAGACGAAGAGGGCGCCCGCGACGGCGGAGCGGTTGCTGAGCATGGTGGCGCACTGCCCGCCGACGCTCGCGGGCCTGCGGGATCGCGCGCTCCTCCTGCTCGGATATCGCGGCGCGTTCCGCCGCAGCGACCTCGCCGTGCTCGACGTCGCGGACCCCGAGGAGCACGCCGACGGCCTACAGGTGCCCGTGCACCGCGCGAGAACGGATCGGGAAGGCGTCGGCGCGCCCGTGCCGGTCTGGCGCGGCGACCACGCGTGTCCGGTGGCCGCGGAGCGCGGCAGGCCGCTGGCGCGCTCCGAGTCTCAGCGGCCGCACCGCACTGACCGTCCCACGTGCGCCACCTTTCGTCAGCGCACCCGGCCGGCGACGACGGAGCGACGTCGCTCCTGCGGCGTACCCGGTGCCGAGACGCGCTCGCTCGTCATGGTGCGCCCGTCGGAGGAGAGGGTCACGCGATCCACGAAGATGCTCTCGCGCCCCGTGCGGTCGCGCTGCGTGTGATGGATGACGAGCACGGCGCCTTCCCAGCGCACGACGTCCACCATCTCGATGCCTCGCTCCGGGTAGCGCCAGGTGGTTGGCGTGCCGTCGAGCGCATACGCGCGGCGCGCGGGCTCCTCCGTGCGCCCCTGCGCATCGGTGACCCGCGACTCGATGATCAGCGAGTCTCGCGTCTGGCGCACCACGTCCACGACGCGCGACCCAACTGCCGACGCGGGCACGTTCGTGCTGCGAGCGAAGTCCGTCTCCCAGGTGCCCGAGAAGTCCACCGCCGGGTGTGATGGGAGCGCGGCCACCGTGGGTGCTGACGTCGAGGCCGACCGCCCGGCGCAAGCGGCGAAGACGACGATGCACACAAGCGAGGTTGTGACTGCACGCATGTAGTGGGGCACGGAGCGCGTCGGTGGAAACAGGAAGTGGTGAGAAGGGTCGTCGAGCCGACGGGAGGTGGCGCCCGGCCATGGGCGCTGCCGACCGACGCGTCAGAGCACCGCTGCAAACGAGAGTCGACCGAACTGCCGCTCATGCACCCGTCGGAGGACCGACATCAGCGCGCATCGATCGGAACGCGAGGAGCAAACGGCTGGGGCTGCTTGGGCCCACTACCCTACGGTGCGTGCCGCGATCGGTCAACGCTCGGGGGGATTAGGAGCTGCGCGACCCGCTGCCCGACGGCTCGTTCCCGCGTGCGGCGCCCGCTTCGTACCGCCAACGGCGAGGAGCGCGCGCGGCCGAGACCTCGTCTGCCGCAACACGACGCACGCTGCGCCGGTCCGACGTCGACCTGACCGGGCGGCGGGTGCGCTGGCGACAGCGGCAATCCACACCACCCTGGGTCTTGAGGGCACGAAGAAGCCCCGCCGGGCGACATGGCGCCGAGCGGGGCTTGCACTTCGAGAAGTAGCTGGGGCGGGGATCGAACCCGCGACCTCACGATTATGAGTCGTGCGCTCTAACCATCTGAGCTACCCAGCCACGACCATACGCCACCACGAACGTGGCGAGCACGCAAATCTAGCCGATCCGTCCGCCACAGGGAACCCGGCACCGCCCTGGTCCGAGCGACGGAAAAACGAAACGGCCAGCGGTTAGGCTGGCCGTTTCGCGAGTGGCGGGGGCGGGATTTGAACCCGCGACCTTCGGGTTATGAGCCCGACGAGCTACCAGGCTGCTCCACCCCGCGTCGTTGACCCTAATCTAGCCGCACGAACCGCACCGTCAACCCCGCCCGCGCATCTCGTGCGACGTCACTCGTCGGGCTGCGCTCGCGCCTGCGCCGTGCTCGGCGCCGCGGCGCCCGCGGAGTCCGCCGGACGCGGCTCCGCGAAGCGGTAGAGCAGCTCGCGATCGCCGCGCACCATCCCGAACTCCTCGCGCGCCACGCGCTCCTGCAGCACCGGGTCGTCGCGCAGCCGCTGCTCCAGCGTCCGCAGCGAGTCGACCTGCCGCTGCAGCGAGTCGACCTCCGCCTGCAGCGCCCCGCGCCGCGCGCGCTGCGCGAGCAGGTCGGACGTCCCGTACTCCCCGCCCTCCACCGCGAACGCGGCCACGCCCACGCCGATCGCGGTCCACACCACGCGCTTCACCCACGCCATCGTCGCTGCCCCGCGTCACGCGGCGCGCGGGCCCGGAGCCCGCGCGCCGCGCGCCGTCGAGTCTCAGAGGCCGAAGGGGCCGCCGGCCGCGAACTCCGCGACCTCGCCCAGCTGCTCCTCGATGCGGAGCAGCTGGTTGTACTTCGCGATGCGGTCCGAGCGCGACGCCGAGCCGGTCTTGATCTGCCCGGAGTTCGTCGCCACCGCCAGGTCGGCGATGAAGGTGTCCTCGGTCTCGCCCGAGCGGTGCGAGATGATCGCGCTGTACCCGGCGGCGCGCGCGAGCTCGATCGCCTCCAGCGTCTCGGTCAGCGTGCCGATCTGGTTCACCTTCACCAGGATCGAGTTCGCCACGTCGTTCTCGATGCCGCGCGCGAGGAACTCGGTGTTGGTCACGAACAGGTCGTCGCCGACCAGCTGCACCCGGTCGCCGAGCGCGGACGTGAGCTGCGCCCACCCGTCCCAGTCGTCCTCCGCGAGCCCGTCCTCGATCGACACGATCGGATACTTGTCGAGCCAGCCGGCGTAGAGGTCGATCATCCCCTGCGCGTCGCGCGAGCCCGCACCGCTCTTCTTGAACGTGTACGTGCCGTTCTTGTGCAGCTCCGACGCGGCGCAGTCGAGCGCGAGCGCGATCTCCTTGCCCGGCGCGTAGCCCGCCTGCTCGATCGCCTCGAGGATGACGGTGATCGCCTCCTCGTCGTTCTTCAGGTCGGGCGCGAAGCCGCCCTCGTCGCCCACGCCCGTGGCCAGCTTGCGCTTCACGAGCACCTTCTTGAGCGAGTGGAACACCTCCGCGCCCATGCGCAGCGCATCGCTGAAGCTCTCGGCGCCCACCGGCACGACCATGAACTCCTGGAAGTCGACCGTGTTGGTCGCGTGCGCGCCGCCGTTGAGGATGTTCATCAGCGGCGTCGGGAGCAGGCGCGCCATCGGGCCGCCCAGGTAGCGGTAGAGCGGCATGTTCAGCTCGTTCGCCGCCGCGCGCGCCACGGCCATCGACACGCCGAGGATCGCGTTCGCGCCCAGCTTGCCCTTGTTGTCGCTGCCGTCCAGCTCGAGCATCAGGCGGTCGATCCCGATCTGGTCGGTCGCCTCCATGCCGTTCAGCGCCGGCGCGATCTGCTCCTCGATGTTCTGCACCGCCTGCAGCACGCCCTTGCCCAGGTAGCGCTTCGCGTCGCCGTCGCGCAGCTCGAGCGCCTCGTGCTCGCCGGTCGACGCGCCGCTCGGCACGGCCGCGCGGCCCGCCGCCCCGCTCTCCAGCGTGACGTCCACCTCCACGGTCGGATTGCCGCGGCTGTCGAGGATCTCGCGAGCGCTGATGTCGATGATCGTGGGCATGCGGGGGTCGAAGAACGGGTGTTGGCGCGCGGGGCGCCGGATCGGGAACGGCGAATGATGGCGCGCTGCGCGGCTGCGCGCCGGTGCTGCGGGAACGGCCCGCGTCAGACCGCGGGAATCACGCCGGCCGCGGGCGCGGCGCCGCGGTCGGCCGGCAGCGCGGGGCTCGCGATGCCGTACAGCTCCTGCTGCGCGTGCGCCATCCGGTCGTAGACCTCGCGGGCGAGCACGTCGCGCGCGTCGTACGACAGCCCCGCGGTCGGCACGGGCTCCAGCAGGTGCACGTCCACCCGCCCGGCGGTGAGCCAGAGCGAGCCGCGCGGGAGCACCTCGATGGTGCCGTGGATCAGCGTCGGGACGATCGGCGCGCCCGCCGCGATGGCGAGCACGAACGGGCCCTTCTTGAACGGGCGCAGCGCGTACGAGTCGCCGCGCGTGCCCTCCGGATACACGACGACGTTGCGGCCGCCCTTCATGCGCGCCGCCGCCTCCTCGTACGACTGGAAGGCGGCCTTCCGGTTCTCGCGCTCGATCGGGATCGTCCCCACCGCGCGCGCCGCGCCGCCGAAGAGCGGCACCTTGAACAGCTCGGCCTTCGCCACGAACGAGTAGCGCGGCAGCACGGCGACCAGCGCGAGCACGTCGTACCAGCTGACGTGATTGCTGACGAAGATGCGCGGCTCGCCGGTCCGCATCCGCTCGGCGCCGTGCACGACGACCTCCGTGCCGGACACCCACAGCATCCCCCTGGCCCACCAGCGCGGCGCCTTCTCGTAGATGGTCCCCGGGCCGTCGGGGATCCCCAGCAGCTGGGCCACGAGGACGATGGTCCCGCAGACGACCGTCAGGAGGAGGAACGCGATGGCGGCGATGAGGGTGCGCATCAGCCCGAAAAGTGGTCGTGCCCGGAAGGGATTTCAACGCGCTCGCCGTCCGCCCCGCGAATCTCGACGGTCGCCGGCTCGCCCGGCGCGACCGCTTCGACCCGACCGATGCGCGTGAGGGCGAGCCCGAACCGCGCGCGGAACGCCGCGAGGTCGAGCGCGTCGGGCGCGGCGAGCGCCAGCTCGTACTCCTCGCCGCCGGCCAGCGCGTCGGCCGGCGTCGCGCCGGCGAGGCACGGCACCAGCGCGCGCTCGAGGACGACGCGCACGCCGCTCGCGACCGCGAGATGCCGTACGTCGGCCGCGAGCCCGTCGGAGACGTCGACGAGCGCTCGCGCGCCCCGCTCGGCGAGCCAGCGCGCCTCGGCGATGCGCGGAACCGGACGGGCGAAGCGGGCGCGCGCCTCGGGCGCGGGGGCGTCGCCGCGCTCCCACGCACGCACCGCCAGCCGCGGCCCGCCGAGCGCGCCCGTGACGTACAGCGCATCTCCCGGGCGCGCACCGTCGCGACCGACCGGATGGGCGGCGGCGCCGAGCACCGTGATCGTGATCCCCAGCTCCGACGCGCGGACCAGATCGCCGCCGACGATCGGCGCGCCGGCCCGCCGCGCGGCCGTGCCGATGCCGTCGGCGATCGCCAGGGCGTCGGCGCGCCACGCGTCGGGCAGCGCCAGGGCGATCACCAGCCCGAGCGGGTGGGCGGCCATCGCGGCGAGGTCGCTGAGCGCGCTCGCCGCGGCGCGCCAGCCGATCTCCTCGGGCGTCAGCCAGCCGCGCCGGAAGTGTGCGCCCTCCACCGACGCATCGGTGCTGACGACGAGGCGCTCGCCCGCCGGCACGACGAGCGACGCCGCGTCGTCGCCGACGCCCTGCGCCGCGTCGCCCCACCGCGCGAGCATGGCGCGGACGAGGTCGAACTCGCGCCCCGGGCCCAGCGCGTGATGCGGGGCGCGCGCGCCGTCGTCGCTCACGGTTCGCTCACCCGATCACGGCCGGCAGCTCGGCCAGCACCGGATAGGTGGGCGGCGCAGGGTGCCGCGGCCAGGCATCGCCGAGCGCGTCCACCACCTCGTCGAGGGTCGCGCCGCGGGCGCCGCCGCGTCGCTCCGCGACCAGCGCCCCCGCCCGGTCGTGCACCCAGGCGGATTCGGCGGCGAGCGTGGCGACGCGCTCCCGCGGAGCCTGGGCGAGCAGCGTCGCGGCGACCCCGCCGAGCACGTCGCCGCTCCCGCCCGTCGCGAGCGCCGGCGCGCCGGTCGCGACCACCAGCGTCCCGTCGGCGTCCGCGATCACGGTCGGCGTCCCCTTCAGCAGCACCGTGGCGTGCAGCTGCGCGGCGAGCGCGCGCGGCAGGTCGAAGCGTCCGGCCAGCACCTCCTCCAGCGGCACGCCCGCCAGGCGGGCGCACTCCAGCGGGTGCGGCGTGACGAGCGCCGGGCGACCGCGCAGCAGCGCGCCCAGCGCACCCGCATCACCGGCGAAGGCGTTGAGCGCATCGGCGTCGACGACGACGGGGCCGCGCCACGCGCGCAGCAGCTGCTCGCAGCGCGCGCGGGCCTCGCCGCCCAGCCCCGGCCCGATCAGCACCGCATCCGCCCAGTCGAGCACGTGGCGGCTGAGGATGGCCTCGTCCGCGGGCCAGGGGGCGGCGAGCGCGGACGGCAGCGCCCCCTGCACGACGGGAACGCTCGCGGCGCCGACGACGAGCCTCACCAGCCCCGCGCCCGCGCGCAGCGCCGCCCGCCCCGCGAGCAGCGCCGCGCCGGCCATGCCGTCGCCCCCGCCGTAGACGACGACCTTGCCGCGCGATCCCTTGTGGGCGGTCGCCGCGAAGGGGCGTGGCGCGGGCGTCGCGACGAGCGTCGGCACGTCGCCGTCGGCGGGATCGAGCCCGATGTCGAGCACCGCGACGGCGCCCGCACGCTCGCGCGCGATCAGCACCCCCCGCTTGCAGCTGCCGAACGTGAGCGTGAGATCCGCCCGCACGGCAGCCCCCGGCGTGTCGCCCGTGGTCGCATCGAGCCCGCTCGGCACGTCGAGCGCGACCACGAGCGCGCCCGCCTCCCGTGCCCGCGCGATGGCGGCGATCGCGTCGGCCGCCCATCCGCGCGGCGCCCCGGCCGCGCCGACGCCCAGCACGCCGTCGACCACCAGCCGCTCGGCGCCGGTCGGCGCCTGCCCGAGCCCCGCCGCCAGCGCGCGTGCGCGCTCGTACCGCGCGTCGACGGTCTTCGGCTCGTCGCCGCCCCACATCGCGAGCCCCACCCGCACGCCCGCGCGCGCGAGCGCCGCCGCCACGACGTACGCATCGCCGCCGTTGTTGCCAGGGCCCGCGTGCACGGCGACCCCGCCCGCGAGCAGCGCGCCGTGCCGGCGCACGATCTCCGCCGCCGCCGCGGCACCCGCGCGCTGCATCAGCGCGCGCCCGGGCGTGCCGGCGGCGATGGTCGCCTGGTCGAGCGCCGCCGCCTGGGCGGCGCGCAGCACGGGGACGGCGGTGCTCACGCGGCGGGCCTCAGCGTCCCGAGGGCCCGAACGACGAAGCGGCGGCCGACTCGGCCGCCGCTCGCGAGGTGGGGCGCGCCGCGAGGGCGCGCGGCGGGCGGCTCACTTGTGGGACTGCCCCACGGAGCGCCCGTAGCCGATCTCGCCGTTGTCGATGCGGATGTTGAAGCCGCACTCGGGATTGCTGCACACCCACGCCTTGTAGGTGATGGGCGCGCCGTCACGGCCGTAGTCGCTCAGCGGGAGCAAGGTGCCCGCGCCACACTTGTGGCACGTCGGAAGTTCGGTCGGCATCGGGGGATGCGGTGGGGACGGGCCGGCGCCGCGGCGCGGCGACCACGAGGGTCAGCCGAGCAGCGCGCAGTTCCAGGGATAGTCGCGCTCGAACGCCGTGTCGAAATCGAAGACCCCGGCGAAGTCGTCACGGGAGTCGTTGGGCTGGCTGATGAGCAAACCCAGATCCACGAGCGCGAACACGATGTCGCCGATGTCGTCGGTGGACCGAATCCCCCAGTGGTCCAGCACGAGGCGGGCGAGGACGCCGAAGCGCTCGAGCGCGAGGTCCCGGCAGGCACGCGCGAGCTCCGCGCCGGTGATGTGCCGGCGCTCGGTGAGGTTCTTCTGACAGTGCTCCAGCGCCGACAGCACGAAGAGGAACCCGCGCTCGTGAAAGCGGGGCTCGCGCAGTCGGATCTGGTCCATGATGCCGTCGCGAAACGCCAGCTCGGACAACGTCGAATACTCCGGGTGCGACCTTGGTTGAGCGGTACCGTACGCTCGATGACGCCCATTGGACGCGCGGCGGCACAGCCTGCAACGCCGCGCCGCCGGTGACTCAAACTGCCCCTCCACCTGCCGCCCCGCAACCTCCCGACCGGGGCCCGCGGCCGGGCACCGCTCGCGAGCCCCATGGACCCGACGCGGTGCCCGGCCGCCGGCGCGGGCGCGCCGGGCCGCTCAGTGCCCGGCCGCGACCGTGCTCGGATAGAGCGGGAACCGCGCCGCCAGTTCCCGGACGTCGGCGTGCACGGCCTCCAGCACGCCCGCGTCCTCGGGCGCGGCGAGCACGCGGTCGATCAGCTCCGCGATGCGGGCCATCTCGGCCTCGCCCATGCCCCGGGTCGTCACCGCCGGCGTGCCGATGCGGATGCCGCTCGTCACGAACGGGGACTGCGTCTCCTTCGGCACGGTGTTCTTGTTCACCGTGATCCCCGCCTTGTCGAGCGCCTGCTCCGCCACCTTGCCGGTCAGCCCGCGGTTCCGCAGGTCGAGCAGCATGAGGTGGTTGTCCGTGCCGCCCGACACGACGTGGAACCCGCGGGCGACGAAGGCGGCGGCCAGCGCCTGCGCGTTGGCGATCACGCGCCGGCAGTAGGTCGCGAACTCCGGGCGCAGCGCCTCGCCGAACGCCACCGCCTTCGCCGCGATGACGTGCTCCAGCGGGCCGCCCTGCATGCCCGGGAACATCGCCTTGTCGATCGCCTTCGCGTGCTGCGCCTTGCACAGGATGATGCCGCCGCGCGGGCCGCGCAGCGTCTTGTGCGTGGTCGACGTCACGACGTCGGCGAAGGGCACCGGCGACGGATACGCGCCCACCGCCGCCAGCCCGGCGAAGTGCGCCATATCGACCATGAAGATCGCGCCCACCTCGTCGGCCGCCTCGCGGAACTGCTGCCAGTCGATGGCCCGCGAGTACGCGCTGTAGCCGGCGATGATCATCTTCGGCCGGTGCTCGCGCGCCAGCGCGCGCATCTGCGCGTAGTCGAGCAGCCCCTCCTCCGTCACGCCGTACGAGACCGCCTTGTACAGCAGGCCCGAGAAGTTGACCGGCGAGCCGTGCGTCAGGTGACCGCCGTTCGACAGGTCCATGCCGAGGAAGGTGTCGCCCGGCTTGAGGAAGGCGAGGAACACCGCGGCGTTGGCCGACGCGCCCGAGTGCGCCTGCACGTTCGCGTGCTCGGCGCCGAACAGCCGCTTCACGCGGTCGATCGCCAGCTGCTCGACCTGGTCGACGATCTCGCAGCCGCCGTAGTAGCGCTTCCCGGGCAGCCCCTCGGCGTACTTGTTCGTGAGGGGGGAGCCCATCGCCTCGAGCACGGCCGGCGACACGAAGTTCTCGCTCGCGATCAGCTCGATCCCCTCGTTCTGGCGCGCGATCTCCAGCTCGACCAGCCGCGCGATCTCGGGATCGGTCTCGGAGAGGGCGGCGCCCGGCGGGCAGCGGTCCCAGTCGTGCCAGTTCATCACTCGAGCTCCTCGTGCGCGTGGCCGCCGGGGCCCTGCTCGTGCTTGCCGGCGTGGTGGTCGCGATGGTGGCGCGCGGCCTCGTCGGCCCGCGCCGCGTCCGTCGTCTCGATCTTCTCGATGCGCCGCTCGTGCCGCCCGCCGTCGAACGGCGTCGCCAGCCAGGCGTCGAGGATGCGCTCCGCCTCCTCCTCCGACACGAAGCGGGCGGGCAGCACCAGAACGTTGGCGTCGTTGTGCCGGCGCGCCAGCTCCGCGATCTCCGGCGCCCACGCCACGGCCGCCCGCACGTGCGGGTGCCGGTTGGCCGCGTACGACATGCCGAGGCCGGTGCCGCACATCAGGATGCCGCGCTGCGCCGCGCCGCGCGAGACGCGCTCGGCGAGCGGGTGCGCGTAGTCGGCGTAGTCCGTCGACGCGTCGCTCGCCGGCCCGAGGTCCTCGACCACGTACCCGCGCCGCTCCAGCGCCGCGCGCAGCCGCTCCTTGAGCTCGAAGCCGGCGTGGTCGCTGGCGATGGGGATGGATTCGCTCATTGATCTCTCCTCGCTGATCGCTGATCGCTGAGCGCTCGCCTGCTCCCGCGAGGCATCCGGGGCGGTCAGCGATCAGCGATCAGCGCTCGGGAGTTCGACTGTCGGTCAGCTCGCCTTGTTCGGCCACTGCGGCCACGTCTTCACCATGCTGCGCACGGCGGCGATGCGGCGCTCGGCGAGGCGGTCGGCGGCCTGGTAGGTCGGGATGCCGTCCTGCTTCGCGATGTCGAACACGTTGAGCACCGTGTGGTAGATCTCGTCCGCCTTGCGCAGCGAGCGCTCGCGGCTCCAGCCGGCCAGCTCGCTGTAGACGTTGATCACGCCGCCGGCGTTCGCCACGTAGTCGGGCGCGTAGAGGATCCCCTTCGCCTCCAGCTCGTCGCCGTGCCGGTCCTCGAGCAGCTGGTTGTTCGCGGCGCCGGCCACGATCTCCACGCGCAGCTGCGGGATCGTCTTGTCGTTGATGCCGCCGCCGAGCGCGCACGGCGCGTAGATGTCGGCCTGCTGCCCGACGATCTCGTCGGTCGAGACGGCGCGGGCGCCGGTCTCGCTCACCACGCGCTTCACGCGCTCGGCGTCGATGTCCGCGACGATGAGCTTCGCGCCCGCGCGGTGCAGCTCGCGCGCGAGGTGCGCGCCGACGTTGCCGCAGCCCTGCACGGCGATCGTCTTCCCCTCGAGGCTGTCCGAGCCCCAGCGGCGGAAGGCCGAGGCCTGGATGGCGCGGAAGACGCCGTGCGCCGTCACGGGCGACGGATCGCCCGAGGCGCCCGCCAGGCCGGCGACGTAGTCCGTCTCCATGTGGACGAAGTCCATGTCGCCGGTGCTCGTGCCGACGTCCTCGGCGGTCACGTAGCGCCCGCCGAGCGAGTCGACGAAGCGGCCGTGCGCGCGGAAGATCATCTCGCGGTTCGGCGTGCGGTTGTCGCCGATGATGACGCTCTTGCCGCCGCCGAGGTTGAGGCCGGCCACGGCGTTCTTGTACGTCATGCCGCGCGACAGGCGAAGCGCGTCGACGATCGCCTCGGCGTCGGTCGCGTAGTGCCAGAAGCGGGTGCCGCCCAGCGCGGGGCCGAGCGTCGTGTCGTGGATGGCGATGATGCCGCGGTAGCCGCTCGCCTTGTCGTGGCACACGACGACCTGCTCGTGGCCCATGTCGGCGATGGTGTCGAACAGCTGCATGCTGCTGGAGGATGCGAGTTCCGGCGCGTTCTTGCTCAGCGTCGGGGGAATGATGGCGGCGCTCGTCATGGCGTGGGACCTTCAGGCGTAGAGTTCGCGCGCGATCACCACGCGCTGGATCTCCGAGGTGCCCTCGTAGATCTCGGTGACCTTCGCGTCGCGCAGGTACTTCTCGACCGGGTAGTCGGTGACGTAGCCGTAGCCGCCGAAGATCTGGACCGCCTCGTCGGTGACGTACATCGCCGTCTCGCTCGCGAAGAGCTTGGACATGGAGCTGAACTGCGTCACGCGCTCGCCCCGCTCCTTGGCGGCGGCCGTCGCGTGGAGGGTGGCGCGCGCCGCCGCGAGGCGGGTCGCCATGTCGGCCAGCTTGAACTGGATCGCCTGGAACTGGCGGATCGGCTGGCCGAACTGCTTGCGCTGGTCGGCGTAGTCGCGCGCGGCCTCCAGCGCCGCACGCCCGATGCCGATGCTCTGGGCCGCGATGCCGAGCCGCCCGTGATCGAGCGACTGCATCGCGTACGCGAAGCCCTGCCCTTCCTGCCCGAGGAGGTTCTCGGCGGGGACGCGCAGGTCCTCGAAGACGAGCTGCACCGTCGGCGACGCGCGCAGCCCCATCTTGTTCTCCTTCTTGCCGACCTTGAAGCCCGGCATGTCGGGCGTCACGACGAAGGCCGAGATGCCCTTCGAGCCGCGGCGCGCGTCCGGCGTGTCGGTCCGCGCCATCACCAGCACGACGAGCTTGTCGTACGTGCCTGAGGTGATCCACGCCTTGGTGCCGTTGAGCACCCAGTGGTCGCCGTCGCGCACCGCCTGGCAGCGCAGCGACGCCGCGTCGCTGCCGGCGTCGGGCTCCGAGAGCGCGAACGCGCCGAGCAGCTCGCCGCGCGCCATCGGCTTGAGGTAGCGCTCCTTCTGCGCGTCGCTCCCCCAGGTCAGCAGCATCTGGGTGGGCAGCGAGTTGTGCACGCTCATCATCACCGCGGCCGACGCGTCGGCGGCGGCGATCTCCTCGAGCGCGAGCAGGTAGCTCGACGCGTCGAGCCCGAGGCCGTCGTACTCCTCGGGGAGCAGCATGCCGAGGAAGCCGAGCTCCCCCATCTGGCCGACGAGCGCCGGCTCGAAGTACTGCTTGCGATCCCACTCGGCCGCGAACGGCGCGATGTGCTCGCGCGCGAAGTCGCGGGCGAGGCGCTGGATCTCGCGCTGGGTCTCGGTCAGCGGCAACAGGGCGTCGAACATGTTCACGAGGCGTACGAATAGAACCCGCGACCGGACTTCCGGCCGAGCCATCCCGCCGCCACGTACTTCTTGAGCAGCGGGCACGGACGGTACTTCGGGTCGCCGAGCCCCTCGTGCATGACCTCGAGGATCGCCACGCAGGTGTCGAGGCCGATGAAGTCGGCGAGCGTCAGCGGCCCCATCGGATGGTTCATGCCGAGCTTCATCACCGTGTCGATCGCCTCGGGCGTGCCGACGCCCTCCATGACGCAGTACACGGCCTCGTTGATCATCGGCATGAGGATCCGGTTGGCGACGAAGCCGGGGTAGTCGTTCACCTCGACCGGGGTCTTGCCGAGCGTGCGCGCGAGCTCCATCACCTTCGCCGTCGTCGCGTCGGAGGTGGCGAGCCCGCGAATCACCTCGACGAGCTGCATCACCGGCACCGGGTTCATGAAGTGCATCCCGATGACCTGCTCGGGGCGCTTCGTGCGCGCGGCGATCTCGGTGATCGCGATCGAGCTCGTGTTGCTGGCGAGGATGGTCCCGGCGTCGGCCAGGCGATCGAGGTCGGCGAAGAGCTTGAACTTGAGGTCGACGTTCTCCGTCGCGGCCTCGACGACGAGCTCCGCGCCCTCGACGGCGGCGAGGTCGGTGTGCGTCGAGAGGCGACCCAGCGTGGCGTCCTTCGCCGCCGCGTCGAGCGCGCCCTTCTTCACCTGGCGGTCGAGGTTCTTCTCGATCGTCTGCAGGCCGCGCTGGAGCGCGGCGTCGCTGACGTCGAGCATCGCGACGTCGAAGCCGCTCTGCGCGAACACGTGGGCGATCCCGTTGCCCATCTGCCCGGCGCCGATCACGGCGATCTCACGTCCGGTCGTCCCTTCGGCCATCGTGTCAGAAGCTCCCGCGGCCGTCCGGCCGCGCGTCGAGAGAGGCAGGGTGCGCGGCGAGCCGCGCGTCGTTCGGGGCGGCGCCGCGCCGGGCGCGTCGCCAGAGATACGCGAGGACGAGCAGCATCCCGCCGGCCGCACCGGCGCCGCCCTCTGGACCCCAGGCGCCGCCCGTGAGCCAGTCCGGCCCGGCGTCGATCACCTGGTAGTCCGGCGTCGCGAACGGCAGCCCGCTCACCGCGGCGTGAAGCAGCGCGGCGAGCGTCCAGTTCCACGCCAGGTGCGCCGTGAAGGCGGCCCACAGGCTGCCCGTGGCGAGCAGCACGCCGCCAAGGAAGACGCCCGCCAGGGCGACGATCGCCACCGAGCCGGCGGTCGCCCCGGGGTTCTGCAGGTGCAGCACGCCGAAGACGGCGCTGGTCACCACGACGGCCACCACCGCCCCGCCGGCCTCGCGCAGCACGAGGAACGGATAGCCGCGGAGCAGCAGCTCCTCGAACAGCGCGGCGGGGGCGAGCGCCACGAGCAGCGCGCCGGCATTCCCCCACCAGCTGCCGTCGGGCGCGGGCACGGCGCGCAGCGCGCCGCCGCCGAGCATCAGCAGCGCGGGGACGCCGACGGCCGCCGCGCCGAGCACCGCGGCGCCGGCCAGCGGTCGTGGGCGGAGCGCCTCGCGCCCGAGCCCGACGGCGTCCCAGCCGCGCCGCTCGATCCAGCGCAGCGCCGCGACGTGGGCGAGCAGCGCGCCGAGCAGGCTCACCCACCCGTAGACGATGAGGCGCGTGCCGGTGGTGGCGAACAGCGTCGCCGCGAACGGCGCGACGAACGCCTCCGCGAGCGCGGTGCCGAGGACGACCGCCAGCGCGTACGCCAGCAGGCGCCAGACGGCGCCGGGCCGGCCGCCGTCGAACCCGACCCAGCGCCGCAGCGCGGACGACGCGCCGTCGGAGCTCAGCTGACGCGCTCCACGCTCAGCGCCACCGCGTCCCCGCCGCCGAGGCAGAGCGTCGCCAGGCCGGTGGCCCGGTCGCGGTCCTGCAGCGCGTACAGCAGCGTCGTCAGCACGCGCGCGCCGCTGGCGCCGATCGGGTGGCCGAGCGCGATCGCGCCGCCGTTGACGTTCACGCGGTCCCACGCCCAGTCGAGCCCCTGGCCGGTCGCGAGCGCCTGCGACGCGAACGCCTCGTTGGCCTCGATCAGGTCGTAGTCGGCGATCGACGTGCCCGACTTCTTCATGAGGTTCTGCACCGCGGTGATCGGCGCGAAGAAGAGGTCCTGCGGGTTGGTCGCGCCGGTCGCGTACGACGTGATGCGGGCGAGGATCGGCAGCCCGTGGGCGCGCGCGTACGCCTCGCTCGTCACGACCACCGCGGAGGCGCCGTCGTTCAGCGACGAGGCGTTGCCGGCCGTGACGGTCAGCTCCTCCGCGGACACGCTCTTGTCCGGGAAGGCGGGGCGCAGCTTGGCGAGCGTCTCGGCCGTCGTGTCGGCGCGCGGGCCCTCATCGGTGTCGACGATGGTCGCGCCCTTCTTCCCGGCGATCGAGACGGGGGCGATCTCCTGCGCGAACTTCCCGCCCTGCTGCGCGGCGACGGCCTTCGCGTGCGACTCGGCCGCGAACTGGTCCTGCTGCGCGCGCGAGACGCCGGCCTTGCGCGCCGTGTACTCGGCGTGACCGCCCATGTGGACGTCGCAGACGGCGCACCAGAGGCCGTCCTTGATCATGCCGTCGACCAGCTTCTGGTCGCCGAGCTTCACGCCGTTGCGCATGCCGTACATGTAGTACGGCGCGTTCGACATCGACTCCTGCCCGCCCGCCACGAGGACCTCGGCGTCGCCCGCCTTGATCGCCTGCGCCGCGAGCATCACCGCCTTGAGCCCCGAGCCGCACACCTTGTTGATGGTGAGCGCGGACACGGTGGCGGGGATGCCGGCCTTGAGCAGCGCCTGGCGCGCGGGGGCCTGCCCCACGCCGCCCTGCACGACGTTGCCCATGATGACTTCCTGCACCTGGTCGGCGGGCAGGCCCGCGCGCTCCAGGGCGGCGCGGATCGCGACGGCGCCGAGATCGGGCGCGGTGAGCGTGCTGAGCGACCCCAGGAACTTCCCGATCGGGGTGCGCGCGGCGCTGACGATGACGGGCTGACGGGCGGTATCGGACATCGGGCTCCGGGGCGGTCGGCGGAATGGGCGCCGCTCGTCGTACGGAGATCCGCCGCGGCGCGCCCAGCCTGCGAAAGCTACCCGGCCCGCGGGGGCGGTTCAACGGAGCGGACTGGGCGCTCGGCCGCGCCTGCCGGTCGCCGCACACGGGCGCGGGGCTCCGGACGCTCGCCCGCGCGCCCGGATCGAGCCGTCTACGCCGCGCGCGGCAGCGTCGTGTCGGCGGGCGGCGGCGCGGGCGTCGTGGGGAGCGCATCCCACCGCCGCAGCCCCCACTGCATGCTCGGCCCGATCAGCACGGCGAACAGCGCGGTGCCGATGCCGAGCGTGCCGCCGAGTGCCCAGCCGACCCCGAGCACGGAGAGCTCGACGAGCGTGCGGACGCGGCGCACCGGCCAGTCGAGGCGCGCGGCGAGCCCCATCGTCAGGCCGTCGCGCGGTCCCTTCCCGAACCCGGCGGCGATGTAGACACCGGTGAACCAGCCGGAGAGCAGGATGCCCAGCAGGTGATAGGCGAGCCCCCACGCGAGGCCGGTGGCCGGCGGGAGCAGCGGCAGCAGCAGATCGGTGAACGCCCCGATGAGCACCATGTTCGCGACCGTCCCCGTACCCGGGCGGATGCCCAGCGGGAGCGAGGCCAGCAGCACGAGCAGGCCGACGCCGATGCTGGCGGTGCCGATGCCGATCCCGAGCTGCCGATGCAGCCCCTGGTGCAGCGCGTCCCACGGCCCGACGCCGAGCCCGCTGCGGATCATCAGGGCGACGGCCGCGCCCCAGCCGAGGAAGCCGAAGACGAGCTGCGTCCAGCGGCGGAGGAGATCGGAGGAGGGGCGCGGCACGACGTCGGGGCGAGCGGGAGGCGACGGAACGGCGACGGGCGCCGCCACCTCGAAGGTAGCGGCGCCCGCCGGGGGGGTGCAGGCGCCGCGCGCCCGTCGCGGCGCCGCGGCGCATCAGGACGCGCTCAGAGGCCGAAGGTCGCGCGCAGGTACACGAAGCGCCCGTTGAACCCGAACGGGGAGAACTGGCTGTACGGGAAGATGCCGAAGTTCGCGTTGCCCGAATCCACCGCGGAGGCGATGCGGCGGTCGCTGTTCTCGTCGGGGTAGACGTCGAAGACGTTGTCGGCGCCCACGGCGAGCGTCACGCGCGGCAGCGGGCGGACCGAGGCGCTGAGGTCGGTGATCCACTTCGCACCGAACGTCTGGTCGGGAGCCGACGGGACGCCGGCGGCCGTGAGCGCGTTGCGCGACGTCACCTCGCCGAACCGCTGCGTGCGGGCGACCACGCCGAACCGGCCGAGGTCCCAGTTCGCCGAGAGCAGCACGTTCGTGCGGGGCTGCCCCTCCTCGATGCGGGCACGCTCGACGCGGCCGAACAGCGCCTCCTGCTGGCTGCTGAGCGCGGGCGGCGTGCTGTCGACCCGGGTGACGCGCGTGTAGTTGCGGGCGAAGGCGCCCGTGAGGCGCGCGAATCCGGCGCCACCGAGGCCGAGCCCGTAGTTGGCGACGACGTCCAGGCCGCGCGTGCGGGTGTCGATCGCGTTCGTGAAGTAGCGCCCGCCCGTCGCGCCGAGCGGCTGCAGCAGGGCGGCGACGGCGGCGCCGGTGAAGTTCTCCGAGAGGACGATGCGGTCGTCGATGTCGATCTGGTACGCGTCGACCGTCAGCGAGAGGTTGCGCATCGGCTCGAGCGCGACGCCCGCGCTGAAGTTGACCGACTTCTCCGGCTCCAGCGGCGTCGCGCCGAGCACGCGCGCCTGCTGGGTGTTGACCGGGAAGGTCTTGATCTCGAACGGCTGCAGGTTCCCGCCGACGTTCACGAAGTTGGTGGCCGTCGCGGAGTAGTACGACTGCTGCAGCGAGGGCGCCCGGAATCCGGTGCTCGCCGCGCCGCGCAGGACGTAGCCCGGCGCGAGCGTGAGGCGCGACGAGAGCTTGCCGTTCGTCGTGGAGCCGAAGTCGCTGTAGTTCTCGAAGCGGCCCGCGAGGGCGACGAGGAAGCGCTCCGTCACGTCGGTCTCGACGTCCGCGTAGACGGCCACGTTGTTGCGCGACTGGCTGGTCGCGTCCGTCGGGCGGAACCCGGGAAAGACCTGCGCGCCGAGCGCGGCGAGGCGCGTGGTCGGCTGCCCGTCCTCGCCGAGCACGCGCACGCCGCCGTCGCGATACGAGTCGGGCTCGCCGGCCTGGATCTCGTACCAGTCCATGCGGAACTCGGCGCCGGCCGCCGCGCGCACCGCGCTGAACGCGGCCGGGCGGAACTCGCGCGAGAGATCGAGGTTCGTCGTCGACTGGCGGTCGATCAGCGTGCCGGCGTAGAACTCGCGCGGGCTGGCGTTGCCGAGCGAGGCGTTGTTGCTGTTCTCGATGTCGTACCGGAACGAGTTGCCGCCGAACACCGTGCTCAGCTCCGTGCGCCATCCGGCGAGCTGCGTGCGCACGCCGGCCGTCGCCGACACGTCCCAGATGCGCGACGCGATGATCGGCAGGAAGCCGTTCGGATAGAGCGAGCGGACGGTGCGGTCGTCCTGGGCGCGGCGGAAGAAGCCCGCCGCCTCGCCGTCGCGGCGGCTGATCCCCCCGAAGCTGAACAGCTCGAGCCCGCTCTGCAGCGCGTGCCCCGCGTTGTAGAATCCCACGACGTCGGTCGTCGCCGCGTCGCCCTGCCGATGGTTGATCGGTCCCGTGAGGTTGGTGCGCGTGACGTTCGCGGCCTGCTCGGCGAACGACTGCGGGCGCGGGTCGCCCAGCGTGCGGTTGGTGGCGTCGCGGTCGCGGAACTCGAGGCCGCCGTGCAGGAAGGAGCTCTGCGAGCGGCTCACGCCGCCGTTCAGCGCGACCTGCACCGTGCCGCCGTCGGTGGCCTCGCGGTCGGCGTCGAACTCGCGCGCGTAGGTGGTCTGCGTGCGGCCCGCGGTGACGCCGAGCTCCCCCGGCCCGGTCGACTTCAGCACGATGTTGACCACGCCGGCGATCGCGTCGGATCCGTACTGCGCCGAGGCGCCGTCGCGCAGCACCTCGATGCGCTCGATCATGCTGGCGGGGATCGCGTTGAGGTCCACGGCCGCCTGCCCGCGCCCGACCGAGCCGTTGACATTGACCAGCGCGCTCGTGTGGCGGCGCTTGCCGTTCACGAGCACGAGCACCTGGTCGGCACCGAGGCCGCGCAGGGTCGCCGGGCGGACGTGGTCGGTGCCGTCCGAGATCGTGGCGCGCGGGAAGTTCACGCTCGGCGCGAGCTGCTGGAGGATCTGCGCCGTCTCGGTCCGTCCGGTGCTGCGGATCTCCGCCGCCGTCAGCACGTCGACCGGCACCGGCGACTCGATCACGGTGCGCGCCTCGGCGCGGCTGCCGACCACCGCGACCGCCTCGAGCGTCGAGGCGGCGCGGGAGAGGCGGAAGTTCACGGTCGCGGCGCCGCCGGCCGTCACCGTGACGCTGTCGCGCGCGACCCCGTATCCGATCAGGCGCGCGCGCAGCTCGTAGCGGCCGGGGCGCAAGGTCAGCCGGTACGTGCCGTCGCCGCGCGTGATCGCGCCGAAGGGGGTGCCGGTCACCCCGACGGTCGCGCCGGCGATGGCGTTGCCGTCGTCGCCGGTGACGCGTCCCGACACGGCCCCGGTGGCGGGCTGCTGCGCGGGGAGGCCCACGGCGCCGAGCAGCACGGCGACCGCGAGCCAGACGGATCGGTGCGGGACCACGGAAACGGCGGACCGGTGCATCGCGACCTCCTGAAAAGGAATCCACGAGCGACTCAGAGCTGCCATGCTAGGGTGCGGCGCCCCGGCCGGGCCCGCAAGGCGAGCCCCTCCGCATCGGTTCCTCCTGACGGATCGCGAACGCCATAGCAGCACGCGAGACGGGGCGGCCGCGCATGCGCGGCCGCCCCGTCCCCTACCCGCCCGCTCCGTCCTCAGCCGGTCGGCTGTGCCGCCTTCGCGTCCGCCGCCTTCGCGTCCGCCGCCTTGGCCGCCGACTGGTCGGCCGCGTCCGAGACGGGCGTCAGCGCGCGCGTGCGGATCTCCTCGCGCACGCGGGCGACGAACGCGTCGAGCGGCATCGCCTCCTGCTTCTCGCGCCCGCGCGTGCGCAGCATGACGGTGCCCGCCTCCTGCTCGCGGCGCCCGACGACCAGCATGTACGGCACCTTGAGCACGGCGTGCTCGCGGATGCGCACGCGGTAGTCTTCGGTGCTGTGCTCGTCGAAGCTGACGCGCACGCCTGCGGCCTTGAGCGCCTCGGCGACCTGCAGCGCGTAGCCGTTGTACTCGTGCGAGATCGGGATCACCGCCACCTGCTCGGGCGCCAGCCAGACCGGGAAGGCGCCGGCGAAGTGCTCGATGAGGATGGCGATGAAGCGCTCGAACGACCCGCTGACGGCGCGGTGGATCACGACCGGCCGGTGCGCCGTGTTGTCGGAGCCGACGTAGGTCATGTCGAACCGCTCGGGGTTCGAGTAGTCGAGCTGGATCGTACCGAGCTGCCAGGCGCGGCCGATCGAGTCGGTGACGTCGAAGTCGATCTTTGGGCCGTAGAAGGCGCCGTCGCCCTCCTTCAGCTCGTACGACATCCCCGTCGACTCGAGCGCGGCGCGCAGCGCGCCCTCGGCGCGGTCCCACATCTCGTCGGTGCCGACGCGCTGCTCGGGGCGGGTGGCGAACTTGAGGCGCGCCTCCAGCCCGAACGTGCGGTAGTGGCCGAGGATGAAGTCCATGAGGAACTTCACCTCGCTCTCGATCTGGTCCTCGGTGAGGAAGACGTGGCAGTCGTCCTGCGCGAACTGGCGCACGCGCGTCAGCCCCGAGAGCGCGCCGGTCAGCTCGTTGCGGTGCAGCACGTCGAACGTCACGTAGCGCAGCGGCAGCTCGCGGTACGAGTGCTTGGTCGCCGTGTACATGACGAAGTGCGAGGGGCAGTTCATCGGCTTGAGCGACATGTCGTGCTCGCCCGTCTCGTTGTCGAGGACGAGGAACATGTTCTCCTTGTACTTGCCCCAGTGGCCGGACGTCTCCCAGAGCTGCTTGTTGAACAGCAGCGGCGTCTTGATCTCCTGGAAGCCGGCGGCCTGCCGCTCGCGCACGAACTCGACGAGCGTGTTGTAGAGCGTGGTGCCGCGCGGCGTCCAGAAGGCGGCGCCGGGCGAGACCGGGTGAAACTGGAAGAGGTCGAGCTGCTTGCCGAGGACGCGGTGGTCGCGGCGCTTCGCCTCCTCGATGCGATGGACGTGCGCCTCCAGCTCCTCCTTCTTGAAGAAGGCGGTCGCGTAGATGCGCTGCAGCATCTGGCGCTTGGAGTCGCCGCGCCAGTACGCGCCGGCCGTCGACATGAGGCGGAAGTGCTTGAGCCACGACGTGTCGGGCACGTGCGGGCCGCGGCACAGGTCGACGAAGTCGCCGTCGCGGTACGTCGAGATCACTTCGTCCTCGGGCAGGTCCTGCAGGCGCTCGAGCTTGAGCGGATCGTCCTTGAAGACGCGCTGCGCCTCGTCGCGCGAGACCTCGGCGCGCTCGAAGGCGAGCTTCTCCTGCGCGACCTTGCGCATCTCGGCCTCGAACGCCGCGAGGTCCTCGGGCGTGAAGGGCGCGGCGACCTCGAAGTCGTAGTAGAAGCCGTCCTCGATCGCGGGGCCGAAGCCGATCTTGGCGTCGGGGCGGAGCCGGCGCACCGCCGTCGCGAGGATGTGCGCGCCGGAGTGGCGCAGCACGGCGAGTGCCTCGGGATTGCGATCGGTGAGCACGCGGAACGCGCCGCCGCGGCGCAGCGGCGTCACCAGGTCCTGCACCTCGCCGTCGACCTCCACCGCGACCGCCGCCTTGAGCAGCCGCTCGCCGATGGTGGCGACGACGTCACGGGGCAGCGTACCGACGGGTACGGTGCGCGTCGCGCCGTCGGGCAGCACGAGCGTGAGCGTGGAGGCGTCGGCGGACCCGACGTCGGAGCGATCGAGGGCTGGCGAGGACATGCGGCGGGACGTGGCGCGAGGCGTGCGCGAGAGGCGAGAGACGACGCGGCGGCGGCGTCGGCGCGAGTGCAGCGGCCCCGAGAGGTGGCCTTGTTCTTGCGCCCGCGCGGTCGCAGTGTAGCGTGCATTCCCGAGCGGGAACGACGCGTAAACTATTTGAGCATCTTCACCTCCGCCACACGGACCGCCGCATGGCCACCATTCGCTACCGCGATCGAGAAAGCTCCGCCACCGGCGCCATGTTCGTCGCCGTGGGTGCCCTCGCCGGACTCGCCGCTGGCGTCCTGCTTGCGCAGCGCTACGGCGGCCTGTCGGGACTCTCGCAGCGCGTGCGCGGTCGCTTCGCCGACGCCACGGAACTCGACGAGGACACCGAGGCCCGGTTCGGCCCCTCGGGGCACGACGTTCCCGAGTACGACGACGAGCCGCTTGGCGACGACGCGGATGAGGGTGAGATGCTGGAAGAGCGAGTGCTGGAGGCCTTCAGGAACGACCCCGTGCTCTCGGAGCGCGCGATCGACATCGGCGCGATCGGGACGGGCATCATCGAGCTCACCGGCTGGGTGCACGCGGAGGACGAGACGCACCACGCCGTCACCGTGACGCGCGGCGTGCCGGGCGTCGAGACGGTCGTCAACCGCCTCACCGTGCGCGACGAGGAGGACCGCTTCGAGGAGCGCGGCCGCCGCTACGAGTCGGGCGAGGAGGAGACCTCGCCGCGGTGGGAGGGCATGGGGATCGGTACCGGGCGCCCGCGCCAGGGCAACTCCTCGGAGCCGGACCGCCACGCCGACCCGAAGCCGGTGCTCGAGGAGCGCTGGCAGCGCGAGCTGCAGGCGATCCGCACGGCCGCCGACGACGTCGACGGCATCACCGCGGAGCGGCGCTCCTCGGGCGCCGAGATCGAGGGGGACCGCACCGGCGGCGCTCCGGTGGCGCCGAGCGGCGTCCCGAAGGGCGACCACGTGGCCGACCCCGCCTCGGCGGAGCCCGTGCTGCGCGAGCAGACGGGGCGCGTCGACCGGAACATCCGGGCGGACTGAGCGCCCTCCCGCCTTCCGGCGGTCCCGCGCTCCCCGCTCCGTGCGTGCGTCGTCCCGGGACGACGCACGCACGGAGCGGGGAGCGCGGCGCGTTCGGGGGATGCGGCCCGGCGGGCACCACCCTTGCCCTCTCAGGGCGCGACCCGGCCAGCCGTCGCCGGGCCCACCAGCAGAGGAGACCACAGATGTCCGAACGTCACAAGGCGCACATGGGCCGCACCCTCCACGGTGACCTCGAGAAGCCGGTCGACAGCATCGCCGACGTCGGCCGCGACCCGATCGGCACCGGAGCCGCCGCGGACTCGGTGCGCGTCGACGGCGCGATCGCCGATGTCGGCGTGAACGCGACGCGGCGCGCCGACCAGGTGCAGGCGCTGATCGACAACAACCGGGACTGCGTGGACAAGTTCCGGCGCCCGGATGCCGGCCCCACCGGCCAGCAGTAATCCTTAAAGAGCGGCCGTCGCGGCGCATGCGCCGCGCGATGCGGGGCCCCGGACGCGCGTCCGGGGCCCCGCGTCGTCCGGGCGGCGCATTCCTCGACGCTTGGCGGACTTAGTACTTTCCGGGATGACTGCCCCCGGCTCCCCCGCTCCGCTCGACCTGCCCGCGACCTACGACGCCGCCGCCACCGAGCCCGCGATCTACGCGCGGTGGCAGGAGGCGGGCGTCTACACCGCGCAGCCCCGCCGCACGAACCGCCTGGACGGCGACCGCGATCCGTTCGTCGTGCTCATGCCGCCGCCGAACGTGACGGCCGTGCTGCACATGGGGCACGGCCTGAACAACACCGTGCAGGACGTCGTGACGCGCTGGCGCCGCATGGCCGGCGACGAGGCGCTCTGGCTCCCCGGCACCGACCACGCGGGCATCGCGACGCAGAACGTCGTCGAGAAGCTGATCGCGCGCGAGGAGGGCAAGACGCGCTACGACCTCGGGCGCGAGGCCTTCGTGGGACGCACCGCGCAGTTCGTCGAGGAGACCGGCGGCGTCATCCTGCAGCAGCTCAAGGCGATCGGCGCCTCGTGCGACTGGTCGCGCACCCGCTACACGCTCTCGCCCGAGCTGAGCGTCGCGGTGCGCGAGGCGTTCGTGCGGCTGTTCGAGCGGGGGCTGATCTACAAGGGGCACCGCGTGATCCACTGGTGCCCGCGCTGCATGACGTCGCTCTCCGACGAGGAGGCGGAGTTCACCGAGACCGCGGGCAAGCTGTATCACGTGAGCTATCCGCTCACCGACGACCCGACGCGCACCGTCACGGTGGCGACCACGCGCCCCGAGACGATGCTCGGCGACGTCGCCGTGGCGGTGCACCCGGAGGACGAGCGCTACCGCGACATCGTCGGCCAGACGGTGACGCTGCCGATCGTCGACCGCCCGATCCCGGTGGTCGCCGACGAGTACACGGATCCGGCCTTCGGGACCGGCGTGGTGAAGATCACGCCCGCGCACGACGCGAACGACTTCGAGGTCGGCAAGCGCCACGCGCTGCCGATGCCGATCGTCATCGACGCGACGGGCACCATGAAGGAAGTGGTCGACGCCGAGGGGCGCGTCCCCGTCGACCTGGCGGGGCTCGACCGCTTCGCGGCGCGCGAGCGCATCGTGGAGCAGCTGCGCGCGGCGGGGCGCCTCGTGAAGGTCGAGGCGCACCAGCACAACGTGCGGCACTGCTACCGTTGCGACACGGTGGTCGAGCCGCGCCTGTCGGACCAGTGGTTCGTGAAGATGGCGCCGCTCGCCGCGCCCGCGCTGGAGGCGGTGCGCAGCGGCGCGACGCGCATCCTGCCCGAGCGGTGGGAGGGCGTGTACGTCCACTGGCTGGAGAACATCCGCGACTGGAACATCTCGCGGCAGCTCTGGTGGGGGCACCGCATCCCGGTGTTCTACTGCGACGCGTGCGGCTGGCAGGGCGCGCTGCGCGAGGACCCGCGCGACTGCCCGCAGTGCGCGAGCGCCGAGTCGCTGCGGCAGGACGAGGACGTGCTCGACACCTGGTTCTCGTCGTGGCTGTGGCCGATCTCCACGATGGGATGGCCGAACGAGGAGAGCGACGACCTGAAGGCGTTCTTCCCGTCGGACGTGCTGGTGACGGCGCCCGAGATCCTCTTCTTCTGGGTCGCCCGCATGATCATGGCGGGCTACGCCTTCGAGGACCGCACGGCCTTCCACACGGTCTACCTGCACGGCACGGTGCGCGACACGCAGCACCGCAAGATGTCGAAGTCGCTCGGCAACGGCATCGACCCGATCGAGGTCGTGAAGCTCTACGGCGCGGACGCGCTGCGGTGGACCGCGATCGCGGGCCTCGGCATGGGCGCCGACGTCATCCTCGACCACAACGACCTCGAGAAGTCGTTCGCGCCGGGCCGCAACTTCTGCACGAAGCTCTGGAACATCGGGCGCTTCCTGCTGCAGAACGTCGGCACCGAGGCGGTGTCGCCGCTCGATGCGATCGCGGGCGAGCGGCTCACGCGCGCCGACCGCTGGATCCTCGCACGCCTCGACCAGGCGATCGCGGACTGCGACGCGGCGCTCGGCCCCGCGCGCCCGACGTCGGCCGGCGGCGTGTCCCCGCACGGCGAGGCGCAGTGGCGCGAGTCCGAGCACACGGCCGGCCTGCGGCTGAACGAGTACGCCGAGGCGGCGCGCCGCTTCGTCTGGAACGAGCTGGCCGACTGGTACCTCGAGAGCACGAAGGGGCGGCTCGCCGGCCCGGCCGCGACGGCGGAGGACCGCGAGGTCGCGCGCGCGGTGCTCGTGCACGCGCTCGACGGCGCGCTGCGGCTGCTGCACCCCGTCGTCCCGTTCATCACCGAGTCGCTCTGGCAGCGGCTGCCGGGGCGCGCCGAGGGCGAGTTCCTGACGGTGGCGGCGTGGCCGCGCGCGCGCGCCGCGGCCGGCACGGCCGACGCGGCGGCGAACGGCGCCGCCGAGTTCGAGCTGGTGCGCGAGGCGGTGAGCGCGCTGCGCGAGGTGCGCGCGGAGTACAACGTCGCCCCGGGCAAGCAGGTCGAGGCGGTGCTCGTGGTCGGCGACGCGGCGACGCGCGCCCTGTTCGAGGCCGAGGCGGCGCTCGCGGGGCGCCTCACGCGCAGCACGCTCGCGGTGGCGGACGCCAAGCCCGCGGGCGCGGCCGCCACGAAGGTGCTCGGCGGCGGCACGGAGCTGGTCGTGCCGCTCGGGGGCATCGTCGACCTGGAGAAGGAGCGCGAGAAGCTGGCGAAGGAGCTGGCGGAGCTGGAGAAGCAGCTCGGCGCGCTGCGGGGGCGGCTGTCGAACCAGGGCTTCGTCTCGCGCGCGCCGGAGGCCGTGGTGGCCGCCGAGCGGCAGAAGGAGGCCGACTGGTCGCGCCGGCGCGAGCAGCTGGCCGCGACGCTCGCCGCGATGGGCGGCGGCGCGTGACGGCCGGCGTCGCGCATCGCATGCGTCGTCGGCTCGCGCGCGCGCTCGTCGCGCTGCTCCCCGCCCTGGGCGCGTGCGCGTCGCCGGGGGTGCCGCCGGGCGGCCCCGAGGACCGCTCGCCTCCGCGGCTGCTGCGCATCTCGCCGGACACGGGCGCGACCAACGTGCGCCCGCGCGAGGTCGTGTTCACCTTCGACGAGGTGGTGAGCGAGACGCCGCGCGGCGCGGGCGTCGGATCGGCGGGCGGCGCGGGCACGGCCGGCGCCGGCGATCCGCTGGCGCCGCTCATCCTCGTGTCCCCGCGCGTCGGATCGGTGGAGGTCGACTGGCGGCGCGAGCGCATCGGGGTGCGGCCGCGGCGCGGCTTCCGTGACAGCACGACGTACACGGTCACGCTGCTCCCGGGGCTCGCCGACCTGCGCGACAACGTGCGCGACACGGGCACCGTCGCGGTGTTCTCCACCGGGCCGGCGCGCGCGCGGAACCGCATCGGCGGCGTCGTCTTCGACTGGGTCAACGGGCGTCCCGCCGCGCGCGCGATCGTCGAGGCGATCACGCCGGACAGCACCGTCTACTACACGATCGCGGACAGCGTCGGCCGGTTCACGATCCAGAACGTCCCCATCGGGCCCTACCTCATCAAGGGCGTGGTGGACGTCAACACGAACCGGGCGGTCGATCCGCGCGAGGCGTACGACACGGTCAGCGTCAACGCGAACGTCGTGGCGCGCAACGACACCGCGGCGGCCGAGCTGTACGCGTTCGTGCGCGACACGATCGGACCGCGCATCGCGACGGTGACGCTCCGCGACAGCCTGACGCTGCGCGTGGCCGTCGACCGGCCGCTGCTCCCGCGCGAGACGCTGCAGCTCGCGCAGTTCCGCCTGGTCGCGGGCGATTCGAGCGTCGCGCCGCTCGCGGCGGTGTACACCGCCGCCGACTACGACTCGGTGCAGGCGCGCCGGGCGCGCGCCGCGGCCGACTCGCTGGAGCGGGTGCGTCCCGACACGGCGCGCGCCCGGGCGCGACGCGACAGCGTCGCACGCGCGGATTCGCTCGCACGCCTGCCGCGCGACACGGCCGCCGCCGCGCGGGCGCGCCGCGGCGCGCCGCCGCCGGTGCCCCGCCGTCCGACGCCGTCGACGGAGCTGGTGATCGTGCTGGCGCAGCCGCTGCGCCCGCAGACGGCGTATCGCCTGACGGCGCGCGACCTGCGCGGCCTGGGCGGCAACGCGCGCACGAGCGAGCGGACGTTCAACACGCCGCGCGCCGAGCCCGCACGCCCGCCGGCGCCCGCCGCCGACACGACGGCGCGCCCCGCGACGCCGCCGGCCGCGCGACCGGCGGGTGCGACGCCGCCCGCGGCTCCGACGACCACCCCGCCGACGACCACGCCGCCGGCCGGCGCGCCGCCCGCCCCGCGCGACACGACCCGCCGCCCGCCGCGCTGAGCGCCGGCGCGCCCCGATGACCGACCCGCGCCGCTCGCTCCCCGCCGTGCACGCGCTGCTCACCCTGCCGGCGGTCGAGGCGCTGTGCGAGCGCGCGCCGCGCGCCGTGGTGGCCGACGCGGCGCGCGAGGCGCTGGCCGCCGCGCGGTCGGCGCCGGGCGACGCGCCCCGCGACGACGCCGGATGGGCGGACGCCGTCCAGTCGGCGCTCGCGGCCCGGCTGCGCCCCTCGCTGCGCCCCGTGCTGAACGCGACGGGCGTGGTGCTGCACACGAACCTGGGCCGCGCGCCGCTCGCCGACGCCGCGCTCGACGCCGTCCGCGCGGTGAGCGAGGGCTACGCCAACCTCGAGTACGACGTCGAGCGCGGCGCGCGCGGCTCGCGCCACGCGCACTGCGTCGCGCTCCTGCGCGAGCTCACCGGCGCCGAGGACGCGCTCGTCGTCAACAACTGCGCGGCGGGGCTGGTGCTCGCGCTGGCGGCGCTCGCCGCGGGCGGCGAGGCGATCGTCTCGCGCGGCGAGCTGGTCGAGATCGGCGGGAGCTTCCGCGTCCCCGAGATCATGGCGGCCAGCGGCGCGCGGCTGCGCGAGGTGGGGACGACGAACCGCACCTACGCCGACGACTACGCGCGCGCCCTCGGCCCGGAGTCGGCGGCGATCGTGAAGGTGCATCGCAGCAACTTCGCGATGGAGGGTTTCGTCGCCGAGGCGACCGTCGCCGAGCTCGCGCCGCTGGCGGAGCGCGCGGGGATCCCGCTGCTCCACGACTTCGGCAGCGGGCTGCTGCAGCCGCTCGACGCGCACGGGCTGGGCGGGGAGCCCACCGCGCGCGACCTGGTGAGCGCGGGCGCGACCCTCGTCGTCATGAGCGGCGACAAGCTGCTCGGCGGTCCGCAGGCCGGCATCGTCGTCGGGCGCGCGGAGGCGGTGGCCCGGCTGCGCCGGCATCCGCTCGCGCGCGCGCTGCGCGTCGACAAGATGACGCTCGCGGCGCTCGAGGCGACGCTCGCGCTCTACCGCGAGCCCGAGCGCGCGCGGCGCGAGATCCCCGCGCTCGCGATGCTCACCGCCTCCCCGGACGCGCTGCGGACGCGCGCCGACCGGCTGTGCGCCACGCTCGGCGCGCGCGGCGTGATGGCGCGCGTGGTGACGAGCGAGGGGAGCGTCGGCGGCGGCGCCTTCCCGACCGCGCGGCTCGCCTCGGCGGCGCTGGCGCTCGCCGGGCCGGCGGTCGTCCTGGAGCGCGCGCTGCGCGCGGGCACGCCGCCCGTCGTCGGCCGCATCGTCGATGACCGGGTCCTGCTCGACCTGCGCAGCGTCCCCGCGACCGACGACCCCGCGCTCGCCGACGCCGTCGTGCGCGCCCTCGCCGCGCTGCAGCCCGCACCGCTCCTCCGCTGACCGCGGCGACCGCCGCTCCCACGCTCTCCCACGCTGCCGTGCGCGACGAGACCGCTCCGCTCCGCCCCGCCGTCTTCCTCGACCGCGACGGCACCCTGATCGACGACGAGCACTACCTCTCGGACCCCGAGAAGGTGCGGCTGCGCCCCGGCGCCGCGCGCGCCGTGAAGCGGCTGCGCGACGCGGGGCTGGCGACCGTCGTCGTCACGAACCAGTCGGGGATCGCGCGCGGCCTGTTCACGGAGGCCGACTACGCGCGCGTCCGCGAGCGCCTGGACGCGCTGCTGGCCGCGCAGGGCGCGACGCTCGACGCGTCGTATCACTGCCCGCACCACCCGGAGTTCGGCGAGGCGTGCGCATGCCGCAAGCCGGGGATCGCGCTCTTCCAGCAGGCGGCCAGCGAGCACGCGCTCGACCTCGCGCGCTCGGCGTTCATCGGCGACCGCTTCCGCGACGTCGCGCCCGCCGCGCGCTTCGGCGGCTACGGCGTGCTGGTGCCGTCGCCGGACACGCCGTTCGCGGACATGGAGCGCGCGCGCGAGGCGTTCGCGGTCGCCACCGCGCTCGACTCGGCGGTCGACCGCGTGCTCGCGTGGATGTCGCGCGCGCCGCGATGACGGCGAATGCGACGATGCGCGGCGCCGCGTGACGCCGCCGTCGAGCCCGCCGCTCCCGGCCCGGTCCTGTTAGAATGCGCGCCATGTCCGACCGGCCGACTGCCTCCCCGCCCCGCCGCGCGCGCGTCGCGGCGCTCGCCTCGGGCGGCGGCTCGAACGTGCAGGCGCTGCTCGACCATCTCGACGCGCTCGGCGAACGCCGCGCGGCGGACGTCGTCCTCGTCGCCGCGGACAAGCCGACCGCCGGCGCGCTCGCGCGCGCGGCGGGGCGCGGCATCGCCACCGCGGTGCTCGGCGATCCGACGGACGCCGACGCCCTCGGCGCGCTCCTCGCGGCGCACGACGTCGACCTCGTCGTCCTCGCCGGCTACCTCAAGCTCGTGCCGGCGGCGGTGACGGCGCGCTTCCGGGGGCGCATGCTCAACGTGCATCCGGCGCTGCTGCCCGCGTTCGGCGGACCCGGGATGTACGGCCAGCGCGTGCATCGCGCCGTCCTCGCCGCGGGCGCGCGCGTCTCCGGTCCCACCGTGCACTTCGTCGACGAGCACTACGACCGCGGCGCCATCGTCGCGCAGTGGCCGGTGCCCGTCTCCTCGCACGACACGCCCGAGACGCTCGCCGCCCGCGTGCTGCGCGCCGAGCACGCGCTGCTGCCGCGCGTGGTGCAGGCCGTCGCCGCCGGCACCGTCGCACTGGCGGACGACGACTCCGTGACCGGCGCGTTCGCGCTCCCCGCCGACGCGGCGCCGTTCGCGCTGGCGGGCGACGCCGACCCGCACCGGCTCGCGCGCGACCTCGACGCCGTCCTGCCCGCCTCGCCCTGACCGCACGCCACGACCGCGCTCCGCGCGCCCTCCCCGCGACTGCCTCCATGCCACGCGCCCTGCTCTCCGTCTCCGACAAGTCCGGCCTCGTCGACCTCGCCCGCGCGCTCGCGGGGCTCGGCTGGGAGCTGGTCTCCACCGGCGGCACCGCCCGCACGCTGCGCGAGGCCGGCCTCGCCGTCGCCGACGTCAGCGACGTGACGCGCTTCCCCGAGATGCTCGACGGGCGCGTGAAGACGCTGCACCCCGCCGTGCACGGCGGCCTGCTGGCGCGCCGCGACCTCCCCGAGCACATGGCGGCGATCGGGGCGCACGCGATCGCGCCGATCGACCTCGTCGTGGTGAACCTCTACCCGTTCCGCGAGACCGTCGCGCGCGGGGGCGTCACGCCCGAGGAGGTCATCGAGCAGATCGACATCGGCGGCCCGTCGATGCTGCGGTCGGCGGCGAAGAACTTCGCGTCCGTCGCGGTCGTGGTGGACCCGGCCGACTACGCGCGCGTGCTCGACGCGCTGCGGAGCGGCGACCCGGCCGCCGGCGCGGCGCTGCGCCGCGAGCTGGCGGCCAAGGTCTTCGCGCACACGGCGGCGTACGACGCGGCCATCGCCGCCTGGTTCGCCGAGCAGGCCGAGGACCGCTTTCCGGAGCGGCTGTCGCTGTCGTTCGAGCGGGCGCAGGCGCTGCGCTACGGCGAGAATCCCGACCAGCGCGCGGCGTTCTACGTCGAGCGCCAGGGCGCGGGGCTGGGGGCGCTGGTGCAGAAGGGGGGCAAGGAGCTCTCGTTCAACAACCTGCTCGACCTCGAGGGCGCGCTGCTGGCGCTCGAGCCGTTCGCGGTGAGCGAAGCGCAGGCGTGCTGCGCGATCATCAAGCACACGACGCCGTGCGGGCTGGCCGTCGGCGCCACGGCGCGCGAGGCCTACGAGAAGGCGCTCGCCTGCGACCCGGTGAGCGCGTTCGGCTCGGTGATCGCGCTCACCGTCCGGGTCGACGACGAGGCGGCGGAGCAGATCGCGAAGCTGTTCGTCGAGTGCGTGGTCGCGCCGTCGTTCAGCGAGGGCGCGGTCGAGGCGCTCGGCCGCAAGAAGAACCTGCGCATCCTGGAGGGGACGGCCGTCGCCGACCCACGGGCGCTCGACTACAAGCGGGTGCGCGGCGGGCTGCTGGTGCAGGACCGGATGCCGCCCGCCGCCCTCGGCGAGGGGTGGACGGTCGTCACCGAGCGCCAGCCGACGGCCGAGGAGCTGGCCGACCTGCGCTTCGCGTGGCGCGCGGTGCGCAGCGTGAAGTCCAACGCCATCGTGCTGGCGCGCGGCGGGATGACGGTCGGCATCGGCGCCGGCCAGATGTCGCGGGTCGACTCGTCGTTCGTCGCGGCCCACAAGGCGCGGCAGGCCGGCCACGCCCTCGAGGGGATCGTCCTCGGCTCCGACGCCTTCTTCCCCTTCCGCGACGGCGTCGACCAGGCGGCCGAGGCGGGGGTGCGCGCCATCGTGCAGCCGGGCGGCTCGGTGCGGGACGCCGAGGTGATCGAGGCGGCGAACGCGCACGGGATGGCGATGGTATTCACGGGGCAGCGGCTCTTCCGGCACTAGCCCTCCCCGGCTCGCAGCCGCCCCCTCAGCGGGCGCTGCGGGCTGCGGACTGCGGGTCCTTCCTGGTGCGCCGGGGTGTCCCCGGGCCCGAATCCGCAGCCCGCCGTCCGCAGCGTCCGGCGGGGCGATAGCTTTCCCGGCTCGACATTCCCGTCCCCACCAAGATTCCGATGTCCGCCACCGTCCGACCCGAGCGCCTCGCCGCTGCCGAACGGGCCGCCAGCCAGGCGCCGAGCGCCGACCTGGACTACCGCCCGTCGTACGGCGCCGCCGCCGTCACGTCGCTCGTCATCCTCGGGCTGTACCTGCTCACGCTGGCGCCGTCCACGGCCATGTGGGACGCGAGCGAGTACATCGCCGCCGCCTACGTGCTCGGGATCCCGCACCCGCCGGGCAACCCGTTCTTCATCCTCGTCGGCCGCGTCTTCGCCATCCTGCCGCTCGGCGGGAGCGTGGCGATGAAGATCAACGTGCTGGCGGCCATCTGCAGCGCGCTCTCGGCCGGCGTCTGGTTCCTCGTCGCCGAGCGCGTGCTGGTCAGCTGGCTGCCGCAGCGGTGGCAGCGCTGGGTCGGCGGCGCCATCGCCGCGCTCCTGGGCGCCACGGCGTTCACCGTCTGGAACCAGAGCGTCGTCAACGAGAAGGTCTACACGGTCTCGCTGTTCTTCTTCGCCGTCGTCTCGTGGATCACCGTGCGCTGGTGCGACGAGCCCGATGGCCCCAAGGCGAACCGGCTGCTGATCCTCGCGGCGTACCTGATCGGCCTCGGCTACACGAACCATCCCGCCGGCCTGCTCGTCGCGCCGGCCGTCGGCGCGGCCGTGCTGCTGCGCCGCCCGACCACGCTGCTCAACTGGCGCCTGCTCGTCACGGGCGCGCTCGCGTTCGCGATCGGCCTCACGCCCTTCCTCACGCAGCCGATCCGCGCGGCGCACTTCCCCGCGATCAACGAGGGCGAGCCGACCGCCTGCACCACGCAGATCAGCGCCTCCTGCACTTTCGACAAGCTGACCTGGACGCGCCTGAAGGCGAACATCGACCGCGAGCAGTACGGCAAGCCCTCGCTCTCCGAGCGGCAGGCGCCGTTCACCGCGCAGGTCGGGATGTGGTGGCTGTACTTCAAGTGGCAGTGGAACCGCGACGCCCACATGGAGCGCCAGGGCGTGCAGAACGGCCTCGCCGTCCTGTTCCTCGCCCTCGGCCTGGTGGGCGGCTGGGTGCACTGGAAGCGCGACCGGCAGTCGTTCTGGTTCTTCGGGCCGCTCGTCTTCACGGTGACGTTCGCGCTGATCTACTACATGAACTTCAAGTACGGCGCGTCGCAGGCGCCGGAGCTGGGCGGGAACGTCCCGCGCGAGGTGCGCGACCGCGACTACTTCTACATCTGGAGCTTCTCGACCTGGGGCGTCTGGGCCGGCCTCGGCCTGCTCTGGGTCTGGGAGTCGGTCGCATCGCTGCTCGGCTCCGAGCGCGTGCGGCTGGGCCGCGAGTACGTCGACCTGCCGCGCCAGCGCAGCTGGCTGATGGCGACGCCGGTGCTCGGCATCGCGCTCATCCCGCTCGTCGGCAACTGGCAGCAGGCGTCGCGCGCGGGCCACGAGGACACGGCCGCGTTCGCGAAGGACCTGCTCAACTCGGTCGAGCCGTACGGCATCCTCGTCACGGTCGGCGACAACGACACCTTCCCGCTCTGGTACGCGCAGGAGGTCGAGGGCATCCGCCGGGACGTCCTGATCGCCAACACGTCGCTGCTCAACACCGACTGGTACGCGCGGCAGATGGTGCGCCGTCCGGTCTACGAGTACGACGCAGCCAAGGGCCCGGCGATCTACCGCGGCCAGCAGTGGACGAAGCCGAGCGGCCCGCCGCTCAAGCTGTCGATGCAGGAGCTCGACGCGATCCCGCTCGGCGTCTCGCTCTCGGAGCCGCAGACGTTCCAGGCGAACGGGCTGACCGCGACGATCAACCAGCCGCAGCTCTACCGCGCCGACCTGCTGGTGCTGTACATGATCCGCGACGCGTGGCCGCAGCGGCCGGTGTACTTCAGCCGCACGTCCGGCGGCTACGCGCAGGACCTCGGGCTGCAGGGGCACGTCCTCACCCAGGGGCTCGCGCGCAAGCTCACCACCACGCCGGTGGTCGCGGGCCGCGACACGGTCGCGATCCCGGGCGAGGGCTACGTCGACCTGCCGCGCTCCACCGCGCTGTGGACCCAGGTGTTCGAGGGCCCGAAGGCGCTCATCAAGCGCGGCGACTGGGTGGACGTGCCGAGCGTCGGCATCCCGGACCTCTACACGATCACGGGGATCATGCTGTCGGAGGCGCTGCAGCGCGCCGGCCGCCCGCAGGAGGCGCAGAAGATCTTCGCCGAGGCCGAGCAGGTGGCCCGCGCCACGCGCCGGACGCGCGAGTTCGGGTTCGACCGCGGCGCGACGCCGCAGTTCCTGCCGCAGGAGAGCCCGCTGACGCCGCTCATCCCGACCGACACGGCCGCGGTCCAGGGCGCGCAGCCGGGCGCGCAGCCGGGCGCGCAGCCGGGCGCCCAGTCCGGGACCCCGAACGCCGCGCCCGCGCCCAAGGCGCCCTGAGCGCCGGCGCTCGGTACGGAGGCACGCAGGCGGGGCCGGGACGCGATTCGCGTCCCGGCCCCGCCTGCGTCTGCGATCGCGCCGCCGGCGGTGCGGCGCTTGCGAGCAGCGCGGGGTGGCGCGCCGGAGGGCGCCGGCGGAGGTCCGCCGCGCCCCCGACGCCAACGCCGGAGATGCCATGCACGACGGTCAGCCCCCCTCGCCCACGTCGCACGGGCACGACCAGCCGCCCGCCGACGCGCGCGCCGAGCGACGGCAGCGCCGCGTGATCGGCTCCGGCGACACGAACCCGCGGCTCGCCGCCGCGCAGTACGTCGCACGGCACCGGTTGGAGCCGTTCTACCGCGCCCTCGGCGGGCTGGCGATCGCCGTCTTCGGCCCCGAGGCGACGGTGGTGCCGCACCTCCGGCGCGACGGGCGCAGCAAGCGGCTGGTCTTCGTCGTCGACGCGGCGTCGCCCGAGGCCACGGTGGACTACGCCAGCTTCCTCCCGCTCGAGCAGGCGTTCTGGACGGCCTACGCGCACGTGCCCAAGCCCGACCTGCCGCTCGGCGTGGCCATCCGCCCGGCGCGCGGCTGGTGCCGCACCGAGGCCCTCGCGCCCTTCTTCGTGCACCTCCCGACGCCCGGCGACGCGACCTGAGCGCGCCCCCCGCGCGCGACCGGGCCGCGTCGCGCGCCCGGTCAGTCGCCGGCGAAGAGGAGGCAGACCGGCGACGGCAGCGCGAGCGGCGCCCCCGTCGGCGTCAGCCGGCCGGTCGCCGCGTCCACCGCGAAGGCGACGATCGAGTCGGAGCGCTGGTTGGCGACGAGGAGCAGCCGCCCCGACGGGTCGAGCGCGAAGTTGCGCGGCCACCGCCCGCCCGTGGCGATCGTCTGCACGAGCGCGAGCGCCCCGCCCGGCGACTCGGCGAACACCGCGAGCGTGTCGTCCCCGCGGTTCGACACGTAGACCGCGCGCCCGTCTGGATGCACGTGCACGTCGGCGGGGAAGTTGTCGCCGCTCGCGCCGGTCGGACGCGTCGACAGGGTCCGCGGCTCCCGCAGCGCGCCGGTCGCCGGATCGTACGCGAAGACGCTCAGCGTCGAGTCCAGCTCGTTGACGACGTACACCGTGCGCCCGTCGTGCGCGAACGCGAGATGCCGCGGCCCCGCGCCCGGCCGCAGCGCCGCCTCCACCCCGCTCGGCGTCAGCGTGCCCGCCGCCGCGTCGAGGCGGTACGTCGTCACGCGGTCGGTGCCGAGGTCCGCGGCGAGCGCGAACCGGTTGGCCGGATCGGCGAGGATCGAGTGCGCGTGCGGCGCCGTCTGCCGCGTCGCGTGCGGCCCGCGCCCCGCGTGGCGCACGACGCTGCGCGCCGGCCCGAGCGCGCCGTCCGCACCGATCGGGAGCGACGCCACGCTCCCGCCCACGTAGTTCGCGACCAGCGCGTGGCGCCCCGACCGGTCGAGCGCGACGTAGCAGGGCGCGCCGCCGCCCGAGGGCTGCGCGCCGCGCGCCGTCAGCGCCCCCGTCGCCGGGTCGCGCGCGAACGCCAGCACCGCACCGGTCGCCTCCCCCGCGTACTCGGTCCGCTCGCTCACCGCCACGAGGGTGCGCCCGTCGGCCGTGAGCGCCAGGAACGAGGGATTGACCGCCTCGGCCGCGAGGCCGTCGCCGCGCAGGGCGCCCGTCTCGCGGTCCACGGCCACCGCGTGGATGCCGCGGCTCCGCCCGTCGTTCGTGTACGTGCCGACGTAGACCCGCGCCTCGCGGCCCGCGGGCTCGCGGCGTGGGAGCCCCGCGCACCCCGCGACGCCGAGGGCCGCGGCGGCGGCCAGGAAGTCGCGCCGGGAGGGGTGGGCCGGGTCGGACATGGGCGTGGCGGGGGGTCGGAGGGCGTCGCGCGCGGGGGCGTTAGCGTCGCCCCGCGACGCGCGCCGCGCAAGCACCGGCATGCGTGCGCGCACGGGTTGCGCCGACCCCATCGTCCGGCCATACTTCGCGCTGGCTCCGCCCTCTGGAGGGCTGGCCGAATGGCTAAGGCAGCGGTCTTGAAAACCGCCGTCGCGCGAGCGACTTCAGGGTTCGAGTCCCTGGCCCTCCGCTGCCGGCCGGCCACCATGGCGGCGCCGGCGCGCGCTGCACCTGGCGCGCGGTAGAAATGGAGAGATGGCCGAGAGGCTGAAGGCACCGGTTTGCTAAACCGGCATAGTGGGAAACCGCTATCGAGGGTTCGAATCCCTCTCTCTCCGCTGCACGCGGAACGCCGCCCGGCGACGGGCGGCGTTCTGCATTTCCGGGCGGTCGTATCAGACGGTCCCGCGCCGGCGCGACGCGAGGAGCGCGGTCCCGGCGAGCGCCCCCGCCGCGGCAAGCGCCCCGGCGCGCGGGTGCGTCTCGAGCCAGGTGTAGAGGCTGAAGCGCCGCGCCCGGTCCCCGAAGTCGCCCTCCACGCGGTTGTCGTCCGCGCGCGGCGCGTAGAGGGTGCCGTCCGCGTGCCCGCCGCTCGGGTCGTCGGTCCGCTGCGCCGGGATGCCCTGCCGCGCGAGCGCCGCGTCCACCAGCCGCGGCGCCGTGGACTGGCCGAGCGCCATCAGCTTGCCGGAGCCGCCGGCGAACAGGTCGCGCACCGGGTGCTCCGCCGCGTACACGATGCAGTCGGCGACCACGCCCGGCTGGTAGATCGGCGGCGCGCCCTGTGGCTTCACGTCCATCTTGTTGCGGGCGTTGTTGAAGAACGGCGTGTTGACGGTGCCGGGCTTCACGCTCGTGACGGAGATCGGCACGCCGTCGGCCATCAGCTCGCGGCGGATCGCGTCGAACAGCCCCTCGACGGCGTGCTTGGACGCGGCGTAGGCGCTGTGCAGCGGCAGCGAGACGAGCGCCTCGACCGACGAGACCGCGATGAGCGCGCCGCGCCCCTCGCGCCGCAGGTGCGGCAGCGCCGCCTTGGCGCCGTGCACCTGCCCCATGAAGTTCACGTCCATCAGGCGCCGGATCTCCTCGAGCGTGGTGTCCTCGAAGCGCGCGTACACGCCGACCGCGGCGACGTTGACCCACGTGTCGATCCAGCCGTAGGTGCGCTCCGCGAGCGTGGCGACGGCGTCGACCTGCGCGAAGTCGACGACGTCGCACACCGCGTAGGCCGCCTGTCCACCGGCCGCGGTGATCTCCTCGACGAGCGACGCGAGCCCGGCCTCGCTGCGGGCCGCGACGACGACCTTCGCGCCGCGCGCGGCCAGACGGCGTGCGGTCTCGCGACCGATGCCGCTCGACGCGCCGACGACGACGGCGACCTGCTCGTTCAGGGGCTTCAGCTGCACGACACGCTCCGGTACGTGGGGGACGGCGGCGCCGCGCCGCATGCGCCGGCGCCGGACGTCCCGGGAGCGCGGCGCTGGTACAAGGGGCGTACCCCGCGCGTCCGCCGGGGCGGATCGACGCGCCGCGCGCCGTCCCCGGTCGCAGCGCTCTCGCGATCGCGCCCCGCGGGTCAGCCGCCCGTGCGCCCGGTCCCTCCGACGCCTTCGCTCCCGTCGCCCTGCGCCTCGACGTCCGCCGGATCCGGCGCGGGCGTCGCGTTGCCGCCCCGCGTGATGCCCGCGCCGCCGGTCCCGCTCGCCGACGGATTGTCGCGTGCGCCGGCCGTCCCCCGCCCGTAGGCGCCGCTGTAGTTCCCCTCGGAGAACCCGCTCCGCCCGGTGAACCCGAAGTCGCCGTCGGCCGGGGCGCCGCCCTCGGGCGTGCCCGCATCGCGCTCGTCGCTCGCCATCCTCGCGCTCCTCTCGCTCGGTGGGTGCGCCTCCCGTCCTCGGCCCGTCCGCGGCCGGCGGCGCATCCCGTGCGCGGCGGCTGGCGCAGAAAGCACACCGCCTGCGCGCTCGGAGGCGGGGTGCGCGTCGCCGCGGCGGCGGTGGCGCGTCGCGACGTGCGGCGGCCGCGTGCGGCGATGCGCCCGGCCCCTGGCACACGGCTGGCGATGCCCGCGTCCCCCGAACCGTACGCCTGCGAGGTAGCTGCATGACGGCACGCGACGAAGACCGCTGGGATCGCGCGATCGACACGCTCGCCGAGCGCGTCCGCCGGCGAGCCCACCCGCTCGCGACGGCGGCGGATCTCGACCCGCTGCTCGAACGGGTCGGAGATGCCCGCCTCGTCCTGCTCGGCGAGGCGACGCACGGCACGCACGAGTTCTACACCTGGCGCGCGGCCCTCACGCGGCGGCTCGTCGAGGAGAAGGGGTTCTCCTTCGTCGCCGTGGAGGGCGACTGGCCCGACTGCTACGCGGTGAACCGCTACGCGAAGGGCTACCCCGACGCGGGCGAGAGCGCCGAGGCCGTGCTCCACGCGTTCGAGCGCTGGCCGACGTGGATGTGGGCGAACCGCGAGGTCGCCGAGCTGGCCGAGTGGATGCGCGCGCACAACGCCGAGCAGCCGACCGAGCGGCACGTCGGCTTCTACGGGCTCGACGTCTACTCGCTGTGGGACTCGATGCGCGAGGTCGTGCGATACCTCGAGCGCGTGGACCCCGAGGCGGCGCGCAGGGCGCGCCGCGCCTACAGCTGCTTCGATCCGTACCATCAGGACGAGCAGGAGTACGCCGCCGCGACGGCGCTCGTCCCCACCGTGTGCGAGGACGAGGCGGTGGCGATGCTCGGCGCGCTGCGCTCCCGGGCGCCCGAGTACCGCGAGGACGGACGCGACGCGTACTTCGCCGCCGAGCAGAACGCGCTCGTGGTGCGCAACGCGGAGCGCTACTATCGCACGATGGTGCGCGGCGGCGGCGCGTCGTGGAACGTGCGCGACCGGCACATGATGGAGTCGCTCGACCGGCTGCTCGCGCACCACGGCCCGGAGTCGAAGGCGATCGTGTGGGCGCACAACACGCACATCGGCGACGCGCGCTTCACCACGATGAAGCGCGGCGGCATGGTGAACCTCGGGCAGCTCGCGCGCGAGGCGCACGGCGAGGCGCCGGACCAGGGCGCGGGCGTGGTGCTCGTCGGGTTCGGCACGCACCACGGCACCGTCGTCGCCGGCGAGGAGTGGGGCGAGCCGATGCGCCGCGTGCGCGTCCCGATCGCGCGCGAGGGCTCGTGGGAGGACGTGCTGCATCGCGCCGGCGAGGGCGCGGACCTGCTGCTCGTGTTCGACGGCTCCGAGCACGGCGGCATTCGCGGGCTCGAGACCTGGCGCGACCACCGCGCGATCGGCGTCGTGTACAATCCCGACTACGAGCGCTTCGGCAACTACGTGCCCACCGTCGTGCCGCGCCGCTACGATGCGTTCCTCTTCGTCGACGAGTCGCGGGCGCTCGACGCGCTGCACCTGCCCGTCGAGGAGGGGCGGCCGCAGGAGATGGAGACGTTCCCGAGCGTCATGTAGACGGGGCGCGCGTCAGTCGACGCCGACCACCTCGCGGATCCACGCCGTCAGGTCGTGATCCAGCGCGTCGCGGCACTGATCGAGACCGTGCCGGCAGCCCGGGTACAGGATGAGCCGCTTCGGCTCGCCCGCGCGCGCGTGGATGTCGCGCGAGCACTCGTCCGGGAGGATCTCGTCCGCCGTGCCGTGCGCGACGAGCAGCGGGCGCGGGCTGAGCGCCGACACGGCGCCGGTGCCCGCGCTCTGGCTGCTCAGGGCCGCCACCGCGATCACGGCGTCGCTCGCTGCTCCGGCGGTGATGACGACCGCGCCGCCGAAGGAGTGGCCGACGAGCACGACGCGCGTGCGCCCGAGCGTGCCGAGGTACGCCACGCCGAGCAGCGCGTCGAGCAGGCACTCGCCGAGCTCACCGGGGCGGCGATACGCGACCTCCAGCGACGTGATGCCGTCCGCGCGGAGCCGTCCGCCGAGCCGCGCGTAGACGCCGCCGGCCGGGCCGCCGAGCCCCCCACCGGCGCCGAACACCCAGACGATTCCCGCGTCACCGTGGGCGGCGTCGTGGAGCCGACAGGCCACCGCGCCGCGGCTGGTCGAGAGCAGGACCGCGTCGCTGCCGTCGCCGCTGGGCTCGCGCTGCACGTCGTGCAGCGTCATCGACAACCGGGGTGACGCATCGTGATGGTCGGGGGACATCGGTGCACCGGCTGGCGACGGCGTGACGGGGGCGCAGACGTCGGCGCCACCGACGGCGCCGGACGGCGGGATGCGGGCAGCCCACGTGCCGCGCGGGTGCGCGGGCGACGGGTGGGCGCGTGATGCGACGGCAGCGTGGGCTCGCCGGGTGCGTCGACGCGCGCTTCGCGCGGGAGTTGCGGAGTCGCGCATCGGCTCGTGGTCGACCACCCTCCCCGCCTGCGATGAACGACGCACCGTCTCCCCTCCCCCACCGCCCGCTCGGCCGCACGGGCTTCATGGCCGGGGTGCTCGGCATCGGCGACCTCGCCGATCGCAGCGTGCCGATCGAGCAGTGCGCGGCGACCATCCACCGCGCCGTCGACGCGGGGTGCAACGTCATCGACACCGCGCCCAACTACGAGGACGGCTACTCGGAGGAGGTCGTGGGCCACGCGCTGCGCGACATCCGCGACCGGATGTTCGTGATCTCGAAGATCGACGACCTCACCGATCCGGTCGCGCCGCAGATCGAGGCGTCGCTCGCCCGCCTGCGGATGGCCTACACCGACGCCTTCGTCTTCCACAACCTGTCGGACCTCGACGTCTTCCAGGCGCTCATGGAGCCGGGCGGCGGCTTCGCGCAGCTCGCCGAGTGCATCGCGCGCGGGCTCACGCGCTTCCGCGGCATCTCGTCGCACGATCCCGACGTGCTCCGCGCCGCGATCACGGCCGGCGTCTGCGACGTCGTCATGTTCCCGCTCGGCCCGTTCGTCGACGCGCGCTACGTGACGGAGACGCTGCCGCTCGCGCGCCGACACGGCGTGGCGACCGTGTGCTTCAAGACCTTCGGCGCCGGCAAGCTGCTGGGCGACGTGGTCGGCTACAACCAGCCGCTCCCGCCGCAGCAGCTGCGCCCGCGCGGCAAGCTCTCGTCCGGCGGCTCCGACGACACGCAGGCCGTGCTGCCGCGGCTCAGCGTCGACGACTGCCTGCACTACACGCTCACGCTCGATCCGGACGTCGCGCTGCTCGGGCTCAGCTTTCCCAACGAGCAGGATCAGGCGTTCGCCGCCGCGCGCCGCTTCGCACCGCTGTCCGACGCGCGCATGGAGGACATCCGCCGGCGCGGCGTCGAGGCGCGCCGCGACAAGGGGCCGTGCTGGTGGAACCCCGACCCGCTCGCCTGACGCACGCCGCGCCTCAGGCGCTCGCCGCGTCCAGCTCCGCCACGTCCTCGGGCGTGAGGCGCAACTGCGCCGCGTGCACCAGGCTCGCGAGCTGCTCGCGACTCGTCGCGCTCGCGATCGGCGCCGTCACGCCCCCGCGCTGCATCAGCCACGCGAGCGCCACCTCCGCGGGCTGCGCCGATCGGCGGCCGCCGACCGCGTCCAGCGCGGCGAGGATGCGCAGGCCGCGCGCGTCGAGGTACTTGGCCGCCCCGCCCCCGCGCGCGCTCTTCGACAGATCCGCGGGCGATCGGTACTTCCCCGTGAGGAAGCCGGCGGCCAGGCTGAAGTAGGTGACGACGCCCAGCCCCTCGCGCATCACCAGGTCGCGCAGCGGGCCCTCGTAGCCGCTGCGGCTGTAGAGGTTGTACTCGGGCTGCAGCGTCGCGTAGCGCGGCAGCCCCTGCGCGTCCGCCACGCGCAGCGCCTCGGCGAGCTGCGTGGCGTCCAGGTTCGAGGCGCCGATCGCGCGCACCTTGCCCGCCTGCAGCAGCTCCGCGTACGCGGAGAGCGTCTCCTCGTACGGCGTCTCCGGGTCGGGCCAGTGCGACTGGTACAGGTCGATCGCGTCCACCTGCAGCCGGCGCAGCGAGTCCTCGACGGCCTGCCGGATCCACCGCTTCGCGAGGGTGACGCGCCCGCCGTTGCCGGGCATGCCCGAGCCGACCTTCGTCATCAGGACGACGCGGTCGCGCCTGGACGGATCGCCCCTGAGCCAGCGACCGATGATCGTCTCCGACTCCCCGCCCTGGTTGCCCGGCACCCAGTTGGAGTAGGAGTCCGCCGTGTCGATCGCGTTGAAGCCGGCGTCGACGAACGCGTCGAGCACGGAGAAGCTCGTCGGCTCGTCGATGGTCCAGCCGAAGACGTTGGTGCCGAGGACGAGCGGCGCGATCTGGAGGCCGGTCGTGCCGAGCGGGCGGCGCTGCGGAGCCATGAGGGACGGGTGAGGCGTGGGTGGGCGCGGAGCGCGCGCCACGTGCAAGCGGTGGGCTCGCGTCGTCCGATTCGCGCCGTGGCGAGTCCCGAGGCTTGCGCGACGGCGCCTCGATACTTATCATGGCAACTGTTCGCAGTGCACGAGACTTTCACTCGCCACCGTCATGCCGTCCGCACCGCGCAGCCGTTCCACCGCACGGGAGAGCGCCGTCCAGGCGGAGCTCGGCCTGCGGCGGCCGTTCCGGTCGCCGCGGCAGGAGGCCACCATCGCGCTGCTGCGCACCGCGTCGGTCGTCCGGCGCGCGATCGAGCGCGTGGTGGAGCCCCACGGGCTGAGCCTCGCGCAGTACAACGCGCTGCGCATCGTCCGCGGCGCCGGCACGGGTGGGATCCCGACGCTCGCGATCCGCGAGCGGATGATCGAGGAGGGCACGACCATCACGCGCCTGCTCGACAAGCTCGAGGAGGCGGGGCTGATCCGCCGCGAGCGGTCCTTCCCCGACCGGCGCCAGGTGATCTGTCACGCCACGGACGCCGGCGCGCGCCTCCTCGACCAGCTCGACCCGCTCGTGGACGCCAGCGACGTGGCGGCGGTCGCCACGCTCGCCGACGCCGACGTCGAGGCGCTGGTGCGGCTGCTCGACGCGGTGCGGGCGGCCAACGCCGAGCGGGGCGCGGCGCGCGGCGCCGCGCCGCCGGGCAGGCGCCCCACCGACTGAGCAGCCGCCGGAGCCCACCCCCGCCTGCTCCGCCGGCAATACTTGCCATGACAACAATGCGCACGACCGCTGTTCGCCGCCCTGCTTCTCCCTCGTCACCCCGAGCGCCGATCTCCATGTCCACCACGATGCCTGTCGCTCCCGCCGCGCATGCCCGCCACCGCGGCGCGACCATGCGCGCCCTCCTCGCCACCGATGCCGGCGCGGCGCCGCTCGTCGCGCGCCTCGCGCTCGGACTCGTCCTCTTCCCCCACGGCGCCCAGCACGCGCTCGGCTGGTTCGGCGGCTACGGCTTCGCCGGCACGCTGGGCTGGATGACGGACACGCTCGGCTTCCCCGCCCCGCTGGCCGCCCTCGCCATCGTCGTCGAGCTGCTCGCCCCGATCGCGCTCGTGCTCGGCCTCGGCAGCCGGCTCGCCGCGCTCGGGCTGGCGGGGCTGATGGTCGGCGCCATCGGCACGCACGCCTCGAACGGCTTCTTCATGAACTGGTTCGGCGCGCTGCCCGCGGGCGCCGAGGGCTTCGAGTACCACCTGCTCGTCATCGCGCTCGCCGCCGTGGTCGTCCTCGCCGGCGGCGGTGCCGCCTCGCTCGACGGCCGGCTCGCCCGCGCGCGGCGCTGACGCGTCGATGCACGCCGCGCGGCATCGCGACGATGCCGTCGACGTCCCGCGCCGCTCCAGGGGGGCGGCGCATCTCCACCGCAGCACCCCTCACCTCTTCACCGGAGCACCCGCATGTCCGTCCTGCAGACCATCACCGCCCACAGGCTGCGCGAGCGTCTCGCCGCCGGCGCCGTCGCCGAGTTCTGGAACGTGCTGACCGACGACTACTTCAGCGGCACTCTGATCCCCGGCTCCCGCCGAGTGCCGGTCGACCAGGTGGGACGCGAGATCGCGCGCAGCGGCCTGCCGCGCGACACCGCGATCGTCGTCTACTGCAGCGGCCCCGCGTGCCCGCAGAGCCGCGCCGCCGCCGAGAAGCTCGTCGCCCTCGGGTTCACGCAGGTGCAGCTGTTCGAGGGCGGCCTTGAGGCGTGGCGCGACGCGGGGCTCGCGCTGGAGCAGCTCGCGCCCGCGACCGTGTGAGCGCGCGGGCGCCGGTCGGTGGACGCCACCCGTCGCCGACCGGCGCCGCGCCGCGTCACACGACGCGACAGATTGCACCGCGCGCGGAGCGCCGCGCTCCGGCCCCGACGCGCACGCACACTCCCACCTCCGGCACACCGGCGTACGACCATGGCATCCTCGACGTTGTATCGCATCGCGGCGTTCACGCGCGATCCCGCGGGCGGCAATCCGGCCGGCGTGTGGGTCGGCGCGGAGCTGCCCGATCCCGACACCATGCAGCGCATCGCGGCGGAGGTCGGGTTCTCCGAGACCGCCTTCGTCGCGCCCGAGACGGGCCCCGAACGCACCGTGCGCTACTTCAGCCCCGAGGCCGAGGTCTCGTTCTGCGGCCACGCGACCATCGCCACCGGCGTCGTGCTGGGAGAGCGTGACGGCGACGGCACGTACCGACTGTCGACGTCCGTGGGCGAGGTGCCGGTCACGGCGCGCACGCGCGAGGGCCATCGCGAGGCGTCGCTCACGTCGGTGACGCCGCAGCATGCCGCGGCCTCGGACGCGCTGATCGACGAGACGTTGCGCGCGCTCGACTGGGCGCGCGAGGATCTGGATCCGTCGATCCCGCCCGCGCGCGCGTACGCCGGTGCGTGGCACCTCGTGCTCGCGGTGCGCCGCGTCGAGCGACTGCGCGCGCTCGCCTACGACTTCGACGCGCTGAAGGCGCTGATGCTGCGCGAGGGGCTGACGACGCTGCAGCTGGTGTGGCGCGAGCACGCGCACGCCTTCGAGTCGCGCAACCCGTTTCCCGTCGGCGGCGTGGTCGAGGATCCCGCCACGGGCGCCGCCGCGGCCGCCCTCGCCGGCTACCTGCGCGACGCGGGGCTGCTCGCCGCGCCGACGACGATCGTGATCCGCCAGGGCGCCTCGATCGGGCGTCCGAGCCTGCTGACCGTCGACGTCCCAGCGACCGGCGGCATCGTCGTCAGCGGATCGGCGGCCCGCATCCCGTCGGGAGATCGCGCGGATGACTGAGCTGGCGCTGCTCGCCGACGCCGACGCCCGCGCGCGCGCCTACGTCGCGGGCATCGGCGCGCGGCGCGTCTTCCCCGATGCCGCCGCGCTCGCGGCGCTCGCGCGCTTCGACGAGCCGCTCCCAGACGCGGGGCATGGCGACGCGGACACGCTCGCGCTGCTCGACGCGGTGGGCTCGCCCGGCACCGTGGCGTCCAACGGCCCGCGCTACTACGGCTTCGTGATCGGCGCCGCGCTCCCGGCCGCGGCGGCCGCAGAGCGGTTGATGCTGGCCTGGGACCAGTGCGCGTCGGCGTTCGACAACTCGCCCGCCGCCGCCACGCTCGAGGCGGTGGCGGCCGGCTGGGTGCTCGACGCGCTCGACCTGCCGCGCGAGAGCGCGGTGGGCTTCGGGACCAGCGCGACGGCGTGCGGCATCGCCTGCCTCACCGCCGCGCGGCGCACGCTGCTCGCGCGCGCGGGCTGGGACTTCGACCGCCAGGGGCTCGCCGGCGCGCCGGCCCTGCGCGTGATCGTATCGGAGACGGTGCACGTCACCGTGAAGAAGGCGCTGCGCATCCTCGGCTTCGGGCTGGACCAGCTGATCGTCGCCCCCGTCGACGCGCATGGCCGGATCGATCCCGAGCGGCTGCCGTCGCTCGACGCGCGCACGATCCTCTGCCTGCAGGCGGGCGAGGTGAACACCGGCGAGTTCGATCCGTTCGCGGCGATCGTCCCGCGCGCCCGCGCCGCCGGCGCGTGGGTGCACGTCGACGGAGCGTTCGGGCTGTGGGCGCGCGCCTCGCGCGACGCGGCGCCGCTCGCCGCGGGCGCCGAGCAGGCCGACAGCTGGACGACCGACGGTCACAAGTGGCTCAACACGCCGTACGACGGGGCGATGGCGATCTGCCGCGACGCGGACGCGCTCGCGGCGGCCATGAACGGCGATGCGGTCTACGCCACGGCTGGCGCGGGCCCGCTCGGCCGCGCGGCGCAGAAGAACCTCACGCTCGAGTTCTCGCGCCGCGCGCGCGGCATTCCGGTGTGGGCGGCGCTCCGCACGCTGGGGCGCGAAGGCGTCGCGGCGCTGGTGGACCGCCATCGCACGCAGGCGCGGCGGCTGGCCGACGGGCTGCGCGCCGCGGGCTTCGACGTCGTCAACCGGGTGGTGCTCAACCAGGTGCTGCTGCGCGGCGCGACCGACGCCGCCACGCGGCAGGTGCGCGCCGAGGCGCTGGACACCGGCGCGCTCTGGTTCGGCGAGACCGTGTGGCAGGGACGGCCCGCACTCCGCCTCAGCGTCTCGTCGTGGCGCACGACGGATGCGGACGTCGACGACGCGGTCGCGCGGCTCGCCGCGACGACGGCGCGCTGACGCGGGCGCGACCCGATGCCATACGTCAACGTGCGCATCACGCGAGACGGCACGACGGCCGAGCAGAAGGCGCAGATCGTCGGCGAGATCACGCGGACGCTGCAGCGCGTGCTCGGCAAGCGCCCCGAGCACACGCACGTCGTCATCGACGAGGTCGACCCCGAGAACTGGGGCTACGCGGGCATGCTCACCACCGAGTACCGCCGACTCCCGTAGTCCCAAGGACGCATCGGCCGGCGTGACGCGCGGCGCGTGCGAGCCATGCATCGGCCCGCACGCGCCGCGCGATCATCCGGGTCTCACGCGCCGAACGCCTGACGCAGTCGCTCCGCCGCGTAGCGCTGCGCGTCGCGCGCCTTCGCGAGCACCGGCGTCATGCCGAAGAACTCGTGCGTCACGCCGTCGTATGTGCGCTGCTCGACCGGGACGCCGCTCGCGCGCAGGCGCTCGGCCAGCCGCTCGCCGTCGGTGCGCAGTGGATCCAGCTCGGCGTTGATGATCGTCGCCGGCGGCAGCCCCGCGAGGTCCGCGCGGTCGAGCGAGATCGCGGGCGTCTGCCCGTCCTGCGGGCTGTTGAGGTACTGCTCGAAGAACCACTCCAACGCCGGCGTGTTCAGCGGCTGCGCCTCCGTCATCTCGCGGTACGATTCGGTGTTCGTGTCGTAGCCGGCGATCGGGTAGACGAGCACCTGGTGCAGCGGCAGCGGCACGCCCTCGTGCTTCGCGTTGTAGCAGATCGCCGCCGCCATGTTGCCGCCCGCGCTCTCGCCGACGATCGCGATGCGGGAGGGATCGCCGCCCAGCTCGCGCGCGTGCTGCACCGTCCAGCGATACGCCGCGTACGTGTCCTCGTGCGCCGCCGGGAACTTGTTCTCGGGCGCCTGCCGGTAGTGCGACGACACCACGATGCACTGCGCGTTGTTGCAGAGCGCGCGGCACGAGGCGTCGTAGGTGTCGAGGTCCGCGATGACCCAGCCGCCGCCGTGCACGTAGAACACGATCGGCAGCAACTGGTCGGCCGCCGCGCGCGCGGGCCGGTAGATGCGGAGCTTCACGTCGCCGTCGGGGCCGTCGATCGTGCGGTCGACGACGTCGCCGACGGGCTCCGGGTCGGTGCTCTCGCCGCGCTCCTTGAGCAGCAGCTTCACCGCGTCCGCCGGCGTCGGGTGGCGCCGCGCCAGCTTGGGCGGCAGCTCGTAGAACGGCTTCGGGTTCGACGCGATCATCACCCGCAGCACCGCGGCCATCTCCGCGTCGGGCTGCCGCCCGCCGAACTTCCGCGACAGCTCGGCGATCTGCGCGGGCGTGCCGTCCTGCGACTTGTCGAACAGCTGCTTCAGGTCCATGCGTGCTCCCCTCCGCCCCGTATGCGATCCAAGCGTCCGCCCGGTCGAACGAACGCGCCCCGGTGACGGGCCCCTGCCCGCACCGTGAAGGCGGCGGCCGGGTGCACGTACGGTGCCGTACATCGGAGACGAAGGCGAACGGCCCAGGCAGGGCGCATGGAGCGTCCGCCGGGGCCGCTGCGCGCCGGTCGCGCGCGTCAGCCGTCTCGCCTCGGTCGCGCGTCAGTCGCGCGTCAGTCGCGCGTCAATCGCGCATCCAGTGGCACGTGTAGCCGTGCGGGTTGCGCTGCAGGTAGTCCTGGTGCTCGGCCTCGGCGCTGTACCACGTCGCCTCGGGCGCCACCTCCGTCGTGATCGGCCGCGGCCACGCGCCCGAGGCGTCCACGCGCGCGATCACGCGCTCGGCGATCTCCTTCTGCTCGGGCGACGTGTAGAAGATCGCCGAGCGGTACTGCGTCCCGACGTCGTTGCCCTGACGGTTGCGCGTGGTCGGGTCGTGCAGCTTGAAGAACCAGCGCTCGAGCAGCGTCTCGTAGCTGAGCACCGTCGGGTCGAACGTCACGCGCACCGACTCCGCGTGGCCCGACTTGCTGTCGTGCGTGTCGTGATAGGTCGGGTTCTCGAGCCAGCCGCCCGTGTAGCCCACGTCGGTGTCGAGCACGCCCGGCACCGCGCGCAGGATCTCCTCCACGCCCCAGAAGCAGCCGCCGGCGAGGATGGCCACCTCGGTGCGCTGGCCGGTGGTGTCGCGGAGCTCGGTCGTCGTGTCGGGCGTCGTCATGATCGCGAGTGCTGGAGTGAGGGCCGCGCGCGTGGAGCGCGCCGCATCCGAACAGATACACCGGCGCCGCGGCGCGGGGTTCGTGTGGGGGCCGGCGGGCCCGGCGCGCCCCGATCCCGACCGGATATCTTGCGCCATGACCCTGAACGATCGACAGCGCCTCGCCCTCGTGCTCCTGGCGCCGCTGGTGGACGCCGCGCCCGACGGGCGCGCCGAGACGTCGCTGCTGGAGGAACGGCTCGCGGCGGCCATCCCGCGCGGCTCGCGCGGGCTCGCGAAGATGCTGCTCACGCAGCTCGGCAAGAAGGGCGCGATCGCCTTCCGGTGGGTGGGCTCGAGCTTCCGCGTGGAGCTGCTGCCCGCGGGGCGCGAGGCGCTGCGCGCCGCCAGCCCGCGCGCCTGACGCGCCGGGCCGCGCCCGCCGCGCGCGCCAGGTGCGCGTCGACCGCTGCGGCCCGGGCGCCGTGGTCCCCGGCGCCCGGAGGCGACTAGAATTCCCGGAAGCGGGTCCCCCTGCACGTCGGCGGACCCGCTTCGCCGTGCCCCTCTCGCCTCCGAGCTCGATGGCTTCCGTCCCGCGTCTCCGCTTCGCCCCGTCGCCGACCGGCTACCTGCACGTCGGCGGCGCGCGCACCGCGCTGTTCAACTGGCTGTACGCGCGCAAGTTCGGCGGCCAGTTCCTGCTGCGCGTCGAGGACACCGACCGCGCGCGCAGCACCGACGCGTCGACGCGCGCGATCTTCGAGGGGCTGGAGTGGCTGGGACTCGACTGGGACGAGCCGCCCGTCTATCAGGGCGCGAACCTGGCGCGCCATCAGCTCGACGCGCAGCGCCTGCTCGACGCGAACGCGGCGTACCGCTGCTTCTGCACGGCCGCGGAGCTCGACGAGCAGCGGAAGGCCGCCGAGGCGCGCGGCGACGCGTTCCGCTACGACCGCCGCTGCGACCGCCTGCCCGCCGACGAGGTGCGCCGGCGCGTGGAGGCGGGCACGCCGTTCGTCGTGCGCTTCCGCATGCCCGAGGGCGAGACCTCGTGGGTCGATCTCGTGCACGGCCGCATCGCCTTCCCGAACAAGGACATCGGCGAGGGCGACTTCATCGTGCTGCGCTCCGACGGGACGCCCATCTACAACATGGCCGTCGTGTCCGACGACATCGCGATGGGGATCACGCTCGTCATGCGCGGCGACGACCACATCTCGAACACGCCGAAGCAGATCCTTCTCTACCGCGCGCTCGGCGCGGAGCTGCCGCAGTTCGCGCACCTGCCGATGATCCACGGCACCGACGGGAAGAAGCTCTCCAAGCGCCACGGCGCGACGGCGGTGGGCGACTACCAGCACCTCGGCATCCTCCCGGAGGCGATGAACAACTTCCTCGCGCTGCTGGGCTGGAGCCCGGGCGGCGACCGCGAGGTGATGACGCGCGCGGAGATGATCGAGCTGTTCTCCCCCGACGGGCTGTCGAAGAAGGCGGCGGTGTTCGATCCGCAGAAGCTCGAGTGGATGAACGGGCAGCACCTGATGCTCATGCCGCTGGAGGAGCTGGGGCCGCGCGTGGCCGCCGCGCTCTCCGCCGCGGGGCTCGCGACCGCGGAGGAGCTGGCCGCGCGCCCCGACTGGTACCGCACGTTCCTGGAGCTGCTGCGCGTGCGCTCGCGCACGATCGACGAGCTGGTGCGGCAGTCGGTGCCCTACCTGCGCGACCCGGTCGAGTACGAGCCGGACGCCGTCGCCAAGCTCTGGCTCAAGGACCCCGCGACGGCCGACGCCCTGCTCGCCGGCGCCCGCACGGCCCTCGAGCCGCTCCCCGAGTGGACCCCCGCGGCGATGGAGCCGGCGCTCCGGGAGGAGGCCGAGCGCCGGGGCGTGGGCGCGGGCAAGCTCTTCCAGCCGCTCCGAGTGGCGCTCACCGGCGTCACCGCCACCCCGGGCATGTTCGACGTGCTGGCCCTGCTCGGCCGCGAGCGGTCGCTGGCCCGGATCGACGCCGCGCGGGCCCACATCGCGGCCGCCGTCGGGTGACCGGCGGAGTACGGTACCGAACGCAGCGTTGACGCTCCCGGCCGCCGGGTCTATCTTGGCGGACGTAAGAAGGGCCGCCGATGGGCCATGATGCCCATCGGCGGTTTCCCCTATCGGAGGTTTCGATGGCAGAGCCCCTGACTCCGATCGAGCGGAAGGTCTACCAGTATCTGATCGACTTCCTCGCGGAGAACACCTACCAGCCCTCGATCCGCGAGATCGGGAAGCGGTTCCGCATCAAGTCGACGAAGACGGTGTCCGACCTGCTGCAGGCCCTCACCGCGAAGGGCTACATCGAGCGCGACCCCGCGCGTTCACGCGGCGTGCGGATCCTCGGCTATCAGGGGCCGAGCCGCATCCAGCCCGTGCCCTACTACGGGAAGATCCACGCGGGCGAGCCCGCGCTGCTGCCCGAGTCGCGCGAGAGCTTCGTGACCTTCGACCGCCGCTTCGTCCCGGGGGAGGACGCCTTCCTCCTGCGCGTGAAGGGCGACAGCATGATCGGCCGCGGGATCCTCGACGGCGACTACGTGATGATCTCGCCCAGCGCCCCGGCGGGCGAGGGCGACGTCATCGCGGCCCGCCTGGGCGAGGAGGCGACGGTCAAGACGCTCACCCGGCGCGACGGCGTCACCGTGCTGCAGCCGGCCAATCCGGCCGAGCGTGAGATCGTGGTCCGCGACGGCGACGACTTCGCGGTGCTCGGGGTCGTGTGCGGCATCTTCCGCCCGTTCTTCGACCGCGACGCGTTCGCGGGCGCCATCGAGGCCTGAGCCCCGGCGCGGTCTCCGAACGCGAGAGGGCGGCTCCCGATGGGAGCCGCCCTCTCGCGCATCCGGGCCGGCGCGCCCCTCAGGGCGTCGCGCCGCCGGTGCTGCTCGTGCCGCCGGACGCCTCGGCCACGGGCGGCGACTGCTCGCGCCCCTGCCGGCGCAGCGCGCGCTCGCGGTCCTTCCGCTGGCGGATCTCCTTCACCGCCTTCCGGAACTCGTCCTCGCTCATCTCGCGGCTGGCGTGCTGCAGCAGGTCGGCGCGGACCTCGGCCAGGCGGCGGTCGTTCGCCATCTCGGTCGGGTTGCCGCGCAGGTTCTTCTGCAGGTTGCCCGAGAGCAGCGCGAGCACCGCGTTCGGGATCTTCACCTTGCCGAGGTGGATGTTCGACTGGTCCATCCCCCACTTCCCGCCGGGGCCCTTCATCGTCCAGTCGCCCGGGGCGCGCTGCCCGGCGGCCAGCGCCTGCGCCGCCACGATCGAGTCGCGCACGGGCGTCAGCCGGTCGGCGATGACGCTGTCGATGCGCTCCTTGGCGGTGCGCGGCGCCGTCGCGACGGCGCCGGGGCGGGTCCAGAGGCGCGGATCGGTGTAGCTGGGGCGGATGCCCTCGGTCGGGCCGCCGGCGCCCACGACGTCGCCGCTGCCGCCCGCCTCCGCGGCCTGCGCGGGACCGACCGGGGGGATGGTCGTCGGGACGGTGGTCGGCGCGGCCGCGCGCGGCGCGGCGTTGCGACTCGGCGTGGCACTCCTCGGACGACCGTCGCCGCCGTCGCGCCCCTCCTGCGGCGGCGCGGGGGCCGGCAGCTGCACGAATCCGATGCGCTCGGGCTCGACCTGGGCCGAGGCGCCGGGGCGCCAGAGCTCCGACCACTGCACGCCGGAGGTGACCGCGCGAAAGAACAGCGCGATCACCACCGCATTGACCGTCAGCGACACCGCGAGGGGCGCGCCGGATCGCCGCCGTCGGGTCGTGCCGGACTTCGGGTCGGACCCGTGGGTGATCGTGAGCATGACGCCGGCTACCCCGTGCGGCGGAGGAGGGTTCCCGTTCACGCCGCCGCGGGCGCGCCGAGAGCGAGCGGAGTCGCGCGTGCGATCAGAACGGGCCGACGACGGAGTTGCGGACCCGGCTGAGCCCGACGACCTCGATCTCCACCTCGTCGCCGGCCGTCAGCGGACCCACGCCCGCCGGCGTGCCGGTGGCGATCAGGTCCCCCGGCTCCAGCGTCATGACGTGCGAGACGTAGGACAGGATGGTGGGGATGCGGAACGCCATCTCGTGCGCCGAGCCGCGCTGCCGCTCCACGCCGTTCACCCGGGTGACCACCGTCAGCGCATCCAGGTCACCGGGCGCGGGCGCCTCGGGCCCGACCGGGCAGAAGGTGTCGAACCCCTTGGCGCGGGTCCACTGTCCGTCCGTCTTCTGCAGGTCGCGGGCGGTGACGTCGTTGACCGCCACGATGCCGCGGATCGCCGCGCGCGCCTCGTCCTCGCCCGCGCGCCGCAGTCGCGTCCCGACGATGACGCCGATCTCCCCCTCGAACTCGACCTGCGCGCTATGGCGCGGGAGCTCGATCGCCGCCCCCGGCGCGAGCAGCGACGACGGCGGCTTGAGGAAGAGGAGCGGGCGCTCGGGCATCGCGTTGCCGAGCTCCTTGGCGTGCTCGACGTAGTTGCGGCCGACGCAGACGATCTTGCCCGGGCGGGCGGCGGAGGGTGCGGTCATGCCGCCCAAGTTAGCGCCCGGAACGCCACGAGGCGCCCCCGTCCGTGGACGGGAGCGCCTCGACGCCCGGTCGGCGGGACGGCCGGTCAGCGCGTCCCGAAGTCGGCCGTGTAGACCCGCGCGCCCGAGTAGCCCTGGAAGGTGCCGCTCGCCACGCCGATGCCGATCTCGCGCAGGCCGCCGTTCAGGATGTTCGCGCGGTGGCCGCTGCTGTTCATCCAGCTGTTGAAGATCGCCGACGGCTCCCCGAGCGTCCCCGACCCCCACGCGATGTTCTCGGCGAGCGCGGTCCACCCGGTGTAGCCGTAGCGCGTGACGCGCGCGCTGAACGACTCGCCCGTGGCGCCGGTGTGCGAGAAGTAGTTGCGGGCGACCATGTCCGCCGAGTGCGCGCGCGCGGCGTCGACGAGGCGCGGGTGCACGCAGAAGGCCGGCAGCCCGCTGGACGCGCGCTGCGACTGATGCAGGTCGAGCGACGCCTTCTCGTCGGCGGAGAGCGTCACCGCGCTCCCGTCGCAGCCGGTCACCGTCGCGCCGGTCGTCGGCGCGGTCGGCGTGGGGCTGGTCGGCGTCGGCGAGGTCGGCGACGTGGGCTTCGGCTTCCGCGCGAGCGCGGCCTCGTCGGCGGTGAGCTCCGGCGCGGCCGGCGAGTCCGAGCAGGCGGTCACGACCACGAGGGCGAGCAGCGCGGCGAGCGACGAGCCAAGGCGACCGACCATGTACGCAAACCTCCTCTGGCGGTGCGCACCGGGTGCGGACCGACGGGATAGGACGTGCGGCGCGGCGCGGAGAGCCGTGCGGCCCGTCCACCCGCCCGCGGGGACCTTTCAGAGCTAGCGTCCCCCGGCGCGCCGGAACGTGCGCGCCGTCACGCGATTCACGCCTCGGCGAGCGCCCGCGCCGCGGCGTCGGTCGCGAGCGCGCGGCGCGCCGCGTAGAACGCGTCGACCTCCTCGCGCAGGCGTGCCCACGGGCCCGCCAGGCGACGCGCCGGCGGCAGCCCGTCGAGCAGGTCGCGGCCGTAGCCCTTCGTGACGATGCGCGGATCGGCGAGCACCACCACGCCGCGATCGTGCGCGGTGCGCACGAGACGCCCGAAGCCCTGCTTGAGCCGCAGCGCCGCGTGCGGCAGCATGTACTCGCGGAAGCTGTCGCCCCCGCGCGCCTCGATCGACTCGCACTGCGCCGCGGTCACCGGATCGGTGGGCACGCGGAACGGCAGCTTCGCGAGCAGCAGCGCGCGCAGCGCGTCGCCCGGCACGTCCACGCCCTCCCAGAACGACGCCGTGCCGACGAGCACCGCGCGCCCGCTCTCGCGGAAGCGGCGCAGCAGCGCGTCGCGCGTGTCCTCGCCGTGCACGAGCAGCGGCCAGCGGCGGTCGGCGCCGCGCGCGCGCAGCTCGCTCGCCGCCTCGCGCACGTCGCGGTGGCTCGTGAACAGCGCGAACATCCCGCCGTCGCTCGCCGCGGCCGTGTCGAGCAGGTGCCGCACGACGTGGAGGAAGTGCGCGCGCGGATCGACGTTGGGCGCGGGCGTGTCGGTCGGCACCACGAGCAGCGCCTGGCGCGCGTAGTCGAACGGCGACGGGAAGACCGCCGTCGTCGGCGTGAACTCGGGCGCGGTGATGCCGAGGCGGGTCGCGAGGAAGGCGAACGACTCCGCGTCGATGGAGCGATCGGCGTTGAGCGACGAGCGATCGCTGACCGCGCCGCGCTGCGCTGCGCGCTGATCACCGATCGCCGAGCGCTTCCCTCGCGTCGCCAGCGTCGCGCTCGTGATCACCGCCGTGCTCACGCGCTTGAACAGGTCCTCGCGCAGGATCGGCGCGAGGTCGAGCGGCACCGCGGTGACGACGACGTTCTTCTCCTTGCCGCGCAGCTCCACCCAGCGCACGCTCTCCTCGGGCTCGCGGCTCGGCTTCGCGCCCTCGGCGCGCGCGCGCACGGCCTCGGGCTGCAGCGCGCGGCCCAGCCCATCGCCGGCCGACGCCAGGCGGCGCGCCACCGCGCGCAGCTCGCCCAGCAGCGGCGCCAGCTGCTCGGCGCGCTTCTCGTCGCTCTCCAGCCGCTCGCGCACCAGGCGCAGGCTCTCGTGCAGCAGCTCGATGTCGGCCAGCAGGTCGGTCAGCGCGGCGCCGAGCCCCGCCTCCCAGATCGGGTCCTGCGCGAAGTCGGGCCCGAAGCGGATCACCGGCTGCCCCTGCTGCTCGACCCATGCCTGCAGCAGGTCGAACACGAGGTTCGCCTTGTCGCGCGCGCCGTGGGCCGCCGGCACGAGCCGCGACTGCACGAGGTCGAGGCTCGCGACGCTCAGCAGGTCGGTCTTCTCCGCGAGCCGCGACACCAGCGCGCCGAGGAGCCCCTTGCCGCGCCGGTCGAGCCGCGAGAAGAGCCGCTGCAGCGCGCGCCGCGTGACGGAGGTGCCGAGGTGCGCGGCGGCCGCGTCCTCCAGGTGGTGCCCCTCGTCGACGACCAGGCGCTTGTAGGCGGGGAGCACCGCGGCGTCCTCCCAGTTCTGCTGCGCGCGACGCACGGCGACGTCCGAGAGCAGCAGGTGGTGGTTGACGACGATGACGTCCGCCTGCGCCGCCTCGCGCCGCGCCTTGAACAGGAAGCACTTGTCGAAGTGCGGGCACTTCATGCGCTGGCAGAGGTCGGGCTCCGCCGCGACCTCGTCCCACACCTCGGGGCGCGGGGGCGTCGGCAGGTCGGCCACCGAGCCGTCCCCCGTCCGCTCCGCCCACGCCTCCAGCCCGCCCAGCTCCTCCGCCATGCCGGCCTCGAACAGCGCCGTCCCGCCCAGGCGCGCCTGCTCCAGGCGCATCAGGCAGAGGTAGTTGCGCCACCCCTTGAGCAGGGCGAAGCGCACCTTCTGGTCGGTGAACGCGCTGGCGAGGAACGGCAGGTCCTTCCCGACCAGCTGCTCCTGCAGGTTGATCGTGTTCGTGCTGACGATCGTGCGCTCGCCGTTCGCGGCCGCCCAGCGCAGGGCGGGCACGAGGTAGCCCATCGACTTGCCGACGCCCGTGCCCGCCTCCAGCAGCCCCACGCCGCCGTCGTTGAATAGGCGCGCGATCTGGGCGGCCATCGCGCGCTGCGATGGCCGATCCTCGTAGCGGCGCAGGCGGCGCGCGATCGCGCCGTCGGGCCCGAGGTCGGCATCGATGGCGTCGGGGTCCACGTCGACCGTCTGCTTGCCGCGCGGCACCTCGACGACCACGTACAGCTCGGTCGCCGCGTTGTCGACGATCCCGAAGCCGACCCCGTTGCCGAACACGCGCGCGGCGACCTCGAGGTCGGCGTTCGACGGCTCCAGCAGCCCGCTCGGGTGGTTGTGCACCAGCATCTCCCCTCGTTCGGCGAACCCCGGGAGCGCGAGCACGCTCCGGACGTCGCCGCGCGCCACGACGCGCGCGCTGCGCACGACGCCGCCCTCGTCCACCGAGCAGGCGAAGCACACCTCGCGGCCGCCGGCCAGCGCGATCGCGGCGCGGATCGCGGCGGCGGCGGGGCGACTGAGGCGGCCGTCGGTGGAGAGCGGGAGCGAGGCGGGCAGCACGAGCGGGAGAGAGGGACCGGGCCCGAAGAGAACCCCAAGCAAGCTACCGCGTTCCCGGCCGCGACGCGAAGCGCTGCACGCCGAACGGGCGCATTCGGGGATCCGGATGCATCATGGGGCGGTTCCGGTCGGGCCCGTTCGGCCCGCTCGCACGCTGCGCCCCTCACCCCGCCCCGCGTCCATGCGTCTCGTGCTCCCGTCCTTCACCCGCGTCGCCGGCCGGGCGACGCTGCTCCTCGCCGGCGTCGCGCCCGTTGCCGCAGCGCCCTTCGTGGCGGCGCCGCTCGTCGCGCAGCCGGCCACCGACTCGCTCGCCCCCGCCGCCCGCGTGGCGCGCGTGGAGGCAGACCTCCGGTCGCCGGTCCAGGTGCGCGGTCGCCCGATCGGCCGGAAGACGGTGGCGGAGCGGATGCGCGAGCTGAACGTGCCGGCCGTGAGCATCGCGGTCGTGGAGGGGGGCCGCGTGGCGTGGGCGCGGGCGTACGGTCTGGCGGACGTCGCGTCCGGACGGCGCGCGACCACGACGACGCTCTTCCAGGCGGCCTCGATCAGCAAGCCGGTCGCGTCCACGGGGGCGCTGCAGCTGGTCGCCGACGGGAAGCTGGCGCTCGACGGCGAGGTGAACGGGGCGCTGCGCACGTGGCGCATCCCGTCGAGCGAGGCGAGCGGCGGCCGGCCCGTGACGCTCCGGCACCTGCTGACGCACACGGGCGGGCTGACCGTGCACGGCTTTCCGGGCTACGCGGCGGACAGCCTGGTGCCGACGACGGTGCAGGTGCTCGACGGCGCGCGGCCGGCGAACACGGCGGCGGTACGGATCGACACGACGCCGGGCGCGCGGTGGCGCTACTCAGGGGGCGGAATGACGGTTATGCAGCTCCTCATGAGTGACGTAACTGGCAAACCGTTCGACGTCCTGATGCACGAACGCGTGCTCGAGCCCGCCGGAATGGCGCGCAGCACCTACGCGCAGCCGCTCCCAGAGCATCTGGCCGCCGAGGCCGCCACCGGCTATCGGCGCGGCGGCGTCGCCGTCCCCGGGCGTTACCACACCTACCCGGAGCAGGCCGCCGCCGGGCTCTGGACCACGCCCTCCGACCTCGGCCGCTGGGTCCTCGCCATCCAGCGCGCGCACGCCGGCAGCGCCGACGCCCTCCTCCCCCGCCCGCTCGCCGAGGCGATGCTCACCCCCGGGCTCGGCAACTGGGGGCTCGGCGTCGCGATCGAGGACACCGGTGCCGCGCGCCGCTTCTCGCACGGCGGCGCGAACGAGGGCTTCCGCGCGACCGTCGTCGGCTACGTCACCGGCGGACGCGGCGTCGCCGTCATGACCAACAGCGACATGGGGAGCGCCATCGCGAGCGAGCTCGTGGCGGCCGTGGCGCGGGAGTACGGCTGGCCCGGCTACGCACCGCGCGAGATCGTCCCCGTGCCGCTCGCCGCGGAGCGGCTCGCCGAGTTCGCGGGGCGCTACACCCTCGCCGGCGCCGCGACGCCCGCCGTGATCGCAGTCCGGGACGGCGGCCTCTGGATCACCCTCCCCGGCGACAGCCCGCGCGAGCTCATCCCCGTGGGCGGCGACGCCTTCACCGCCCTGCCGGGCGGCGCCACCCGCTTCGAGCGCGACGCCGGCGGGCGCGTGAGCGCGGTCTTCGCCGGCAACACGCGCCTCTCGCGCGCCCCCTGATCGGCACCGGGCCGGCCGTGCGACCGATGCACGCGCGCCACAGTTGCGCGTGACCCACGTCACACGTACTGTCGCCGCGATCGGTCGCGAACCGGCCCTCGGAGCGCCCTTCGGGCGCGTGAGGGCCCCACTCCAGCGGAGGCCCCCCCGGATGCAGCCTCGTCTCGCACGTCCCGCGCGCCGTACCCATCTGCTCGCCGCGGCCGCGGCAGTCCTCCTCGGTGCCGTCCCCGCGGGAGCCCAGACGCTCTCCGGGGACCTGACCGTCGACAACCTCTTCACCGCCTACCTCGCGACGAGCCCGACCGGCGCTGGGGCGCAGCTGCTGACCAGCGGCGGCGACTGGGCCACGACCTACAGCTTCGGGCCGACCCTGCTCACCCCGGGCACGACGTACTACCTGCTCGTGCAGGCGACCGACCAGGGGGCGCCGGGGGCGTTCGTGGGCGACTTCTCGCTGTCGGGGACCGGCTTCGCGTTCGCGAACGGTCTGCAGACGCTGACCACGAACACGACCGACTGGACCGCGTCGCTCACCGGTTTCGGCGGCACCTCGGTCGGCCTGATGGACCGCGGCGCGGACGGGGTCGGACCGTGGGGGGACCGCGCGGGCATCGACAACGCGGCACGCAACATCTGGGAGTCGGGCGACTGCGGGAACTGCACCGTCTACTTCTCGACGACCATCCGCTCGACGTCGGTCGTTCCGGAGCCGAGCACGTACGTCCTGCTCGGATCTGGGCTGCTCGGCATCGCCGCGATGGGGCGCGCCCGGCGGCGGCGCGTCTGACGACACCGGACATTCCCTGGAGCATGCGAAGGGCGCCCTGCACGGGGCGCCCTTCGCGCGTCAGGTCTTCAGCGGCTTCTTCTTCGCGGCCGGGAAGAGGACGTTGTTGAGGATCAGCCGGTAGCCTGGCGAGTTGGGGTGCAGCGCGAGGTCCGTCGGCGCGTTGCCGATGGCGTGCTGCGGATCCTCCGGATCGTGCCCCCCGAGGTACGTCCACGAGCCCTTGCCGTAGTCGCCGTGGACGTACTTCACCCACGCCGCGCCGTCCTCGTGCGCGAGCACCGTGACGCCGGGCTTCAGCGTGCGCCGCGTGAACGACGTGGTCACGCCGTAGAAGTCGTTGATCACGCCGCGATGGTCCTGCACGAGCATGCTCGCGACCGGATCGAACTTCGCCGAGAACCCGAACAGCTGGAACGTGCCGAGCGGCTGCCGGCGCCCGGGGACGTTCACCTGGTGGCCGTCGATGTCGCTCAGCGCGTTGAGGAACGGCGACTCGAGCCGCGCGTCGCGGAATGCGAAGGTGCGCGCCCACTGCATGCGACGATCGGCATCCGCGTCCGGCGGCGTGCCGTCGACCTGCGGCCCCGCGAAGTCGACGTCGCGCCCCGCGATCGACAGGTCGAGCGATTCGGTGGCGCCGCACATCGCGAACAGGAAGCCGCCGTTCTCCACGTAGGTGCGGATGCGCTCGGCCACCGCCTTCTTGAGCGCCGGCAGCGACGACATGCCGTACTTCCGCGCCGTCGCCAGCCCGCGCTGCCGCTGCTCCAGGAACCAGGGCGCGTCGCGGTAGCCGAGGTACAGCTTGTTCTGCTGGCCCGTGAAGTCCTCGTGGAAGAGGTGCACCCACTCGTAGTTCGCGAGCTTCCCGTCGAGCACCTCGTCGTCGTAGATCTTCTCGAACGGGATGTCCGCGTACGTGAGCGCGAGCGTCACGGCGTCGTCCCACGGCTGCGCGGTGGTCGGCGTGTAGATCGCGACCTTCGGCGCCTTCTCCAGCGGCACCGCGTCCATGTTGCCGGCGGCGATCTCGCGCCGGATGCCCGCGACCGTGCCGTCGTCGACCGGCTCGACGCTCACGCCCGCGAGCGCCGCGCGGCGCCGCAGCTCCTGCAGGTCCGGGAGGAAGTACGCGCCGCCGCGATAGTTCAGCAGCCACTCGCCGCGCTGGCCGTCCTTGAGCGCGTTGTACACCAGCCCGTAGGCCTTCAGGTGGTTGCGCTGTGCGTCGTCCATCGGCACGAGCAGCATCTGCGCGGCGGCGGTGGACGGCGGCACGCCCGCGATCGCGAGCGCGACGGCGAGCCCGCGCAGGAGCGTGCGCGTGAGGGGGAGGATGCGGAGCATGCGAGGGGTTCGGGGGGATGCGGCGGCGCGCCTCACGGCGTCCGCGCGCTCTCCAGCTCCCGGCGCGCGATCGGCACGAGCGCGCTCTCCGGGTAGGTGACGATGAGATGCTCGAGGCGCGCCCGCGCGCCGGCGACGTCGCCGCGGCGCTGCAGCTGGCGCGCCCACGCGAGCTCCGCCTCGGGCGCCTCGGGCGAGCCGGCGTGCGCGGTGGCGATGCGCTGCCAGAGCGGGAGCGCGGCCGCGGTGTCGCCGCGCGCGGTGTGCAGGCGCGCCGCGGCGGCCGTGAGTAGCGACGCCGCCTCGGGCATCGTGGCCGCCGCCTCGACGAACTGCGCGGCCGCGCGCGCGCTGTCGCCGCGCGCCGCGCTCAGGAAGGCCGCGCCCACCGCCGGCGCGCTGTCGGCGCGCGTGCGCGCGACGACCGCGAGCGCGGTCATCGCCAGCTCGGTGCGCGAGGCGGTCGCGTCCTCCGACGGCCGCTTGAGCAGCGTGCGCGCGCGCTTCAGGTCTCCGGCGTAGAGCGCGAGCCATCCGGCGACGGGCGCGTCCTCTCGCGCGCCCGCCGCGGCGAGCGCGGTGCGGGCACGGGCGACGTCGCCGCCCGCGATCCACGCCTCCGCCAGCGCGTCGGCGATGCGCGCGCGGTCGCCTTCCGACAGCCGGGCCGACACCGCCTGCGCGGCGCGCTCGGCCTCCGCCGCGCGTCCCAGCGCGCCGAGTGCGCGCACGCGGAGGATCGCGGCGTCGGCCTGCGCGCCCGGGGACGTGGCGCCCGCGGCCGACGCGGCGCGGTCGAGCAGCGCCAGCGCGCCCGCCGCGTCGCCCGCCGCGAGCGCCGCCACGGCGGCGCGCCGTCCGGCCTCCGCGTCGCGCTCCGCCTCGAACACGCGACTCCACGCCTCGCGCGCGACCGGCCACGCCTCGGCGCTCTCCAGCCGCTCCGCCAGCTCGCGCCACGCCGCGCGCGACGAGTCGTCCGGCGCGACCGCGCCGAGCGCCTGCCACGCCTCGCGTGGCCGCCGCCACGCCATCAGCAGGCCGGCGGCCACGCGGCGCGGCACGAGCGCCGCCGGCGCCGCCAGCAGCGGAGGGAGCACGCTGTCGCGCGCCGCGGCGGGCGCCGGCTGCAGGGCGAACAGCGCCGCCATCTCGACGTAGGGCATCGCGTCGAGCGCCTGGCGCCAGCTCTCGCCGGCGCGCGTCCACGCGCCGAGCGCGCCGTGCAGCTGCGCGAGCTCCAGCGCCAGCGCGCGCTGTCCGCCGGGGCCGCGCAGCGCGGGCACCGCCTCGCGCAGCACGGTGTCGGCCGACGCGGTGCGCCCCGCCTGCAGCAGCAGCCGCGCGTACTCGCGGAACGGCGCCGCGTCGCCCGGCGCGGCGCGGCGCCACGCCTCGTAGGCGGCACGCGCCTCCGCGTCGCGCCGCAGCGTGACCAGCGCGCGCAGCTGCACGCCGCGCAGCGTCGGATCGGCGGGGCGCGTGCGCAGGACCGTCGCGACCACGGGCACGATCGAGTCGCGCTGCCCGAGCTCGTCCCACACGCGCTCCAGCCCCAGGATCGCCGCCGCGCGCCCCTCGTCGCCCGCGGCCGGATCGACGAGCGCCTGGCGGTAGAGCGGCGCCGCGTCGCGCGCCTTGCCCGTGGACTCGAGCTCGATCGCGCGCGCGAGCGGCACGCTGCGCACGTCCTGCGCGCGCGCGGGCGCCGCGCGACTCGCGAGCAGCGCGCCGCACGCGAGCAGTGCGGCGCGCACGACGTGCCGGGTCGCGCCGCCCGTCATGGCGTGCCGTTCAGCCGACGGAAGTACTCCAGCACGAGGCGGCGCTCCTCCGCGCTCAGCGCGCGCAGCTCGTTCCAGGTCGGCATCGGGAACTTGGTCGCCGCGCGGCCGCTCGCCGCGCCGTCGGCCGGCGCGACGCCCACGACGCCGACGCCGCTCTTCGCCTCGCGCTTGCCCGTGTCGTCGCGCTCGTCGCGCTCCAGCGTCTTCCCGGCCTCCAGCAGGCGCCGATACAGCTGCTGCTGGCGCTGCAGCGTGGACGGGTCGGCGCCCGCCCGCTCCAGCGACTGCGCGAGCTGGCGCGCCTCGCGCGCCAGCGCGTCCGCGCGGCCCGTCGCGTCGCCGTCGCCGATCTCGTCCAGCTTCTCGGCGACCTCCTTCTGCTGCCGCGCGAGCTGGCGCATCGCGTCGCGCGCGCCCTGCCCCGACTGGCCCGGCATCGGGATCGGCATCGCGTTCGCCTGCGCGTTGATCTGCCCCTGCTGCCCGGCGAGCTGCTTCAGCTGCTCGACCATCTCCTCGAAGCCCGACGCGGACTGCGCCGCGTTCACGCGCTCGCGATCGCGCACGAGCGACGCCGCCGCGCGCTGCAGCGCCTCGCCGGCCTCGCGCATCGCGTCCGCCGCGTTCTGCTGTCCCGCGCCCGCCTGCCCGCCGCCCTGCTGGCCGCCCTGCTGCACCGCGCGCGTCGCCTCGCTGACCTGCTGCTTCGCCTCGGTCATCGCGCGCTGCGCGCGCTGCGACAGCAGCGACGAGCTCTTGCCCGCCTGCTCCAGCCGCTGCGCGGCCTGATCGACGCCCTGCTGGATCGCGCTCTGCTGCCCGCGCATCGCGTTCGACTCGGCGCCGGAGCGCGCCTGCTGCTCGAGCGCGCTCTGCTCGCGCGCCATCTGCATCGTCTCCTGGATGGCGCGATCGAGCTGCGCGCTCAGCTCGCCCTTCCACGATTCGATCTGCCCCTGGCGCGCCGCCGCGAGGCGCTCGGCCGCGGCCTGCATCTCGTTCGCCGCCTCGCGCGCGGCGCCCGCCTGGTTGCCGCGCTGGCCCTGCTGTCCTCCTTCCTGCCCCTGCTGGCCGGCCTGCTGCCCTCCCTGCTGGCCGCCCTGCGGACTTCCCTGCTGCGGCTGCCCGCCCGCCTGCTGCTGCGCCCCTTGCGGCTGCGCGCCCTGCTGCTGGCCGCCCTGCTGCCCGCGCTGCGACTGGGCGCCCTTCGCCTCGGCCCCCTGCCGCTGCTCGCCGCGCTGCTCACCGCGCTGTTCGCCGCGCTGTTCGGTCCCCTGCTGCCGCTCGCCGCGCTGCTGCTGCTCCTGCTGCGCGCGCGAGCCGTCGCGGCGCTCGGCCTCGGCGCGACGCGCCGCCTGCGGGTCGGCGCCGCGCTCCGCGGCCTGGGCGGCGCGCTGCATCGCATCCGCCGACTTGTCCGCGTGCTGCTCGGCCTGCGCCACGCGCTCCGCGCCGACGTTCGCCTTCTCGCGCGACAGCCGGTCGCCCAGCTGGTCGATGTCCTTCCCGAGCTCGCGCGAACGGCTGGCCAGCTCGCGCGACTTGGCGGCGTCTCCCGGCTGCTGCTGCCCGTTCGCGCGCTCCATGCGCTCGGCCTGCTGCTGCTGCTCGCTCGCCAGCTCCTTCGCCTCGTCGCGCAGCGTCTGCATCGCGCCCTCCAGCGCGGCGCGCTTGAGCATCTCGGCGCTCTTCTCGAGCTGCTCGCGCAGCTGCCGCTGCTGCTGCGAGAGCTGCTCCAGCGACTGGCGCGCGTCGCTCGGCGACAGCGAGCTCGCGCTCTTCTCGAGCTGCTGCAGCTGCTTCTGCATCTCGGGCGTCAGCGCGTCGCGCAGCAGCTGCTGCACGTCGCGCATCTGCCGCGACAGCGAGGTGTCGAGCGCGCCCGCCTGCGCGAGCTGCCGCTCCAGCGCGCGCGCCTGCTCCTGCAGCTTCTGCGTCTGGCTGGCGAGCTGCCGCTGCTCCTGCGCCAGGCCGCGCGCGCGCTCGGCCTGCTGATACGCCATCTGCGGCTGCTGGTCGCCCTGGTTCCCCTCGGCGCGCCCGGCGCTCGACGAGGCGCGCGAGCGCGCGGCCTCGCCGGTGCGGCGCTGCAGCTCGCGCTGCGCGGACGCGAGCGCGTTGGCGCCGGCGACCGCCGAGTCGGCGGAGGCGCGCGCCATCGCGCGCAGCTCGCTCGCCGACGGCACCTTGAGGATCACCTCGCGGCTCGCGCCGACCTGCCGCCAGGGCGACGCGTCGACCGCCAGCGCCTGCACGTGCAGCTTGTCGCCCGGCTTGAGCGCGAGCGCCGCCGGCTGGATGCCCGCCTCGCCGGTCCACGCGAGCCCGGCGCCCGCGAGCGGCGTCACCGTCGGCGCCTGGCGCGTGCCGTCCGCGCGCTCGACCCACGTGCGCAGCGACACCGACGCCATCCCGTGGTCGTCGCTGGCGAGAATGCGCGCGCGCAGCGCCGAGAGCCCGTCGATCGTCGTGTCCTGCGCCGGCGACGCGAGCACCACCATCGGCGCGGAGTCGGCGAGCAGCTGCACCTCGAGCGCGGCCGGCACCTCTGGCACCGGCCCGCCGGCGCCCTCGGCCTGCCAGGTCCAGCGGCCCGACGCCGCGGGCACGAAGCGCCCCTCGAACACGTGGCCGCGCGCCGCGAGCGCGACGCGCTCGGTGCCCGCGAGCGCCACGCTGTGCAGCGCGACCGACGCGCGGCCGCGCACCGTCAGCGTGGTGCCGCGCGGAATGCGCAGCGGCTCGCCCGGCACCAGCGTCTCCGCGGGGCGCGACAGGTAGCCCGGGTAGTCGGCGCGCACCGTCACGTCGCCGAGGTAGGCGCGGTCGGTCACGCGCACGTGCAGCGTGTCGGAGCGCGCGCGCCCGTCGGTCGCCACCACCGCGACGTCCGCGTCCGTCGGCCCGAGCGCGAGCGGCGCGGAGCCGTTCGCGTCGAGCGACACCGTCATCGCGCGCCAGGGCCGCCCCGTCTCCCGCAGCGTGACGTCGAGCGAGCGGCGCCCCGGCGCCACGACGCGCAGCGCCAGCGGCTGCCCGCGCACGAGCGCCGACGGCGCGTCGGCGAAGCGGATCGCCGGCAGCAGCGCGCCGCGCGCGGCGTCGATCGGATGCACGAGCGCCGCGAGCCCGTCGCCCGCGCCGATGGCCACGGCGACGAGCGCGGCGACCGCCGCGGCGCAGGCGGCGGCGGCGCCCATCGCGCGGCCGCGCGCGCGACGCTGCATGACCGGCGCGAGCGGCTCGCGGCCGTCGCCCAGGTGCGCGACCACCTGCGACGCGGCGAGCGCGCCGAGCGGGCCCTGGTTCGCGATCTCGAGCGCGCCGCGTACCGTGCCGGCGCGCAGCGCGCGCTCGTCCTCGACCGCGCGCGCGACGGCGACCGGCGCGCCCTCGCGGCGCAGTCGCCGGTGCGTCCACCACGCCGCGGCGGCCGCGGCGCCGAGGATCGCGCCCCACACCAGCCAGGGCAGCGCGCGCGGCAGCGTGAGCCAGCGCGCGTCGCCCAGCAGCCACCCGCCGGCGGCCGCGATCGCGCCGGCGCCGGCGAGCCCGCCCGCGACGCCCGCGCCGATCAGCGCCGCCACCAGCCGCGCGCGCTCGCGCTCGATCAGGGTCAGGACGGTCATCGGGCAGGCCGGGGCGAGGGAGCGGAGCGCGCGACGATCATGGCAGGCGGCTGGCGACGGCGTAGACGAACAGGTTCACGCCCATGCGCAGCGCCTGCTCGTGCGCCTCGGGCGGATCGTTGGGATACGTGCCGAGGTCCTCCCAGCCGTTCCCGAGATCGCTCTCGTGCGTGTAGTAGACGGCCAGGCGGTCGCCGATGAAGATCCCGTAGCCCTTCGGCGGCTTGCCGTCGTGCTCGTGCACCTTCGGCAGCCCCTTCGGGAAGTCGTAGACGAGATGGTAGATCGGGTGCGACAGCGGCACCTCGACGAGTGGGCGATCGGGGAACACGCGCGCGAGCGCCTTCCGGAAGCTCTCGTCCAGGCCGTAGTTGTCGTCGGCGTGCAGGAAGCCGCCGCGCAGGATGTACTCGCGCAGCCGCGCGACCTCGACGTCGCTCAGCGTGACGTTCCCGTGCCCGGTCAGGTGCAGGTACGGATAGTCCCAGAGCTGGTCGTCGGTGAGCCGCACCTTCGCCTCGGTGCGCTCGGTGCGCAGCGTCGTGCGCTCGCGGATCGCCGTCAGCAGGTTCGGGAGGCTGGACGGGTTCGCGTACCAGTCGCCGCCGCCGTCGTACTGCAGGCGGGCGATCGTCAGGCGCGGGATGCGGACGCCCGTGCCCGCGTCGACTGCGGCCGCCGCGGTGCCCGCACGCGCGGTGAGCGCGCCCGCGGCGGCCAGCGTCCCCGCCAGCACCGCCGCGGACGCGAGCGCGATCCGACGCGCGTGGCGCCTGGTCCGTCCCGTCATGCCGTCTCGCTCCCCGAGCCTGAGGTCTGGTCGCGGCCGTCCGCCGCCAGGCGGTAGGCCTCGTTGCGGGGCAGCCCGAACTCCTCCACCAGCGCGCGCGCGACGTCCCGGCTCGTGGATCCCGCGTCGTGCAGGGCCCGGGCCCGGGCTCGCACCGCCTCCGGGTCGGCCGCCGCCTCGTCGTGCGCGCGCCCGCCCACGACGAGGACGACCTCGCCGCGGACCGCCGCGTCCGCGTAGTACGCGGCCAGGTCCCCGAGCGTTCCGCGGCGGACCTCCTCGAACTGCTTCGTCAGCTCGCGCGCGACGGCGGCGGGGCGCGGCGCGCCGCACGCCGCGGCCAGCTCGGCGAGCGTCTCGCCCACGCGCCCGGGCGCCTCGTACAGCACGCTCGTGTGCGGCGCGGCGGCGACCGCCGCGATCGCCTCCTTCCGCTCGCGCCCCTTCCGCGCCAGGAAGCCGAAGAAGGTGAAGCGCGTCGCGTCGAGCCCCGACGCCACGAGCGCGGCGAGCAGCGCCGAGGCGCCGGGGACCGGCACCACCGCGACCCCGGCCTCGAGGGCCGCCTGCACGAGCCGCGCGCCGGGGTCGGAGAGGAGCGGCGTCCCCGCGTCCGAGACGAGCGCCATCCGCTCGCCCGCGCCGAGCCGCGCGACCAGCCCCGGCGTCGCGCGCGCCTCGTTGTGCTCGTGGTACGACAGCGCGGGCACCTGCGACCCGACGTGGTCCAGCAGCCGCCGCGAGTGCCGCGTGTCCTCGCACAGCACGACGTCGACGGTGCGGAGGATCTCGCCCGCGCGCGCGGTGAGGTCCCCGAGGTTCCCGATGGGCGTGCTGACGACGTAGAGCGTCCCGGACATGACGCGCAACCTACATCGCGGCGCGACGGGCAGCGCGCGGCCGGGCCGGGGCGTGCGCCGAACGGGACGGAACGCGAACGGGGCGGGCTCTCCCGTGGAGAGCCCGCCCCGCACGCCGGCCGCAGCCGGCCTTCAGCGCCCCGATCCGGGGATCAGGCGTGCTGCTTGAACTTGCCCTCGAGCACGGTGCGCGGCACCGCGCCGACGACCGTGTCCACCAGCTTCCCATCCTTGAAGAACAGGATCTGGGGGATCGAGCGGATGTTGAACCGGGTGGCGGTCCGCTGGTTCGTGTCGACGTCCAGCTTCAGGACCTTCGCCTTGCCCTCGTACTCGCTGGCGAGCTGCTCGACGATCGGCGCCACCATGCGGCACGGGCCGCACCAGGTCGCCCAGAAGTCCACAACGGCCAGCCCCTCGTGCTTCTCGACCTGCGCCTCGAAGTCGGCGTCGGTCACCGCGATCGCGTTCGCCATCTGTTCCTCCACGCGCGGGGTGCGACCCCCGGCGCGCCATGTGTAAGTTGCGCTCCCCCAGCCCGATCCGAGCGCCGAAGCCCACTCCCTCATGTCCGACCAGCCCCGCCGCGGCACCCGCATCGCCCACATCGGCATCGCCGTCCAGGGCCTCGACGAGATCCTCCCCTTCTACCGCGACGTCCTCGGCATGCCCGAGGTCCCGCTGGACGATGCGGATGGTGCGCGCATCGCCGGCCTCGCCGCGGGCGAGTCGCTCGTCGAGCTGCTCGAGCCGGCCCAGCCCGACACGCCGATCGGCAAGTTCATCGCCAAGCGGGGGCCGGGGATCCATCACGTCTGCTTCGCCGTCGACGATCTCGAGGGCGCGCTCGCGCGCTGTCGGGCCGCCGGCGTCCGTCTCATCGACGAGGTCCCGCGCCTGGGCGCGGAGGGCAAGCGCATTGCCTTCCTGCATCCCAGCGCGACCGCCGGCGTGCTGGTCGAGCTGACCGAATACTAGTCGCCGCGACAAGGGCGCGGTTCCCGCTGCCGGCCTCGACCGCGCGATTCGGCCGGCGATCGGCCGGCGATCGGCCGGCGATCGGCCGGCGATCGGCCGGCGATCGGCGCGCGCTCAGCGCGGCGCCGGACGGCAGAAGTCGGAGAGCGCGTTGATGTCGAACTGCTCGACGAACCAGCGGTTGCCCGGGCCGGGCACCACGGAGAAGCGCGTGCGGCGGGTCAGCTCGCGCTGCTTCAGCTCGACCGCGATCGCGCGCCCGGCGCCTACGCCGGGCAGGTTCTCGAGGATCCGCGCGCCGTCGTGGGTGAGGTAGCACGCGAGCGCGCGCATCCGCTTCTCCACCGCGTCGGCGCTCTCGCGCTCGGTGATCGGGCCGTTCGCGGTCCCGAACAGGCGCGCCATCGCGCTCGGATCGTTGGCGCTCGCCGCCTGCAGGAATCCCTCGACGGCGCCGCTCGGCGTACCGGCGCCGGGGCCGGCCTGGGCGACGGGCGCGCTGCCCACGGCCGCCGGCGCCGCGGTCCGGCACGCGGGCAGGGCGAGGGTGGCGACGACGACCAGCGCCGAGCCGACTATCTTTCGCACGCGCATCTCCTCTCGGGTTCGTGATCCCGCAAAGCTAGGAAGCTAGCAGCCCCCGCTCGCCGGCGACGGAGTCCCTCCGGCGCTCTCGCCCCCGGCCGGTCCCGCCCACATGCCAGACGCCCTCCCGCCCGCCGACGGCACAGTTTCCGGCGCTGCCCCGCGCGTGCGCGCCCCGCACCAGCGGCTGTACGTCAACATCGACCACGTCGCCACGGTGCGGCAGGCGCGCCGCGCCGACGAGCCGGACCCGGTGGCGGCCGCCCTCCTGTGCGAGGACGCCGGCGCCGACGGGATCACCGCCCACCTGCGCGAGGACCGCCGCCACGTCCAGGACGCCGACGTCGAGGGGATCGCCCGCGCCGTGCGGACGGTCTTCAACCTCGAGATGGCGTGCACGCACGAGATGGTGGGGATCGCGCTCGCGCTGCGCCCGCACCAGGTGACGCTCGTCCCCGAGAAGCGGACCGAGATCACAACCGAGGGCGGCCTGGACGTGACCGCCGACCCCGAGGGGCTGGCGCGCGCGATCGCGGAGATGAAACGCGCGGGCATCCGTGCGAGTCTGTTCATCGACCCGGACGCGGAGATGGTCCGTCGCTCCGCCGACCTCGGCGCCGACGCGATCGAGCTCCACACCGGGACCTACGCGCACCACCCGGGCGATCCCGCCCCGCTGCAGGCGCTCGACGCGGCCGCCGCCCTGGCGGTGCGCCTCGGGATGGCCGCGCACGCGGGGCACGGGCTCACGGTGGCGAACGTGGGTCCGGTGGCCGCCATCCCGGAGCTGGAGGAGCTGAACATCGGCCACTCCATCGTCAGCCGCGCGCTCTTCGTCGGGCTCGCGGCCAGCGTGCGCGAGATCCGGGCGGCGATGGACGCCGCCCGGCGCTAGGCCCCCGCTCCACCCCGCGCTCCGGCGCGCCCCCTCCCCTCCGGCACTCCCTCCCGCCCCGCGCGCCACGCATGACGGACCCCCGCGGCATCGTCGACTTCTTCGCCCTCGAGGCCGGCGAGTACCTGGAACGGATGGACGCGTGGCTGGCCGGCGCCGCCGGCTCCGCCTTCGGCGGCCCGCCGGACGTCGAGCCGTTCGTGCGCAGCGCCCGCGCGCTGCGCGGGGCGGCCACCATGGCGCGCCAGCAGGAGCTCGCCGGGCTCGCGGAGGCGCTCGGCCGCGTGGGCGGCGCGCTGCAGCAGGGGCGCCTGCCGTGGAATGCCGGCGCCGCGGAGACGCTCGCCGCCGCGGTCGAGGCCTTCCGCCGCCTGCTCCGCTCGACCCGCACCTGGAGCGCCGCCGACTCCGCCGAGGCGCAGACGCGGGTCCGCCGGCTGGACGGGCTGCTCGGCGCCGCGCCGCAGGCCGACGCCCACTCGGCGCACGCGGTGGTGCCGATCCGCGCCCTCGCGCCGGACGACGGCCAGGACCACGTGGTGCACCGCGCGCCCTCGCCGCCGATCACGGGCGACCAGCGCTTCCGCCAGGCCGCGGTCCCGCTCGCGTCGGCGCTCCGGCGCGCGATCGGCGAGGCGCGCCGCTCCCCCGCCCGCGACGACGCCGCCCGGCTCACGCTCGGCGAGGACCTGCGAGCCGCGCTGCGCGACCTGCGCGATCTCGCGGAGAGCTACGACGTCCGCCCCGTCGTGAACTTCTGCGCGGCGCGCGAGGCGTCGCTGGCCGCGCTCGACGAGCGCGCGCTCGACACCGTCGACGGCGCCGCCGCGGCGCTCATCGAGAGCGCGGGTGCCACGTGGGCGCGCGTGACCCCGAGCGGCAGCATGCACTCCGTGGGGGGGCGCAACGGGCGCACGCCGGCGCGTCCGCAGCCGACGGTCGCGGCCCCGCCGGCCCCCGCGCCCGAGCCGCCTGCTCCGGAGCCCCCCGCGTCAGCCCCCGAGCCGCAGACCGTCACGCCGCCCGCGCGCGTGGCACCGGCCGCCGAGGCGCCGCCACCGGCGCCCTCCGTCTCCACGCGCCCGACCCCGGCCCGCCCGCCGAGCGGCGCGGCGCTCGTGGCGCTGCTCGAGACCGGGATCAGCGGGATGGCGAGCCTCACCGCCTCGCTCGCGGGCGGCGCGCTCGACGAGCCGGCGCCCGCCCCCGCGGTGCCGCCGCGGGCGACGGAGCCGGAAGCGGCCGTCGACGCCGCGCGCGAGGTCGTCCCGATCGATCGACTGGTGTATCGTGGACCGGCGGCGCTCGAGCGGGCGCGCGCGGTCCGCGACGAGCTGCGCGCCGCGCCGCGCCCGCCCGACGACGCGCTGCTCGACGAGCTCTTCGACCTGCTCGACCTGATCGCCGTCGACTGACGGCGGCGCCTCCCTCGACCCGCGCGACCGATGCGACTCGATTGGCGGAGCGCGCTCGGCCTGGTGCTGAGCGCGCTCCTCTTGTGGTATGCCCTGCACGACGCGCCGCTGGCCGACGTGTGGGCCGTCATCGCCAACTCGAACTGGGCGCTGTTCGCGGCCTCCACGATCGCGGCGACAGCGATCTTCCCGGTCCGCGCGCGCAAGTGGCGCACGATCCTCGAGCCGGTCGCCGGACGCCTCCCCTTCGGGCCGCTGTGGCGCGCGACGGCGATCGGCATGATGGTGAACAACCTGGTCCCGGCGCGCGCGGGCGAGCTGGCGCGCGCCTTCGCGCTCACGCGCGCCGTGCCGGCGGTGCCGTTCCCCGCCTCGCTCGCCTCGCTCGCCGTCGACCGCGTGTTCGACGCGATCGTGCTGCTCCTGCTCATGTTCTCGGCGCTGCTCGATCCCGTCTTCCCGCCCGACGTGCGCATCGCCGGGCAGTCGGTGCCGATGCTCGCGCGCGGCGGCATCCTCGCCGTCGTCGTGCTGCTCGCGGGGCTCTACGCCTGCATCGTCGCGCCGCAGCTGTTCGAGCGGCTGCTGCGCGCGATCGTGCGCGCCGTGCTCCCGCGCTTCGAGGAGCGCGCGGCCTCGATGTTCCGCGCCTTCGTCGGCGGGTTGGGCGCGATGCGCGACGCCCGCCGGTTCGCCGCGGTGTTCGGCTGGACGGTCGTGCACTGGCTGCTGCACGCCTTCGCGCTCTGGCTCGGCTTCCGCGCCGTCGGCATCACCGCGCCCTTCTCGGCCGCGCTCTTCCTGCAGGGCGTGCTCGCCTTCGCGGTCGCGCTGCCCTCGTCGCCCGGCTTCTTCGGCGTGTTCGAGTGGGCCGCGACGGTGGGGCTCGCGGTGTACGGCGTGTCGCACACGCTCGCCGTCAGCTGGGCGCTCGGCTACCACATCCTCTCGTTCATCCCGATCACCGTGATCGGCGCGCTGTACTTCGCGCGCCTCGGGCTGCGCCTGCGCGACGTGTCGGGGACGGGCCGCCCGCCCGGTGACGGCGCGCCCGTGACCGTCGGGGTGGGCGAGCGGCTCGCGTGAGGCGCACGTGAGGGAGGCGCACGTCGTCGCGCAGGCCAAGATCAACCTCTTCCTGCGCATCCTCGCCCGCGAGGCCAGCGGCTACCACCAGCTCGAGACGCTCTTCCAGCGGCTGGAGCTCGGGGACGACGTGCGCGTGCGCGTCGACGTCGAGGGACGGTCGCTGGACTGCTCGCGCGCGGATCTCGGCCCGGTCGAGCGCAACCTGGCCTGGCGCGCCGCCGAAGCGTACCAGGCCGCGACCGGCTGGCCGGGCGGCTGGGCGATCGAGATCGAGAAGCGGATCCCGGTCGGCGGCGGCCTCGGGGGCGGGAGCGCGGACGCGGGGGCGGTCCTCCGCTGCCTGAACGCGCTGGCTCCGCACCCGCTCTCCGCCGGCGAGCTGCTGGCGCTCGCCGCCCCGCTCGGCGCCGACGTGCCCGTGCTGACGACGGAGGCGCCGCTGGCGCTCGCCTGGGGACGCGGCGAGCGCATGCTCGCGCTCCCGCCGCTGCCCGCTCGGCGCGTCCACCTCGCCCTCTTCGGCGACGGCGTGTCGACGGCCGAGGCGTACGGGGCGCTCCCCGAGCAGCGCGGCGCGAGCATGCGCCCGCGGCCGATCCTCTGGATGCCCGAGCGCCTGGCCCGGTGGGACGACGTCGCGCTGGTGGCGACGAACGACTTCGAGTCGGTCGTCTTCCCGCTGCGCGAGGACGTCGCCGCGGTGCGCGACATGTTCGATCAGGTGACGCGCCGCGTCGACGCGCTGCACCACACCGACGGCGAGCCCGCCCGTCGCGATCCGGCCGGCGGCGACACGGCGCCGATCGCGCTCATGTCGGGATCCGGCGCCACGGTGTTCCTCCTGACGCCGCTCGACGGCGTCGAGGTGGTGTTCGAGGTCCGCGGCCCGGACGCCGACGAACCCGACGCCGCCGAGGAACCCGACGCCGCCTCGGCGGAGTACGAGGATGACGTCATCGTCACCTCGCAGGAGGATCCCGGCGACGTGGACGTCGCCGAGGACGGCCGTCCGCGCGGCTTCGCGATCGTGCAGACGCGCACGGCGACGCGCGTTGCTCCGGTTTCCGTGAGCGGCTAGACTTCGCCCGCTTGCCCCGTCGTTCAACGGCAGGACCCCGCACTTTGGATGCGGTGATCGTGGTTCGAATCCACGCGGGGCAATCCCGATGTCGCAGCATGCGCGGCCGCCCCTCCCGCCCGTGGTGGCGCGCACTCCCTGGAGATCTCCGGTGCCCTCCCAAGTGCTCACCAAGCCTGCCGCGGCCGAGACGCCCGCGCCCGCGAAGCCGGGCTACAAGCTGCTCTCCGGCACGGCGAACCGCCCGCTCGCCGAGGAGATCAGTCGACAGCTGGGCCTCGAGCTGACGCGCGTGACGTGCACGCGCTTCGCCGACGGCGAGATCTTCGTCCGCATCGACGAGAACATCCGCGGTGCGGACGTGTTCATCGTCCAGCCGACGAATCCGCCGGCGGACAACGTGATGGAGCTGCTGCTCCTCATCGACGCCGCGCGTCGGGCGAGCGCGGCGCGTATCACGGTGGTCATGCCGTACTACGGCTACTCGCGCCAGGACCGCAAGGACCAGCCGCGCGTCGCGATCGGCGCCAAGCTGGTAGCGAACATGATCCAGACGGCCGGCGCCGACCGCGTGCTCGGGATCGACTTCCACCAGCACCAGCTGCAGGGCTTCTTCGACATCCCGGTGGACCACCTGTACGCGCGTCCGGTGCTGGTGAACCACTACCGCAAGAAGAAGCTGACGGACCTCGTCGTGGTGGCGCCCGACGTCGGCGCGGCGAAGATGGCGCGCGGCTTCGCGAAGCAGCTCGACGCGGGCTTCGCGATCATCGACAAGCGCCGCCCGAAGGCGAACGTCGCCGAGGTGCTGAACGTCATCGGCGAGGTCGACGGTCGCGCGTGTCTGATCGTCGACGACATGATCGACACCGCCGGCACGGTGTCCGAGGCGTCGCGCGCGCTCACGAAGCTCGGCGCGCGCGAGGTGTACGTCTGCGCGACGCACGCGCTGCTCTCGGGGCCCGCGCGCGAGCGCCTCGCCGACGCGCCGATCACCGAGGTGACGGTCACCGACACGATCAACATCGGCCCGGAGCGCCGCTTCGATTCGCTGCACGTCCTGAGCGTCGGCGAGCTGCTCGCGAAGGCGATCCGGTTCACGCACTCCGATCAGTCGGTCAGCAGTTTGTTTGATTGACGGGTGAGGCGGGTCGGGTGAGGCGGGGACGGGTGAGGCGGGGACGGATACCGCGGGAACGGAGACGGCGGGGTCGATAGCGGCGTAGCTCATGGATGAGACCTCACCGCGAGACCTCACCGCGAGACCTCACCGCGAGACCTCACCGCGAGACCTCACCGCGAGACCTCACCGCGAAGGCAGCCGCCAGGTCAGGACTCGAGCGAGGCACGAAGGCGAACGGCGGGGCCGCGCGTGGTGCGCCGGCCTCGCCGTTCTGCTCATCCAGCCTCGCCGTGCGGCTGCGCGGTCGCGCTACGTGACAGGGACCCTGCGGTGCTGCCCCCCGGAACTCGCCATGCGAGGAGGCCGCGCGCCCCGGTTCATGCGCGCGACGCCGGCGGATGATGCGCCGCGTGGCCATGCCGAGAGAGCGTGCAGCGGTGGGGACGAGACCGAGCTGCGAGGCCGAGCGGCGTTCCGCCGTATCCGCCCCGCCGTTCCCGCCCCGCGGTGTCCGTTCCCGCGGTATCCGTTCCCGCCGTATTCGTCCCCGCCTCACCCGATCCGCCCCACCCGCCCCGCCGTACCCGCCCCCCATACTCCCGCGCGCCTCGCCCGGTTACTTTCCCAGGCTGCGGGTGAGAGGCGGCCGCCGGCAATCCGGTGCCACGGCTGAGGGTAACCCGTTCTACGACACTGACTTCCGGATACAGGACGACCTTCCAATGGCGAACGCCACTCTGGCCGCCGAGGCGCGCTCGGAGAGCGGCAAGGGCGCCGCGCGCAAGCTGCGCGCTGCCGGCCGCATTCCCGCCGTCGTTTACGGGCACAACCGTGCCGCCGAGTCGATCACGATCGACGCGCGCGAGCTCGAGCGCCTGCTCAGCCACATCTCCGCCGGCAGCACCGTCATCGAGCTCGGGCTCGGCGGCGGCTCGGCCCGCACCCTGATCCGCGAGATCCAGCGTCACCCGGTCCGCCGTCACATCCTCCACGTCGACTTCCAGGAGCTGGTCGCGGGCGAGAAGGTGACGGTGAACGTGCCGCTCGTCTTCGTCGGCACGGCCGTCGGCGTCCGCGAGCAGGGCGGCATCTTCGAGGAGGTCATGCGCGAGATCTCGATCTCCGTCGACCCCGCGAGCATCCCGAACCACGTCGACGTCGACATCTCGGCGCTCACGATCGGCCATCCGATCCACGTGCGCGACCTGAAGCTGCCGGCCGGCGTGACGGTCCTCGACGACGCGAACCTCACCGTCTGCTCGGTGGCCGGCTCGAAGGCGGCGGCGTCGGACGACGCAGCGGCCAGCCCGGCGGAGCCCGAGGTCATCCGTCAGAAGAAGGCCGAGGAGTAAGTCGCCGCACCCGGAGCTGCCGTGAAGGTCCTCCTCGGACTGGGCAACCCCGGGCGCGAGTACGAGGCGACGCGCCACAACGTCGGCTGGTGGGTCCTCGACCACCTGGCCGACGTTTGGCGTTTCGACGGGTGGCGGTCGGCCGGCGACGCGCTGATCGCCTCGGGCCTCGTCGGCTCCCACAAGGTGCGCCTGGTCAAGCCGCAGACGTACTACAACCGCAGCGGGCAGGTCCTCCAGCCCTACCTGCGGCAGCCGTTCTGGGCCCCCGCCACGGAGCTGCTGGTCGTGTGCGACGACGTCGCGCTCCCCGTGGGCCGCTACCGCCTGCGGCCGCAGGGCAGCGCGGGCGGCAGCAACGGGCTCAAGTCGATCGAGCGCACGCTCGGCTCGCAGCACTACGCGCGCCTGCGCATCGGCACCAAGCCGGTCGACGAGCAGCGCGAGATCGGCAACCTCGCCGACTTCGTGCTCTCGCCCTTCGACCCGATCGAGCGTCAGGAGATCCTCGAGCTCATGCCCCGCCTCGTGCACGCGAGCGAGACGTGGCTGACCGAGGGGATCCTGGCGGCGATGAACAAGCACAACTCAAACGGATAGCTCTCGATCGCGGATCGCGGATCGCTGAACGCCTCCTGGTGAGCGTTCAGCGATCCGCGATCCGCGGACAGAGTCTCATAGGGACCCCATGCTCCGCATCGGCATCGTCGGCCTGCCCAACGTGGGCAAGTCGACGCTCTTCAACGCGCTCACCTCGGCGGGCGTCCTCGCGGCGAACTACCCGTTCGCGACCAAGGACCCCAACGTCGGCCGCGTCAACGTGCCCGACGCGCGCCTCGACCGCCTCGCGGAGGTCGTCAAGCCGCAGCGCACCGTGCCCGCGGTCGTCGAGTTCGTCGACATCGCCGGCCTCGTGAAGGGCGCGTCGCAGGGCGAGGGGCTCGGCAACCAGTTCCTCGCGAACATCCGCGAGACCGACGCGATCGTGCACGTCGTGCGCTGCTTCGACGACGACGACGTACTGCACGTGATGGGCGACGTCGATCCGGTGCGCGACCGCGAGGTCATCGAGTTCGAGCTCGCGCTCGCCGACCTGTCGACGGTCGAGAAGCGCCTCGACCGCACGCGCCGCGCGGCCAAGACCGGCGACGCGGAGGCGAAGGCGGAGGTCGCGGTGCTCGAGCGCGCGTACGAGTTCCTCAAGGACGGCCGCGGGCTCTGGGAGGCGAAGCTCTCCGACGACGAGAAGGCGGCGCTGCAGCCGCTCTCGCTGCTCACGATCAAGCCGATCCTCTACGCGGCGAACGTCACCGACGCGGAGCTGACCGGCGCCGAGGGCGCGCACCTCACGCGGCTGCGCGAGGCGATCGCCGCCAGCGGCGAGCTGGCGAGCGTCGTCCCCTTCTCCGCCAAGATCGAGAGCGAGCTCGCCGAGCTGCCGCCCGAGGATCGCGCCGACTTCCTGGCGTCGCTCGGGCTGGAAAGCGCGGGGCTCGACCGCCTGATCCAGGCGAGCTACAAGCTCCTCGGCCTCGAGACCTACTTCACCGCCGGCGAGCAGGAGGTGCGCGCGTGGACGATCCATCGCGGCGACACCGCGCCGAAGGCGGCGGGCGTCATCCACACCGACTTCGAGCGCGGCTTCATCAAGGCCGACACGGTCGGCTACGATGACTTCGTGTCGATGGGCGGGTGGAAGGGCGCGCGCGAGAAGGGCGCGGTGCGCAGCGAGGGCAAGGAGTACGTCGTGGCCGACGGCGACGTGATGCTGTTCAAGTTCAATGTGTAGGCCATTTCGAGGCTGACACGCGGTGTCACTCTCCGCAGGGAAGCGGCTCGAAAGATGACACCCGGCGGGGGCTCCCCTGCCGGGTTTGTCGTTCCCGCTCACTCACTTCTCGCTCACCGGGCGCCGTTACTCGCGAGTGGCCAGCGTCGTTGGGCGAGTTCGCTGATCGGCGTCGCGACTACCCCAGGAGCTACCCACCACAGGTGATGCGGGCGCTCAGCGAGCCAAGCCCAGTCGTCGCCGTCCTGGGTGCGGTGGAAGCTGAGCGCCGCCTTTCGCGCGCGCAGGTAGAACAAGCACTCCGTGAACGGATAGGTGAGCTCCCGGTACCAGGATCCGAACTCGCGACCTTCGCGCCGCAGCTGGCGGACCCGCTCGCGCGTGAAGTCGGACTGCGCCGCTCGGTCTGAGAACCTCGGCTCCCACTCCACCGCGAGGTCGACGTCGCTCAGCCGGTCGACCTCCGGCCGGAGGTAGCTCCCATAGACGTAGATCGACCGTGCGCGCCACGCGTAGGGGTGGCGGCTCCAGTCGGCCAAGTGCTCGGCGCGCTCGCGAAGACCCTCGAGTAGCCGATCCGCGGTCTCGCGTTTGATGGGCTTCGCCGCGGTGGCCATCCGAATGGAGCCGCCCCGCTCCGTCTCGGCGTACCGTGGGTCGGCGGCCGGAGACTCCGGAAGCCGGCGTAGAATACCCGCCTCCTCGAGGCGGGCCAGCATCGCACTCGCCTCGTCTTTCGAGCACTCCAGGACGAGCTGGATCGGGTCAGCGCGCAGCTCGTACCCGCGCGCGCGGCGGAGGAAGTCACGGACCTCGATCGCCGGCATTCCGGCGATTTCGGCCTGAGGGTCGATGCGCATGCGATGTCTAGAAGGAGCGAAGGACGCCAGACGGTACGTCGAGGTTCCCACAACGGCCAGTCTGGCGTCCTCCACCTTCGTCTCGCTCAGGCCACCTTACAGCTGAGTGAGGTCAGCCTCGAAGGCGAACGGCACCGGATGGCGCCACCGCCACGCCGCGCCCGTCCAGTCCGCTTCGCTGTCGGGCAGGCCGCGCGCGAGGTTCACTCCCGCAGGATCGTCGTCTGGGTTCGGCAACTGCTCCGACTCCGCGCGCGTGCTGACCCGGTACGCTGCCAGCTCCTCCGTCCAGGCGTTCGGCCCGTCCGACGCATGCGCGAGCTGGATAGTGAGCGGGTTCGGCGGTCCGTTGTACGCATCGGCGCCGAGGAACGCCGCAGGGCACGGGTTCGCCGCCGCGTGCTCGCTGAGGCTGAGCACGAGAACGTACCGCGCGCCTGGCGTGACCGCGACGCCGCCCGTCGACAGCTCGAGTTGCGACGCGCCCCCCCGCAGGTCGGGCCCGTCGAATGGTGCGCTCGACCACAGCGCCGTCCCCGTCGCGCGGCGCTGCGCGTGGTCCCACGCGTAAAGGTACGCGCGCACCTTCGGCTTCACGATCGACGAGACCTGCGCTGCGGAGAAGCCGGGCAGCGTGAGGTAGTTGAGGCGACGCCACCAGAAGCGCGCCGCTTCGAGGCGGTTGTACGCGCCAGGCACAACGAACACCTGACCGACCGTGGTGTGGCCTGGCCACCCGAGGTCATAGCAGCCGGACTTCGGCTCGTTCGTCGTGCCGTTGCGGTCGTGGTAGTGCGCCGGCGGACCTGTGACGATCTGAGAAGCCATGATCCCCGCTCCCATAGGAGGTGAGTGGATGCTAGATGACGGACGTGATGTTGCCGCGGGCTTGGCGGTCCTCGTACAGCAGCTCGACGAGGACACGGCGCACCTCGCGCTTGAACACGTCGCTGCCGACGTCCTGGAGCGCGCGCTCGAGGTCCGGGCGCGAGGCGAGCAGCGCGGCGACGGGGCCCGTCTCGCCGGCGATGCGCAGCAGGTGGTCGATCTCGATGCGCAGCCCTGTGGCAGTCGCACCGCCAGTCGCCCGCGGCGCAATCGCGGCCGTGGCGAGGCCCGGGGTCATCGGCGGCACGAGCGCGCCGTACTGGCGCGCCCCCGCGATCGCGGCTAGGTGCTGCTCCATGCGCTGCTGCGTGATGAGCTGCGCGCTCTCGATCTCGACCAGCCGGTTCGCCGTGCGCTCCTGGATCGTCTGCACGTCGGCGAACACGCGCTCGCTCGCGTCCGCGAACCGCACGTTGCCGCCGTCGGCGCTGACGCCCCCCGCGGCGCCCGGCGCCGGCGCGGCCGGGAAGCCCATGAGGAAGTCGATGTAGTCGCCGAGGAAGTCCTTGTCGGAGCCGCTCGCGCTGCCGTAGCGCTGGCGCGCCGCGGCCAGCGCCGCCTCGCGCTGCGCGGCGTCCGAGAAGTCAAACTGCCCGAGCTCGTCGACCACGCGGCGCCCGTTGCTGAACGTGCGGCCGGAGTCGTTGAACGTCGCGCCGACGAGCCGCGCCGCGTCCGCGTCGGAGAGCCCGAGGCGCTGCGCGTCCTGGCGCGCCGCCGCCGCGATGGACGCGGCGCTCGCGATGGCCTGCGCGGCCTGCGTGATCCCCGCGGCCGCCGCGTCGGCGCCCGACTCCAGTTGCAGCAGCGCGTCGCGGAGCGGGTCGAACTGCTCCCCTTCGCCGATCGTGCCGAAGAGCGCGCGGATCCGCTCGTCGAAGGCACGGATGCCCTCGGCCGACTGCAGGTCGAGGCCCGCCGCCAGCTGCGCGATCTCGGGGAAGACCTCGGCGTAGGCGCGCACCGAGCGCGCGAACGCCTCGCCGGTCGTCTCGTCGAGGATCTGCGACTCCTGCCCCGCGCGCGCGAGCGTGCGCCGAGCCGCGAGCTCCTCCGTCTGGCGCGCCGCCGCCTCCGCCGCCTCGGCGATGCTCTCCGCGCCCGAGAGGATGGCGAGCAGCGCCTGGACGGTCTCGCGCTCGGCGTCGGTGAGCCCGCCCTCGAGGAGCGTGGCGTAGACGCCCTGCAGCCGCTCGCGCAGTTGCGCCACGCCGGCCGACGTCTCGACGTCGATCCCCTCGAGAAGCCCAGAGAAGGCCTCCCCCAGCTCGGGGAACGCCTGGACATACGCGTCGATCGTCTGCCGGAGCGTGGTCAGCGCGTCGGTGCCGGCGAGGCGGGCGCCCGAGGCGATGTCGGAGAGCCGCGCGGAGAGCTGCGCGAGCGGGTCCGCCGCGGCGGCGGCCGCCTCGTCGATCGCGTCGATCTCCGCGATGAAGCGCTGCGTCGCGGCGAGGAACTCCTGGGGCGAGAGCCCGCCCAGCGCGTCCGCGCCGAGCCCCCCGTTCCGGAAGATGTCGAGCGTGTCGCGCGCCCGGAGCCGCGCGGTAGCGCGGCCCTCGGCGCTCCCGAGGTCCAGGTCCTTCAGCACGGCCGCCAGGAACGGCGAGCCCTGCGCGCCGGTCAGCACGCCACCGAACCCCTTCAGGCGGGCAACCGGGTCCGTGACGTTGTCGACATCCTGGAGCACCTCCAGCTGGGCGAGCTGCCCGGCGAAGCTGTCGGCGAACGCCTTGAGGTCGGCCGCCGCGATCGCCTCGGCGAGGCGCCGGAAGCTGCCCGCCGTGCCGTCGAGCGTCACCCCGAGCGTGCGGGCCGTGTCCTCGAGGTCACGCTGGCTGACGCCGGCCGCGGCGAGAGCGGGGCTGATGTCGAACTTCGCGGAGTCCGCCAGCGGGGCGGAGACGCCGCGGATCGACATGCGCGCGAGGTCCACGGCGCCGAGCGCGCGCTGCACGCCGCCGATCGCGCGGCCAGAGACGCTCGCGTTCACCAGGTCACCCGCGCGCTGCAGCAGCTGCGAGATCGCGCGCACGTTGTCGGCGTCGGTCGCCTGGCGCTGCTTCTCCTCCTCGCTCGTCCCGAAGAGCTGTGCACCCAGGTTGAGCACCGCGGCGGCCGACGCGATGATGCTCGCCGGATCGCCGGAGAGCGCTGCCGGGAGCGACTCGGCGAGGTTGATCGACGAGTTGAGCGCGTTGGTGAGCTTCGCGTCCAGGAGGTCGGCGGCGCTCGCCGCGTCGAGCAGCGCGCGCGCACCCTGCGCCATGCCACTCAGCGCGTCGCCCAGCTTCTGCGTCGTGTCGGCCGCAGCGCCGACGCCTTTCTTCGCGCTGCCCTCGATCTGGTCGAGCAGCGACTTGACCTTCTCCAGCAGCGTGGACGCCGCCTGCCGCTCGTCGTTCCCCAGCGCCTCGTTCCTGGCGATCAGCTCGAGCGTGCGCGCCATCTGCACCAGCGCGCTCAGGTCCTCGGGCGGGACGCGCAGCACCCCCGCCACCGTGACGCCCCGGGCAGCGATGTCGTTCACCGCATCGCCGATCTGGCGCGTTGCCTCGTTGGCGACACGCCCCGCCCTCTCGATGCCATCGGCGAGGGCGCGCTCCGACGCTTCGGCGGCTCGGTTCGCGGCCTCCTCGCGGCGCGTCTCCTCGATCTTCGCGCGGAGCGCTTCGCGAAGCCGCTGGTAATCGGCGATCTGTCCGGCGGTGAGCTTGGCGCGCGCGGCGCTGAAACGCTGGTCGAGTTGCCGGAGGTCCTGCTCCATGTTGTCGACCAGCGTTGCGCTCAAGTTTGCGAGCTGCCGCTGCACCTCGCGCCCGAAGTCGGCGGCCGCCTCCGCGGCCTTCTTGGCAGCCGCCTCCACCCCCGCGCCGCCCTGTGCAGTCGTCGTGATCGCGTCGCGAGTCTGCTCTAGGGCTGGGCCGGGCGCGAGGATACGCCGCTGGATCTCGGCGAACTCCTTCTCCAGCGGGGCGAGCTTCTTCTTCAGCTCCTCGATGTTCTTCCGCGCCGAGTTGAAGACGAAGACGTTGCGCTGCCGCACCGCCTCATCGAAGCGGGTCTGCTCGTCGGTGATCTGCTTCCGGATCCCGGCGATGCCGTCCTTGAAGTCGTTGGCGGCGGTGCCCTCGAACACGGTGCGCGCGCGCGACGTGAGGCCGCTCACGTCGCCGCGGTTCTGCATGTCGTCGAGTGCCTTCTTCGTCTCAGCAAGCGCCTTCTTCGCCTCGGCGCTGGTGCGCTGGAAGAGGCCGATCACGGCCAGCGTCGCGATGCCGACCGCGCCAACGATCGCCCCTTGTGGGCCGAAGCCGAGCGCGATCTCGGCGCCCGTGGCGAGGACCTGCTTCGCGGCATCACCAGCAACCTGGCCGCTGCGCGCCATCTGCTCGGTGGCGCTCGCGATCTGCCGCGCAGCGCTGCCGTACTTCCCCGCGACTTGATCGGCCGCACGGGCGGAGGTCTGGCTCGAGTTCGTTACGCTCTGGCCAAACCGGGCGACCTCACGCTCGCCCCTCTGCAACTCGCTTCGGAGCTTGTCAGTGCGCCCGTCCACCTCAATGAGGAGGCTCTCAATCACCTTTGTCATGGGCCGGGATCAGGTAGCGTGCATGATGCGCGGACGAGCCGCGCCTGACGGTTCAGACTTCTTCCGCTCTCGCTCCGCGCGCTCCTGCGCCGCCCTCGCGCTGCGCGCCGCGTCCACGGCCTGCGCGAACAGCTCGCGGAGCGTCCACTGCATGCCGACCGACGACACCGGCACACCCCACTCGTGCGCCATGGTCCCGATGAAGCCGCCGAGCGACATGCGCTCTTGGGCGTTCGGGTCCTGCGGGAAGAGCGCAGCGATCGTGCGGCAGTCGGCGCCGTGCAACTGCTCGTGCGCCTGCCAGACGACGACCAAGTCCTCGACGCTCATCGTGAGCGTCCACGCGGGCGGCTCTGCCTGGGCGTCGTCCTCTCGGAACGGGAGCCCGGCGCCGGGCGTGGTGAGCACCCAGACCCAGGTGCGCACGATCTTCGACTCCAAGAGCGGCGCGAGTGCCTGCACGCGCACGTCGTCCGGGTACTCGTTGGCCTCGGCGATCAGCGCGACCAGCTGGCGGTCGAGCGTCGTGAGCCAGCGGAGGGTGTGATAGCCCTTCGCGTGCACCTGGTGCTCGCCATCGGAGAGACGCACAACGACGGGGAGGTTCATGCGCGCCGACTCCAGTACGCGCTCGTCGCGCGATCCTGCGTGCGGACCGGAGCCGTCCGTGCGCACGTCAGCCAAGCGCACCATGGCGTGGAGCTTCGCGAACGCCGTGATCCACGCGCCGTAGCCCTTCGCGTCCTGGTTCTGCTCCCCGCCTGGCAGGACGGCTTCGATCTCGGGCAGCGGGGTACCGCGCGCCGCCAGGAAGTCGGCGAGCGCGCCGCAGCGTCCCCGCAGTCCGCGCACCGACCAATCGCCCTGGCGTACGTCGTCGGCCCACGCGCGAAACCGCGTGGCAGGGTCCGCCTTGCGGCGTCCTCCAGCGCGGCGGGTCGAGGGGTTCTTGACGAGCTTCGTCATGGGTGGGCCTCAGCCTTCGTCCGTGAGCGCGCCGACCCAGCTTCGGCGACGCGCCGCAGCGACCGGCGCGAGCAGCGCCGACGCTGCCTCATCTGCCACCTTGCCGACGTAGGCGTCCGCCGCGATCAGCTGCTCGAGCGTGGCGACAGGCGGGATCGCGGCGAGGATCGCGGCGATACGACCGGGCAGATCGTCCAGCGCTTCGACCTGCAGGGCGTCGACCTGCGTGCGGGCCTCGCGGATCGCGTCCAGGCGCGCCAGCGCGCTCTCGCGCGTGCTGAACAGCTTGTAGACGGGCCATCCTGCGGCGTCCCTGCGGCCCGTCGGCACCCGGTGCGTGTCGTCGCGCGCCTGCGACCGCGTGGCCTCCTCCAGGCGCGCGAGATCCGCGCGCGCCGCGGCGATCTCCTCGGGAGCGATCGCGCGCAGCTCGCGCTCCAGCATGCCGATGCGGCCCTCGCGCTCTGCGATGAACCGCTGCCGCTTCCCATAAGCATCGGCCTGGGCACGCGTCGCCTCGTCGAAGGCGACCCGCGTGCGCTGCAGCTTCTCGGTTGCCTCCTGCAGCGCCTTGTCGTGGGCAGGCAGCCCCTTCGCGATCTCGGCGCGGAGCGCCTTGCGCTCCGTCGCGAGGCGCCGGCGCTCGGCGTCAATCTGCGCCTGGCGTTGGCTAACGATCTGGTCGTAGATCGGCGTGTCCTTCAACCACTCGAGGACCTGAGATTTCGCGTTGGTGAGCATTGGCGGGGGGTAGGAAGGAGGAGAGCGGGGAGGGAGCGACGGCGCGCTGCGAGGTGCTACGAGGCGCGACGACGCGGGGGGTACCACTGGAGGTGCAGTCGACCCCAACGACACCGGCGAATGCGTGCGAGCTCCGCATCAACTGCGGCTCGTGCATCGTGGCTCACGAACACCAGCGCAGCCGGGTCGATCATCAGGTAGAACTGCTCCGCATCGGGCGACACGATCCCGAAACCCACGCCCTTCGCGGCGAGCATGAGGGCGCAGTCGATGTCGGCCTCGGAGGGCTCGAGCGATGAGCCGGCCGGATGCGTGTGTAGCGCGACGCTGCCGTGCGGATACTGCGCGGCGATGACGGGGATCTTGTCGCGACTGCCGCGCGCCACGAGATCAGCGCGGGTGACGGCTTGGCGCTCCGCATCCCAGGTGCCCCGGAACGCGCACTCCAGGTGCGGGCCGTAGACCTCGACGGCTTTGACGATGCGGAGCGCGGCGTACGCGTCGAGCGTGGGGCGCATTACGCGTCCTCCCAACCGTCAGCGTCGTCGTGCGTATCGTCGCCCGTCGCCTCGCGTTCAACGCGCATCGGCGCCGGGCGTCGGCCGGCAGCGGCGCGCGCCAGCAGCTCGCCGCGTAGTGGATGCGACCACGTGAGCGGCACGAGCACCCAGCCTTCGGGGTCGGCCTGGGCCTGGTCGGCCAGCCATTCGCGCTCGACCTCCGCCGCGCTCAGGTGCCGCGGCGCCGGCAGCCCGCGGCGCTGTCGGCGCTGCCAGATGATCACCCACCACAGCGAGCGCGCGTCGTATCGCGGCTGCCGCTCCGATCCCGGCGCCAGCGGCAGGCCGCGACGGTTCCAGTCGCGCAGCGATTGCACCGACGTCTCCACCAAGTCCGCGAACTCGCGCTGCGAGTACGTCGACGCAGGCGCTGCAGGCGGCTCGGCAAGCCACGCGTCGAGCGGCGCCCGGCGGAACGACATGGCGAAGCCTGGGACGCGCACGACACCGACGGCACCGTCCGATGTTGACGGTCGACCGGCCTGGGGCGGTGCGGGTTTCGTCGTGCGCTTCTGCGACGGATTCGTGGGCGTGCGTGGCATGCGAAAGCGAAAGCGAGGAGAACTCAGGGGCTCAGACAGCGATTGACTGCGCCGCGCGGTCCCCGCGGGCGGCAAACCCGGGGAGGACCCGAGTTTTCCACACCGGCTGCCTCCGTGGTGTCCACCCCGGATGACAGGCGTCGAGTGGGGCGCCCCGGCCACTCACGCGGGCCTCCGGTGGCCCGTGTGCAGCTCCATCGCGAAGGCATCGGGGTCGAAGCCCTGCCCTGCTCCCGCTGCGTGCGCAGGCGCTTGCGGGGCTGCGGCGCCGCCCTTGCGCGGCAGGTCGCCTCGACGGACCCGGGGGGCGTGCTTCCGCCCGGCGTTGGGCAGGTCGCCCTTGGCGATGAGGTGCCGCAGCTGACGCACGCTGTAGCCGCTCTCCAGCGCCGCCGCCTCAAGCGACAGCAGCTCGGCGTCGGCCGCCGCGAGCTCCGCCTCCAGCTGCGCAGCCGCGTGCTCCAGCGCCCTGGCCTGCGGCTCGGCGGCCAGTGTCCGCAGCTCGGCGGCGAGCTCCCGCCAGCGGCGCGCGAGATCAGCGAGGCGACTCATGCGTCAGCCTCGCCATCGACCAAGGCGGCACCATCGAGCCTGCCGAGCCTGCCCGATTCATCCGAGGTACGGTGAGCCTGCCTGCCGGCCCTATAGGGCCGGGCAGGCTCACCACTAGCCTGCCCGGGCAGGCTGTGGGCAGGCTGGGCAGGCTGGTTTCTAGTAGCCTGCCCGGCAGGCTTGGCGTCGTTGCGAGGGAGGTCCGTTCGGTGCCAGTGCCGGGCGTTGTTCCGCCCAAGCTCAAACTCGATCAGCCCGCCCTGCGCGAGCGCGTGCTGCGCCTTCTGGACGTCAAACTGCGAGATCCCCGCGGCGGATGCTGCCGCGCGAATGTCCTTGGTGAGGGCACCCGGGCAGTCTCCGAGGAACTCCAGGAGCCAGCTCTCAGACTGCTCTCGGACTTTCTGGCGCAGCCCGGCGCGATCGAACCGCGCGAGCGTCCAGACGCCGGGATTCTCGGCCGCGGTCTCGATGTAGGGGGTGACCACAAATGACGGGACGCGGTCGCCGCGGGACTGCTTGATGTTCTCCACCACCACCCCTGCTGACTCCCGCTCGACGAAGAACGTGGCGCGCGAGGCAGCGACGACGTCGGTGTGTCCGCGGATCCGGTCGCGCTTCGACTTCGATGCGTCGCCCTTCTTCCCGGCGTGGTGCACGACGACGACGGTCGCGCCGCTCGGGCGCGTGAGTGCACGCCAGAGCCGCCGCAGCTCGGGGCGCTCCTTGTTCTCCTCCCCGCCGGCGAGGTTCGCGAGCGGGTCGAGGATCACGAGCGCCGGCTGCAGGCGCTCGACGATGCTCCGGAGGTGCTGCTGCCACCGTGGCGAGGTGACCTCCGCTCCGTCGGCGTCGAGCACGTGCAGCTGCGCGAGCACCTGGTCGGAGCTCCAGGCGTGCCCGCGCGCGATCGCGCGGATGCGGTTGTCGATCACCGCGCGCGAGTCCTCGCCGGAGACGATCAGCACCGGTCCCGGCTCGGTGACCCGGTGTCCGAGGAACAGGCCGCCGCTCGCGACAGCGCACGCCAGCAGGTAGGCGATCGTCGACTTCATCTCGCCCTCCGGGCCTGCGATCAGCGCGGGCTCCCGGCGTGGCAGGAAGCCGTGCACGAGCCAGCGCACAGGCGCCTCCGGCGGCGCGCCGAGGAGGCAGACCGGCGATGGCAGCGCGTCGTCGGGCGGCGCGGCCGGCGCGGTGGGCACCGGGTCGCCCGGCTGCCAGCGCGGCGCGCGCTCGAGCAGCGGCGCCAGCTGCGCCGCGGTGCCCCCGCCCTGCTGCCAGTCGGCGAGGTCGCCCCCGCCGTCCGGAAGGTCCGGTAGCGCGAGCATGCGCACCCGGGCCCCTGCAGCCGCGAGCGCGGTGCCTGCTGCCTCGGCCCACAGGCGGCCGTTCTCGTCGCGATCCGGCAGGATCACGACGTCGGCACCCGCCAGCTGCGCGGCGTGCTCCGGGCGCCAGCCCTTCGCGCCGCCGGCGTTGCACGTCGCGACGTAGCCGAGCGCGCGCGCCGCCTCGACGCACTTCTCGCCCTCGACGAGGAGCACCGACTTGCCGAGCGCGATCGCCTCGGACACCTCGGGCAGCCCGTAAAGCGGACGCCAGTCGACGCCGTCGAGGCCCGCCTGCCACCCGCCCTCGGACCGCGCGGCGAACTGGAGGAACGACTTCTTGCGCTTCCGTCCCTCGACCTGGACCGGCGACTCGTGGCGGTCGACACGGAAGACCGGCGACCCGTGTTCGTCCTCGTACACGTAGCTGGCGACGCGCGGCCAGGTGCGCCGGTCGTGCTCCACGAGTCCGCCCTCCAGGTGCGCCGTGTGCCCGGCGCGCGCCGGCGAGAACTCGCCCGCACGCGCGGCACGCGGCTCGGCACCCGGTGCCAGGTCGGCCCACGTGAGCCCGACGGCGCGGAGCACGTCGTCCGGTGCGCAGCCACCGTGGCATCGCAGCACGACGGGTTGCACGTCCCCCACGGAGATCGAGAGCGACGGCTCCCGGTCGTCATGCGATGGGCAGCGCGCGGTCCAGCCCCGCCCCGCGCGACGCACGCCATGCAGGCGCGTGAGCACGCGCGAGATCGGCTCTGACGGTGCGTGTAGGACGGCGCTCACCGATCGCGCTCCGCGCACAACGCGCCGAGCGCGAGCCAGAGTCGCCAGCTCCGCAGCAGATGCGCGTGGCCCCGCCTCGGGAGGCGTCTCACGAACGGCCTCCGTTGGTCAGACCCTTGCGGGACATTTGTCGCGTTGCGACCATAAGGCACAACCCTCGGGGGGTACAGAGCACAGGGGGCGTCGGCCGGCGGGCCGGCGTCCCCGCTGTCGTTCAGCGGGTGGCCGCGGAGAGCGGAGCGGACGCTCGATCTGGCGCGTCGGTCGCGAGGAACGCGGCGATCGAGCTGCGCGAGACCACCCACCAGCGCCCAGCGATCTGGGCACCGTCGAGGCGTCCGGTTGCGATCAGGCGCATGACCTGATCGCGCGAACGTCGGAGCAGCTGACACGCCTCGACGAGGGGCACACCGTCAGCGGCCGCAGCGGTCGGAGTCGCGAGGGACATAGCGATCTGGGGTTAGTGGAACGACAAAAACGGCCCGAGGTCCCCGAGGAGCTGGGGACTTCGAGCCGTGTGACCGGCAGTTGAGTTTTCGGACCCGGAGGTGTGCTCACCCCGGACGGACGCGTTAGCGAACCGCGCACCTTCATAGTGCGCGGACGTACTCGCACCTGCAAGCCCCCGCAGGCCACGCGTCAGGGGCAACACGCGAAAGCCTGCACGCCACATGGCATCGCGACGCATCGTGCTCAGGCGCGACCGGTCACCCCAGCCGCGCGCGCGCGGCGCGCGAGCTCCGCCTCGACCGAGGCGACGGTCACCATCCACCGCCCGCGGGAGTCGCGTCGGCCCTCGAGATCGCCGCGCAGCAGCAGATCCCACGCGGCGCGCCAGGTGATGCGCAGCCGCATCGCGCACTCTACAAGCGGAAGCTCGGCGTCAGCAGTTGGACGGGGCAGATCAAACATGGGCGAGGCGCGGTGGCTGTGTTGTTGTCTGTATCGGATCGCGCCGCATCGTAACGGCACGTTTTGGCGAGCCTTCGCCGCCGCCGGTCAGGTTCAAACCAGCACTTCGACGGTTTGCGGTTGCCCGGGATCTCCGGCTAAAGTCCCGTGGGGACCGCGCAGACCCGCAGAAAACCGCCGTGAGCGGTGGCCGAAGGGCAGAAATCGCCCTTGTGTGGCGCCACGGAAGCGCAATCGGCAGCGCTCACGAGGCGTGAAATCCGCGCAGTCGGGGGCTTGACGACCTCAGCCGTTACACCGCCGGTGTGGTCCCGTAGACGTGGGCGGATGCCTCAGCCCGCGGCCGAGGACGGGGCGAGCGGCACGCGATTGCCCATGGTCTCCCGCAACTGCGCGGCGGCCGCGCTGAGCGCCGCGGCGAGCCCCTCGAGGCTCGACGCCTCGCACTCGAGCATCGCGCGAGCGCTCGTCGCCGTTGTGCCGAGCGAGTCGAGACCGGCACCGCCGATCGTGAGGAGCAGCCGGTCAGGCCGCTGCAGATCCGCCGTCAGCTCGACGTCGACGCCGAGCGCACGTGCCGTCACGACCGCGCGCGCTTGCACCTCGACAGGCACCGCCCGAGCGGCGGCCAGGGCGTGGCGACGGTACTTCATTCGGCGACCCGTCCGCCGGCTGCGGCGACAGGACCGTCGACCGCGCGGACGAGCCGCAGTGAGCGCACCTCGGGAGCAAGCACCCGCCTGAGCTCCCGCATGCTGTCGAACGCCTCCACGACGTCGACGCTCGGCGGCACGAGGCACTCGGCGAGACGGTCACCGTTCGCGTCGACCAACACGATCACGTCCTGGCCCCCCACCCGAAACGGCAGGCGGTAGACGCCAGCGGCCAAGATTCGACGCGCCGGCGCGTGGTCCGCAGCTGCAGGCGCGCCCCGCGGCGCCTGCGCTGTCGCGCGGAAGGTGAGGACCCGCCCAGACGACGGACGATCCTCAGTCCGCGAAGAGAAGCCCCTGCGGGCCGGCAGGGGGGACGGGGCGACGGGGGACGACATGCGCACACCTCCGGTGTTGACCCGGAAGGCACCCGGCCCGTACTGTACGGGCGCCACGGCCTTCGGGCCTGGTCTCCGCGGGGTAGCCGTCACTTTCCTAGGGCGTCGGCTACCCCGCATCTCGTTTCGACAGCCTACACGCATATGCGTGTGGTGTCAATACACGCATATGCGTAAGTTGCGGACATGGCCGCCACGTCCTTGAGCCCGATTCGCGTGAAGCTGCGCGAGCTCCGTGAGGAACGGGGCCTCACGCAGGAAGAGCTGAGCGATCGCGCGGGCGTGCGTCAGGCCGCCATCAGCGCGATCGAGACGGGCGCGCGCCAGCGCATCGACCTGGACATCCTCGACAGGCTGTGCTCTGCGCTCGACGTCGAGCCGGGCGAGCTGCTCGAGCGGGAGAAGCCGAAGCGACGGGGACGCACATGAGCCGAGTGCCCTACTTCCCGCCCACCTACGAGAGTAAGGCTTTCAATTGCGTGCACTGTCAGGTGTACGCCCCGCACGCGTGGCAACCGATGCACTTCTCCACGCATCAGCGCAGCATCTACACGGGGGTGCGGGCCTCCCTCTGCACGCACTGTGACGGCATGAGCATTTGGCTGGACGGGGTGCTCGTCAAACCAGCGGTAAGCACCGTGGAACCGCCACACCCGGATTTACCGGCAGACGTGCGCGAGCTGTACGAGGAGGCCATGGCCGTCGGCGCACGATCGCCTCGGGCCGCGGCTGCTCTGCTGCGTCTCGCGCTACAGCGGCTCACGCCGCATCTCGGGGAGCCCGGCAAGAACATCAACGAGGATATCAAATCGTTGGTCGCCAAAGGGCTCCCTGTGATGGTTCAGCAGGCCCTGGACGTGTGCCGGGTCGTAGGCAACAGCGCCGTACACCCGCTCGAGATAAACCTCGATGAGTCGCCAGAAACCGCCATGGTGCTCTTCCAGATGATCAACTTGATCGTAGAGGATCGCATCTCGCGCCCCAAAGACGTGGCGGCCGCGTTCAACGCGCTCCCAGAGGGAGCACGCGCCGCAATCGCGCGCAGGGACGGCACTACGCAACCCTCGCGGCAGGAGGGGTAGACCGTGCAGATCCTCGGCCATGCCTTCGATGCGATTGACGTCGCGTTCATCGAGGAGCTCGTCGCGAACCGCATTCCTGAGTCGATCACGCACGACTACAAGGAGCAGCTGCCGCACAAGCGCGATGAAGGCGCTCGTGCGCGGCTTCTTCAGGTCATCACGTCTTTCGCGAACACGTCCGGCGGCGTGCTGGTGATCGGAGTCAACGCGGAGTCCGAGGAGTGGTCTATTCCTGGGCTCCCGGACCTGGACGAGGACAAGAGCGTGCACGGGATCGAGCAGCTCGTGCGCAGTGGCATCGAACCGCCGCTGCCCTCCGTGCGTTTCCAAGTGCTGCGACGTCAGGCAGCTGCACCGCTTCTTCTCGTCGGCGTGCCGCGCAGCCTTGCCCGTCCGCACCGCACCGCCTCGCAGTATGGCGAGCGATTCGTCCGCCGCACGAACCGAGGAACGGACCCGATGACAGTCCCGGAACTGCGAGACGCATTCCTTGAAGCTGACCGGTGGCTCACCGAGGCGGAGGAGTTTCATCGCGCCCGGGTCCAGGAGCTACGCATCGGCAACGGTGTGGCGTTCGGCGCCGCCAAGACTGCGGTGCTCATCCTCCATCTGATTCCGCTGGGGCAGATCCGCGGATTGCAGGCGCGAGCCGAGCTGAATGTCACGCCGACGATGAAGCCGCTCCCGCTCATCAACGACGACTGGCGGCTGCGCTTCCATTTCGAGGGTCGCCGCTGGCTCTACATGGGTGGCGACGGCGTCTTGCCGCGTTGGTTCTTGGACTATCGCAATGGCATCGGCGAGTTCGTGATGCCGATCGGCGAACTGCAGCCCCGACGGACACAGGGCGGACCAGACTCTCCGTACGGCGCAGACTCGATCGAGCTGTCGATCGCAACGGCCACAGCCGAGCTGCTGCGGCGCGCGCACTCCCGCGGCGGAGAGTTCCCCATGGCGCTGCATCTCAGTCTCAGCCTGAGTCCAGGCACACCACTGGGAGCAGACTTCATGACGACGTTCGAACCGGTACCGCCTGGACTGCCGCTCCGATCGACGTCGCAAGTTCCTGCATTCGACAGGCCGATGATTGAAGTGCCAGGACTCGCGCTGATGTCGCCGCCGGAACATCTCTCTGCTGTACTTCGCCCAATCATGGACGTGATCTGGCAGGCGGCCGGACAACCCCTTAGCCGCCTGTATCGTTCTGACGGCTCCTGGCTTCTTCAGCCGCACTTCGATGAGTCTGTTTGTCGCTGAATGAGCCCGCGTCCTCGTAAGCCGTTCAGTAAGTCGCTTGACGTGCTCGGTGTGGCGGTGCGCATCTACGAGCGCACTGCCGGCGGTGTGCTGTACCTGTCCGCGATGGACGGCCACGGGAAGGAAAGCCGAAAGAGCCTCGGACACCGCGACCGTGCACTCGCTGAGGACCAGGCCCGCGCCGTCGCACAGCGGCTCTCAGAGCTGCGGCTCGCGGGAACCACGGCGCACCTCACGCTCGGACAGCTGGTGGCGCTCTACACGGAGCACGCGCTGCCCGTGCTCTCCGCACCGCGCCAGAAGACGGTGGCTTCGATGTGCGCGCTCCTGCAGCGCCACTTCGGCCGCGACTTCCGCGTCGAGGAGCTGAGCCAGCACCACGTCGACGCCTACACGAAAGCGCGGCGCTCGGGCGCGGTGAAGCACGCACGGCACCGCACACCGGAGCCAGGTGTGCGCGCCGGCACGATCCGGAACGAGCTCGCCGTCCTCGCGGCGATGCTGCGCTGGGCACGTGGCCATCGCGTGCACGGGCGCCCGCTCTTCACGGCGAATCCGCTCGAGGGCGTGAAGCCACCGCGTGAGGTGAACGTGCGTCGGCCCGTCGCGACCGACGACCGATTCCGGGCGACGCTCGCGCAGGCGGCGGCGGTCGATCCGCAGGGCCGCTTCCGCTGCGCGCTGCTCCTCGCGCGCCACACCGGGCGGCGCGTGCGCGCGATCCTCTCACTGCGAGCGTCCGACGTGCTGCGCACCCAGGCCGCCATGGAGCGCGCGCTGGGCGCGACGGGACAGCCTCTCACGAACGCGGCGGAGTGGCCACACGGCGCGATCTACTGGGCGGGTCGGAACGACAAGCGCGAGTACGACGCGGTCGCGCCGCTCAACCGCGAGGCGCGCGCAGCGCTCGACGCGTACCTGCGCGACCATCCGCGCGTCGGCGACGTGCCGCTGTTCCCCGCCACGGGTGACCCGAGCAAGGCGGCGCACCCTACCCTCGCCGGCTACTGGCTACGCCGGGCCGAGACGCTCGCCGAGCTGCCGAAGCTCGAGCGCGGCGCGTGGCACACGTTCCGGCGCATGTGGGCCAGTGAGCGCCGTTCGCTGCCCGTCCAGGACGTGATGGCCGCCGGCGGCTGGCGATCTGCCGAGGTGCTGCGCACCGCCTACCAGCACGCGGACGCGGCTACCGTGTTCGCCGTGACTGCGGCCCAACGCCCCACCCGCCGCCGCACGTGACCGCAACACCACCACCGGATGACCTGCCGGCGTCAATCCGCCCGGCGATCCGGATGACGCGCGCGAGCTACGCGGCGTTCGACGCCGACGTGCGCCTGGTGCTGCGCGGGCGGCCGTACCTCGACCTGCGCCGCGAGTCGCCACCGGGCGGACTCATCCCGGTGGAGTTCACCGACGCGCCGCAGCGCCAGGCGTGGCGGAAGCGCTCGCGCTGAGCGCGCAGGGGGTTTTCCGCCGGTTAGCGGACTGCGGCCGCTCACTTCTCGCACACCCGCAAGCGATGTGCATGCATGCCAGTCGATTACGGCGCGTGCTGTCGTTCAAGTTCAACGTCTGACGACGGCGTCCGGCTGGTCGACGGGGCTCACGCGGCGCGTCCGCGTGGGCCCCGCGTGCGTCAGCCGATCAGGTGCGGCACGAACCGGCTCGTGTTCCCCGTGATCGGGCCGTCCGACTCCCGGATCCCGATGCCGGCCGCCTCGCCCGCGATCACCCAGCTGCCGATGACGGCGCTCGCCCCCTCGAACGTCGGCAGCGGCGCGAGCGCCTGGTACACGAAGCCCTCATCGCCGTAGTCGCCGCGCGTCTCGGCGACCGTCTCGCCGAAGAGGACGAGCGACACGTTCGCGCCCTCGCGCGACAGGAGCGGCTTGCGCGCGTACGCCTCCAGCAGCGCGTCGTCGAAGTACGCGGGGAGCAGGTTCGGGTGGTTCGGGAAGAGCTCCCACAGGATCGCGAGGATCCCCTTGTTGCTGAGGATCATCTTCCAGGGCGGCTCGATCCAGCGCGTGCGCGCCGCCGCGGCGAGCAGCTGGGGCGCGAAGCCCTCGTGCGACATCCACTCCCACGGATAGAGCTTGAACGCGGCGTCGATCGGCCGCTCGTCGAGGTCCACGAAGCGCGCGCGGTCGTGGTCCCACCCGATGTCCTGCATCAGGAGCGGGTGGGTGAGGAGCCCCGCCTGCTCCGCCGTGTCGCGGAGGTACGCGACCGTCGCCTGGTCCTCGGGATCGTCGATCGCCGCCAGGTGCACCGTGGGCGGCGCGCCGCGCGGCGCCTGCACGCCCGGGCCCAGCATCAGCGCCCGCCACCCGGCCACCAGCCGCTCGTGGATCGAGTTGAACTGGTCGGCGTTCGGCGCCACGTCCTGCAGCCAGTACCATTGCGCGACCGCCGCCTCGACCAGCGAGGTCGGCGTGTCGGCGTTGTACTCGAGCATGCGCGGCGCGCCGCCCCGCCCGTCGTAGGCGAGGTCGAACCGCCCGTAGAGCGTGGGCTCCGCGGCCGCCCACGAGGCCTCGATCAGCGGCACGGTCGCGCGCGGGATCCGGAGCTCGTCCCAGCGGCCGCGCTGGATCACGTGCTGCGCGGCCTGCAGGCAGAGCCCGTGCAGCTCCTGGGTCGCCGCCTCAAGCACGTCGACCTCGTCCATCGAGAGGACGTAGGCGCGCGACTCGTCCCAGTAGATCGCGCCGTCGGCCGACGTGTGGTGCGGCAGGCCGATCGACTCGACGCGGGCGCGCCAGTCGTCGCGCGGAACGCTCGCCTCGCGGCGCACGGCTCAGCCGCCGATGCCGCTGCGTCCGGCCCCGATGCCGCCGAACCCGCCGCGCACCGTGCCCGAGGGCCTGCTGCTGCGCCCCGCGCCCACGGCCGAGCCGCCGCCGACGCTCCGGGTGCGCGACCACCCCTGCCCCGGCCGGAAGGCGAGCCCCCCCGGGGACTGATAGCGGCGGCCCGCGAGGGGCGCGTAGCCGCCCCCGCTCATCAGCCCGCTCGCCATCCGGCCGCCGTAGTACCAGAGGAAGATCGGCGGGATGCCGCCCCCCGAGCGGGCGACCCGCGTCGAGTCGCCCGTGACGGGGGTGGGGTTGGTGGGCGCGTTGGTCGCGACGCAGAGCGACTCGGCCACGACCCGGTTGGTGCCGCGCTCGACGCACTGCAGCGACTCCTGCTTGCCGCTGCAGGCGGCCAGCGAGGTGGCCGAGGCGACGAGGGTGAGCGGGACGGCGCGGGAACGCTTCACGGCGACGGGCGGCGACGGGTGAGGAGGGGCCGTCGCACGGCGAGCGGCGGCGGCCAGGTGTGAAAACTACGGGGTGGCGAGGCCGTGTGCTTCGCCTCGTCCGGGTGGATACCCGCCCCGTTGCCGTAAGTGTCGGTCCCGGCTAGGTTTCGGGGCTACACGCAACGGTCCCGGCCATCCGTCGGGCCCTCCACACCCCTCCTCCCACTCCGGCAACCAGTGGGGGGCGGCTCATGCGACGTCCGGCGCGCGGCCATTCACGGCTGTGCGCCGGGCCCGACCACAGGGAGGATTGCCACTCGTGTCCAACACGAAGGCCAAGTCTCGCACGTACGAGGCGGTCTACATCTTCGACTCGGCGCTCGAGGACCAGCAGATCGCCGACAAGCTCCAGAAGCACCACGGGCTGCTGAGCGCCACCGGCGACATCACGCTCGAGCACTGGGGCCGCCGCCAGCTCGCGTATCCGATCGCGAAGCGTGAGAACGGCTACTACATCATCGCCCAGTTCACGCTGGACGACGTGTCGGTGCTCCCCGAGTTCGAGCGCGCGCTCAAGCTCGACGAGGGCGTCCTGCGCTACCTCATCTCGCTGCACGAGCGCGAGCTCGGCGCGCCGCCGATGACCGAGGAGGAGCTGGCTGCCCGCAAGAAGGACGACGACGACGACGAGGACGAGGAATAACCATGCGCCGCCCCAAGAAGACCGATCCGTTCGCCGAGGCGCGCATCCGCTTCGTCGACTACAAGGACGACCGCCTGCTCTCGCGCTTCATCACGGAGACGGGCAAGGTGCTGCCGGGCCGCCTGACGGGCGCCACCGCGCGTCACCAGCGCCAGCTCGCCAAGGCCATCAAGAAGGCCCGCTACCTCGCGCTCATCCCCTACACCAAGGGGTCGCAGAGCTAAGATGGGCACGGCCGAGCGGGGCATCTCGCCGGCGGCACGCGAGCGGGGATGGGGGCGCACGGTGGTGGCCCTCCTCGCCTGCCTCGCGGTCGCGGCGGCTCCGCTCTGGCCGGCGGCAGCCGGGCTGATCGCGGCCTTCGTCCGCGTCGTGCTACCCATCGAGCAGACGATGCTCCTGGTGGTGCCGGCGCTGGCGGCGTGCACCGCGGTGGGCTGGTGGGCCGGCGGGCGGGTCTACCTGCTGCTGGCCTGGCTGGCGCTCGCGGCCTGGGTTGTCCTGGCGCCGCTGCCGACGCAGGCGCCGAGCTACCCGATGCTCGCCCGCGGGTGGGCGCTGCTGGTGGCCGCCTCGTTCGGCATCGTGGGCATCGTGGCACCGGGGCGCGCGTTCTTCGCGCGCGCGCTGTCGTCGCTCGGCCTCTCGCTCGGCATCGCGCTGTTTGCGCTGCTCGCCTCCGGACGCGATCCGGGGCGGCTGGCGCGGGTGATGTCGACCGAGTACCAGCGCCGCGCGGAGAGCTCGCTCTCCGCCTGGCGCCGGCACACGGCGGACGACTCCTGGCAGGCGGTCGCGGCGCGCTCCCCGGAGCTCGCGGCGCGCGCCGACGGGACCGTCGCCTGGCTCGAGGCGCTGCCCTCGTACGTGGCGGTGCTGACGCCGGCGCTGGTGGCGCTGGAGTCGCTCGCACTGCTCGCGCTGGCGTGGGCGCTGTATCACCGGCTGAGTCGCGCGCGGCTCGGGCCGCCCCTCGGGGCGCTCCGGACCTTCCGCTTCAACGACCAGCTGGTGTGGGGGGTGGTGGCCGGGGCGGCGATGCTGCTCGTCCCGTCGCTCGCCCCGCTGCGGGTGATCGGCGCCAACCTGCTCGTCTTCTTCGGCGCGCTCTACGCGCTGCGGGGCCTCGGCGTCCTGCGGTGGTGGGCGCCCGAGAAGTGGGCGGCGCTGTCCGCGCTCGGCGTGGCGCTGCTGCTGCCGGTGCTCGGGGTCGCGCTGCTCGCCGGCACGCTCGGCGTCATCGCGCTCCTGCTCGGCCTCGGCGACACCTGGCAGGACTGGCGCAACCGGCGGCCGCGCCCGACGGCCTGAGTACGATCGCACTGGTTCGTTCCGACGCACGTCTTCGTCTCTTCATACGCAGTACTTTCTCGCGCCGCGCGCGCCGGGTCTCCCGGACGCTGGCGCGGCCCGACACGGAGGACCCGATGGAAGTCATTCTGCGGCAGGCGGTCGAGAACCTGGGGCACCCCGGGGACGTCGTGACCGTCTCCAACGGCTACGCCCGCAACTACCTGCTCCCGCGCGGGGTCGCCTACCAGGCGACCGAGGGGAACAAGAAGCGCATCTCCCAGGAGAAGGCGCGCCTCGAGGCGGCCGAGGGCCAGCGCCGGAGCGCGGCCGAGGAGATCGCCAAGAAGCTCGAGGAGGTCTCGATCACCTTCGCCGCCCGCGTGGGCGAGGAGGGCAAGCTGTTCGGCTCCGTCACGACCGGCGACATCGCCGATCAGCTGGCGGCGCAGGGCTTCCAGATCGAGAAGCGCCAGATCGATCTCCACGAGCCGATCAAGGCGCTCGGCGTCTACCGCGTCCCGGTCAAGCTGCACGCGGACGTGAAGCCCGAGATCAAGGTCTGGATCATCAAGCAGTGAGTCGGCGGCCGCGGCCTCGCCGCGGCGTCGCTCCGTAGATCCCGCACGCTGGGCGGGGGCGCGCGTCGAGACGACGCTCGCCCCCGTCTTGCATCCGTACGCTCCCGGCGTGGGGCGTCCGGTAGGGGCGGTCCAGGCATCGGTGTTCCTCGTCGGGGAGCCACCGTCGCCGCGTCCGGCCGCTCCATCCGGCCCCCACGTGGGTCGGCGCCGCTTGCGCGCCTTCTGCCCGCCCGGAACATTGCCCGAAGGGCCGGGGTACGCCCGTCCCGCTCTGCCCGCTACGACCCTCCTCTCCGAGATGGCGACGACCTCGAAGCTCCCGGCCGCCGCGGCGGCCCGCCGTGCCGCCCAGCTGGCGCTCGACCTGAAGGCCAACGACGTGGTGCTCCTGGACCTCAAGGGCGTCACGGACATGACCGACTTCTTCGTGGTCGCCAGCGGCACCTCGGACACGCACGTGCGCTCGGTGGCCGAGCACGTGATCGCGGAGTTGAAGAAGGAAGGCGTGGCCGTGCACCACGTCGAAGGGCTCGTGCAGGGCCGCTGGGCACTCCTGGACTTCGTGGACTTCGTCGTCCACGTCTTTCACCCCACCCTGCGCTCGTTCTACCAGCTGGAGCGGCTGTGGAGCGACGCGAAGGAGGTTCCGCTCGACCAGACCGCCGGGGCAGGCGCCCCGACACCTCAGGGGGCACCGTGACACTCGGGAACCGCGTCCGCTCCGCCGCGACGCGCACCGCCGCGCGCGTGGTCCGCACGACGACGGCGTGCATCGCCGCCGTCGCCGCGCCGCTCGCCGCCGCCGCCCTGGCCAGCACGCTCTCGAGCGTGCCAGCCGGGGCGCAGCTGTATTTCGGCCAGAACCTCGTCCAGTACGACCGCCTCGACTGGCGCGTGCTCGAGACGGAGCACTTCCTCCTCCACTACTACCCGGTGGAGAAGGAGGCGGCGTACGACGCGGCGCGCATGGCGGAGCGCGCGTACGCGCGGCTGTCGCGGCTGATGCAGCACCAGTTCCGCGAGAAGAAGCCGATCATCCTCTTCGCGAGCCGCGGCGACTTCGCGCAGAGCAACGTCTTCGGCGACCTGGGCGAGGGCACGGGCGGCGTCACCGACCCGCTCCGCCAGCGCATGGCACAGCCGTTCACGGGCGACTACCGGTCGTTCGAGCACGTGCTGATGCACGAGATGGTGCACGCCTTCCAGTTCGACATCTTCTCGCGCGGCCGCGCGGGCGCGAACCTGCAGACGCTCGCGCAGGTCAACCCGCCGCTCTGGTACATGGAGGGCATGGCCGAGTTCTTCTCGCTCGGCTACGACCATCCGCAGACCGACGCGTGGGTGCGCGACGCGGCGATCAACGGGAATCTGCCGAGCATCCGGCAGATGACCGAGCGCCCCGACCAGTACTTCCCGTACCGCTACGGCTTCTCGCTCTGGCAGTACATCGGGCAGCGGTGGGGCGACCAAGCGGTCGGCGAGATCATGAACGCGGTGCCGAACCTCGGCATCGAGCGCGCGTTCAAGCGCGAGCTGGGCCTCTCGCTCGACGAGCTGTCGGACGAGTGGAAGGAGGCGATGCAGCTCAAGCACCTGCCGCGCATCGCGGAGCTGGACCGCGCGCGCAAGTTCGCGCAGCCGATGCTGACGCAGCGCCGCACGGGCGGCATCGCCGACCTGTACATCGCCCCCGCGCTCTCGCCCGACGGCAAGCAGATCGCGTTCATCTCGTACGGCAACTTCCTGCGCGGCGAGGTCTTCCCCGACCTGTACCTCGCGGACGCGCAGACGGGCAAGCGCATCAAGCGCCTGGTCAAGAGCACGACCAACGCGGACGTCGAGGAGCTGCGCCAGCTCTACTCGCAGTCGAGCTTCTCGCCCGACGGGCGCTACCTCGCCTACACGGCGCAGCGCCGCGGCAAGGACGTCCTCTACATCCTCGACGTCGCCAAACGCGAGAACATCCGCCTGATCGACCTGCCGGGGATCGAGCAGGTGCTGAGCCCGAGCTGGTCGCCCGACGGGCGGCAGCTGGTGGTCACCGGCAACGTCGGCGGCATCACGGACCTCTACATCCTGAACGCCGATGGCACCGGGCTGCGGCAGCTGACGGACGACCGCTACGGCGACATGCAGCCGACCTGGTCGCCCGACGGCAAGTCGATCGCCTTCGCGAGCGACCGCGACACCGACTTCGACGTACTCCGTCTGGGCCGGTGGAAGATCGCGCTCTACGACCTGGCCGCCGGTACCGTCACCGACCTGCCGAACCAGGACGGGCTGAACATCAACCCGCAGTGGGCGCCGGACGGACGGTCGCTGATCTTCGTCTCCGACCGCACGGGGACGGCGAACCTGTTCCTGTACGACCTCGACGCGCGCGAGCACTACCAGCTCACGAACGTCGTCGGCGCGGTGAACTCGCAGACCGAGTTCTCGCCGGCCATCAGCTGGGCGCACAAGGCCGACCTGCTGGCGTTCGTCTACTACGAGAAGGGGACGAACAACGTCTGGTCGATCCGCAATCCGCGCCTGCTGAAGAAGCAGCCGTATCGCGATCAGCCGCGTACGCCGACGGTCGCCGGTGGTCAGGCGCTCCCCGGCGGCACGCCCGCGGGCACGCCGCCCGGCACCCCGGGTGCGGCGCCGGCGGGCACGCCCGGCGTGGTGGCGCAGGCCCCCGCCGCGGACACGACGCCGGAGAACCGCTCGATCTACCGCACGCCGGCGGCGACCTTCCGCGCGTCCGACGCGCTGCCGGTGACCGCAGGCACGAGCGCGGTCGCCCCGGTGAGCGTCAGCGCGCTGCTCGACAGCGCGGCCCTTGCGCTGCCCGACACCGCGCGCTTCAAGGACACGCGCTACAAGGCGGGCTTCCAGCCGGAGTACATCTCGCAGCCGTCGGTCGGCGTCGGCACGAGCGCGAACTACGGCCAGCAGCTCTACGGCGGCACCACCATCGTGCTCGGCGACCTGCTGGGCAACCAGCAGCTGGCGATCAGCGCCGCGGTCAACGGCCAGATCTCGGACGCGCAGGTGTTCGTCGGATACACGAACCTCGCGCGCCGGCTGCAGTACACGACGGGCGTCTCGCAATTCCCCGTCTACTACTACAGCGGCCAGGGCACGATCACGGACGTCGGCGGCGGCTTCGGCGCGGTGACCGACAACTTCGTGCGCCAGACCTGGCGCGACGCGTTCTGGCGCGCGCTCTACCCGTTCGACCGCTTCACCCGCGTCGAGGTGGGCGCCCGGCTGACGAACATCAGCAGCTCGACGCTGCCGATCCAGACCATCTTCGACCAGGGCGGCAACGTCGTCGACATCGTGCGCGGCAACTCGCAGCGCATCGCGTCGGCGAACATGATCGCGCCGTCGTTCGCGCTCGTGCGCGACAACGCGCTGTTCGGCTACACGGCGCCGATCATGGGGCAGCGGTTCCGCTTCCAAGTCGAGCCGCAGGTCGGCACCTGGCGCTGGGTCGACTACCTGCTCGACTACCGCCGCTACGACCCGATCCTGTTCAACTTCCTCACGGTCTCGACGCGCGCCTTCGCCAGCATCACGGCCGGCCGCGACGAGTACCAGTGGAACAAGTACCTCGGCCGCCCGGACTTCATCCGCGGCTACAACCGGGAGAACTACGCGGAAGGGTGCGGCGCTCCGCCGCCGGGCACCGACCCCTCGGTGATCGAGGACGCGTGCGGCGCCGCGCGCCTGTTCGGCAGCCGGATCGCGATGTTCAACGCCGAGGTGCGCTTCCCACTCATCCGCCGCTTCGACCTGGGCGTGCTGCCGATCGCGCTGCCGCCGATCGACGCGCTCGTCTTCTACGACGCGGGCGTGGCGTGGACGGGCAACGCGCAGCCGGGCGGGCAGACGCAGTCGGTCTCGCTCAAGCGGCCGGAGAACTACAACCTGTTCACGCAGCGCTACCCGCTGCGCAGCTACGGCTACGGCATCCGCTTCAACCTGTTCGGCTTCGCGATCCTGCGCTGGGACTACGCGTGGCCGCTCGACAGCCCGAACCGGAAGCCGTACGGGACCTGGTTCTTCGGCCCGAGCTTCTGACGCCCTGAGGTCCTCGAGGACTCCGGTACGCCGCGCTCCCCGCTCCACGCTCACTCCGCCCCGCGACCGGGCCGAGCGCGGGGCGGGGAGCGCGGCCTAGGTGGGGGCTCGGTCACAGGATCGGGGTTCCCGTAACTCCCACCGGGCCCTAGCTTTGTCGCGTGCGCCCGCCCGTCATCCTCCTGGCGGCGTCAGTGCTCGCCGCGTGCGGTCGTTCCGACCGCGCCCCCGCCTCCGAGCCCGGCGCCTCCTCCGTCGCCTCCCGCGGGCCCGATCCCGTGCTGCTCCGCGTCCCGCGCAGCGGTGGACGCGTGACGGCCGCGCTGCTGCCGCGCGTCGACTCGATCGTGTGGCGCTCGGGTGAGGCCGCCCCCGCCCTGGCCCGCGTCCTCGCGTTCGACGTCGAGAGCGGGATGCTGGCGGCCGTCGACACGGCGGGCCGACCGACGCGCATCGACCTGCGCCTCGGCACCGTGCGCACGGCCTCGCGCACGCCGCTCACCGCGCTGGCGGCCGCCGAGGGCGGCACGTTCTTCGGCCTGGCCGAGGACGGCAGCGTCACGCGCCTGACGCCGAGCGGCGACGCGTGGAAGCTCCCCCTGCGCGTACCCGCCCAGGAGCTCTTCCCCCAGCGCGACGGCAGCGTCCTGGCGGCCGGCGTGCGCGGCGGCACCGGCTACGTCTGGCGCCTGCGTCCGCCGACGACCCGCATCGCCGACTCGGCGACCGTCGCGGGCGGCGGGCGCGCGGTGCGCACCGGCTCGACGGACCGCGTGTACTTCGCGACGGGGACCGAGCTGCACGGGGTCCGGAGCCGCGACCTGGAGGCGGTGCCCACGGTGACGCTCCCCGGGGCGGCGCGCGCGATCGTGGCCACCCCCAGCGGCGACCGGCTCTACGTCGCGCTCCAGGGCTCGGCCGACGTAGCGGTGGTCGACCGGTTCCGCGACGCGGTGGCCCGCACGATCACGCTCCCGGGCGAGGTGCGCGACCTCCGCGTCGATCCGCTCGGGCGGTACCTGCTGGCGCGCCCCGCCCGCGGGGATTCGGCGTGGGTGGTCGCGGTCGGCGACGATCGCGTCCTCGGCCGCGTGGCCGGCGCGTGGCGGGACGACCTGCCGCTCGTGACGCCGGACGGCCGCATCGCGGCGGCGACCGGCGCCGACGTGACGCTGCTCGACGGTGCGACGCTCCAGCCGCGCGACACGGTCGCGGGCGGCGCCGCCGACTTCTGGCACGTCGTGCAGTGGAACGGCTTCCGCCCGCGCGCCGCGGAGCTGGACCGGCCGGTGACCTTCGGTGGCGGTGGCGGGGGCGGAGGCACGGACAGCACGGCGACCGACAGCGGCGCTCCCCTGCCCGACTCCGCGGCGCCGCTGCCGGACAGCACGCAGCCGCCCGCGCCGCTGCCGCCCGACACCGCGCCGCGCCCGGTCCGCCCGACCGTCCCGTCGCCGGGCGAGGTGGCGCTCCCGCCGGGCGAGGGCTACACCGTGCAGTTCGCGGCCGCCGAGTCCGAGCGCGAGGCGCGCGCCGTCGTCCGCCGCGTGTCGCGGCGCGGACGTCCGCTGCGCGTCGTCCCCGCGACGCGCGACGGCCGGACGTTCTACCGCGTCGTGAGCGGTCCCTTCCCCTCGCGCGCCGAGGCGGAGCGTGCGGCGCGGACCACCGGGCTGCCGCAGTACTGGGTCTACGAGGGCGTGCCGTGACCGATCCCGCAGCCGACGCGCTCCCCGTCTGGCACGACGAGGGGCGCCGCGTCGCGTCGGCCCTCGACGCGGTGGGCTCCGCCCTGGTCGTCGGGCGCGATCCCGAGATGGCGGCCTGGGTCGCGCTCGGCATCGCGCGCGCGCAGGCGGAGCGTCGCCGCGTCGCGGTGGCGGACCTCGTCGGCGAGGTCGCGCCGCTGCAGGCGCTCGTGGGCCAGGACGACGATCCGCACGGGATCTCCGACAGCTTTCTCTACGGCGTCTCGCTGAACAAGATCGCCCGTCCCGCCGACGCGGCCGGCAACCTGTTCCTGCTCCCGAGCGGGAGCGAGGCGGTCGCGGTCGAGGAGATCTTCCGCAGCGACCGCTGGCGTCGGCTGGCGAGCGGTTTCCGCGAGGTCGACGCGCTCTTGTTGCTCGTCGCGCACGCCGACACGCCCGGCCTCGACGCGCTCGTGACGTCGGTCGACGGCGTCGTGATCGCCGGCGACGCGACAGGCGCGCTGCCCGACGCTGCGCCGCCGCTCGCGGTCGTCGGGGCGCCCACGCGTCGCGCGCGTCCCCCGGTGCCACGCGGTGCGGGCAGCGCGCGCGCGGGACGCAGCGGCGAGTCCGACGGCCCGAAGGCGGGCGACGCGCCCGCCAAGGGGAGCCGCCGCGCGGCGTACGTCGTCGCGGCGCTCGCCGCGCTGGCGCTCGTCGCGGCGATCGTGCTGTTCGTGCGTCAGCGCGCGCAGGCCGGCACCGGTCCGCGCATGGCCATCCCGAGCGACTCGGCGCGCGGCACGCTCGCCGACTCCGCGCGGGCGGCGGCACCGCCTCCGCCCGACACGCTGCCGCTACTCGCGGTCGACAGCACGGCCGCGACGGCAGACACCGCGATGTGGGCGGTGAACGTCGTGTCGAGCAGCGTGCGGGACGAGGTGCGGATCCCGCCGGGGGTGGACCTCGCGACGCTGCCGGTTGTGACGCTGGTTCCACTGCTGAAGGAAGGCAGCGAGTGGTACGAGCTGTATGTCGGCGCCTTCGGCAGCCGCGCGCAGGCGGACTCGATGATCGACGTGCTGCGCGCTCGGCGCGTGCTCGGCGCGACGTCGGGGCGCATCGCGCGCGTGCCGCTCGCGCTGCTGATCGCCGACAGCGTGCCGGCCGCGCAGGTGCCGGCGCGCCTGCAGGCGCTGACGCGGCAGGACATTCCCGCCTACCCGATGTCGCGGGGGAACGGGACGGTGGCGCTGTACGCGGGCGCATTCCAGACGCGCGACGAGGCGGCGCTGCTCACGCGCACGCTCCAGGCGGCGGGGATCACGCCGAAGCTGGTCTATCGAACCGGGAGAAGTCTGTAAGTGCGCCTGACCAAGCTGGAACTGCAGGGTTTCAAGTCGTTCGCGGATCACACGTTCCTGCAGTTCGACAAGGGCGCCACGGCCATCGTCGGGCCGAACGGGTGCGGCAAGTCCAACGTCTCCGACGCCATTCGCTGGGTGCTCGGCGAGCAGCGCGCGCGCATGCTGCGCGGCGGCTCGATGACCGAGGTGATCTTCCAGGGCTCGTCGGCGCGGCGGCCGGTGAACGTCGCCGAGGTCTCGCTGCACTTCGACAACCGCGAAGGGACGCTGCCCGTCCCGTTCAAGGAGGTCGTCATCACCCGGCGCCTGTCGCGCTCGGGCGAGAGCGAGTACTTCCTGAACCGCACGGCGTGCCGCCTGCGCGACATCCAGGACCTGATGCGTGGTACGGGGCTGGGCGCGGACAGCGGCGTGGTCATCGAGAGCAAGATGATCGACGCGCTGCTCTCGGACCGCCCCGACGACCGGCGCGAGCTGTTCGAGGAGGCCGCGGGCGTGGGCCTCTACCGGGACCGCCGTCGCAGCACCGAGCGCCGGCTGGAGGAGACGAGCGTCGACCTCTCGCGCCTCGATGACCTCATCAACGAGGTCGCGAGCCAGACGCGCGCGCTCGCCCGTCAGCGCAAGCGCGCCGAGCGCCACGCCGAGCTGACGTCGCGCCGCTTCAACGTCGAGCTGACGCTCGCCGGGCGCGAGATGGCGGAGTGGAAGGACGAGCTGGCGCGCCTGGACGCGCGGCTCGCCGAGCTGCAGCTCATCAACCCGCAGGCGGAGGCGACGCAGGCGGAGGCCGAGCGCGCGCGCGAGGCCGCGGTGCAGGCGCGCGCGAACGCCGAAGCGCAGCGCGCCGAGCTGGCGCGGATCGTCGCCGTCGAGCGGCAGACGGTGCTGCAGCTGCAGGGCGAGCTCGCCGTCGCGGAGGAGCGGCAGCGCAACGCGACGTCGCGCCGCAGCCGCGCCGAGGAGGAGCAGCGCGAGGGCGAGGCGCTGGGGCTGCGGGTCGCCGAGGAGCGCGAACGCGCGATCGCCGAGCGGGCGCAGTGCGAGGAGACGCTCGCGGGCGCCGCGCAGGAGCTGGCCGAGCGTGCCGCGCTGGAGGAGGAGACGCGCCGCGCCGTGGCCGCCGCACGCCAGCGCGTGGAGCAGGCGGAGCGCGCCGCGCGCGAGCTGCGCGAGCAGGCGCGGCGCCTGGAGATCGACCGCGAGGCGACGCAGCGCGAGGAGCAGGAGGTCACGCAGCGGCGCGCCGCGCTCGACACCGAGCTGACCGCGCTCGCCGACCGCATGGACAACGTGCAGCGCGAGATGGCCGCCGCGGCCGAGGCGCTGGAGCTGGCGCGCGAGCAGGTGGCGCAGGCGCAGTTCGAGCTCGACGAGGCGCGGCTGGCCGTGCGCGCGGCGCGCGACGGCGAGGCCGGCGCACGCGCGGAGCTCGCGCGCGCCGACGAGGCGCGCACGTCGATCCAGGGCAAGATCAACGGGCTCGAGGCGCTGGAGCGCGACCGCGTGGGCCTCGCGCCGGCGGCGGCGCGCCTGCTCAAGGAGCGGCAGCAGTTCGGCGACGGCGCGGTGCTGGGCCCGCTCTCCGACTTCGTGACGGCGGGCAGCGATGCGGCCGTGCTGGTCGAGCGCTTCCTGGGCGCCACCGTGCACGCCGTCGTCGTGCGCGACCGCGCGGTGGCCGATCGCATCCGCGGCTGGCACGCCGCGGCGAACCTCGGTCCGCTGCTCCTCCTGCCGGCCGACGCGATCCCGGCGACGTCGCCGTTCGCCGGCGCGACGACGCCCGACGGCGAGGCCGTCGACGCGGTCGGCCTCGCGGCGCGCGTGCGCGCCGCGGAGCCCGCGGGCACGTGGGTGCGGGCGCTGCTCGGCGGCGTCGAGGTGCTCGGCGAGGGGAGCGCGTTCGTCGACGCGCGCGGCGCGATGCTGCTGCCCGGCCAGACGTCGGGCCCCGGCCCGCTGCGCCGTCGCGCGGAGCTGACCGACCTGCGCACGCAGCTGGAGGCGACCGACGCGCGGCGCGAACAGGCGCGCCATGCGCTGGAGGCGGCGCGCAGCGCGCTCGCCGCCGCCGAGGCGCAGCAGGCCGTCGCCGCCGAGGCGTCGACCGTCGCGCAGCAGGAGGCGCGGCGCGCCGACGATCAGCGCGCGGAGCTGGAGCGCCGACGCCAGCGCGCGGAGCGCGAGCTGGCCGACGCGAACCAGCTTGCGGCGCGCCTGTCGCAGCGCGTCGCCGAGCTGGGCGAGCGCACGCGCGCGCTCGAGACCCGCGCGGCCGAGGCGCTCGCGCAGGCCGAGACGCGCGAGCAGGACGCCGCCGACGCGCGCGGCGCGTTGGCCGAGAGCGAGCACCAGCTGGAGACGGCGCGCGAGGAGCGCACCGTGTGGCAGGTGGAGCAGGCGCAGGCGCAGGCCCGCCTGCAGGTCGCGATCGACCGCGAGCGGCGGCTGTCGCACGAGATCCAGACGCAGGCGCAGCGGCTCGAGTCGCTGCAGCGCGAGCTGTCGTCGCTGGCGACGGCGGACAGCGCGCTCGCCGAGCAGATGTCGGTGTGGGCACTCGACCTCGAGTCCAAGCGGCAGCAGCTGCAGGACGTGGAGGAGCGCCTCGCCGACGCCGAGCAGGCCGTGCTGGCGGCCGACGAGGGGCTCCGCGTCGCGGAGCATGCGCTCAACGAGGTGCGCCGCTCCAACGGCGCGCTCGCCGACGAGTACCACACCGCGTCGCTGCGTCACACGCAGCTCGCCGGGCGGCGCGACGCGCTGCGCGAGCGGCTGGAGACCGAGTGGCGCCGTCCGCTCGACGACCTGCTCGCGTCGTTCGAGGCGGTGGACGTCGAGGCGGACACGCTGCGCACGGAGCTGGAGGAGCTGCGCGGTCAGCTCGAGCAGCTCGGCGTCGTGAACCCGCTCGCGATCGAGGAGCACGAGGAGGAGGTGCGCCGCCTCGACTTCCTGACGGGGCAGCGCAGCGACCTCGCGCAGGCGCGCGCGTCGCTCCAGCAGGCGATCAAGGAGATCGACACGACGGCGCGAGAGCTGTTCCTCGCGACGTTCGCGCAGGCGCGCGAGAACTTCCGCCAGATCTTCATGACGCTGTTCGGCGGCGGCGAGTGCGACCTGCGCCTGGAGAACCCGGACACGCCGCTCGACTGCGACATCGAGATCCACGCGAGCCCGCGCGGCAAGCGCACGCAGCGCATCCACCTGCTCTCCAGCGGCGAGCGCGCGCTCGTCGCGCTGTCGCTGCTGTTCGGCATCTTCCTCACGAAGCCCAGCCCGTTCTGCCTGCTGGACGAGGTGGACGCGCCGCTCGACGACCAGAACGTCGGGCGCTACGTGCGGATGCTGAACCAGTTCAAGACGAAGACGCAGTTCATCATCATCACGCACAACCCGCGCACCACCACCGAGGCGGCGGACGCGGTGTACGGCGTGACGATGCAGGAGCCGGGCGTCAGCTCGCTCGTGAGCGTGCGCCTCCGCGGCGGCCCGCAGGTCGACGACGCCGCGCCGGTGCCGTCGGACGACGCCGCCGTGGCATCGGCGGACGGATCGGGCGACGCCGCGCCCGACGCGGCGCCCGACGCGGCGCCCGACGCGCCCGCCGACGTCGAGAGCGACGCCGCGCCGGAGCCGGCCGCGGCGGCGACCTGACCACGCGCCCGCGCCTCGTGCACGGACCGTCCGCAGGCCGAGCTCGCGTGCGGTGGGCCGTGGCGCGCCCGATCCTCGGGGTGCTGCTCGCGCTCGTCGCGCCCGCGATGCGCGCGTCCGCGCAGACGCAGGGCGTCCAGGTGATCCCGCCGGCGACGCGCGGCGACTCGCTCGTCACGGTGACGCCGACGTTCCTCCTGCAGGCCGTGACGACCGGACCGGGCCCGCTGCGCTTCCGGTTCGAGATCGACACGACGCCGCGCTTCACGCGGCCGGTGCTCGACACGCTCATCACCACGAGCGAGAGCGACCTGGCCGTGCGGCCGACGCGCGCGCTCGACGGGGACCTGCGCATCTACTGGCGCGCCACGGTCATCAACCCCGCGGGGCTGGCCTCCGTCTCGCCGATCGGCGGGCCGCTGCGCGTGCCGCGCTGGATCACGCCGCGCGCGCCGTCGGGCTTCGCGGGCACGATCGTCTACGATCGCCGGCCGACGTTCGTGTGGAGCAGCCCGCAGGTCGGCGAGCCGCCCGGTCCGTGGGAGTTCCAGGTCGACGTGTCGAACTTCGGCGTCGGCGTGGTCTCGCGCACGACGCGCGACACGGTGTTCCAGATCCCGCCGGGCGCGGAGCTGGAGACGAACGCGGGCTACACGTGGACGGTCACCGCGCGCCTGCCGCGCTCGGGCCAGAGCTTCAGCATCACGCCCGGCACGTTCACGGTGCTCGACAGCCTCGTCGTGCCGACGGCGACGCTCGTCTACCAGAACTTCCCGAACCCGTTCCCGAACGCGGTGCGCCAGGCCACCTGCATCTGGGTGGACATCGCGACGCCGACGCGCGCCTCGCTCGACATCTGGACGCTGCGCGGCGTGCGCGTGCGGCGCCTGCTGCCGAACGCCTCGCTCGGCGAGCTGCTCGCGCCGCGGCGCTACGGGCGCGAGATCCCGGGCAGCGGGCGCGGGTGCGATCCGGATTTCGAGTGGGACGGGCGCGACGACCGCGGCGACCTCGTGCCGCCGGGCGTCTACCTGATGCGCTTCCGCGCCGAGGGCGTCGAGACCGTCAAGAAGATCGTCTTCCGCGGCGGGTGAGGAGGAGCGCGTGCGGCTGACCACGATCGGCACCGGCACCGCCGCCCCGTCGGCGACGCGCGTGCAGGCGGGCCACCTCGTCGAGGCGGGGCCCGTGCGCCTGCTGCTCGACTGCGGGAGCGGCGTCGTGCACCGGATGGCGACGCTGGGGCTCGACTGGTCGACGCTGACGCACGTCGCGCTCACGCACTTCCACGCCGACCACGTGAGCGACCTCGCGACGCTGATGGTCGCGTGGCGGTGGGGGCAGCTGCCGCCTCGCACCGAGCCGATCACGATCGTCGGGCCGGTGGGGACGCAGGCGCTGCTGGAGCGCCACGCCGCGGCACTCTGGGACTCGCTGCTGACGCCCGGCTTCCCGGTGGTGGTGATCGAGCAGCCCGCGGACGCGCCGCTGGCGCTGGCCGCGGGCGTCACGCTCGCCAGCCACCCCGTACCGCACACCGCCGAGAGTGTGGCATATTCCGTCGAGCACGACGGCCGCCGCCTCGTCTTCACGGGCGACACGGGGCCCGACGCGGCGCTCGGCGCCTGGGCCGCCGGGTGCGACGTGCTGCTCGCCGAGTGCTCGCTGCCGGCCGCGATGGCGATGCCGTCGCACCTGACGCCCGAGCAGGTGGGCGAGCTGGCCGCGGCGGCGCGTCCGGGGCTGCTCGCCCTGACGCACTTCTACCCCCCCGTTGAGCAGATCGACGTGGCCGCGATCGTGGCCGCGCGCTGGACCGGTCCTACCGTGCTCGCGCACGACGGCTGGAGCGTGGACCTCTCCGCGCTTCCACCCACGCGCGGCGCCGGGCCGGGCACGCCCTGACCGAGGAGTTGGCATGCTGGTGGTGATGCAGAGGGACGCGACGCAGGCGCAGGTCGATGCCGTGTGCGACGCGATCCGCGAGATGGGATACGAGCCGGTCCCGATGCCGGGCGCACAGCGCACGGCGGTCGGCCTGATCGGGAACGACCGGCAGGTCGACGGCTCCCACATCAGTGGGATGGGCGGCGTGGCGCAGGTGCTCGCCGTCTCCAAGCCGTACAAGCAGGTCTCGCGGGAGTGGCGACCCGAGAACACCGTCGTCGAGATCGCCCCGGGCGTGGCGTTCGGCGGCCGCGAGGTCGTCGTCATCGCCGGCCCGTGCTCGGTCGAGAACGAGCAGCAGATCCTCGCCTCGGCGCACGCGGTGCGCGCCGCCGGCGCGAGCGCGCTGCGCGGCGGCGCCTTCAAGCCGCGCTCCTCGCCCTACGCCTTCCAGGGCATGGGGCTCGAGGGGCTCAAGCTGCTCGCGAAGGCGCGCGAGGAGACCGGGCTCGCCATCGTCACCGAGGCGATGGACGAGGAGGGCGCCAACCTCGTCGCCGAGTACGCCGACTGCATCCAGCTCGGCGCGCGCAACATGCAGAACTTCTCGCTGCTCAAGGTGCTCGGGCGGCTCGGCAAGCCGGTGCTGCTCAAGCGCGGCCTCTCGGCGACGATCCAGGAGCTGCTGCTGGCCGCGGAGTACGTGCTGGCCGCCGGCAACCCGAACGTGATCCTCTGCGAGCGCGGGGTGCGCGGCTTCGACACCGCGACGCGCAACCTGTTCGACCTCTCGGCGATCCCGCTGGTGCACAAGCTGTCGCACCTCCCGATCGTGGCCGACCCGAGCCACGGCGTCGGCGTGCGCGAGCACGTGCCGGCGATGGCGCGCGCCGCCGTCGCGGCCGGCGCGGACGGGCTGATCATCGAGGTGCACCCGACGCCCGACCGCGCGCTCTCCGACGGGGCGCAGACGCTCTATCCCGAGCAGTTCGAGCGCCTCATGCGCGAGACGACGACCATCGCCGAGGCGATCGGGCGGTCGGTCGCGCCGGCGCCGCGGACCGCCACGGTCGCGGCCGGCTGACGGGCGCGATCGGAACGCCCCTTGCCGCGGGCGGGTACGACACGGGGAGCAGACCGGACGGTCCGCTCCCCGTCTGCCTTCCGCGAAGACGGCCGTCCCGACCGCGGCGCCCGGCGCCGCAGGAGCCCACATAGATGCCCAGCCCCGTTCGTCTGACCGCACTCGCCGCGCTGCCGCTCGCCGCCACGCTGAGCGCCTTCGCGCCCCGCCAGCCCGAGCCCACGCCGGCCTCGGTCATCGACCGGGCCTCCAAGGCGTTCACGCGCGCCAAGACGGTGCGCGCCACCTTCGAGCAGACGCTGAACAATCCGGCCACGGGCAGCGAGTCGCGCGCGACGGGCGAGCTGGTGCTCGCGCAGCCGAACCGCGTCTCGGTGCGCTTCACGCAGCCGGCGGGCGACCTCGTCGTGGGCGACGGCACCTGGCTGTGGGTGTACCTGCCGAGCGCGGCGCCGAACCAGGTCATCAAGCTGCCCGCCAAGGGCAAGGGCGTCACGGGCGTCGACGCCCTCGGCGACCTGCTCACCGCGCCGCGCAGCCGCTACAACGTCACGAGCGCCGGCGTGGCGACCATCGGCGGGCGCGCGACGCACGCGGTGCTGCTCGTCCCCAAGGCCGACGGCCAGCCGATCGACCGCGCGAAGGTCTGGGTCGACGACGCCAACGGCGCGGTGCGCCAGGTCGAGCTCACCGACGCGAACGGCCTCGTGCGCACGCTCCGCATGACCAGCTGGACGCTCGACGGCAACGTCCCGGCGTCGACCTTCAAGTTCGAGGTGCCGAAGGGCGTGCGCGTGGTGGACCGCTCGGCGCTCGTCGGCAGCCGCTGACCGCGGTCAGCCCCGCCCGTCGAGGAGCGCGGACACGGCGTCCAGCCCCTCGACGGGCGCCCCGGCGGCGCGCGCCAGGGTGACGGCCTCGCGCGCCATCGCGCGGTAGACGGCGTCGGCGCCCGGATCGCCGGCGAGCGCGGCGAGATGGCGCCGCACGGTCGCGTCGTCGCCGCGCACGATCGGCCCGGTCAGCGCGAGCGCCGCGTCGTCGCCGCGCGCCAAGTTCACCGCCGCCGACGAGAGCAGGTGCCGCACGGCCGGGCGCGCCTCGGCCGCCTCGACCCCCGCGTGCGCGAGCAGCCGCTCCGCGATCGCCGCCAGCACGATCGGGAAGTTGGAGGCGAACACCGCCGCGGCGTGGTAGCGCCCCTTCCGCCCGCCGGGGATGCGCAGCGTGTGCGCGCCGAGCAGCGTCGCCAGCGCGCGCCCCGCCTCCTCCGCGGCCGGATCCCCGTCGACGCCGATCCAGGCGCCGCGCAGCAGCGCCGGTGCCTGGCTGGCCTCGGCGAGCGGGACGAGCGGGTGGAAGGTCCCGCACGCGGCGCCGTGCGCCCGCAGCGCGTCGAAACCCGTCGGCTCCGCGCTGCCGCTGGCCTGGAGGACCGCGACGCCCGACGCGAGGCCACCGGCGGCGGCGCGCGCCTCGACCTCGCCCAGCGCGGCCTCCAGGGCGCGGTCCTGGACCGCGACGAGAACGATCGACGCCCTCGTGATGGCGTCGGGGAGCGCGCCCGCGGTCACCGCGCCAAGCGGGGCGTCGAGCGTCAGCGGGCGCCGGCCGTGCAGCCCCGCGAGCGTGCCGCCCGCCTCGCGCACGGCGCGCGCGATGCCGGTGCCCGCGCGCCCCGCCCCCAGGACGAAGACGCGCGGGAGGACGCCGTCGCCGGCGTGGGCGCCAACGGTCCCGTCGTGCGCCGGACCGCTGGCGTCGCGCATCGCGGAGGTCAGCGGCGCGCGGTGCGCACGGCGGCCGGCTTGGGCAGCGCGGCCGCGCGCGCGAACAGCTCGCGCTGCGACTGGGCGCCCTCGGCGAGGCGCAGCGCCGTCTGGATCACCGCGTCGTCGGCCGCGCGGCGGCGGAACTCCGCCTCCCCGCCGAAGCCGTAGCGCGTGATCTCGTAGGCGAGCTGCCGGTTCACGAGCGCGCCGGCCGCGTCGAACACGCCGCGGTCCATCGTCACGCCGCGCTTCCCGAGCCGCAGCCAGAGCTGCTCGCGCATCTCGGGCGTGACGACGAAGTCGGGCGACGTCACGGTGCCGGCCGCCTTCACCGAGAGCGCGTAGTCCGTGAGCGCGTCGCGGAAGGCCCCGACCTGGCGGCCGAGCGCGCGCAGGAAGGCGACCTCCGCGGGGGGAACCGCCGTGTCGCCCACGGCGACGTCGGGCGTGATGCCGCCGCCGCCGTAGACCGTGCGGCCGCCCTGCGTGCGGAAGGTCTCGCGCGGCGTGCTGTCGCCCGCCACCTCCGCGCCGTCCTCGTCGAACTCCTCGTCCTCCGTCGGCTCGGCGATCGGGCGGTTGATGGAGCGACCCGTGGGCGTGAACCAGAGCGCCGTCGTCAGCTTCACCGCGCCGCCGTTGGGGAGCGGGAAGACGCTCTGCGCGCTCCCCTTCCCGTAGGTCGGCGAGCCGAGGACGAGCGCGCGGTCGTGGTCCTGCAGCGCGCCGGCGACGATCTCGGAGGCGCTCGCGCTCCCCTCGTTCACGAGGACGAGGAGCGGCAGCCCGGCCCACGGCTGCGGCGCCTGGTCGACGAACGTGTGGTTCGCGTCGGCCGTGCGCCCCTTGATGCGCACGATCTCCTTGCCGTCGTCGAGGAAGAGGTCCGCGACGCTCACACCCTGGTCGAGCAGCCCGCCGGGATTCGAGCGCAGGTCGAGCAGCAGCGACCGCGCGCCGAGCGCCCGCAGCGAGTCGACGCCCTGGCGCACCTCGGCGGCCGTGGCGCCCGAGAACGACGTGACGTCGAGATAGCCGATGCCGTCGCGCAGCAGCGCCACGCGGCGCACCGCGCGCACGTGCACGGCGTCGCGCGTGAGGCGGAACGGGATGCGCCCCTCGACGCCCGGACGCTCGATCGAGACGCTGACCTTCGTCGCGGGCGCGCCGCGCATGCGCCGCGTCCCCTCGTCGGAGGTCCACCCCTTGGTCGACTCGCCCTCGATCTCGACCAGCCGGTCGCCGGTGCGGATGCCCGCCCGTTCGGCCGGCGTGCCGGGGATCGCGTCGACGACCGTGAGCCAGCCGTCGCGCGATACGACGCGCAGCCCGACGCCGGCGTAGTTGCCCGACGTCGTCTCCGAGAGGCGCCCGAGCCGCTCCGCCGAGAGCACGGTGCTGTGCGGATCGCCGAGCTCGCGCACCATGCCGGTGAGCGCCTTCGCGTAGATCGAGTCGCCCGCGACCGAATCCACGTAGAACCGGCGCACGTGTGACACCACCTCGTCGAACAGGCGCGCCCCGTTCGCCGGGGCGGCGGCGGTCCGCTGCCCCTCGAGGCCGCGCCCGACCATCCACCCACCGGTGACGAGCACGGCGCTCAGCGACGCCATCACCACGACCGCCTTGGAACGCATGCGACTCGGATACTCTGGGAAGAAGGACCTGCGAGCGTGCGCCTACTGAGACTCGGCGAGCGTGCCGAATGTTTCAGGCCAGCGGGCCTCGAGCGCGGCCAGGATCCGCGCCGTGACCTCCTCCGGCGTGCCCCCCGCGTCGACCCGCGCCACGGGGCCGACCTCGGGATGCGCACGCTGCCACGACGGGTCGGCCGCCGCCAGGAAGGCGTCGGTCACGCGCGCGTGAAAATCGGCGCTCTCCTGCTCCATGCGGTCCAGACCGCCCCGCGCCAGCATGCGTGCGCGCGCGACCTCGGGATCGTCGCAGGCGAGCAGCAGCGTGAGATCCGGCACGAGCCCGTCGACGGCGAGCGCGTTCGCGCTCCGCACCTCGTCCGCCGGCAGCCCGCGCCCGACGATCTGGTACGCGTACGTCGAGAGGAAGAAGCGGTCGAGGACGACGACCTCGCGCGCCTCGAGCCGCGCGCGCAGCTCGCGCGCGAGCTGCGCGCGAGCGGCCATGAACAGCAGCGCCTCCGCGCGCGGCGAGACGTCCGGGTGATCCGGCCCGAGCACGAGCGCGCGGATCTCGTCGCCGAGCGGCGTGCCGCCCGGCTCGCGGAAGGTGCGCGCCGCGAGCCCGGCGCGCTGCAGCCGCCGCACGAGCGCCGCGACCTGCGTCGTCTTTCCCACCCCCTCGGGCCCCTCGAGCACGAGGAGGAGGCCGCGGCGTCCGCTGGACATGCGCGCGCCGGCGGTCAGCCGAGCGTGATGATCGAGCTCGTGGCGCCCTTCCGGATCCCCTCGGAGATCCACTCGTTCACGCGCAGCATCAGCTTGTCGAAGTTGTCCTGCGCGGCGATCGCGCGCTGGTACGTCGCGTTGCCCTGCACCTGCTCCAGCAGCTGGTCGAGCTGCTGCTCCATCTCGGCCGTCGGGTTCTCGCCGCGCGAGATCATGGCCTGCGCCTCCTGGCGCAGCCCCTCGAGCTGGCGGATGACGTTCACCGCCTCGCGGTCCTCGTTCAGCGCGTCGCTCGTGCGCTTCACGGTCTTGTACTCGTCGCTCTGGCCGATCAGTCGGCCGAGCTCGATCGCCTTGTCCTGTAGCATGCGCGGGGCTGTGATGTGTGATGCGGCGGTGCGGCGACGGCGGTGCGGCGACGGCGGTCGCGGGTCGGGCGTGCGGCGGCTCAGCGCCGCGTGGCGAGCACGAAGCGCTCCCGCCCGGCGAGGTCGAGGCGCACGGCGACGTCGGTGTAGCGCCCGTCGCTCGCCGCCAGCTCGGCGGCCAGCGCGGCGCGGCGTGCGTCGACCTCGAGCGCGAGCAGCCCGCCGCGCTCCAGCAGCGGCGCCGCCTCGCGGACGATGGCCGCGATCGCCGCCATGCCCTCGCTGCCGGCGTACAGCGCGAGCGCCGGCTCCCAGTCGCGCACGCTCGGCGGCAGCTGCTCGGCCTCCGCGAACGCGATGTACGGCGGGTTGGAGACGACCGCGCGCAGCGCGCCCTCGCCCACGTCCTGCACGGGCGCGAGCAGCGAGCCGTGACGCAGCTCGACCGGCGCGCACAGCGCGGTGCGCAGCAGCGCGACGTTGCGCCCCGCGACCGCGAGCGCGTCAAGCGAGACGTCGGTGGCGATCACCCGGTCGGGGCTCGCCTCGCACGCCAGCGCGAGCGCGATGGCGCCCGAGCCGGTGCCGACGTCGACGATCGTGCCGCCCGCCCGGCCGTCGAGCCATGCGAGCACCTCGTCGACGAGCACCTCGGTCTCCTGGCGCGGGATCAGCACGCGCTCGTCGACGTCGAGCGTCAGGTGGCGGAACGCCGCGCGCCCCACCGCGTACGCGAACGGCGCCCCATGGGCGCGCATCGCGGCGGCGCGGCGCGCGAGCGCGACGAACCCCTCGTCCACCGGCTCGTCGCGGTGCAGGCTCGGCCAGAAGCGCGGCTGGTCGAGCAGCGCGGCCACCAGATCGCGCGCCTCCGCGCGCGCCTCCGGCACGAGGGCGTCCTCCAGCGCGTCGGTCAGCGCGTGCACGAGCGCGCCCACCGTCGTCGGCGCGGCGGTCACCGTCGCGTCGCGCTCACTCACCGGCCAGCCGCTCCTCGACGTCGGCCAGCGCGAGCGCGTCCACCAGCGGCGCGAGGTCGCCGTCGAGCACGCGCGCGATGTCGTGCAGCGTGAGCCCGATGCGGTGGTCGGTGACGCGGCTCTGCGGGAAGTTGTACGTGCGGATCTTCGCCGAGCGGTCGCCCGTGCCGACCTGCGTCTTGCGCATGCGCGCGCGCTCCGCGTCGCGCTCCGCCAGCATGCGATCCAGCAGGCGCGCGCGCAGTACCTCCATCGCCTTCAGCTTGTTCTGCAGCTGCGACTTCTGGTCCTGCTGGCTGACGACGATGCCGCTCGGCATGTGCGTGATGCGCACCGCGCTGTCGGTCGTGTTCACGCTCTGCCCGCCCGGGCCCGACGAGCGGAACACGTCGATGCGCAGGTCGTTCGGGTCGATCTTGAGATCGATCTCCTCGGCCTCCGGCAGCACCGCGACCGTCGCCGCCGACGTGTGGATGCGCCCCTGTGCCTCGGTCGCGGGCACGCGCTGCACCCGGTGCACGCCGCTCTCCCACTTGAGCATCCCGTACGCGCCGTCGCCGAGCACCTTGAAGACCGATTCCTTCACGCCGCCGAGCGTGCCGTCGGACCAGGCGATCGGCTCGATGCGCCACCCGCGGCGCTCGATGAAGCGCGTGTACATGCGCACGAGGTCCGCCGCGAACAGCGCCGCCTCGTCGCCGCCGGTGCCGGCGCGGATCTCTACGATCGCCGGACGGTCGTCGAGCGGGTCGCGCGGAATCAGCAGCGGCTTGAGCGCCTGTTCCAGCGACGCGATCTCCTCCTCCAGGCGCGCCACCTCGGCACGCGCCTCGGCGGCCAGCTCGGCGTCGTCCATCTCGAGCATCTCGCGCGCCTCGCCCAGCTCGCGCTCCGAGCGCTCCAGGCGGCGGCCGACGTCGACGACGGCCGACAGGCGATGATGCTCGCGCCCCAGCTCCGCGAGGCGGCGCGCGTCGCGCGCGACCTCCGGATCGCCGAGCGCGCGCTCCACCTCGTCGGCGCGCGACACCGCCTCGGCCAGCCGCTCGCGCAGCATCGGCAGCCCGGCCGATGGGGCGCTCACGCGCGCAGGGCCGACGTGCGCGCCGCGCGCGCCGCGGCGGCGCGCCTCACGGCGACACGGCGGGCGGACGACGTCGCGGACGACGGCAGGGCGGCACGGCGGGTGGACATCGCGCCCAATCTAGCCCCGTCCGGCACCCGAACAAAGCGCGACATCGCGCACCGCGTGCGCCGCGCCGCACGTCACACCACGGGCGGCGCGATGCCCCGAGGGCCTCCCGCCCGAGCGCGCAGGGTTGACGGGTCCCCGTCGTCGGCGCAGCGTTCCGCACCATGCACCTACCACGCGTCACCGAGTTCCTCGGCTACGTTCCGCTCTTCCAGCGCCTGACGCCGGACGAGCGCCGCGGCTTCGCCGCCCTCGTCCGCGAGCAGCGCTATCCGCGCGGCGCCCTCATCGTCCGCCAGGGCGATCCCGGCGACGCCCTGTACGTCGTGCGCTCCGGCGCGGTGAAGGTGGCCGTCGTCGGCCAGGACGGTCGCGAGGTCATTCTCGGCACGCTCGGCCAGGGCGACCATTTCGGCGAGCTGGCGCTGATCGACGGCCAGCCGCGCTCCGCGCACGTCGTGGCGATGGAGCCGACGGTGCTGCTCGTGCTGCGCCGCGACGAGTTCCGGCGCCAGGTCGAGCAGATGCCGCGCGTCGCGTGGGCGCTGCTCGAGGAGCTCTCGCGCCGCCTGCGTCTCGCCGACGCGAAGATCACGGGGCTCGTGCTGCTCGACGTGCCCGGCCGCGTCGCGCGCCTGATCCTCGACCGCGCGACCGGCACGCCGCCGCGCATCGAGCGCGCGCCCACGCACGAGACGATGGCGCAGATGATCGGCGCCAGCCGCGAGACGGTCTCGCGCGCCATGAAGGAGCTGCAGGAGGGCGGCCTCGTCACCGTGCAGCGCCGCACCATCGAGATCGTCGACGTCGCGGGGCTGGAGCGCCGCGCGGCGCCGGGCGCCGGCGCGCGCGGCAGCGCGGCGCGCGCCACGCGCGACGAGGATCGCGACGAGGAGCAGGCGGACAGCGCGGCAGGGGAGGCCGATACGGGCGCCGACGACGTGCGGCGCTCGTCCGCCACGTCCGACGGGCTCTGAGCACGTCGCCGGCATGAGCCTCACGCTCCGCTACTGGGGCGTGCGCGGGAGCATCGCGACGCCGGGAGCCTCGACGCTGCGCTACGGCGGCAACACGCCGTGCGTGGAGGTCACCCACGCCGGCGGTCGCCTGGTGCTCGACGCGGGCACCGGGCTGCGCCCGCTCGGCGAGGCCAGCCGCGCGGCGGGTGGTCTCGAGGGCCCGCTCGACGTGCTCGTCACGCACGCGCACGCCGACCACCTGCTCGGTCTCCCCTTCCTCGCCGCGCTCGACGTCTCGGGCGCACAGGTGACGGTGCACGTCGCGGAGCATGTGCTCGACGCCGTGCAGGTGGCGGCGCTCGCGCTCGCGTCGCCGCCGCTCTTCCCCGTGCCGCTCTTCCAGCGCCCCGCGCGCGTGAGCTTCGCGGCGCTGCCCGCCGACGGCTCGCCAGTGGCGATCGCGGGGCTCCGCGTGCGCGTCATCCAGGCGCTGCATCCCGGCGGCGCGGCGGGCTTCCGCGTCGAGCACCCGGACAACGGGAGCAGCATCGTCTACCTCCCCGACAACGAGCTGGCGGCGGCGGAGGGCGAGTGCGGCCGCCGGCGCGAGCTGCTGGAGGCGGTGGCCGGCGCGTCGCTGCTCGTGCACGACGCGACGTACCTGCCGAGCGAGCTGCCGAACCACCGCGGATGGGGACACTCGACGTACGCGGAGGCCGTGCGCTTCGCCGCCGACGCGGGGATTCCGCGGCTCACCCTCTTCCACCACCATCCCGAGCGCGACGACGCGGCGCTCGATCGCCTGTCCACGCTCGCGCATGCGATGGGACGCGCCGCGCGCGGTGCTCCGGAGGTCGTGATGGCGTCGGAAGGGCTGATCCAGACCGTCTGACGCTCCCGCGAACGTGAACCGGGCGGCGTGCGCCTTCGAGGCGCACGCCGCCGGTTGGTGCTTCACGCCGTCGCGCCGATCAGCTGCGACGGATCATCTGGGGAAGCCGCTCGGAGGCGTCGGGGATCTTGCGCGGCTTGCGCAGCACCTCGAAGCGGCCGCGCGGCATCGAGCCGTCCGGGATGCGGTCGAGCGCGAGGCCGCCCGAGAGCACGTACGGCTCGGCGGCGCTCGGATCGACGCGGTATCCGAGGTCGCTCAGCGCCGCGATCGTCAGCGCGCTCAGCGGGTTAGTCGTGCCGGAGTCGTGATAGCCGGTCATCAGCTCGCGGCCGAGCACCGACTCGCGCCAGTGGCCGTCCGCGGTGCCCTCGCCGCCCGTGTTCTCGACCGGCACGCCCGCGAACTGGAAGCGCGAGCCGCCGAGCGTGCGCCACGCGGCGTTGGCGGCCGACCCGGTGAACATCGGCGCGCTCGTGCCCGCGCCCGTCAGCAGGTTCGACCAGCCGTCGAACGTCCCGAGGCCGACTGCGTGCAGCGCCTCGTGCAGGATGATCGAGTTCAGCTCGCTCTGCGGCATCGACACGTCCGCGAGGTCGAACTGCACGGACGACACGACGGCGAGGCTGCGCGTCGCCATCAGGCACGGGCCGGCGCGCGCGAGCGTGCCGCTCGGCCCGTCGATGTTCGTCACGGCGACGAACATCAGGTGGCTGTTCACGGGGCCGCTGAACGGCGACGGCACCCAGTCGCCGCACGACGACATGTCCTGGTTCGCGAGCGACAGCGACCCGGCGCTCGCGGTGATGATGCGCGAGAGCTTCTCCGCGGCGAGCGTCGCCGCCGTACGCAGGCTCGTCGGCACGTTGCCGACGAAGCGCACGTCCACCGAGTAGCCGCTGCTGTTCGCGCTGACCGGGTTGACCGTGTACGAGTAGGTCGCGGTGCGCTCGGTCGCCGTGCCGCTCATGAGCTGCGCGCGGCCGTTGAACGTGCCCGCGCGATCGGTCGGGAGCACGACGCCCGCCTCGCCGGAGTTGTCCGTCAGCGTGGTGAGCGGGAGGAAGCCCTCCTGCACCCACTGCACCGTCGCGCCGGCCACCGGGTTGGTGCCGTCCGTGACCCGAGCGCGCATGACGGCGCGGGCCCCGACCGTGGTGCTCGTCGGATTCTCGGTGATGATCGTCAGAAAGCGCGAGCCGCCCGCCACCACGCGCACGGTCGCCGTGCCGGTCTTGCCCTCGCTGGTCGCGGTGACCTCCGCGGTGCCGGCGGTCAGCGCGCGCGCGGCGCCCGTGCCGTCGATCGCCAGCACCGACGGCGCGCTGGAGCTCCACGTGACCGTGCGCCCCTCGAGCACGCGCCCGCCCGCGTCGCGCACCTCGGCGGCGAAGCGCTGGCTCGTGCCGACCACCAGATTCGCCGGCGACGGCGTCACCACGACCGACGCGACGGGCGACGTGGGCAGCGTGGCCTGCGGGATGGTGAGCTGGCCGTTCTCCATCTCGAAGACGACCCACGCGCGATCCGTGACCGGCGGCGGCGCGATCGTGCGGACGAGGCGCCCGCCCGAGAACACCTCGACCTTCGTCGCCGACGGGTCGAGCGGCCGCTCGTTCTCGTAGTTGAAGACGATGTAGCGGTAGCGACCCGGCAGCTGACGCACGAGCGTGATCGTCTCGCTGCCCGGCGGCGCCGTGATGTCGCGGTCCTTGCACACGAACGGCTGCACGCCGCAATTGCCGAGGAACCCCGAGTTGATCTCGAAGCGCGTGCCCTCGGACGTGGGCCCCTGGAAGATCGCGTCCAGGTCCTGCGCGCCGCGCGTCCACGTCAGCACGATGCGGAGCGTGTCGCTGCCCACGGTCACCGGCGCGTTCGCCGCGACGGCGACGGCGCGGAAGGTCGCGTACACGACGCGCTGACCAGTCGCCGGATCCACCGCGCGGACCTCGACGCGCTGCGTGTCGGGGCTGACCGCGCCGAGCGTCCAGTAGTCGGCCGCACGGCCGTTCGCGTCGGTCATCGCGGCGCCGGCGTACACCGAGCCGCCGCCGCTGACGACGCGGAAGTTCACCACGTAGTTCGGGATCGGCCGGTTCCCCTGGTCGACCACCTGGACGCGCAGGGGCTCGGCGAGCTCCCTGCCGCCCTCGCCCACCTGCACGTCGCCGGCGACGATGCGTACGGCCACCGAGCGCGGCGCGGCCGCCTCGGGGGTGGGCCCGATCGCCACCGGGTCCGTGCCGCAGCCGGCGAGCGCCAGCGCGAGCAACGAGAAGACCGTCGCACCCTTCAGGGTGCGCGGTCGTAACGACTGAGGTGCCGCCGCGAGGCGAGCGCGCATGGCGTACAACTCCGCATGAGAGGGATCGGAGTCGCGCGTCCCTGCGACTTCGGGGCGCGCGTGCGGGACGCGCGTTCAGGACGAACGCGGCGTCGGCCGTGAGACCAGTATGACGTTCGGGGGCCGCGCCCGTCACCCCAGCCGACGGTCAGCGAGCTCCCAGCGCGCCCCTACGTGTCGCGGCGTCCACATGTTGCGCGATCGCGGCACGGCGCGCGTGGGTCATATTCCCCAGCCGCCGCCGCCCGGCGTCTCGATGACGAGCAGCTGGCCGGCCGCCAGCGGCAGGCGGCACTTGGCCGGCAGCAGCGCGTCGTCGACGCGGTTCGCGCCGGGCGCGCCCGGCGCGCCGCCCATCGCGCCCTGCGGCGCGCGCGCCCGCCGCTCGGTCAGCAGCGTCGCCGTGCAGGGCACCAGCGCGCGGTACGCGCGCACGATGCCGTCGCCGCCGCGATGCGCGCCCGCGCCGCCCGACCCGATGCGCAGCGCGTACGTCTCGACGCGCAGCGGATAGGCGGCCTCCAGCGACTCGACCGGGGTGTTGCGCGTGTTGCTCATGCCCACGTGCACGCCGCTCGGCCCGGGGCCGCGTGCGCTCCCGCCCTGCCCGCCGCCCAGCGTCTCGTAGAAGGTCCACGCGCCGCCGGCCGCGTCCGCGCCGCCGAAGGTCACGTTGTTCATCGTCCCCTGCCCCTGCGCCGGCACCGCGAGGCCCGCGTCGGCCAGCGCCGCGAAGATCGTATCCGCGAGGCGCTGCGACATCTCGACGTTGCCCGCCGCCACCGCGGCCGGCCACCGCGCGTTGGCCGCGCTTCCCTCCGGCACGTCGAGCACGATCGCGCGCGCGATGCCGTCGTTGGTCGGCACGTCGTCGTCGAGCAGCGTGCGCAGCACGAACACGGCCGCGGCCATCGCCACGCCGCGCGGGCAGTTCACGTTGCCACGCACCTGCGACGCGGTGCCCGCGAGATCGACGTGCAGCCGGCCGTCGGCGATGCGCACGGCCGCATGCACGGGCACCTCGGCGTCGCTCACGCCGTCGCCCTCCAGCGCGTCGACCGCGCGCCCCTGCGCACCCGCGTGCGCGGAGAGCCGGGCCACCGCCCGTCGCTCGGCGTAGTCGAGCAGCGCGTCGACCGCCGCGGTGACGCGTGCGCCGCCCTCGCGACGCCAGAGCGCTCGCCAGCCGTCGCGCCCCGCCGCGCACGACGCGAGCTGCGCGCGCAGGTCGCCCAGCCGCTCCTCCGGCGTGCGCACGTTCGCGAGCACGATCGCGAGCAGGTCATCGTCGATCGTGCCGACGCCGCTGGCGTCCGCGCGCACGAGCCGCACCGGTGGAACGACGAGCCCCTCCTGCACCAGCTCCGTCGCGCCCTGCGGCATGCTGCCCGGGCTCATCCCGCCGACGTCCGCGTGGTGGGCGCGCACGGCCGCGTAGCCGATGACGCGCGACGCATCGTCCGGATCGCCGATCGCCTCGACGAGCGTGAGGTCCGGCAGGTGCGAGCCGCCGTGGAACGGGTCGTTGAGCAGGAAGACGTCGCCCGCGCGCGGCGACCGCGCGCGTACCGCGCGCACTGCGTCTGGCATCGCGCCGAGGTGCACGGGGATGTGCGCGGCCTGCGCGACCATCCGCCCCTCGCCGTCGAACAGCGCCGACGACGCGTCGCGCCGCTCGCGGATGTTCGGCGAGATCGCGCCGCGCACCAGGACGCTCCCCATCTCCTCGGCGATCATCGCCACCGCGTGCGCCCACACGGTGAGCTCGAGCGCGTCGATCGACTCGGTGCGCGGCAGCACCTGGCGCGGCGCCTCGCGTCGCGACGTCATGCGGCCTCCACCATCCAGCCGCCGATGTCCAGCGCGCGCGCCGTCCAGCCGGCGGGCACCAGCGCGGTCGCGTCGGGCAGGACGATCGTCGCCGGCCCATCGACGCGCGCCGGCACCGGTCCGCCGGCGTCGACGATCACCACACCGCCCGCCTCGCGTGCCGGAGTCGACGCGTCGCGCGTGCCGGCGCGCGCGAAGCGCGGCGACGGGCCGGCCGTCGACGCCGCGTGACGCGCGCTGACGATCTCCACCGCGCGCGGCAGCGTGAAGCCGACGCGTCGCGCATGCACGTCCGCGAACCGCGCGGCGAGCGCCGCGCCGTCGTCGCCCGCGTGCACGGGGATCTCCAGCTCGTGTCCCTGTCCGGCGTAGCGCGCACGCACCCACGTGCGCTGCTCCGCGCCGGCGCCCGCGCGCGTCGCGAGCGCATCCACCAGCGCGGCGACGGCGCTCGCGTCCAGCGCATCGGCCGCGCGCATGACGCTCGTCAGCGCCTCGCGGCGCTCGGGCGCGGAGGCGAGCCCCACCGCGCTCAGCACGCCCGCGTGCGGGGGCACGAGCACGCGACGCATGCCGAGGCGCTCCGCGAGCCCGCAGGCGTGCAGCGGTCCCCCGCCGCCGAACGCGACCAGCGGCATCCCGCGCGGATCGACGCCACGCTCGACGCTCACGCGCCGCAGCGCGCGCGCCATCTCGGCGTCTGCCGCGGCGAGCATCGCCCGCGCGACGCGCGTCGCGTCCGCGCCCTGCCCCACCGCCGCGGCCAGCACGTCGAGCGCGCGTGCGGAGGCGTCCGCATCGAGCCGCACGCCGCCGCTCAGCCGCTGCGCCCCCAGGTGGCCGAGCAGCAGGTGCGCGTCGGTGACCGTCGCCTGCACGCCGCCGCGCCCGAACGCGGCCGGGCCGGGATCCGCGCCCGCGCTGCGCGGCCCGACGCGCAGCGCGCCGGCGTCGTCCACCCACCCGATGCTGCCGCCGCCGGCCGACACGGTCTCCACGAGCACGCGCGGCAGCGCGATCGGCACGCCGGCGACCTCGCCGCCGCTCTCGACCAGCGCCTCGCCGTCGAGCACGAGCCCCACGTCGGCGCTCGTTCCGCCGATGTCGATCGTGAGCCCGTGCGGCAACCCGAGCGCACGCAGCACGGCCGCCGCGCCCACGACGCCACCCGCCGGTCCGCTCAGCGCCAGCGCCGCCGCCGATCGCGACGCCTCGCGCGCCGCGCGCACGCCGCCACCGGACGTCATCACGCCAGGCGCGGGGAATCCTCCTTCCGCGAGCCGCTCGCCGAGCCGCTCCAAGTAGCGGCGCACGCGGGGGCGCGCGTACGCCTCGGCGACCGTCGTCGAGGTGCGCTCGTACTCGCGGATCTCGGGGTGCACGTCGCTCGACCGCACCACGTCCACGTCGGGGAGCGCGGCCGCCAGCGCCTCGGCCAGCATCCGCTCGTGCGCGTCGTGGGCGTAGGCGTGCAGCAGCGAGACGGCGACCGCCTCGGGTGCGAGCGCGCGCACGCGCTGCACCACCCGCGCGACGGCGTCGGGCGTCAGCGGCCGCACCACGCCCTCGGGCCCGGAGCGCTCCTCGACGGGCACGGTTTGCTCGCGCGGGACGATCGGCGCCGGGTGGTGCGCCGCCAGGTCGTACAGCGCCGCCCGGTCCTGACGCCGCAGGTGCAGCACGTCGGTGTGCCCCGCGGTGGCGCACAGCGCGACACGCGCGCCGGTGCGCTCGAGCAGCAGGTTGGTGACCGCGGTGGTGCCGTGCACCAGCCGCCCCACGCGCTCCCCGCGTTCGCCGAGCGCGGTGAGCGCGTCGATCACGCCGCCGCTCTGATCGCGCGGCTGCGTCAGGACCTTCGTGATGCGGACGTCGCCCTCGGGAGCGATCGCCGCGAGGTCGGTGAAGGTGCCGCCGACGTCGATGCCGATGGACAGCCGCGCGTCGCTCACGCGGCGGGGCGGCCAGCGCCGGGGCGCAGCGCCCACCAGAGCGCGAGATGCACCGGCACCAGCAGCGCGAACAGCTCCGTGCTCCGCTGGCCCACGCGCGGCAGCAGCGTCAGGACGGCGCCGGCGACGGTGAGCGCGGCCAGCACCGCCGCCACGATCGCCGCGCGCCCACGCCACCGCGCGCGCGGCTCCGGTCGGCGGAAGCCGACGGCGAGAAGCAGCACCACGAACAGCGCGAGCGCCAGCGGGTTCACCGCGAGCAGGTTCTCGTTGCGCCCCATGAACACGTGCCGCGTCACCGTGCCCGCGAGCAGGAGCGCCGTGCCCGCGAGCCCCACGAGCAGCGTCCACACGCCGGCGGCGACCGCGAAGCCCGCGTCCGCGCCGCGTCGCCCCGCCTCCCCCGCGCGACCGAGCGCGAACAGCAGCGCGCCGATCGCCAGCCCGGCGATCAGGTAGCCGACGACGTACGACGGCGGCGCCGCGCGCTCGGCCTCGCGCCGGGCGGCGAACAGCGTGTCCGTGCGCACCACGAGCGGCTGCGGCGTGCCGCTCGCGGAGGGAACGCGCACGCGCTCCACGTGGCCCATCAGGCGCATCGGGATGAAGCTCTCCTCCCACGCGTCGATGGGCGCGTCGGCCGGGCGCCCGAGCGCGAGCTGGATGCCCGTGTACGTCGCCGCGTCGCCGGCCACGAGCCGCCGCGTGTGCCAGCGATACGACGTGTTCGTCGGCCTGCCGGCTGTTGCCCGCCGCAGCGCTCCGCCCAGCGCGAGGTCGATCGCGTCGCGCACGCGGGTGGAGCAGTTGTCGCGGTAGTAGTCGTACCGGTAGAACTTGTTCTCCTCGCGCGCGTTCCACTCGACGTACGCGCGGAGCCGTGCCTTCTGCTCGGCGCTCAGGTTCAGCTCCTGCGCGACGACCGTCCGGTTCTCGACCGTGGCGTAGTGGCTGGCGAGCGCGCGCGCGTCGAAGCCTTCCATCCAGTAGCGCGTGTCGCCCGTCAGGAAGCGCCCGAGGAAGTTCGGCTGCGCGAAGTCGAACATCCCCCAGTTGTACGCGAGGTCGGTTCCGCGCGCGGGATCGCTGATCCAGAGCGCGTTGTGCCCGAACCGCTCCCACACGGCGTCGCCCTGCCCGATCGTCATCAGGTAGACGCGCATGCCGGCGGCCGACGCCACGTCCGCCGCCGTGGGCGGCGGTGGCCCCTGCGTCGCGCCCGCCGTCGCCTGCCCCGCACCGCCCGCGAGCACCTCGTCGGTGAGCCGCGAGGTCGATCGCCCGTCCTCCTGCACCAGCGCGTCGGCGCGCGCTCCGGCGCCGCGCCCGGCCTGCGGAGTGGGCACCGGCACCGGCGTCTCCGCGCGCTGGGCGCGCGCGTCGGGCGCCGCGAGCGCGACCAGGAGCGGCGCGACGAGCGTCGCGAGCAGCCGCACCGTCCTCACAGCCGGATCTCTTTGCGGTCGTCCGCGGCCTTGTAGATCGCCTCGAGGACGCGCGCGACGGTGACCTGGTCGGTGGGCGGCTCGTACGGCGTCTCGCCGCGCAGCACCGCCACGAAGTGCGCGAGCTCGGCGCGGTACGACTGCAGGAACGCGCTGTCGCGCGCCGAGGCGCCCGTCGGCGACACGTCGACCGCGCGCCCGTTCAGCTCCTTCACGACGCGCAGCGGCGCGAGCCGCGCGCTGCCGCGCGTGCACAGCACCTCGAACCAGCTGCGCTCGCGCTCCCCCACGTACGCCCACGAGACGTCGAGGCCCACCGCGAGGTCGCCCTCGAGCTCCAGCCCGACCAGCATGGTCTCCTCGACGGCGTTCGCGCCGCGCCCGCGCGTCATGTGCGCGGAGACCCGCACCGGATCGGCGAAGTTCGCGAGCCAGAGCGCGAGGTCGAGCAGGTTGAAGCCCTGCTCGAGGAAGGCGCCGCCGCCCGCCTCGGCGCGGCGCTGGCGCCAGCCCTGCGGCGGCCGCGGCGCGTATGCGCCGCAGCGGATGCCCACGACCTTCCCCAGCTCGCCCGAACTCACGAACCGCGAGAGCGCCTGCACGTCGCTGCGGAAGCGATGGTTGTTCCCCACGAGCACGCGACGGCCGCCCTTCTGCGCGGCGGCGAGCACGCGCTCGACGCCGCGCGTGGTGAGCGCGAGCGGGCGCTCGCACAGCACGTCCACGCCCGCGCGCAGTGCGCTGAGCACGTGCGGCTCGTGCAGGTGGTTCGGCGTCGCGACGATCAGCCCGTCGATCGCATCCGCGTCGAGCAGCTCCTCGAGGTCGGTGAAGACGTCGGGCACCTCGAAGCGGTCGGCGAGCGCGCGCGCGCGGGCCGCGTCGTTGTCGCACAGCGCGACCAGCTCGACGCCGCGCATCTTGGCGAGCACCGGCAGGTGCGCGAGCTGCGCGATCGCGCCGCAGCCGTCGATCGCCAGGCGGAGGGGCTGGGTCACGGGCGGCTCCGCGGCGCGAGGATGGAGCGCGCGGCGTCCGTCGCGCGCGTGGCGTCGAAGCGATAGCTCCCGCCCGCGCGCAGCGATGCGAAGTGGGCCCCGCTGAACAGGTCGTACCGTGCGTGCATCGTCAGGGTCACGTTCGGGAGGAGCGCGACGTCGAGTCCCGTGCTCGCGGCGAGGCCGATGCCCACGCCGTCGAGCGCCTGCTCGACGAACGTGTCGTTGATCGGCACGCCCTCGACGTCGAGGAAGTGCAGCGCGAAGCCCGCGCCGAGGAAGGGGCGGAGCGCGGCGGGATCGCCCGCGGCCCCGCGTCGGGCCGCGCGGCGCTCGCCGGGCATCCAGCGCACGTCCGTCGCCAGCGCGAGGTCGGAGGTGCGGATGCGCCCCAGGGCGGGAGGCGTCGTGCCGAGCGCGTCGCCGATCGCCTGCGCGAGACCGCGCACGGCCGTGTCGGTGTAGCGCGACGACCAGTAGGAGGTCTGGAAGACGACGTGGATGCCGCGCGCGATCTCGCCGTAGTCCGCGTGCACCGCGTACATGCGCGCGACCTCCACGCGGCGCGGCCACACGAGCCCCACCGACCCACCGACCGTCGAGAGCCGCAGGCGATCGACGCCCACGCGGTCGAAGACCGAGCCGTCCGTCGTCCGGGCGCGCATCGCGCGTGCGACGGCGCTGTCGCGCGCCGCCGAATCCGACGGCAGCCGCCGCAGCGAGTCCGCGCGTACCGAGTCCGCACGCGCCGTGTCGCGCGGCGCTGGCGTCTGCGCCGCCGCGGCGCGGGCCCCGGAGAGCCCGACGAGGAGGGTCAGCGCGCCGACAACCGCGCGCGCACCGGCGCGACGGCCGGTGCGCGCGCGGTCATTCGGCTGGTTCAACCGACGTCCCTGGATAGTACGTGCGAAGGATGGTGCGGAAGTCCTGTCCGGCGCGCGCCCGGCCGATGGCGCCCCACTGGCACATGCCGACGCCGTGGCCGTTGCCGCTCCCGCGCAGCGTCAGGCGCGACACGCGCCCGTCGCCGTCGACCGCCGCGTCGACGGAAAAATAGGTGCTGGGCAGGATCTCGCCACCGACGGACCGCAGCACGTAGCGGATGTCGTTGCTCCGCACGACGTAGCGTCCGCCGTCCGTCGACACCGCGAGCGCCGCGACGCGCCCCGACTCGCTGTGCCCCTGGATCTGCAGCGCGCGCACGATGCCGACCGGCGCGCCGGCCGCGCGCGCCGCCTCGCCGCTCGCGTAGCGGCGCAGGTAGCGCTCGACGACCTCCTGCAGCTCGTCGGCGTGCCACTCGCGCGTCCAGCGCCGGCGCGGCGCGGCGTCGCAGTAGTGGCGGTCGGTGCCCGGGATGCGGTCGCTGACGCTGCGCAGGTACGGCTCCTGGCTCGGGCCGAACGCCTCCGTCGACGCGGCGGTCGCGCCGCCGCACGCCGAGTAGTAGGGGGCGGACACCACCGCCCCGGCGTAGCGCAGCACCAGCCCCTCCGTCGCGCGGATCGCGCGGTCCGAGGCCGGCCGCTCGGCGTCCACGCCGCCGTAGACCTGGTCCGCGACGGTCGCGCGCATGTCGAACGGCTGGCGCGCGCGCGCCTCGGCCTGTGCCCGCGGCAGGTACTCGGCGAGGCGGCTGTAGGTGTAGCTCCGCGCCGCCACCGACTGCGCCTCGAGCGCGGCGGCGTCGCTCGCCGCGAACGCGTTCAGCTCCAGCGGCACGACCCCGCGCAGGTACTCCTCGATCGGGAGCGCGTTCACGACGGTGATCCCGCCCGACTCGGTCGCGTGGAGGCGCAGCTCTCCGCGATAGCGCTTGCCCCCGTACGAGAGCGACGCGCCCAGGCCGACCGGGCGCGCCACCAGCGGGCCCTCGCTCCAAGCGGTCGTCTGCGTGGGTCCCACCGCGCGCAGGAGCCCGCCCTGCCGCTCGAACGTCCACGGCGCGCCGTCGGTGGCCCGGGCGAGCACCACGCGCCCGGTGGCGTCCGAGAGGCGCCACTCGCCGGTCGCCGACACGCGCGGCTGCGTCGCGCCGACGGCGAGGGCGATGCGCACGATCCGGCTGCCCGCGTCGCGGCGAGCGGCTGGCACCTCGTGTGCCGCCGCGGGCCCCGCCCCGCCCTGGAGCAGCGCCGCCGTCAGCAGCGCGGTCGCGCCGATCGCTCCGGCGACCGCCATGGTCCGGCGGCGGGCGGGCGAGCGGCGTCCGGACGTCCGGAGCGCGAGGCGGTCGGCGGATCGGTGGGGCATCGGGGATCGCTCCAGAGGGTCCGCCGTTGGGACGACCGGACGCGCCGGGGGGTTACCCCGCGCCCGGCTCACCGCCCGAAGCTACCGACCGTCGTCGTCGCCGCCATCATCGGCAGGGCACGACTGCGCCGCGCCGCGGGCGTGGGCGTGTCGATCACGCGCTGTGCGGTGCCCACGAAGTCGTAGTCGTCGACGACCTCCTCGATCTCGACCTCGACGAAGCTGCCCGCGGGCGCGTCGGTGTCCACCCAGGTCACGCCGTCGACGTCGTCGGCCTGCCAGGGGGCGCGCGTCATCGCCGGCTCCTCGTCGGTCGCCGCGCGGTCCACCAGCACCGGCACGACGCGCCCGATGCGCTCCTCGTACCGCTCGGCCGTGATCTCGCGCTGCAGCTCCGTCAGGCGCTCCAGGCGCTCGCGCTTCACGACCTCGGGGACGTCGTCCACCATGTCGTAGGCGCGCGTCCCCTCCTGCGGCGAGTACGTGAAGGCGCCGACGCGGTCGAAGCGCACCTCCTCGAGGAAGTCGAGCAGCTGCTGGAAGTCGCTCTCGGTCTCGCCCGGGAAGCCCACGATGCAGGTCGTGCGGATCGCCACGCCCGGCACCGTCTCGCGGAAGCGCGCCGCCTTCTCCCGGATCGTGCGCTGCCGCTCGGGGCGGCGCATGCGCGCCAGCACCGCGTCGCTCGCGTGCTGGATGGGCATGTCGAGGTACGGCACGATGCGCGGATTGCCGGCGATGACCTCGAGCAGCCGCGGGGTGATCCCCGTCGAGTAGAGGTACAGGTTGCGGTACCAGCTCACCGACGTCTCGCGGAGCAGCGCCTCGAGCAGCTCGGGCAGGCGCGCGCCGTCGCGGCGGTCGCGCCCGTAGTGGGCGAGATCCTGCGCGACGAGGTTGATCTCGCGCGCGCCCTGCAGCTCCAGCAGCTGCGCCTCGCGCACGACGTCGTCGATCGAGAAGGAGCGATGCTTCCCGCGCATGAGCGGGATGGCGCAGAAGGCGCAGCCGTGATCGCACCCCTCGCTGACCTTGAGGTAGCGCACGTGCGGCAGGTCGCCGCCGTAGATGCGCAGCCCCGGGTGGTCCGCGATGGGGTCGGGCGCGATGACGCCGCGCGCGGCCAGCTCGGGCACCAGCCGGTCGACGTCCGACGCGCCGAGGAACAGGTCGACCTCGGGCAGCGCCTCCTGCAGCTCGGCCTTGTGGCGCTGGACCATGCAGCCCACCGCGACCACCGCCTGACAGGCGCCGTCGATCTTCAGCTGCCCCGCCTGCACCAGCGCGTCGATCGACTCCTGCTTGGCGGCGTCGATGAAGCCGCAGGTGTTGACCAGGATCACCTCCGCCTCCGACGCGTCGTCGGTCGGGGTGGCGCCGTGGGCGACGAGCTGGGCAAGGTAGCGCTCGGAGTCGACGGTGTTCTTGTCGCAGCCGAGCGTGAGGAGGGCGACCTTCAAGGCGGGACCGGCAACGGGCGAGGCCGGACGGGAGCGGGCGGGAATGCCGATCTCGTCCGGAAGTCGCGGTAGATCCGCAACTTAGCCGTTCGGGCGCGCGTGCTCAACCGCGCCGGGGCGTCGGCGGTGCGACGGTCCCGGTCAGCGCGGACGCACGCGCACGGGAACGGTGATCCAGAGCGCCGTGTCGGCCGTCGCCGTGGCGCGGACGTGGGTCTCCCCGACCCGCAACGCGCGCAGCAGCCCGTCCGCGTCGACCGACGCCGTCGTGGCGTCCGCCACGCTCAGGCGGACGGCGGGCCCTCCGGCGAGCCCCGAGGGAGACCGGTGGAATGCGCGCAGACGCACGGTGTCGCCCACGGTGGCGTCGACCAGCCCCGGCTCCACGACGATGCTGCCCAGCATCGTGCCCGGAGCGAGCACGGTGACCGTCGCCACCGCCGTGAAGCCCGGATTGCGGGACGGAGACGCGACGATGCTCGTCACGCCGGGTCGACGACCGGTCACGAGCCCGCGCGCATCGACGACGGCGATCGTGGTGTCCTGCGCACGGAAGGTCACCACCGTGTCGCCGCCATTGCACAGCGGGCCGGGGGGCGCCACGACGACTCGTACCTGGCCGTCCACCCCGATCGTCGCGCTCGCCGGCTGCAGCGCGAACCCTGCCGCGAGACACTGCCCTGCCTGCACCCGCACCGGGAAGGTGTACGAGGTGCCGCTTCGTCCGATGCCGGCCGTCACCGTCACCGCCGCCGATCCCACGCGGCGCGCCTCGAGCGTCGCACCGGTCGGCGACGCGGCGACGATGCGCAGGACGGAATCCGGCGCGGCGATCCAGGTGACGCGCGCGTCCGCCGGCGGCGTGTCCGTCCATCGGACGGCCACCGGCGCCTCCTGGCCGACCACCATCTCCGCCGGCGGCGCGTCCACCCCGAAGCGTGGGGCGCGCGCGACGGCGAGCCCGTCTCCGCATGCCGCGGCGGCAAGCGCGGCCACGACGGCGGCGTTCACGGCGCGACGACGGGGAGCGTGGGAGTGCGACATCGGGCCGGTGCGAGGGAGGTGAGGCCGGACCGCGCGCCGCGTCGCGCGCACGTCCGCGTGCGCACGCTCGCCGCTCGCGCGCGGCGCGGCAAGGCCGGGGCCGGCCCGGAACGCACGACGGGGCGGCGCCTCCCGGCGCCGCCCCGTCGTCGGTCGCGTGCTGCTGCGACCCGATCCCGCTACGTCCTCACTGGCCCGTCGCGTTGAAGATCGTCGAGCCGCTCGTCCCGGGCACGACCACCGTCAGCGTGTTCGGGCCGGCCGTGGTCTGCAGCGTCCACGACGTGCGGGCGACGCCGTTCGCGTCCGTCTGGACGAAGATCGGGTTCGCGACGCCGTTGCCGCTCGGGATGAACTGCACCGTCACGCCGGCGACCGGCGCACCGTTCGACGTCACGACGACCGTCGGCTGCGTGGGCAGGATCGCGCCCGCGGCCGCCGTCTGCAGGTCACCCGCCTGCTTCGTGATCGTCACGTTGGTCGGGACGGCGATCGCGTTGGCCGTGAAGCGGATCGGGTTGTTCGCGATGTTGCCGCCCGGGTACGAGACGACCGCCGAGACGACGTACTCGCCCGGCTGGCCGCCGAGCTGCCACTGGCCGGCGCTCGCGATGCCCTGCGCGTCGGTCGTGTCGACCGGGAACTGCACGCCGCCGCCGATGACGTTGAAGAGCACCTGCACGCCCGGCACCGGCTGGCCCTGCGCGTCGCGCAGCACGACCGTCGGGCTGGTCGCCACGACCGTGCCGGCGGTGGCCGTCACGCTCGTCGGCGTGGTGGCGGTGACGCTGGCCGGCGTGTTCGGGACCGTCGTGACCGTGAAGACGATCGGCGTGAGGTTGCCCGTCGACGCCGTCACCGTCGTCGTGCCGATGACGCCCGTGCCCGTGTAGAAGACCTGCGCGTTGCCGTTCGAATCGGTCTGCACCGAGGTCGCCGACAGCGTGCCGCCGCCGCCCTGCGCGATCGTGAAGTTCACGGTCGCGTTGCGGACCGGGAAGCCCTCGGCGTCGCGCAGCTGGACGACGAACGGCGCGCCCGCGCGGCGGAAGGCCTGCACGATCAGCGAGTCGCCGCTGACCATGGTGATGCTCGCCGGCGGACCCGCGAGGCCCGTCGCGCGGAAGACGATGGGCGTCGTGACGCCCGCGATGCGGGCCTCGATCGTCGCCGTGCCCGGCGTGGCGCCGAGCGTGACGCCGCCGACGGTCGCGATGCCCTGCGAGTTCGTCGTCTGCGTCGAGCCGAGGAGGCTCGCGCCGCCCGACGTGACCACGAAGTTGACCGTCACGCCGGCGACCGGGTTGCCGAACTGGTCGACCACGCGGACGCTGGGGCCGACCTGGAGGGCGCCGCCCGCGCGCACTTCCTGGTTGTTGCCGCCGGCGATCGTGCCGCTCGCGGCCGCGCCGGGGGTGCCGGTGATCACGAACGCCGCGCTGCCGGTCACGCCGGTTGCGGTGGCCGTGATCGTGTTCGGGCCGGCCGTGGTGCCGAGCGTGAAGCCGCCGATGCGCGCGACGCCGTTGACGTCCGTCGTCGCCGTCAGGCCGGTGCCCGTGCCGCCGCCGCCGGTGATCGCGAAGGTCACCGGGACGTTCTGGACCGGGTTGCCCTGCGCGTCACGCACGGTGACCGCCGGCAGCGTGCCGGACGAGAGCGCGGTGCCGACGGTGGCCGTCTGCGACGCGGTGCCGGAGACCGCCTCGAGGCGCGCCGGAGCGCCCGCCGTGGCCGTCGCGGTGAACGTCAGCGGGTTGCCGGTGACGCCGTTCGCGAGCACGGTCGCCTGCAGCGTCTGCGCGCCGGCGGTCGGGCCGAGCGTCCACTGCGGACCGGTCGCGACGCCCTGCGCGTCCGTGAGGATGGTGCCGGCGGGGATCGAGCCGCCGCCCTGCGTGACGGTGAAGTTCACCTGCACGCCCTGCACCGGGTTGCCGGCGGCGTCGCGCACGACGACGGCGGGACGCGTGGGCAGCGCGCTGCCGACGGCGCCCGTCTGGGCGTTGCCGGCGGAGATGGCGACGGCGGCGGGGGCGCCGGGCGTCACGTTGGCGCTGATGGTCAGCGGCGTGAGCGTGCCGACCTGCGCGTTGAGCGTCTGCACGCCGACCGAGTTGCCGAGCGTCCACTGCGTGGTCGCGTCGCCGCTCTCGTTCGTGGTGACGGTGGCCGGCGCCACGGTGCCGCCGCCCCCGCCGACGGTGAAGGTCACGGTCTGGCCGGGGAGCGCCCGGCCGTTGGAGGCGGTCACGCGGACCGTCACCGGCACGACCCCACGCGCCTGCCCGGCGATCGGGTTGGCGGTGATCGACGCGAGCGCGCTGGGCGTGCTCGGCTCCGACGAGTTGTCGCACGCGGCCGCGAGGAACGCGAACGCGAGCGGGGCGAGTGTCCTCGCCACGGTGGAACGACGAATCAGGCGCATGGATGCTTCGTGTGGCGGAGTGAGAGGATGCCCGTCCTGCCGCCGATCGGTACGGGCCCGTTCGACGACCGCGCCGCACGCCTCCTCGCGTGCGGCCCGGCCGCCGTCATCGAAAGTTGCCGAACGACAGCTCGACGCCGAAGTCCTGGCCGCGCAGCAGGGCGATGACCTCCTGCAGCTCGTCGCGCGAGGGCGAGGTGATGCGCACCTGCTCTCCCTGGATGCTCGCCTGGACCTTCTTCATCTTCGCGGCCTTCACGGCCGCGGCGACCTGCCGCGCCGTGTCGCCGTCGAGCGCCATCTTGAGGCGTACCTCGCGGCGCACCGTGTCGTCACCGGCCGGCCGCAGCTCGCCGATGTCGAGGTTCTTCACGGGCACGCCGCGGCGGATCAGCTTCGTCTGCAGGACGTCGAACAGCGCGTCCATGCGGTAGTCGTCCGCGGCTCGGAGCACTATCTGGGCCTCGCTCCGCTGGAAGTCGATCTCCGCGGTCGTGCCCTTGAAGTCGTACCGCTGCGCGACCTCCTTCTGCGCCTGATTGACGGCGTTGTCGACCTCCTGCAGGTCGACCGAGGTCGTGACGTCGAAGGAATGCTGCGGGGGCACGCGGTGCGGACTGGTTGTGTCGAGGGCACCACGTCCGTGTGGCGCCCGGGCGGCAAGCTATGCCGGGGTACAGAGCCCCGCCAGTTGGGCGCCGGCGCGGCGCCGGTCGTCAACGGAGCGTGAACGATCGCTCCGCCGTCAGTTCGCATGTCGGTGCACGTGCCGTCGCGGGTGACGCATCGGACGCATGCACGAAGCCCCGGACGACCAACGCGTCGTCCGGGGCTTCGTGCATCGATGCGCGGGGCCTTCGCGCGTGGCGCGGGCCGTGGCGAATGCGAAGAGGGGCCCCGCCCGAAGGCGGGGCCCCTCCCCGTCGACCAGTGCTCCCGTGAGGGATTACTGGACGATCGTCACCGTCACCGGCGCCGAGACGAGCGCGTCACCGTTGGCCGTGATACCGACCGCGACGACGTTGTAGGCGACCGACTGGTTCGCGGTCACGCCGCGGGCCAGGGCCGTGCCGACCGGCGTGAAGACGAAGTTCGAGGTGATCGTGCGACCCGTGCCGCCGTTCGCCGGCACGTCCGTCACGATGCCCACCGGCGCCGTCCCGAGGAACTGGTAGATCGCCGGACCGCCGACCTGCGAGTAGTAGAGCTCCACGCGGACGAACGGGTTGATGAAGGCGTTCACCTGACCCTGCGTGGCGACCGAGAACGTACCGGTCGTCGGCGCGTTGGCCGTCGCACCCAGCGAGAGCTGGTTCGGGAAGGCCGCCGCGTTGTTCGTGAACTGCAGGCCGAAGCTGTTCACCTGCGACGTCTGGTTGCCCGTCGTGAACACCTGACCGTTGAAGTTGGTCTGGTTGATGTTCCCAGCCGGGATCTGCAGCGTCTGCGTGCCCTGGTTCGCCGGGAAGCCCGGGGCGATGGCGGCGTCGGAGACGACCGCGATCACAGCCTGCGCCAGGTTAGCCGCGGTGGTCGGCCCAGGACCGGCGCCAGCGCCGTTCGCGAAGGTGACCGAGCGGATGAACGACGGGACGGTCAGCGGGATCGAGTTGTTGATCGAAGCCGAGATCGTACCGAACGGCGAGCCGAGCTGCGTGAGCGACTGCGTGTAGGCGATCTGGAAGCTGCCGGCACCGAAGCCAGCCGGAGCGCCGCCGTACACGATCTGCGGGAACGCCTGGCCGAGCTCGAGGTTGTCCGACGCGGCCGTCGTGAACTGCACCGGCGCGTTGCCCGTCAGCGTCTGCGGGAGCGAGACGCCCTGGACCGTCGGGGCGATCACGTCAACGTAGCGCGTGACGTTGATCTCCGAGCTCTGGTTGCCAGCCTGGTCACGGGTGCGGATACGGAACTCGTACTGGCCCGTAAGCGCGTTCGTGAGGCCGATGGCCGCCGTGCCGGCGATCGAGACGAAGCCGCAAGCGACACCCGTCTGGGCCGTGCTGTTCGCGTTGAACGTCGCGTTGCCCGCGTTGTCGACACCCGTGAAGCAGTAGGTGCTGACGCCGTTGGCCGGGTTGTCACCCGCGCGCGCCTGACGCTGGCCGAGGATCTGGATCGGCGTGGCGCCGAAGCCGATGTCGTCCGAGTAGGCGAGCTGCAGCGAGTTCGCCGCGACGTTCTGGTTCGCCGCGTTCACGACGACGCCGTTGATCGTCGACGCGTTCGGGTTGCTGATCGTCGGAGCCGAGAGGTCGACACCGAAGGTCACCGGAACGCCGACCGTCGCGATCTGGCCGTTCGCGTCGAGCGCGATCGGGCCCTGCTCGACGAGCTGGTTGCGGGCGTTGCCGAGCACGTCGACGAAGCGAGCGATCGCCGCGTAGGCCGTGTTCTGGTTCGCCGCCGCGAGCTGCGAGCCGTTGCTGAACTGCGTGCCGCCGTTGAAGACGTTCGCAGCCGTCAGCGACGACAGGTTCGAGATGAGCTGCGCGAAGAACGTCGTGGTCACGCGATCGACGCCGCCGAAGTCACCGTTCGACGTCGTGTTGTTCGCGAAGTTCGGGCCGGCCAGCGCGTTGTTGAACGTCGGGCCGAAGTTGCGGTTCGCGAACGTCGACGCCGGGTCGTTCACGTTGAACGCACCACCGATGAACCCGACGAACGAGCCCGGGATCTGGGTGAAGTTCGCCGCGAGGACGTTGAACTGCGTCGCCGGCTGCGGAGCCGTGTTGTCGATGTTCAGGTTGAACGAACCCGGGAACTGGTTCTGAGCACCCGCATTCAGCGGCAGGGTCGCGCCGTTGAACTGCACGCCGAGCGTGCTGAACTGGCCCGTCTGCGTCTGGTTGAAGCCGATGCCGTTGACGATGACCGTCGTGCCGTTCGGGCCCGACGTCCAGCCGTCGATGTTGTTCGCCGACGCCGCAGCGGTCTGCGAGCGCGGGCTGACGTTACCGGCCGCGTTGCCGGCGGCACCCGCCGCGACACCGCTCGGCTGCGTGGCCGTCTGACCCGGGAAGGTCACGGTCGTCGCACCCGTCGTCGACGCGGTCACCGTCTGCGTGCGCTGGAGCGCACCGAACGGCGTGTTCGGATCCTGCAGCGTGACGGTGATCTCCGGCGTCACGTTGTTGCCCGTCTGCGGCGCCTCGAACGAGACCGGCAGGAGGGCGAAGCTCAGCGAGCCCGCGATCCAGTTACGGCCGTCCGGACCCTGCGCCGTGCCACGCGCGTTCACGGCCGCCTGGGCCGCCGACGGCGTGTTCGTCACGCGGATGAAGAAGCCGCTCAGGTTGCGGATCGTCAGGTTCTGCGTGAACTGCGCGATCTGCGACGTCGTCGTCGTCGAGCCCGGGAACACGCCCGTCACGCGCGCGCGGAGGACCGCGGAGCCGTTCCGGATGCCCGGGACGCCCGTCGTCGTGTCGAACGCGGCGAGGTTGATCGGGCAGGTGATCGGCTGGACGTCGGCCGAACCCGTCTGGAGCGCGAGGCGGAACGCCTCGGCCTGCGTCGCCGAGAACGTCTGCGTGCAGACGCGGTTGGTCGTGTCGTTCGGGCTGGCCGCCGGCGCGAGGAACACGTCGACGCGGCTGACGCGCGCGTCACCCGGATCGAAGTTCAGCGTGACGAAGATCGAGCCCGTGTTGTTCTGGCCGTTCGCACCCGTGTTCGCCGGATCCGTCCCGAGCGGCTGGGTGATGTCGACGAGCTGGTTGGTGTTCTGCGTCGTGACGTTGGCGATCGTGATCGTGACCGGCGCCGGGGCGCGGACCGTCACGGGCACCGCGACGAAGATCGCCGTGTCAGCCGTGGAGCGAACGATGATCGAGGTCGAGCCGTTGGCGACGCCGGTCACGAGACCGGTCGACGACACCGTGGCGACCGCGTTGTTCTGCGACGTGTACGTGACCGTGCGAGCCGTGCCGGCCGGCGCGTTCTGCGCGAGCGTCACGTTCGCCGTCAGCTGCTGCGTCTGACCCGTCTGCAGCGTGACCGTCTGCGGGTTGGCCACGACCGACGAGACGAGCTGGCCCGAACCGAGGACCGTGACCGTCGCCGCCGCCGTCAGGCCGGGGTTGCCGACCGGGCTGGCGAGGATCGTCGCGACACCCGTCGCAACGCCGCGCACGACACCGCTGATCGAGTCGACCGTCGCGATCGCCGGCTGCGCCGAGCGGAAGCGGGCGGCCGGCAGCGTGCCGGTGCCGAGGACGGTCGCCGACAGCGTGACCGTGCCACCAACGCCGACCGAGGCCGTCGTCGGGGTGATGATGATGCCGTTGACCGGGCTCTGGCCGGCCGTGACCGTCACCGGCACGGTGACCGTCTGGTTGCCCGAGACAACCGTGATCGACGAGGCGCCGACCGTGTTGCACGTGACGGTCGCCGTCGCGCCGTTGCCGGCGACGGTGACGCCAGTGCCGCTGGCCGTGTACGTGAACGTCGCGCCGCTGATCGACGGGTTGAGCGAGGCGCCGATGGCGACCTGCTGCCCGACGACGCAGTTCACCGACGTCGGATTGACCGTCAGCGTGGACTGCGGCTGGACGACGCTGACGTCGTCACCGCACGCCGCAAGGCTGAGCCCTGCGACGCCGATGGCGAGCGAGCGCCAATTGACGAGTCTCATTCGTTAGATCCTCTGTTGCTTCAGGGGACAGTGAGGGCCATCTGCCCTCGGGGGGAACAACGGACCTGCGTGGAACGGTGGTGCGGTCGTGCGAGGTAGTACGTCGTGCGGTCGTGCGTCCTGCAGTCTTGCTTCGAAACCGTCGTGCGTCCTGCAGTCCTGCATCCTACTCGGTTTCGTCGTGCGATGCTGCGGATGTCGCCAATCCTGCGGTCTTGCCATCGAACCCCCTTCACACGCAGCGCGTCGCCGCAGCGGGCCTGAGCCCGTCACGTCGACGCCCCGATGCCGAAGGGGTCTTGCCCTGCTCGCGTCGCACAGAACTCGTCGTCGAAGGCACCTCCTGGTAGGAAGGACACACTTCGCCCCACGAGGGGACACTGTGGCACGGTCGCCGCAAAGTATTCCCGAGGTCCCGATTGTCAAGCTTGGCACCCTGCCCATCGCCAGGTGCGACGCCCGTGATCACCGCACGTCGCGGCAGTCATCGAGAGACGATCGAGCGGCGCGGAGGATTCGCCAATGGTGCGGCGCGCATCACCGAGCGCCCACCATACCTGCTCGCACGACCCGCGGTCACACTCGAGCCACGGAGTCGATACGGCCGGCGCGCCTCGCGCAAACGTCGTGCGCGAGCGTGATGAGAGGAGGGTAGAGTCGAGCGGCGGGCGGGACGATCGGCATTTCACCGATGCCCCGTAGGGGACAGGACGGAGGGACGAGCCTTACGGAAGCGGGTGGGCGCGCGAGGCACGCGCCCACCCGAGGCAGGCCGGTCGCGTCAGCCGAGGAACGACTCGAGCGCGCGGGCCCGCGAGACGTGGCGCAGGCGCGAGAGCGCCTTCTCCTTGATTTGGCGCACGCGCTCGCGCGTGATGCCGAGGAGGGCACCGATCTGCTCGAGCGTCATCGGCTCCTCGCCATCGAGGCCGAAGTAGAGGCGCAGGATCTTGGCCTCGCGCTCCTTCAGGCTCGCCAGCGACTCCTCGATGGCCTCGGTCAGCGCCTTCTCGAACGTCTGCTCGTCGGGCGGCGCCGAGACGTCGTCCGCCAGGTAGTCGAGCAGCCGGTTGTCCTCGCCGGGCGTGAGCGGGGCGTCGAGCGAGAGATGACCCTGCGAGATGGCCATCGTCTTCGCGACCTCCTCCTCGCTCAGCTCCATCCCCTCGGCGATCTCGGCGTGCGTCGCCTCGCGCCCCAGCTCCTGGAGCAGCGTGTTGGCGCGCTTGCCGATCCGGTGCAGCGTCCCGGCAGGTTGAGCGGCACGCGCACGATGCGCGACTGCTCGGCCAGCGCCTGCAGGATCGCCTGCCGGATCCACCAGACGGCGTAGGAGATGAACTTGATCCCCTTCGTCTCGTCGAACTTGTGGGCCGCGCGAATGAGCCCGAGGTTGCCCTCGTTGATCAGATCCGAGAGCGAGACGCCCTGGTTCTGATACTTCTTCGCGACCGACACGACGAAGCGGAGGTTGGAGCGCACCAGCTTGTCGAGCGCGCCCTGGTCGCCGACGCGGATGCGACGCGCCAGCTCCGCCTCCTCGTCACGCGAGATGAGCGGATACGCGCTGATGTCCCGGAGGTACTGGTCGAGCGACCCTTCCTCGGAACCGTGATGCTTGCGGGGGACGCCTTGGACGGCCATGGTGGCCCTGCTCCTCGAACCACGGTGCTTCCGTCCGGCCACGCTGCGTCGCGTGACGTGGGACGCCCTGCTGGCATGGCGGTGGCCGCGAGGGAGGCGGCCGCGCCTTCACGTGCGCGGAGACTGGTCAGTCCCCGCGCGACGCGAGCTTCGGCGATCTATCGCACACGCACGCCCAGCCGCGACCACCGAACGGAGGTCAGCCAGGCCATGCGACGAGCACTGTCCGGAGCGTAGCTGTAATAGACGACCATCGGCCGCCCCCGCAAGAGCGAGTCGGGCACGAATCCCCAGTACCGGCTGTCGAGGGAGTTGTCCCGGTTGTCGCCGAGCACGAAGTAGCTGTGCGCAGGGACGACCAGCGGTCCCCAGTTGTTACGGGACGGATGGTCGCCAGGATTCCGTTCGGCGCGCGGCGCGGGATCCGTGGCCGCCGCGAGCGCCGCCACCGCGCCGGCGGCCGAGACGCCCTCGGCGGCGGCGGTGCGCACGAGATGCCCGCGCTGCCACCGGAAGTCCTCGTAGGTCGGATCGGCGCCCGGCTCCGTGTGCTTCACGTAGCGCTCGTCCTGCGCGACGCCGTTGACCAGCAGCACGCCCTCGCGCATCGCCAGCGTGTCGCCCGGCAGGCCGACGAGCCGCTTCACGAAGTTCTTGCGCGTGTCCGACGGCCACTGGAAGACCACGACCTCGCCGCGCTCCGGCGCACGAAGGCGCGGCAGATGCCGTCCCGTGAACGGCACCTCCGCGCCATAGACCAGCTTGTTCACCAGCAGGAAGTCGCCGACGAGCAGCGTGCCCTCCATGCTCCCGCTCGGGATCTTGTACGCCTCCACGAGGAAGGCGCGCACGAGCAGGAAGAGCACGACGGCGAGCTGGAAGATCTTCGCCCACTCCCAGAGCCAGCCGAGCTGCAGGGGCGCCGCGCGATTGATGCTGTCCAGCGCGGCCGCGCGCTCCGCGGCGGAGGCACGCGTCATGGCCGCCGATGCGCCCAGCACCGCCCCCGCGGGGGCCTCCGCGATCGCGGACGACGCCGCGTCCGGGGGGAGTGCTCCGGTCCCGAGATCCTTCATGGGGTGGCGGGCAGCAGGCAGGGCGAGGGAGCAGGGGGCGACCAAATCGAATTAACCGGCGCCCGACAGGGGCGCAAGGACGCCGGGGTATGGACCTCGTGAAGGCAGAGAACGTCACCCCGGTGGCTTCGTATCGCCGGACGCTGCGGACTGCGGGCTGCGGATCCTGAACCCCTGAACTATCTGCGGGTCTGCAGACGGGCCGCTCGGGACGCGCCGCCGCGCCGGATCCGAACTGCAAACAGCAGCAGGGATGACCATCTGAGAACATCCGATGAAGATCTGATGGCCCCGCGTGGTGCGATGATCGTCGCCGCCACGCGGGGCCATCGGACGTTCATCCGAACTTCTCCGACGTTCGTCCCTGCTGCTGTCGTCGTTCATGCAGCGGCGCACCGGGGCTGCTCGGCCGTATCAGGATCCCGAGCTCAGGATCCGCAGCCCGCCGTCCGCAGCGCCGCTCAGTAGTTGTCGATCTGCGCGCGCTGCAGCGTGCCCGAGTAGTCCACGTAGCAGACCTTGGTCTCCGAGTAGAACTCGTAGACCTCCCAGCCGCCCTCGCGGTGGCCGTTGCCGGTCTCCTTCACGCCGCCGAACGGCAGGTGCGCCTCGGCCCCGATGGTCGGCGCGTTGACGTAGGTGATCCCGTTGTCGAGCTCCTGCATCGCGCGGAACGCGACGTTCAGGTCGCGCGTGTAGAGGCTCGACGAGAGCCCGTACTTCACGCCGTTGTTCACGCGGAACGCCTCGTCGGCATCCTGCACGCGGATCACCGAGAGCACGGGCCCGAAGATCTCCTCCTGCTCGAGGCGCGAGCCGGCGGTCACGCCGGTGAAGATCGTCGGCTCGAAGAAGAAGCCGTGATCCAGCCCGTCGCCTGCGGCGCGGCGGCCGCCGGTCACGAGCTCCGCCCCCTGCTCCGCCCCGATCTCCACGTAGCGCTCGACCTTCTCGCGCGACGCGGCGTGGATGAGCGGCCCGACGTCGGTGCCCTGCTGACGGCCGTCGCCCAGGCGCAGCGCCTTGGCGCGGGCCTCCAGCATCGCCACGAAGCGGTCGTGCACGCCCGCCTGCACGATGAGACGGCTTGTCGCCGTGCAGCGCTGCCCCGTCGTGCCGAACGCGCCCCAGAGCGCGCCCTCGAGCGCCAGCTCCAGGTCGGCGTCGTCGAGCACGATCTGCGCGTTCTTCCCGCCCATCTCGAGCGAGAGGCGCTTGTGCCGACGGCCGCACTCGGCGCCCACGATGCTGCCCGTCTCTGTGGAGCCGGTGAACGAGATGACGGGGACGCGCGGATGCTCGACCAGCGCCGCCCCGACCGTCTCACCCATGCCATGCACGAGCTGGATCACCTCGGGGGGCAGCCCGGCCTCGAGCAGCACCTCGACGAGCACCGTGGCCGTCAGCGGCACGTCCTCGGCGGGCTTCAGGATCACCGCGTTGCCGCAGAGCAGCGCCGGGAACGCCTTCCAGGTGGGGATCGCGAGCGGGAAGTTGAACGGCGTGATGAGCCCGCAGACGCCGATCGGACGGCGATAGGTCATCGCCCACTTGTTCCGCAGCTCGCTCGGCACGGTGTGCCCGAAGAGGCGGCGGCCCTCAGTGGCGGCGTAGTACGCCGTGTCGATGCCCTCCTGGACGTCGCCGCGCGTCTCCTGCAGCGGCTTGCCCATCTCGCGGGTCATGAGGCTCGCGATCTCCTCCTTGCGGGCCGACAGCAGGTCGCCGACGCGGCGCAGCACGTCGCCACGCGCGGGCGCCGGCGTGCGGCGCCACACCTCGAAGCCGCGCCACGCGCTCTCCACCGCGCGCTCGACGTCCTCGCGGCCGGACTTCGGGAAGCGCCCGACCAGATCGCGCGCGTCCGCGGGGTTCAGGTTGTCGAAGTACTCGCCGGTCGAGGGCGCGACCCACGCCCCGGCGATGAAGTTCTGATAGGTGGTCATGTGCCCGCGGGACGTTGGTGATCGCGCGTCGCCACCGGGGCGCCGCACGGCGCGCAATCTAGCATCGCGCGACAAGACGCTTGCCGACGCGCTCGCCGGACACGAACCTGGGGATGCGCCGCGGGGTAGCCCATCGAGCCCGCCGGCGGACCGCCCACTCCTCGCTCTCCGCGATGCCCCGCTCCTCCCCGCGCACCCGCCTCCGGCCCGGTGCGCTCGCGCTGCATGCCTCGGCGGCACTCACGCTGATCGCCGGCGCGCAGGACCTCGCCGCACAGGCGACGCCGGCTCCCACTCCGCCGGCGCCCTCGGGTCCGCCCGTGCGGCTCATGGGCACCGCCTGGGACAGCCTGTCGCGCGCCCCGCTCGTCGGCGCGATGGTGCAGCTCGCGCCCGAGTCGAACCCCAGCGCCCCGGCGCGGACGGCGGTCGCCGACTCGCTCGGCCGCTGGCAGATCGACTCGCTCCCCCAGGGGAGCTACATCGCCGGCTACTTCCACCCGACGCTCGACGACTTCGGCTTCGACCCGCCGACCTTCCGCGTCCTGGTCCAGGGCGATTCGGTGGCGCGCCTCGACCTCGGCCTGCCGGGCCCGCGCGCGATGCGCTCGCTCCTGTGCGGCAAGCCGGCCGCGAACGACTCGACGGGCGCCATCATCGGCGTCCTGCGCGACGCGGACGCGGAGCAACCGATCGCCGGCGCGACACTGTCGGTCGCCTGGCGCGAGTTGACGATCGAGAAGGGGAGCATCCGCAACTCGCAGCGTCGCGTGCCGGTGGCCGCCCGAGGCGCGGGCGTCTTCCTCGCCTGCGGCGTCCCGACCGACACCCCGGTCGAGCTGGACGCCGCCGCGCCCGGGAAGACGAGCGGGATCCTCGAGGTCCAGGTGCCCCGTCAGGAGCTGATCCGGCGCGACGTGCTGCTCGGCGACTCGGCCACCATCGCGGCGATCCGCCGGGCATCGGCCTCCTCGGACACCACCGCGGGCGGCGTGCGGGTGGCCGACGGCGCGCGGCTGACGGGCACCGTGACGGGTCCCGACGGCAAGCCGCTCTCCCGCGCCCAGGTGCTGGTCTCGGGCATCGGCCGCTCGGCGACCACCGGCTCCGCCGGCACCTTCGCGCTCGACTCCCTGCCCAGCGGGACCTTCGGGCTCGACGTGCGAGCCCTCGGTCTCGCCCCCGTCCGCGTCTCGGTCGACCTCACCCGGCGGCGCCCGGCGACGGTGACCGTGGCGCTCCGCGAGCGCGCGACCGCGCTGTCGACGGTGGTCGTGCGCGGCCAGCGCAGCCGCCAGTCCCAGTTCATGGAGGACTTCCTGGAGCGCAAGCGGCGCGGTCTCGGTGGTACCTTTCTCGGGCAGGCCGATCTCGAGCGCCGTGGCTCGCTCTACACGAGCGACGTGCTGCGGACCGTCGCCGGCATGCGGGTCGTGCCCGGCCCCGGCTTCGGGCAGGCCATCCGCGGACGTGGCGGCTGCACGCCCGCGGTCTACATCGACGGCATGCCGGTCATCGATGGCGCCGACGATCTCGATCAGCTCGTGAACCCGTCGTCGGTCATGGCGATGGAGGTCTACACCGGCCTGGGCACGCTGCCGCCACAGTTCGGCGGCATGGCGGCCAACGGCTGCGGCGCGGTCGTCGTCTGGACCAAGCGCTGATCCACCCCCGCTTCTCTCTTCCCCGCCCGGCTGTGCCTCGCTCCACCTTCCGCTCCGCCCGTCACGCGCTCGCCGCGAGCGCGCTGCTGCTCGCGCCGTCGCTCCTCCACGCGCAGGCCAAGCCCCGCCCCGGCACGCTGCCGGGCACCACGCGGCCGACCGGCCCGGGCACCACCCGCCCGGCCACGCCGGCGCGACAGCTGCCCCCGCCCCTCCCCGTCGACACGACGCGCCCCCTGGCCGTCTTCGGCGTGGTGACGGACAGCGTCGCGGGCTCGCCGCTGGCCGGCGCCACGGTGCAGCTGGCGAGCGAGGCCGATCGAACGGTGACGTTCACCGCGGAGACCGACTCGACCGGACGCTGGCGCCTGCCCGCGGTGCGGCCGGGCCGCTACCTCGCCGGGTTCTTCCACCCGACGCTGGACGCGCTCGGCATCGAGCCGCCCGTCTCGCTCGTGCAGATCATGCCCGACACGGCCGCGCGGCTGGACATGGGCACCCCCGGCCCGCTCGCGGTGCGGGCGAAGGTCTGCCCGCAGACGCCGTCCGACCGCGCCGTCCTGCTGGGCGCCGTGGGCAACGCGGACACCGGCGAGCCGATCCCGGACGCCAAGATCGTCCTCACCTGGTCCGAGATGCGGATCAACGAGGAGGGCGTGCGGAACGTGCGCCGCCGCCTGCCGGTGAAGGTGCGGCCCGACGGCAGCTACCTCGTCTGCGACCTGCCGGCGGACCTCGACCTGGTGGCGAACGCGGAGGCGCCGAAGCGCCGCGGTGGGCTGATCGAGATCAACCTCCCGCCCCGGAGCCTCACGCGGCGCGACTTCGCGCTCGGCGACTCGGGGAGCGTCATCACGGTCGTGCTGCCGGACACGGCGGCAGCCCAGGAGGGGCGGCTGCAGCAGCCGATCACGGTCGCGCGCGGGAACGCGGCGCTGGCCGGCACGGTGCGCACCCGCGACGGGCGCCCGCTGCAGGGCGCGCGCGTGCAGCTCTGGGGAAGCGACGTGCAGGGCACGACGACCGAGGCGGGCAACTTCTCGCTCTCGGGGCTGCCGGCGGGCACGTACGCGCTCGAGGTGCGGGCGATCGGCTACGCGCCCAAGCGCGTGCCGGTGACGCTGTCCTCGCGACGTGCGGGGAGCGTCGGCGTCGTGCTGGACGAGCGGATCAACACGCTGCAGAGCGTCGTCGTGCAGGCGGATCGCACGAAGCTGCAGAAGGACTACACGGGCTTCCTCGACCGCCAGAAGCGCGGGATGGGCCGCTTCATGTCGGAGGAGGACATCGCGCGGCGCGCGCCGATCTCGATCACCGACGTGTTCCGGACAATGCCGGGGATCTCGGTCGTGCCGAACGGCACCGGGTTCGGCTACGCGCTGCAGGGACGCGGCGGCTGCGCGCCGGACGTGTTCGTCGACGGGATGCGCGTGTTCGACGGCGCCACGGACCTCGACCAGATCGTGCGCCCCTCGGACGTCGGCGGCGTGGAGGTCTACAACAGCGCCGCCACGGTGCCGCCGCAGTTCATCACGGGCGCGGGCACGGGCTCGTGCGGCGTGGTCGCCGTCTGGACCAAGCGGGGGCGCTGAGGCTCAGCGCCCGAGACGGCTGATCGGTGTCTCGAAGCCGGTCAGCCGCAGCTCCACGACGCCGGATGCTCGGGCGTCGGGAAGGCATATCCGACCTTCGGCAGCACCTCGCGGGCGCCCAGCGCGCCGGCCGCGCCCAGCATGAGGATGCCGAGCAGGTGCACGAGGGGCGCGCGGTGGCGCCAGGAGGCGACCGACGTCGCCAGGCCGGCCAGCCCGAGGACGGAGACCAGGGCGAGGTAGTAGCCGAGCCCGAGCCCGCAGCGGGCCGGATAGGGCCAGTAGACCAGCGCCGCGACGACCGCCGCCCCGAACGCGAGGCGCGCGAGCAGCGCGATCTGCGTGCGCATGGCGCGGCGCCCGGGGGCGTCGGCCGGGGTGCCCAGCCGTCGAGGGGGCTGCGCCGCCGCCGACGGGGCCTGCATGGAAGGCGCGGCCACGGGCGCGGGCGTGGGACGCGCCGGTGCCGGCGCCTGCGGCTCGTCGGGCACGGAGGCGAGTCGACGGTCGATCTCGGCCAGCTCCTTGTCCCAGTCCCGGTTCGACATCACGACGTGGTGGGGGTCACGGCCGCGCCCGTGCGAGGCCTCGGGGACGTACGCGCCGACGGGCCGCGGGTGTCAAGCGCACCCGCGGCCCGTCGGCCGTTCGCGCAGCGCGTCAGGCGTCCTCGCGCTTCAACCCGTAGCGCTCGATCTTCTTGTAGACGTTCGAGCGCGGCATGTCGAGCGCGCGGGCGGTCTCCGACACGTTCCAGTCGTACTGGCGCAGCTTGGCGACCAGGAACGCCCGCTCGGCGGCGTACTTGAACTCCTCGAAGGTGCCGATGTCGGTGAGCGCGCCGATGCCGCCCGACTCGAGCGCGCGCCGGCCCACGAGCCGTTCCACGTCGGTGAGCGTGATGCGCGGCCCCGACGCGAGGATCAGCAGTCGCTCGACGGTGTTGCGCAGCTCGCGGACGTTGCCGGGCCACTCCAGCTCCGCCAGCCGCTGCAGCGCGGCGTCCTCGATCTCGCGCGGCGCCAGCCCGTCCTGGCGCGCCAGCATGGCGAGGAAGTGGCGGACGAGGAGCGGGACGTCCTCGCGACGCTCGCGCAGCGGCGGCACGCGCAGCGGCACCACGTTCAGCCGGTAGTAGAGATCCTCGCGGAAGCGCCCGTTCGCGATCTCCTCCTCCAGCTCCTTGTTGGTCGCGGCGACCACGCGGACGTCGACCTTGAGCGGCTTCTGGCCGCCGATGCGGGTCACGACGCCGTCCTGCAGGACGCGCAGCACCTTCGCCTGCGCGTTGAGGCTCATGTCGCCGATCTCGTCGAGGAAGAGCGTGCCGGTGTCGGCCTGCTCGAACTTGCCGGGGCGGTCCTGCACGGCGCCGGTGAAGGAGCCCTTCATGTGGCCGAACAGCTCGGACTCGATGAGCTCCGAGGGGATCGCGGCGCAGTTCACCTCGACGAAGGGCTTGGCCTTCCGGGGCGAGTGCTTGTGGATCGCGCGGGCGACCAGCTCCTTGCCCGTGCCGTTCTCGCCGGTGATGAGGACACGAGCAGGCGTCGGCGCGACCTTCTCGATCTGGTCGGTGAGCGCCCGGATGACGAACGAGCGGCCCACGATCTCGAACCGCGTCTCGATCGTCTCGCGGAGCCGCTGGTTCTCGGCGGCCAGGTCGACGTGCTCCAGCGCGTTGCGCAGGAGGACGAGGATGCGGTCGGTGTCGAGGGGCTTCTCGAGGATGTCGTAGGCGCCTGCCTGCGTGGCCTCGACGGCGGTCTTGATGGTCGCGTGGCCGCTGATCATCACGACCAGCGCGCCCGGATCGCTCTGCTTCAGCTGACGGAGGGCCTCCAGGCCGTCGAGCCCCGCCATCTTGATGTCCATGAAGACCAGATGCGGGCGGAAGCGCTCGTACTCCGCGAGCCCGTCCGCCGCGTTGGGCGCGGTGCGGACGTCGTAGCCCTCGTATTCGAGCAGCTGTCCGAGGGCGCTGCGGATGCCGGGTTCGTCATCGACAACGAGGATGCGGCGGGCCATGGAAGCGAGAGTGGTACGAGGGAGGAAAATGCCCGCCTTCAGGGCGTGGACTTGTAGAGCGTGATGCGGCCGCGGGCGACGCGCACGTCGCCGATGTAGCGCGGGAGGGGGAGCGCGATCGCGTCCTCGGCGACCCCGGCGGAGGTGCCGCCGCCCGAGCGGCGGATGAGGCGCGGCACCAGCGACGCCGGCACCGGGATGCTGCCCATGCGGACTTCCGCGACCCGGAACTGCGCCATGCCCGGCCGCACGACCTCGAAGGTGCCGCCGAGGCTCAGCGTGTCGCGCTCGGGAAGCAGCGCGCCGGCGGCGCCGAGCGACCCGCCGAGGTCCCGGAGGGAGACCACCGAGCGCAGGTACACCCGATCGCCGACCACGGCCGCCTGCGCGTCCTCCAGGGGCAGCGGGGGCGCGTCGGCGAGCGAGAGGAAGGCGTACGAGGCCAGCTCGCCGGCGCGGAGGCTCACGTAGACGGGCCCCGTGGGCGACGCGAGCGCGCGCACCGCGCGCTCGCCACGCTCGGCGCGCGCCTGGTCGAGCGGCTCCCAGCCGTTGGAGTCGGCTGCGGCCACCACCTCGGGCCTCGGCGCAGTCGCGCGCTGCACCTGCGGCCACCAGAAGTCGCGCGTGAACCAGAGCGCGACCCCGATCAGGATCACGAGCAGACAGCCGAGCCGGCGCAGGCAGCCGAACATCAGGCGTCTCCCCCGCTCCCACCGGCGAGCGGAGCGGCCGACAGACGGGTGTACTGCGACCCGCCCCGTCCCAGCTCGCTCGACATCAGGTCCACGGTGCTCACGGGAAGACTCCAGCGACTGGTTGAGAGTGCGTCGGCCGCCTGCTGGAGGCTCGCGCTGGCCAGGGAGGCGCCCACACGCACCCGGCCGATGGTCACATGAGGATGGAAGGGTCGCGCCTCGCGCTCGACAGCGAGCGCCGCGCAGACGTCGTCCACTTTCTGATACAGCACAGCGAGCGCGACGTTCGCTTCGACCCCGATCCAGAGCACGCGCGGTCGTCGGAGCGAGGGAAATGCCCCGAGGCCGCCGACCGTCAGCGCGAACACTGGGAGGGTCGCGGCCGCGGCTGCGAGTTCCTCGGCGAGGCGATCGACCAGCGCGGCGGGGCGCTCGCCGAGAAACCGCAGCGTCAGATGGAGGCTCGGCTCGCGCACCCAGGCGACAGCGCGCGGAGCCGACTCGACGAGCGGCGCGACGGCGGCCACGACCCCCGCACGGACGGCGTCCGGAAGATTGACCGCCACGAAGAGCCGCCGGGTCTCCGTGGTCGGATGCGCGTCGCTCACGGCGATCCCTCGCTGGACGGCGTGGCCGCCGGGAGCTCGACGGCCACGTTGGTGAAGCCGACCGCCCGGGCGAGCCGCAGCAGCTCGGCGCGTCGCGCAGCGTCCGGGAACCAGGCCGGATCGCATGACGACAGGATGGCCAGCGCCCCGTCGCTCCGGACCTCGAGGTCGAGGCCGAGCGCGGCGACGGCCGTGACGAGCGCCGCGCGGTCAGCCGGCAACGACGCCGCCCAGCACGTTGAGCGAGCCCGAGCGGAAGCCGCGCAGGTCGACGACGACGTGCGAGAAGCCGGCCGAGGCGACGGCGGCCCGGACCAGCGGCAGGCGCTCGCACTTGGTCCACTCGTCGATCATGCCGGGCGCGAACTCGATGCGGGCGGTGTCGCCGTGGTAGCGCACCCGGAGGTCTCCGGTGACGCCCAGCGCCCGCAGGGCGGCTTCCGCCGCCTCGACCTGGGCCAGCCGCGGAGCGGTCACGGGAGTGCCGTACGGGAGGCGCGAGGCGAGGCAGGGCGCGGACGGCTGATCGGCGGTCGGCAGCCCGCGCCGCGCCGACAGTCGGCGGATCTCCGCCTTCGTCAGCCCCACCTCGGCGAGCGGCGATCGCACGCCGGCCTCGCCGCCCGCCCGGGCTCCCGGGCGCCAGTCCGCCAGATCGTCGGCGTTGGTGCCGTCGACGACCTGCATGCCGCGCTCGCGGGCCAGCGGCAGCAGTCGCCCCCAGAGCTCGCGCTTGCAGAAGTAGCAGCGGTCGCTCGGATTGGCCGCGTACGCCGGGTCGTGCAGCTCCTGGGTGTCGACCTCCAGCACGGGAACGGCGCAGCGGTCGGCGACCTCGCGCGCCAGGCGCCACTGCGCCTCCGGATAGGAGGCGCTCCGTCCGATCACGGCCAGCACCCCGGACGGCCCGAGCACCTCGACCGCCACGCTCGCCAGGTACGCGGAGTCGACGCCGCCCGAGAAGCCGAGGAGGACCGGGGCGTGCGCGCGCAGCCAGTCGGCGAGGGCCCGCTCGCGGGCGAGCGGCTCGTCGAGGGCTTCGGCGGGCGCCGAACTCGGGGTGGCGGGCGACGACATGGCTCAAACGTAATCGCGCCGCCGCAGCGCTCCCTATGTGGGCGCGGGCGACCCGGCGCCGGCACGACGCGGCGCGGCGCGGAAGCGCAGCGCCTCCGCCACATGCGGCGCCGCGACGTCGCGCGACTCCTCCAGATCGGCGATGGTGCGCGCGACGCGCAGGACGCGGTAGAAGCCGCGCGCGGAGAGGCCGAGCCGTTCGGCGGCGCCGACGAGAAGGACGCGAGCGTCCGTGCGAACGCCCGCCTCGCGCTCCAGCAGACGTCCGGGCAGCTGGGCGTTGCACGCGACCCCGGTCGCGGCTCCCCGGGCGCGCTGGCGCGCGCGGGCCGCCTCGACGCGGCGGCGGACGGCGGCCGAGCTCTCGGGAGTACCGATGAGCGCCAGATCTCGCGGCGGCACCGCCGCCACGCCGATGTGCATGTCGATCCGGTCGGCGAGTGGCCCCGACAGGCGTGCGACGTAGCGGTCCACGTCGCCCGGCGCGCAGGCGCAGGCGCGGCCCGGCTCGCCCGCGTGCCCGCAGGGGCACGGGTTGGCCGCAGCGACGAGGGTGAAGCGCGCCGGAAGCGAGACCGAGCCGCCGGCGCGCGAGACCACCACACGCCCGTCCTCCAGCGGCTGCCGCAGCGCGTCGAGGACGTGACGGGGGAACTCGAGCACCTCGTCGAGGAAGAGCACGCCCAGGTGCGCCAGCGTGACCTCGCCCGGGCGCGGCGGGCTGCCGCCGCCGACCAGGGCCGCCGCGGAGGCGGTGTGGTGTGGGGCACGGAACGGGCGTTCGACGCAGCCATCACTGGCGCTGGCGAGGCCGGCGACCGAGCGAACGGCGAGCACCTCGGTCGCCTCCGCCTGCTCGAGCGCGGGGAGGATGGACGGAAGACGACGGGCGAGCATCGTCTTCCCTGCACCCGGCGGTCCGACGAACAGCGCGTTGTGGCCTCCAGCCGCCGCGATCTCGAGTGCACGCCGCGCGATGGGCTGCCCGACGACGTCCGACAGGTCGTCGTGCACGGGGGCCCGCGACGCAACGACCGACGGCGGCGGCGCCGGCAGATCGTTGGTCAGCAGCGCTTCGATCAACTCGCGCAGGGTGGCGGGCGCGCTGCGGCGCAGATCAGCGATCCGCGCCACCTCGTGCACGTTCGCCGGAGGCAGGACGACGCGATGGCCACGGCGGGCCGCCCAGAGCGCCACGGGCAGCGCGCCGCGTACGGCGCGCAGGGTGCCGTCGAGCGCCAGCTCACCGACGAGCACGAGCCGCTCGACGGACGCCGGGGCGACGACGCCGAGGGCGAGGAGAATTCCGACGGCGATCGGCAGGTCGAGCGCGGTCCCGTCCTTCCGCACGTCGGCCGGCGCGAGGTTGACCACGACCCTTCGCGGCGGGAGCGGGTGCCCGCTGTTGGCGAGCGCGGCGACCACGCGTTCGCGACTCTCCTTCACGGCGCCGGCGGGGAGTCCGACGACGGTGAACTGCGGCAGACCGGGCGCGAGGTGCACCTCGACGGTGACCTCGAAGGCCTCGACTCCGAGAACGGCGGCGGCGCGGACGGCGGCGAGCATGGCGCATCCTCGCACTCACGCGCCCTTCCTCCCGCATCACGACGACGCGCGACGGCCCACGCGAGCGCGGCACTCGCTATCTTCACCGCTCCCCCGCACCACCACGCCCGCCACTCGTCCGACAGTCGGACAGGGCCGAGGCTCCCGCATCGCGCGCCCCTCCTCCTCGTTGGCCCGCATGAGCGTCCGACAGTCGGACACTGCCAGAATCGTCGCCGTCGGCAGCGGCAAGGGCGGCACCGGCAAGACCACCGTCGCCGCCGCGCTCGCCTTCGCCCTCGCCAACGAGCACGCGCGCGACGTCGCGCTCGTGGACTTCGATCCCCAGGGATCGCTGACCCGGTTCACCGGCCACCGCGCCGTCGCCGATCCGCTCATGGCGGAGCCGGTCGAGGTTCACGGGATGACCCTGTATCGTGGCGGTGCGACGCTCGCCGGGGTCAGCCCGGCCGCGCTGACGCAGCACCTGAAGCGGGCGACCAAGAAGGGGCGCACGACCATCGTGGACATGCGGCCGATGCTCGACGATCCCGGACACGCGGTCGTGCTGGCGCAGCCGCACGTCTTCCTGCTGGTGGTGCCCGAGCTGAACCCCGAGTCGATCCCCGAGGCGCGGAAGCTCGCGGCGATGGCGGAGGGGCGCGGGATCCCGTTCCGGGTCGTGGGCAACAAGGAGGAGAACCGGCGGCCGGTGAAGCGGGCGCTCGAGTTCCTGGCGACCGGCTTCGGGACGGAGATGTCGGAGGTGGTCATCAAGCGCGGGGCGGCGGTCGCCGAAGCGCACGAGCGGCAGCTGCCGGTGACCGCGTACGCGCCAGACTCGCCACCGGGGCGCGCGATCCGGGCGCTCGCGGAGGAGCTCGTGGCGGAGGGCGTCGCATGAGGCGCGGACGCGTCGATCCGGCCCAGCTGGCCGCCGCCTACTCGGTGGACGAGTCGGAGCTGGCCGTCCTCAAGCAGTGGGCGCCGCAGGCGACCGAGGTGATCGCGCGGGCCCCGATCGCCAGCATCCGTCCGTCGCCGTTCCAGCCGAAGGGGCGTCCCTCGGTGCGCGCGGTCGAGGCGGTCGCGGCGGCGCTGGCCGCGTCGGGCGCCCCCTCGACCCTCATCGACGAGAGCGGCACGCGCGACCTCGCGCGGCTCGACGCCGAAGGGCGCGCGCTGGCGGAGCTGACGGCGGACATCGCCGAGCATGGGGTCGAGACGCCGCTCGAGGTGCGCCGGGTCGCCGACGGCTTCGAGCTACTGTCGGGCCACCGACGCCTTGCTGCCGCCAACCTGGCGGGGCTCGAGGAGGTGCCGGTCGTCGACCGGGGAGCGATCCCCGACCACGACGCGGCCGCGATCGTCTACCGCCGGAACCTGCTGCGGAAGGATTTCACCGCCTGGCAGGAGGCGGTCTCGTTCTCCGCGATCCAGCGGAACCGCCGCGAGGCGGGCCTCCCCGACAGCGTCCGGGCGGTCGCGCGCGCACTCGGCTCCAGCCACGGCCGGGCCGGTGACCTGCTCTCGATCGCGCGGGCGTTCTCCCCGGAACTGCTGACCTCGCTGGGTGCCGGCGACCCCGAACTCGCGGAGGAGGCGCTGGCGCGCCTGACCTTCCGGACGCTGCGCGAGGTCGCGACCCTGCCGACCGCCGAGGAGCGCCTGGCCGCCGCGCGCGAGGCGACCGGGCTCGGCGCCACGGCGGTCGAGCGGGCGCCCCGCTCCGTCTGCGAGCACGTCCCGCGGCGCGGCGGCGGGTTCACGCTGACCGTGCGGACCGCGCCCGAGCGGATGTCGGTCGACGAGGCCCGCACCGCCCTCTCGGTGCTCGAGCGGGCGGCGGCGCAGCTCCGGGCGCGACTGGGCGAGAGCTGACCCGGCGACACCGGGCAGAACGAGCGAGGGGGCGCGTCGGTCATCCGACGCGCCCCCTCGAACCTTTCCCGACCCGACCGCCTCCCCGACCCGATCAGCTCCCCGTGCCGGTCGTGGTGGGCGCGGTCGCGCTCACGAGGTCGACCTCGAAGACGAGCACAGACCCGGCCGGGATGCTGCCGTTGGTGCGGCCGCCGTAGCCGAGGGCGGGCGGGACGACGATGCGGCGCCGGCCGCCGACGCGCATGCCGCGGATCCCCTCGTCCCACCCCTTGATGACCTGTCCGCGGCCGAGCTGGAAGGTGAACGGGCGGCCCGTGTCGCGGTTCGAGTCGAACTGGCGGCCGTTGGTGAGCCAGCCGGCGTAGTAGGTCCCGACCGTGTAGCCGGTGTCGGCGACCGTCCCCGAGCCCACGGCGAGATCCTGGACGTAGAGGCCCGTCGACGTGCGGGTCATCTGGCCGATGTTGACGCGCAGGGCCGCGTTGTACGACGTCGCCGCCGGATCCTCGAGCGGAGCGGTGACCTCCTCGCAGGCCGCCACGCCGAAGGCGGCGAGCGCGGTCACGGCGAGGAGCGACGAACGGGTGCGGGCGCGGATCGAGCGGAGCATGCAGTCGGGTGCGAAGGGTGTGGCGCGCAGCATAAGCCCGACGGTGCCGGGCCGGCAGTGCTCGCATACCCCGAACCGTAGCGGCAGGTCACGACGGATCGGCAACTTACGCCCGCGAGCCGCCGCGGCTCGCGGCCGACCTGTGCTTCCGGCCCCTCGGCGTGCAGGGAGCTGACGTGGCACCGCGAGGCGAGCCGCGACGCTCGCGAGCTGCCGCGCCGCGAGCACCCGCCCCGCCGTCCGTCGCTCACGTTCCATCCCCCGATCCGCCTCGCCGATGCCCATCGCCACCGTGAACCCGGCCACCGGGGAGACGCTGCAGAGCTTTCCCGCGCACGACGACGCGCACGTGGAGGCCGCGCTGGCCCGCGCGGCGGCCGCCGGCCGCACCTGGCGCCGCGTGCCCGTCGCCGAGCGGGCGGCGATCGTCGCGCGCGCGGGCGAGGTGCTCGACGCGGACCGCGAGCGCTTCGCGCGTCTGATGACGCTGGAGATGGGCAAGCCGCTGCAGGCCGCGCGCGACGAGGCGGCGAAGTGCGCGACGGCCTGCCGTTGGTACGCCGAGCACGCCGAGCGGCTGCTCGCGCCACAGACGCTGATCGACGACGCGCAGGGCACGGGTCGCGTGCTGCTGCAGCCGCTCGGCGTGGTGCTCGCGATCATGCCGTGGAACTTCCCGTTCTGGCAGGTCGTGCGGTTCGCCGCCCCGGCGCTCGTCGCCGGCAACGTCGGGCTGCTGAAGCACGCGTCCAACGTGCCGCAGTGCGCGCTCGCGCTGGAGGAGATCTTCACGCGCGCCGGCGCGCCCGAGGGCGTGTTCCAGACGCTGCTGATCGAGGCGCGGCGCGTGGAGGCGATCATCGGCGATCCGCGCGTCGCCGCGGTGACGCTCACGGGCAGCGAGGGCGCCGGCGCGTCGGTGGGCGCGGCGGCCGGGCGTCACCTCAAGAAGGTCGTGCTGGAGCTGGGCGGGAGCGATCCGTTCGTCGTGATGCCGAGCGCGGACCTGGACGTGGCGGCGAAGACGGCGGTCACGGCGCGCACGATCAACAACGGGCAGTCGTGCATCGCGGCCAAGCGGTTCGTCGTGCACACCGACGTGTACGACGCGTTCATGGAGCGCTTCGTGGCCGGGATGCAGGCGCTGCGGGTCGGCGATCCGATGGAGGCGTCCACGCAGATCGGGCCGCTCGCGACCGAGCAGGTGCGCGACGACGTCGCCGAGCAGGTGCAGCGCGCCGTGCAGGAGGGCGCGCGCCTCGCGTGCGGCGGCACCTCGGGCGACGGCGCGGGCTGGTTCTACACGCCCACGGTGCTGGCCGACGTGCCGCGCGACGGCGTGCCGGCGCGCGAGGAGATCTTCGGGCCGGTGGCGGCGGTGTTCCGCGCGCGCGACCTGGACGACGCGATCGCCATCGCGAACGACACGCCGTACGGACTCGGCTCCAGCGCTTGGACGCGCGATCCGGAGGAGGCGCGGCGCTTCGAGGAGGAGCTCGAGGCGGGGAGCGTGTTCCTCAACGGCATGGTCGTGTCGGACCCGCGGCTGCCGTTCGGCGGCATCAAGCGCTCGGGACACGGGCGCGAGCTGAGCGACGTCGGCCTGCGCGAGTTCGTGAACATCAAGACCGTCCGCACGTCGCGCGCGCCGTCGGCGACGCGCGACACCACCGAGTAGCGCGTCGCGGCGATCAGGCGCGCGCGGTGCCGCGGCCGAGGAGGCGGCGCCACCAGCGCGCGCGCTGCTCGACGCGCAGCGCCGCCGTGCGTGCCTGACGCCAGGCGACCAGCATCGCGGAGGCGTCGGTCCAGCGCGCGTCCTGATCGACGGCGAGGCCGGTGCGCAGCCACGCGGCGACGGGCGCGGCGAAGCGCGAGAAGTCCACGCGCCCCGCGAGCTGCGAGGCGAGCACGGTGGGGCCGTCCGTGCCGCGGAAGGGCGTCTCGCCGGTGAGCGCGAAGTAGACGATCGCCGTGATCGAGAAGCAGTCGCTGGCCGGGCTCTGCGCCTCGCCGAGCAGCTGCTCCGGCGGCGCGAAGGCGGGCGTGCCGGACGCTCCCGCGATCTCCTCGCCGAGCGCGTTCGCGATGCCGAAATCCGCCACGCGCCAGCGGCGGTAGCGATCGATCAGCAGGTTCTCGGGCTTGAGATCGCGATGGATGACGCCGATCGCGTGCGCCGCGGCGAGCCCCTCGAGCACGAACTCGATCTGCGGCGCGACGTCGCGCAGCGGGCGCGGTCCCGCGCGGCGCACGAGCTCCGCGACCGATCCCCCCTCGGCGAGCTCCATCGTGTACCACGACACGTTGGCGCGCGTGTCGAAGTCGAAGATCGGGACGATGGCCGGATGCGCGAGCTGCGCCGCCAGCTGCGCCTCGCGCCGGAAGCGCTGCACCGCCGCGCTGTCGCGGGCGATGTGCGGGTGCAGCATCTTCAGCGCGACCTCGCGGCCGAGCGCGAGGTCGCGGACGCGCCACACGGAGCCGAAGGTGCCGGCGCCGAGCTTCGCGAGGATGTCGTAGTCGTCGCCGGTCGCCCAGCGCAGGCGGGCCTCGGGCGTGTGCGCGACCACCTCGCCGGTGACGTCCGGACCGCCGATGATCGGCGTGCGCACCGCGACGCCGCGATCGAGCGCGCGCACGAGCGCGGTGACCGAGGAGAAGCGCTCGGACGGTTCGACGCGCAGCGCGCGCTCGACGACGTCGGCGAGGCTCTTGGGACAGTCCGGGCGCAGGAGCCGGAGCGGCGGGATGTCCTCGGAGGGCGGGATCTCGCCGGTGAGCGCGAGGAAGGCCAGCGCGCCGAGCTGCCACTGGTCGCTGGCCGGCGTCGGGGCCCAGCGCGCGACGCGCCACTCGGGGGCCGGCGGCACCGCCGACGGATCGGGCGTGAGACCGGCCGGCACGCTCTCGCGCGCGATCGCCCACTGCCAGCCGAGAATCCAGATGCGGCCCGAGGGGGTGAGCCAGGTCGTGCGCCCGGCGAGCGCGCCGTGAGCGCTCCCGCTGTCGTGCAGGTAGCCGATGGCGGAGCCGGCCTCGCGCAGCAGGCGCAGCGCGGCAGGCACGTCGTCGGCGCCGAGGCGACGCACGCGCGCGGCGAGCGTCTCGCCGGCGATCCAGCGGCGCAGATAGCCGGGCCCGCGCCGCGACTCGCGCAGCGCCGGCGCCCAGTAGTGGTACGTCGTCGGGATCGACGGATGGTTCCGGTGCGCCAGCGCGCGCGCCTCGGCGTGCAGCCACTCCTGGTGCGCGGGATTCGGCGCGCTCACCAGCGACAGCGACCGTCCCAGCGCATCGACCACTTCCTGGAAGTGGCGATGGTCCTCCTGCAGCGCATCGCCCCCCCAGCTCCACCCGATGGGGAGCTGCCAGTGCGCGAGGTGCGGCGGGAGCGGGACGGTCGGGCTGGTCGGCGGCACGGAGCGGAGCGAAGGACGGCGCGTGGGCGTGGGCAGTCTACCAGCGCCGCCGCGTGCCGGAAAGACGCGCGCGGGGCGTCACCCGGCGCGCAGCGTCACGGTGAGCGCCGTCCCCGCGCCCGGCGCGCTGCGGACCGCGATGGTCCCGCCCCACGCCTCGACCATGCGCCGGCTGATCGCCAGCCCCAACCCGCTGCCGCTCGTGCGCGTCGAGAAGTGCGGCTCGAAGATGCGCGGCAGCACGTCCTCGGGGATGCCGTGGCCGTCGTCCTCCACGTGCAGCGCGACCTCGCCGTCCGTGGCGGCGAGCGAGACGCGCACGCGCTGGGCATGCGCGAGGCGCGCGTTCTCGAGCAGGTTGAGCAGCACCTCGCGCAGTTCGCCGTCGCGCGCGAGCGCCACCGCCGGCGCGTCGGCGCCGGCGAGCTCCCAGGCGACGGCGCCCTGCCCCATCCGCTCCAGCGCGACGACGTCCCGCGCGATCGCGGCGACGTCGATCGGCTCCGCGGGCGCGCGGTGCTCGGGCGCCATGCCGTAGCGGCTGAAGGTGCGCGCGATCTCGTCGAGCCGGTCGATCTCGCCGAGCACGCGATCGACGTTGCGCTCCAGGATGTCGCCGAAGTCGCCGCGCCCGTCGCGGAAGGCGCGCCGCAGGTGCTGCACGCCGAGGCGGATCGGCGTCAGCGGGTTCTTGATCTCGTGCGCGACCTGCCGCGCCATCTCGCCCCAGGCGAGCACGCGCTGCGCGCGCGTGAGCTCCGTGAGGTCGTCGAGCGTCAGCACCGCGCCCATCGCCTCGCGCCGCTCCGCACCGCCGAGCTGCGTGAGGCGCGCGCGCAGCTGCCGTCCGTGCAGCTCGACGTCGAAGGCTTCCTCGTCGCCGGCCGCGCCCTCGACCAGGAAGGCTCGCACGCGCGCCGCGAGCGCGGCCGGCGCCGACTCGTCGAGCGCGACGCCGGGCGGCAGCGCGCGATCGAGCAGCGCCTCGGCGCTCGGGTTGGCGAGCGTCACGCGCCCGGCCGCGTCGACGGCCACGACGCCGCTGGCGACGTCGCGCAGCACGGCCGCGGTGCGCCGCCGCGCCGCCTCGAGCGCGGCGCGGCTGGCCGCGAGGTCGGCGGCCATGCGACGGAAGGCGCCGAACACCGGGCGGAACTCCGCGGGCGGGCGCGCGGCGAGCGCCGCCTGCAGCGTGTCCGCGGCGGAGAGCACGTCGGCGCTGCCGCCGGGCCCGCGCCCGCGCTCCTCGCCGGCGATCGCGAGCGCCGCGGCGCGCAGCGCGCCGACGGGGCGCGACAGCTCGCGCGCGGCCAGCCCGCTGAGCCAGAGCGCGGCGAGCGCGCCGCCCATCGCCGCCAGCGCGACGAGGAAGCCGAGGTCACGGCGCCGCTGCGCGAGGGCCACGTCGTCGTCGCGCGCGGGGGCGGCGAACACCACGCGCTCCTCGGGCGAGGTGAGCGCCGCGCGGAAGCCGACGAGCGTCTCGACGGCGCCGATCGTCAGCTCGCTGCTGGTCGTGACCTCGTTGCCGACGCCGACGGTGAGCATCAGCTCCGGGGGGAGCAGCCGTCCGAATGGCGCCAGGGCGACGACGGCGGGGTCGCTGGATCGCGACAGCACGCCCCGCTCGTAGACCAGGAGCGGGGTGCCGAGTCGCTCCGAGAGCGCGCGCAGCGGCGCGGCGCCGGCCGCGGTGTCGGCGGTCGCGGTCGCGCGGAGCGTCTCGCGCACCAGCAGCTCGCGCGACTGGCGGTCGCCCGCCTGGAGCTGCCGGTACGACCAGACGGCGAAGGCGCTGGTCGGCACGGCGAAGAAGGCGAACAGCGCGAGCGTCAGCCGCGCGCGGTAGCTGCGGCGCCAGGCGCCGCGCCACCAGCGCCACCAGCGCGGCGCCGCACCGTCGGCGATCGCGGGCAGCGCCCACAGCATGCCGACGATGAGCAAGTCGAGAAGCACGAGCAGCGCGCCGCGCTGCACGAGCACCGAGAACGGGCGCAGCTCGATCTCGACGTGCGCGCGCGTCCAGCCGTCGGGGAGCGGCACGAGCCAGTCGCCGTGCATCTCGGTCCCCTCGCGCTGCCACCGCGGGCGGATCGACTCGACGCCGGCCGCTTCGGCGGCGCGGCTGGGACTCGCGTCGGCGCGGGCCACGCGGCCGAGCAGCGAGAGGGTGTACGGCGGGTCACCCGCGGGCGGACGCGGGAGGCCGAGCAGCGCCGCCACGGGGCTCTCCGGCTGGAGCCGCGTGCGCGGATAGAGCAGCACGGTCGTCACGACGCCGCCCGGATGCGGCACCGCGAGCACCGGCGCCACGCCCGGGTCGGCGGCGATCACGCGCTGCACGGGCGCGCCCTCCGCGCGCGCGGCGCGCACCGCGGCGCGCAGGAGTGCCGTGTCGACCGGCCAGACGGCGGTCGCCGTGCGCGCGACGACGCTGTCGCCGTCGGCGGAGTCGGTCGGCGCCCAGCTCGCGAGCGCCACCGGGAAGCCGGCCGCCGCCAGCGGGGACTCGGCGAAGCGGCGCAGCAGGTCGCCGGGGGTGAACGGCCGCGCGCGGAGCGCCGCCTCCGGCGCGAGCGTCCGGCCGAAGCGCTCCAGCAGCAGCAGCGCGTCGGGGTCCGGCGTCGCGAGCCCCTGCACGTCCCGGATCGACAGCTCGACGCGCTTGCGGGCGGTGGCGCTCCAGACCAGCGTCGAGGCACCGAGCCCCGCGACGGCGGCCGCGGCGACGAGGATGGCGCGCGTGGACCGCGTGAGCGCGAGCGCGACGACGACGGCGATCCACAGCCCCGGATACCAGTCCGGCCAGCCGCCGGGCACCGTCCAGAGCACCGGCCCGAGCACGGCCGCGACGCCGGCGAGCACCGGCGCGGTGAGCGGATGCGCGCCGCGGCCGCTGCGCATGGCGGCCCGTCCGGCCGCCGCACCGGCGACGAGGATCGCCGCCGCCGCGAGGAAGAGCGACACCTCCCACGCCACCCAGAGGCCGACCGGGACGCCGAGCGCGGGCGGCGTGATGCCGCGCGAGATGGCGCGCAGCAGGAAGGGCGCGACGCCGCCGATCGCGAGCACCGTGAACACGGCGATCGGGCGGCGGGCGAACGGGCGCCCCGCGTGCAGCACGGCGAACAGGCCGACGAGCAGCGCGATGCTGGTGATCGCCAGCGCGCCGAGGCTCGCCGTGAACGGACCGCCGACCGACGCGAAGTAGAGCGCGGGATCGAAGAGGATGGTCGCGTTCGACAGCGCGTTGAAGGGCGCGATGGCCACCGCCCCGAGCGGCACCAGCAGCACGCCGAGCCGGCGTCCGAGCGACGCGCGTCGCCGCCACACCATGACGACGACGCCGAGCGCCATCAGCAGCACGGCCGGCGCGCCGCGGCGGCGCCCATCCTCCACCAGGCGCTGCCGCGCCTCGCCGAGCGAGGGGACGAGCGGCCGCGCGAGCACGCGCGAGTCGGCGCCGCCGACCGGCGTCCAGGCCGAGTCGGCGGGCAGCGGCGGCAGCCCCGCCTCAGCGCGCGCGGCGGCGTTCTGCTCGACGTCCTCCCGCGCCGCGAACTCGAAGGCGCGGATGCCCGTACGCTCCGCGACCTCGGCGCCCAGCGGCGCGCTGAGGGTGTCGGCCGGGGGGGCGGCGTGCAGCAGCACGGTGGCGACCGCGCGATCGCGGCCGTTCGCGGCGTCGGCGTGGAGCACCGTCCAGAGCGACGAGGTCGCCACGCCGCGCTCGATCGGCAGCGAGTCCGGGCGCAGGCGCATCGGGCCGGCCCAGGCGGTCGGGACGCCGCGGCGCAGCACGGCGACGGCGCGCTCGGGCGATCCCTTCACCAGCGGCGCGAGGCGCTCGAACGCGGTGGCGCGGACCGCCGCCGCGTCCGCTCCGGTCGCGGGATCCTCCGGCAGCGAGAGGACGGCGTCGAGCGCCGCGCGGGCGAGCGCCTCGGCCTCGCCGCTCAGCTCGGCGACGCGGGCGTCCAGCCGCATCAGCGCCGCCGCGCGAGCCGCGCGCAGCACCGCCTCGCCGTCCGTGTCGAGATCGCGCACGGCGCGCTGCGCCGACCAGGCGGGCGCGAGGAAGGCCGCCGTCGCGCCGACGAACAGCGCGGCCCGGACGAGCGGTCCGCGCTGCCGCGTCCGCCCGCGCAGCGAGAGCGCCAGGGCGAGCGCCGTGGCGGCCACGACGAGCCCCAGGTACAGTTCGCGCGGATCGCGCAGCCACCACGCGGCGGCCAGCACCGACGTCGCCGCGAGCAGCAGCGCCGTCAGGCGCCACCGACCGCCGTTCCGCGACGCGGGTGCGTCGTCTTCCGTTTCCGCTGGCGAGATGACCGACCGGCTCCCCGCGGCACGACCGCGGCGATTGAAGGAGATGTGGCCCGAGGAGGTCCGGGCCCTGCTGCGCGACGACCCGCGGCTCCTGGTGCCCGTGGGCGCCTGCGAGCCGCACGGGCGCCACCTCCCGCTCGGCTGTGACACGGTGATCGCCGAGCGGATGGCCGACGACCTGTCGCGGCTGTCGGGGGTGCTGCGCGCCCCGACCGTAGAGTACGGCGTGAACGCCCCGCACGGCGAGCCCGCCGCCGGCAGCGCCGGGCTGCGCAAGAAGACGCTGCACCGGCTGCTGAACGACCTGCTCTCCTCGTGGGAGGCGTGCGGGGTGCGCGAGTTCGTGCTGCTCACCGCGCACGCGCACGATCCTCACCAGGAGGCGCTCGCGACCGTCGTGACCGCGGGCGCGCGGGTGCGCGTCGTCGACCTCTTCACCGTCGACGTCCGCGATCTCCTGCAGGGGCAGGACGAGCCGATGCACGCCGACGAGGTGGACACCTCGCTCCTCCTGCACCTCGCCCCGGAGCTCGTGGACCGGTCGCGCGTCGAGGATTATATGGTCGAGCGCGCGACGCTGCGACGCTTCCGGCAGGGGCGCCTCAAGGAGCACGGCGGCTCCGCGCTCACGGTCCTCGGCCGGCCGTCGCTGGCGTCGGCGGCGACCGGGCGCGCCGTGTACGCGCGCATCCTGGAGCGGGTGGCGACGCGCGTGCTGGACGTGCCGCCCGAGCAGGTCGCCGCGCACCTCGCCGCCGCGGACGGAACGCCGGCGAACCGGCCCGCGTAACCGTCCGGCGAGCCGGAGGGTATTACCTTGTGGACATGCCCTCTCAACCCACCACCGCGCCCGCGGCCGTCGATCGGCGCCGTCCCCGCCCGGCCCGGCTCGGCGCACACGCCGCGCTCGCGCTGGCGGCCGGCCTCGCCGTGCTCGCGACGCCCGGCGCCGTGCGCGCGCAGGTCGCGACCGTGGACGAGGGGAGCTTCACGATCCTGCGCGGCGGCGCGACGATCGGCCGCGAGGAGTTCCGCATCCTGCGTCAGCCCGCCGGCGGCGGCACCGAGTACGTCGCGCGCGCGCTGGCGGCCTACGGCGACCGGCGCGTCGCGCCCGCGCTCCAGACGGATGCGGCTGGCCTCCCCCTCCGCTACCAGGTCGAGGTCCGCACCGGCCGCACCGTCGACCAGCGGCTCACCGGTCAGCTGACGCGCGCGCACTTCGTCACGCAGACCCAGACGGGCACCAGCGAGGCCGCGCGCACCTATTTGGTGGGGGACACGACCGTCGTCGTCGACGACGAGCTCTTCCACCACTACCACTTCCTCGCGCTGCACCGGAAGCCGGGCGCCGAGGTCCGCGTCCCCGTGCTCGTGCCGCGGCGCAACGTTCACGGGCCGGTGCGCGTCCAGGAGGCGGGTGCCGACCGGCTCACGCTCGGGGCACGCACGCTCGATGCGACGCGCCTGCAGGTGACGGAGCCGAGTGGGCGCGTGCGGACGGTGTGGGTGGACGCGGCGGGCCGCGTGCTGCGCGTCGCCAGCCCGTCCGAGGGGCTCGTCGCCCAGCGCGACGACCCGCCGCGCTGACGGCGCCTCCCGACCGCCCCTCCCCCCTCCCCCGCACCTCCCGCCGGCGCGCTCCGCGCCGGCGCCCGCCCGCCTCCGCCGACGCCTCCCCCCGCGTCGACGGCCGCCCGTCCACGCCCGCGCGCCCCCCGGCGCGCGGCGCGACATCCGGTGAAACCCGGATCCGAGGGGGCGCGTACGGCCGCCAGACTTCCACGAGGACCCCTCTCCAATGCGACTTCCGCTGCTCGTCGCCGACGCTGCTCGTGCGGCGTCCACCCGCCTGCTCGCGGGCGCGCTCGTCCTGGGCGCGGTGACTCCGGCGCTTCCCTCCGCGCTCGCCGCGCAGACGCCCACCCCCGCGGCGCCCGTCGGTCCCACGCTGTCGCTGGAAGAGGCGATCGGCCTCGCCCGGCAGAACAACCCGACCTTCCAGCAGAGCCTCAACAACCGCCGCCGCGCCTCCGCCCAGCTGCGCAGCGCGTACGGCGGCCTGCTGCCGAGCGTCTCGACGAACATCAACACGTCGTATCGCGAGGGCCGGCAGCAGTTCTTCGCCGGTCAGGCGATCGGCGCGCAGGCCGACCAGCTGAGCTCGACCCTCAGCCTGGGCGCGGACGTGAGCTACAACGTGGCCACGTTCACCGCGCCGCGCCTGCAGCGCGCGAACCAGGAGGCGGTGGAGGCGGACATCACGGGCTCGGAGCAGCAGCTCCGCACGGCGGTGACGCAGCAGTATCTCCTCGCGCTCCAGCAGGCCGCGCGCGCGCAGCTACAGGACACGCTCATCGCGACCGCCACCGCTCAGCTCGAGCTGGCGCGGGCGCGCGTCGCCGTCGGCGCCGCCACCGTGCTCGACGTGCGCCGCGCAGAGGTCGCCGTGGGGCAGGCGCAGGTCGCCGGCATCCAGGCGCGCAACCAGGCCGAGGTCGAGAAGCTGCGCCTGTTCCAGCAGCTCGGCGTCACGCAGCCCAACGACGTCGCGCTCACGACGCGCTTCCCGGTCAGCGACCCGGGGCTCGACCTGAACGCCCTGCTCGACCAGGCGCGCCGCGGCAACCCGACGCTCAACGCGCTGCGCTCGCGCGAGGACGTCGCGTCGCTCGGCGTGAAGGGCGCGAAGGGCGACTACCTGCCCACGCTCAACCTGTCGGCGGGCGTCAGCGGCTTCGGCAACACGTTCACGAACACCGGCGGCCTGGTGGCGTCGGCGCTCGGCGAGAAGATCGGCGACTGCCGCTCGGAGGTCGCGATCCGCAACATCGCGACGGGGGGCAACGTGAACCCCAACACCGCCTGCGCGGGCATCGTGCTCTCGCCCGAGGAGGCGGCCGCCGCGCGGTCGACCAACCCGAGCCTGTACGGCTACCGCCGCAACCCGTACAGCGTCACGGCGACGCTGTCGTTCCCGGTGTTCAACGGCTTCACGCGCGAGCAGCGGGTGCAGGAGGCTCAGGCCAACCGCAACGACGCCACCTACCGCGTGCGCGCGCAGGAGCTGCAGCTGGTCGCCGACGTGACGGGCGCCTACCGCACGCTGACGGCGCAGCGCCAGACGGTCGCGCTGCAGGAGCAGAGCGCGTCGACCGCGCGCGAGGCGCTCTTCCTCGCGCAGGAGCGCTACCGCGTGGGCGCCGGCACGTTCATCGACGTGGCCACGGCGCGCGACGAGTACGCGCGCGCGCAGACCGACTACGTGAACGCCATCTACGAGTATCACCGCGCCTTCGCGGCGCTCGAGAACGCGGTCGGCCGCCCGCTGCGCTGACGCGCGGGCCCGACCTCTCCCCCCTCGCGACCGGGCGCCCTTCCGGCGCTCCGCACCCCAGACCTACCCCTCCCCTCTCGGAGTCCCAATGTCCAAGCGCATGAAGCTGACCATCGCCGGCGTGGCGATCGCCGCCCTGGCCGGTGTGGCCGCCGTCGGCGCCTCCAAGCGCGGCGAGAAGGCCGTCGAGGTCAAGATGGAGGCCGTCAGCCGCCGTGACCTCGTCGCCTCGGTGACGGCCAGCGGGCAGATCATCCCGCACACCAAGGTCGACGTCAGCGCGGACGTGACGGGCCGCATCGTCCGCCTCGCCGTGCAGGAAGGGCAGATGGTGACGAAGGGGCAGTTCCTGCTCCAGATCGATCCGGTGCAGTCGGAGGCCGCGGTGCAGCGCGCCGAGGCGGCCGTGTCGTCGGCTCGCGCCCAGGCGGCGCAGGCGAAGGCCAACTGGGTGCAGGCGCAGGCGACCTACAAGCGCCAGAACGACATCGTCCGGCAGAACCCGCAGCTCGTCTCCGCGCAGGAGCTCGAGCAACTGAAGACGCAGGCCGAGGTGAACCAGGCGCTCTACGAGGCCGCGCAGCACCAGGTCGACCAGGCGATCGCCGGCCTGCGCGACGCGCGCCGCGGGCTGGAGCGCACGACGATCGTCGCCCCGATGAGCGGCAAGATCACCCGCCTGAACGTCGAGGAGGGCGAGACCGCGATCCAGGGCACGCTGAACAAGGACGCGGCGACGCTCCTGACGATCAGCGACATGAGCACGATGGAGACGAAGGTGAAGGTCGACGAGACCGACGTCGCCCGCATCTCCGTCGGCGACTCGGCGGTCATCCAGATCGACGCCTTCCCGGACACGACCTTCGTCGGCCGCGTGACGGAGATCTCGAACAGCTCGCTCAAGGCGGCGGGCGCCGCGGCCTCGGCGGCCGACCAGGCGATCGACTACGAGGTCACGATCCAGCTCGTCAACGCCCCATCGGAGACGCGCCCGGACTTCTCGGCCACCGCCAAGGTCATCACCGACACCCGCACCAAGGCGCTCTCGGTGCCGATCATCGCCCTCACGGTGCGCGAGGACGAGGCGATCGCCAATACCGACACCGCCCCGACGCTCGGCAGCCGCCAGCCGCAGAAGCAGGTCGGCAAGAAGGACGTCGAGGGGGTCTTCATCGTGGGGGCCGACAACAAGGTGAGCTTCCGCCCCGTAAAGGTGGGGATCGCGGGCGAGAAGCACTTCGAAGTCGTGAGCGGCCTCAAGGAAGGAGAGAAGATCGTGGCGGGAACCTACCAGGCCATCCGGGAGCTGAAGGACGGCGCCCTGGTGCGCAGCAGCGAGCAGCCGGCGGGCAAGGACGCGAAGGGCGCCGTCAAGGCGGGAGCCAAGTCGTGAGCACGCACCTCGACCAGTCGACCGACACCGAAGCGCCGATCAGCACGACGGCCGAGCGCCGCGCCGTCGTCGGCGTGACGGGCCAGGCGCCCGGCAAGGAGTGGGTGATCGTCACGCGCGGGCTGAAGCGCGAGTACGACATGGGCGGCGAGGTGGTGCGCGCGCTGCGCGGCGTGGACCTCGCCATCCGCCGCAACGAGTACGTCGCCATCATGGGCCCGTCGGGCTCGGGCAAGTCGACGCTGATGAACCTCATCGGCTGCCTCGACACCCCGAACGACGGCGAGTACTGGCTCAACGGGCAGCTCGTCTCGTCGATGTCCGACGACTCGCTGGCGCACGTGCGCAACCGGGAGATCGGCTTCGTCTTCCAGACGTTCAACCTGCTGCCGCGCTCGACGGCGCTGCAGAACGTGGAGCTCCCGCTCGTGTACGCCGGCGTGCCGGCGGCGGAGCGGAAGCGCCGCGCGACGGAGGCGCTGGAGAAGGTGCAGCTCGGCGCGCGCCTCCATCACCGGCCGAACGAGCTCTCCGGCGGTCAGCGCCAGCGCGTCGCCATCGCGCGCGCGCTCGTCAACGACCCGGCGATCCTCCTCGCCGACGAGCCCACGGGCAACCTGGACTCGAACACGTCCGAGGAGATCATGCGCGTGTTCGAGAACCTGGCCAGCACGGGCCAGACGGTCGTCATGGTCACGCACGAGCCGGACATCGCCGCGCACGCGCGCCGCGTGATCGTGCTGCGCGACGGCGTGATCGCCAGCGACGAGCGCCGCGAGCAGTTCGCCAGCCGCATTCAGACCCAGCCGGCGCACTGACCCACGCGCGAAACGAGCGGCGGGAGGGGTGCGTACGGATCCCCGACGCACCCCTCCCGCCTTTCGCATCGCCGCCCCGCGCTCTCCCGCCGATGCCCTTCGTCGAAGCCATCCGCCTCGCGCTCACGCAGCTGCGCGTGCAGAAGCTCAAGAGCTTCTTCACGCTGCTCGGCGTCACCATCGGCGTGATGTTCCTGATCGCGGTCGTGTCGGTCGTGAACGGGATGGCGCGCTACGTGGAGCAGGACTTCGCCGGCAAGTTCCTCGGCGTGAACACGTTCTCGCTGCGCAAGACGCCCGACATCAACATGGGCGAAATGACCGAGGCGCAGTGGAAGGCGCTGCAGCGGCGCCCGCCCATCACGGTCGACGACGCGCACGCGGTGCGCGAGGCGCTGCCCGCCGGCGCACGCTGGGCGATCCAGGACCTGCGCTGGGTGAACCCGACGACGAAGTACGTCTCGGGCGGCCCGCAGATCGTCGCGCAGGCGGTGACGCCGGACCTCTTCCGGATCAAGGACCTCGTCGTCGAGCGCGGCCGCATCTTCAACGAGCAGGAGGCGGCGATCGGCTCGCCGGTCGTCGTCATCGGCCAGAGCGTCGCCGAGGAGTACTTCCCCGGCCTCGACCCGATCGGGCGCGAGCTGCTGATCGAGCGCGTGCCCTTCCAGGTCATCGGCATCCTGGAGAAGCAGGGCTCCGTCTTCGGGCTCAACCTCGACCGGCAGGTGTTCGGGCCCTTCCTCTCGCCGATGCGCCGCATCACGCACGCCCGCGTGAACCTCTACGGGGTCGTGGTGCAGGGACAGAACGCGGCCGACCAGGCGGTGCTGCAGGAGATCGTGCGCGAGACGATGCGCCGGCGCCACCAGCTGCGCCCCGGTCAGCCCGACGACTTCGCGCTCGAGAGCTCGCAGAGCGCGCTCTCGCAGTGGCTCTCGATCAAGAAGTACCTCGTGCTGGCGGGCATCGTCCTGCCGGCGATCGGCCTCATCGTGGGCGCGATCGTCATCATGAACATCATGCTCGTCGCGGTCGCGGAGCGGACGCGCGAGATCGGCGTGCGCAAGTCGCTCGGCGCGCGGCGGAAGGACATCCTCGCGCAGTTCCTCGCCGAGTCGACGACGCTCTCGGTGCTGGGTGCCGCGCTCGGCGTCGCGCTCGGCGTCGCGCTGGCGCGGCTGGTGGCGATGACCACGCCCCTGCCGACCGGAATCGCGATGTGGTCGGTGTGGGTGTCGGTGGGCCTCGGGGCCGGCGTGGGCGTGCTGGCGGGCGTGTACCCGGCGAGCCGCGCCGCGCGTCTGGATCCCATCATGGCGCTGCGCCAGGAGTGACCGCGATGCGCATCGTCGATCGTCTGCTCGCGCTGCTGGAGGGCGTCGTCATCGCCGTCGACGCCATCCGCGCCAACAAGGTCCGCGCGGGCCTCACCATCCTCGGCATCGCCGTCGGCGTGTTCGTCGTGACGGTGATGTCGGCCGCGGTGCACGGCATCAACGGCGGCGTCTCCAAGGCGATCGCCGCCGCCGGGCCGACGACCTTCTTCGTCACGAAGTGGCCCGGGGAGCTGGTGAGCTGCAACGGCTCCGCTGACTCGTGCCCGTGGCGCCGCTTCCCGCCGCTGACCATCGAGCAGGCGCGCCGCATCGGCGAGCTGTCGACGGTCAAGCTGGTCGTCTCGCAGATCGGCTCCTCCGCGCCGGTGAAGTACGCCGACCGCGACCTGCCGAGCGTGGGGCTCAACGCCTACACGCCCGGCTGGCTCGAGGTCGAGGGCGGCGCGCTCGTCGACGGCCGCGACTTCACGAGCGCCGAGAACGAGGCCGCCGCACCGGTGGTGCTCATCAACGGCAAGCTGCGCGAGCGGCTGTTCGGCGACGGCAGCGGCGTCGGCAAGGAAATCCGCCTCAATGGGCAGCTGTTCACCGTCATCGGCGTCTTCGAGCCGATCGCGACGGCGTTCGACTCGGGCGAGAAGGGGCGGCTGTACCTCCCGTTCGAGACGGCCCGGCGCCGGCTGGACGTCGGCGTGCGCTGGATGCAGATGACCGTCAAGCCGCGCGAGGGCGTCGCCCGCGACGCCGCGATGGACGACGTGCTCGGTCTCCTCCGCACGGAGCGCCGCCTGCGCCCGGCCGACGCGAACAACTTCTTCATCTCGACGCCCGAGAAGATCCTCGAGACCTACAACAAGGTCGTCGGCGCCTTCTTCCTGGTGATGATCGTCCTCTCCGCGGTCGGACTCATCGTGGGCGGCGTCGGCGTGGTCGCGATCATGATGATCTCGGTCACCGAGCGCACCCGCGAGATCGGCGTGCGGAAGGCGCTCGGCGCGACGAAGGCCATCATCCTCTGGCAGTTCCTCGTCGAGGCGGCGACGCTGACCGGCATCGGGGCCATCATCGGCCTCGTGTTCGGCACGGGCATCGCCGCCGCGATCCGCAACATGACGCCGATCGAGGCCGCCGTCCCGCCGACGGCGGTGGTGGCCGCCCTGGTCGCCAGCGCGCTGACGGGCATCGCCTTCGGGATGCTTCCGGCCATCCGGGCGGCGCGGCTCGACCCGGTGGACGCTCTCCGGTACGAATAGGGCTGCGGGGCTGCGGGCTGCGGATTCGCACATCGGGGCATCCCGAGGTCCGATCCGCAGTCCGCAGCCCCGCAGCAGAGAAGTCCGCAGCTCCCCTCTCCGTCCTCCCCTCCAATGCCCCTGCTCGAAGCCGTCCGGCTCGCGCTCCAGCAGATCCGTGTGCAGAAGCTCAAGAGCTTCTTCACCGTGCTCGGCGTGCTCATCGGCGTGATGTTCCTGATCGCCGTCATCTCCATCGTGCAGGGGATGAGCAACTACATGGAGAACGACTTCGCCGGGAAGCTGATCGGCGGCAACACGTTCACCGTGCGCCGCTTCAACTTCATCGGCGGCGACTACTCCGAGGAGGAGTGGCGGCGCATGCAGCGCCGGCCGCGCCTGTACGTGGCCGACGTGCGCGTCATGCGCGAGGCGCTCCCGCCCGGGACGCAGACGGCGATCTCCAGCCAGGACCGCGTCTATGCCGTCACGCCGTACGCGCGTCGGCGGCAGGTCGACGCCGTGGCGACGGACGGCGACTTCTTCCGCATCAAGAAGTACGACCTCTCCAGCGGCCGCGCCTTCACGCCGCAGGAGGCGGAACTCGGCTCCGCGGTGGTCGTGATCGGCGACGAGGTGGCGCGCGACTTCTTCCCGAACCTCGACCCGCTCGGCCGCGAGATCCGCATCGGCGGCATCCCGTACTCGGTCGTGGGCGTCATCGAGAAGCAGGGCAACGTCTTCGGGTTCTCGCTCGACCGGCAGGTGGTGGCCCCGTTCAACAGCCCGATGCGCCGGATCACGAATCCGCGCGGCGACGTGGACGGGCTGATCGTGCAGGCGCCCACGCGCGAGATGCTCGAGGACCTGCAGGAGATGGTGCGCGAGACGATGCGCGGCCACCGCGGCCTCAGCCCGGGCGAGGAGGACAACTTCTCCTTCGAGACCTCGGACTCGGCGCTGCAGTTCTTCGACGAATTGAAGGGGAAGATGCTGATGTTCGGCACCGCGCTCCCCGCCATCGGGCTCATCGTCGGGTCCATGGTCATCATGAACATCATGCTCGTCGCGGTCGCCGAGCGGACGCGCGAGATCGGCATCCGCAAGGCGCTGGGCGCGCGCCGCAAGGACATCCTGCGCCAGTTCCTGGTCGAGTCGGCGACGCTCAGCGTCGTCGGCGCCGCGATGGGCATCGCGCTCGGCCTCGGCGCCGCGAAGCTGCTCTCCGTGGCATTCCCGTTCCTCCCCGCCGGCGTCGCGCCCTGGTCGATCGTCGTCGCGCTGGTGGTGGGCGCGGGCGTCGGCATCGTGTCCGGCGCGTATCCCGCCAGCCGCGCCGCGCGGCTCGATCCGATCACCGCCCTGCGCTCCGAGTGAGGCCCTGATGCCGTTCTTCACCCGCGTCCTCCAGACCTTCGAGGGCATCGGCATCGCGCTCGAGGCGCTGCGCGGCAACAAGGTGCGCGCCGCGCTCACGATCTTCGGCGTCGCCATCGGCGTGTTCGTCGTCGTCGCGATGGCGGCCGCCGTGCACGGCATGACGCGCAGCTTCCAGAACGACGTCGAGGCGTTCGGCGCCACGTCGTTCCAGGTGCGCCGCCGCCCGCTCAACGTCAGCTTTGGCCCGAACGAGGACGACCCGAGCCGCCGCAACCCGCCGCTCACGCGCGACGAGGCGGCGATGATCCGCAACCTGCCCTCGGTCGCCGCGGTGACGGAGATCTGGGGCGACCAGAAGCCGTTCCGCTACCGCGACAAGGCCCTGCCGTCGGTCGGCTACGACGCGCTCAGCGCCGAGTGGATGGAGACCGACAAGGGCGACATCTCCCCGGGGCGCAACTTCAGCGCGCAGGAGGAGAACGCGGCCGCGCGCGTCGTCATCATCAACGACACGCTCAAGTCGCGCCTGTTCGGCGACTCCGATCCGATCGGCAAGCAGATCACGATCGACGACCAGCCGTTCACCGTCATCGGCGTCTACCACACGACGGCGGGCTTCCTCAAGTCGATGGACGGCCGCGGCCCGGACCGGCCGCGCGCGATCGTCCCCATGGGCACCGCGCGGCGACATCTCAACCTCTGGACGCGCGGCGTGCTCCTGATGGTGAAGCCGCGCGAGGGGCTCGCCCAGGCCGACGTGATGGACGAGGTGACCGCCGCGCTGCGCGGCCGCCGCGGCCTGCGCCCGTCGCAGCCCAACACCTTCGCGCTCGTGACCTCCGACCGCATGATGGAGGTGTTCGACAAGCTGTTCGGCACCCTGTTCGTCATCGGCCTGAGCTTGTCGGCGGTCGGGCTGCTCGTCGGCGGCGTGGGCGTCGTGGCGATCATGATGATCTCGGTCACCGAACGGACGCGCGAGATCGGCGTCCGGAAGGCGCTGGGCGCGACCAAGGGGACGATCCTCTGGCAGTTCCTCGTCGAGGCGGTGACGCTCACCTGCATCGGCGCGGCGATCGGCCTCCTGCTCGGCTGGGGCGCGGCGGTGATCATCCGCAACGTGTTCGAGTCGATCCCGGCCGCGGTGCCGCCGGGCGCGGTGATCAGCGCGCTCGTCGTGTCGGCGCTGACGGGCGTCGCCTTCGGGATGGTGCCCGCCGTGCGCGCGGCGAAGCTCGACCCGGTCGAGGCGCTGCGCTACGAGTGACGCCGACCGGCCCGCGCAGCGGGCCGGCGGAGGAACGGAACGGGGCGGCCGCGCGACGCGCGGCCGCCCCGTTCGGCTACGCTCGAGGCCGGTGACGGCAGCGCCGTGGGCGCGTCTTGCGTATGCTCGGCGCGGAATCACATGTTCCGCGTCCCCCTCGCGACGTGCCCCCCTGGTGCGTCGCCGCCGTCCGCCGTCTCCGTCGTTCCCGGAGGGACATTCGTGAAGCACCGTCCCCTCGCCCGCCGCGCGCCGCTCGCCCGCCGCGCCCTGCCTGCCCTCGCCATCGCCGCGCTGCTCAGCACCGGCTGTCGGGGCGCCGGCGCCTTCAAGATCAGCCCGATCTCCGACGCCATGACGCCGTCGACGCTGCTCGGCTGCGTCGCCGAGGTGGCCGAGCAGCACGGGCTGCCGGTGATCGAGCAGGACTTCGAGGCCGCCGAGCCCACCCTGCTCGCGCGCAGCGCGCCGCTCGACGCGCCGTCGGCCGAGCCGCGCCGCGTCGACGCGCTCACCGTGTCGTTCAAGAAGCTCGGCCACGGGCTGCGCGTGCTGGCGCAGACGTTCGTGGTGAAGGGGCAGAGCCTCGCGTCGTCGGCGGCGTCGACCGCGGCCTCCGGCGCGAACGCCCCGCTCGCGCGCCAGGTCTCGCGCACCAGCCCGGCCGCGACCACGTCGAACGAGGCGAGCGAGAACGACGGGACGCTCTGGCAGGCGACGGATCCGTCGCTGCGGGTCGCCGAGGCGCGCGACGCGGTGCTCGCGCGCTGCGGCAGCCTCGGTCCGTGATCGCGGTCCGACTCCAGCTTCGGCACGCGCCGGCGTCGCAGCTCGCGACGCCGGCGCGTCGCGCATCGGGGGGTGCGGCCACGTCGCTGGCGGGCGCCGCGCGCGGCCGTCTACATTCCGCGCCATGCAACCTCCCCACGAGGACGCCACCATCGACGCGTCGCACGACGCGCTCCCGCTCGACGTCCTCGCCATCGGGCCGCACCGCGACGACGTCGAGCTGACGTGCGGCGGGACGCTGCTCAAGGCCGCCGCGCAGGGGCATCGCACCGGGGTGCTCGACCTGACGCAGGGCGAGATGGGCACGCGCGGCTCCGCCGAGCTGCGGGCGTCGGAGGCGCAGGCGGCGGCGCGCGTGCTGGGGCTGGCGGTGCGCGAGAACCTCGCGCTCCCCGACGCCGGCATCAGCAACACGCCCGAGACGCGCGCCGCGCTCGTGCAGGTCCTGCGGCGGCTGCGGCCGACGATCGTCATCGGACCGTCGCCGGTGGGGCGGCATCCCGACCACCGCCTGGCGGCGGAGCTGATCCGCGACGCCTGCTTCCTGGCCGGCATCGTGAAGTTCGCGCCCGGCCTGCCCGCGCACCGCCCGCGCAAGCTGCTGCACGCGATCGCGTACCGCGAGGACTTCGTCAAGCCGACGTTCGTCGTCGACGTGTCCGACGTGTTCGAGCGCAAGCTGGAGGCGGTGCGCTGCTACGGCTCGCAGTTCGACGGCGCGATCCAGGCCGGCGAGGTGATGCCGAACGGCGAGCCGCTGTACGACATCGTGCGCCATCACGCGGCGCACTACGGCTCGCTGATCCGCTGCCGGTACGGCGAGCCGTTCCTCACGCTCGAGACGATGCGCGTCGACGACGTGACCACGCTGCAGGTCTCCACGTTCTGATCGTCCCATGGCCACCGACACGCCCGCCCGCAGCACGTCCGACGCGCCCGTCACCTACGGCTCGTACCTCGCGCTCGACGACCTGCTGGCGCTGCAGCACCCGCGCTCCGCGGCGGAGGGCTCCCCCGAGCACCCCGACGAGCTGCTGTTCATCGTCGTGCACCAGGCGAGCGAGCTGTGGTTCAAGGTGCTGCTGCGCGAGCTGGACGCGCTGCGCGGCTGCCTGGTCGAGCGCAACGCGGAGTCGGCGCTCTGGCGCGTGCAGCGGCTCAACGCGCTCACGCGCATCGTGTCGTCGCAGCTGACGGCGCTCGACACGCTGCCGCCGCAGCGCTTCCTGCAGTTCCGCGGCTACCTGGGCAGCTCGAGCGGCTCGCAGAGCGTGCAGTTCCGCGCGATCGAGGCGGCGAGCGGGCTGCGCGACCCGCACTTCGTGCAGGTGCTGCGCGAGCACGGCGAGGTGCCGGCGCTCGTGCAGGCGGAGCTGGACAAGCCGGCGCTGCAGGACCTCTTCCTCGCGCTGCTGGAGCACGCGGGGGTCGCGCCGGAGGAGCTGTACACCGGCCCCGGGCCCTCGACGCTCTTCCTGCTCGCCGAGGGGCTGCTGGAGTACGAGCAGCAGTTCGCGCGGTGGCGCTTCGCGCACGTGCAGCTCGTCGAACGGATCATCGGCCCCGGCACCATGGGCACCGGCGGCACCCTCGGCGCGAAGTACCTCGCGCGCACGGTGACGCAGCGCTTCTTCCCGGTGCTCTGGGAGGTGCGCAGCCGGCTGTTCGGCGCGGCCACCGGTCGCCCCTGAGCCGCGGCGCGTGCGGGAGCTGATCGACGTCAGCGTGCGGCTCGGCCCCGGCACGCCGGAGTGGCCGGGCGACGTGCCGTTCAGCTGCGGCTGGACGTGCACGATCGCCGGCGGCGCGAGCATCAACCTCTCGGCGATCACGCTCAGCCCCCACGTCGGCACGCATGCGGATGCGCCGCTGCACGTCCACGACGGCTGGCCGGCGTCGGACGCGCTGCCGCTCGATCCCTTCGTGGGGCCCGCGCTCGTGCTGGAGGTCGGGGACGTCCCGGCGGGCGCCGACCCGGACGGGCCCGGCGCCCTCACGCTCGCCACGCTGGAGGCGCGTGCGCGGGCACAGGGCGTCGCGCTGCTCGACGCGCTCGCGGAGACGCCGCGGCTCCTCCTGCGCACCGGCCGGACGATCGCCGACGGCGCCTTTCCGGACGGCTGGCCCTGGGTCGCCCCCGACGCCGCGCGCCTGCTCGCGGCGCGCGGGCTGCGGCTGCTCGGCGTCGACGCCCCCTCGGTGGACGCGCGCGAGAGCAAGGCGCTCGCGACGCACCATGCGCTGTTCGGCGCGGGCGCCTACAACCTCGAGAACCTGGACCTGCGGGACGCGGCGCCCGGGCGCTACGAGCTGATCGCGCCGCCCCTCCGCGTCGTCGGGCTGGACGGCGCGCCGGTGCGGGCGCTGCTCCGCCCGATGGGCTAGGCCGGCGGACCATCGCCCCCTGCCCGGCCCCGGCCGGGCGCGCCCCCGGGGACGTCCCGCGCGGCCCGTGCCTACTGGCCCCGGGGCGGGGTATCTTGAGACATGTCCGAGCCCATCTACCTGGACCACGCGGCGACGACGCCGGTGCGCGACGAGGTCCGCGCGGCGATGGAGCCCTACCTCGGCCCGCGCTTCGGCAACCCGTCGAGCGCGCACCGCTGGGGCCGCGAGGCGCGCACCGCCCTCGACGAGGCCCGCGAGCGCGTCGCGCGCTGTCTCGGCGCGCGCCCCGACGAGATCTGCTTCACCTCGGGCGGCACCGAGGGCGACAACCTCGCGATCTTCGGCAGCTGGCGCGCGCGGCGCGCGGGCGGCCGGCGCGCGATCGTGACGACCCCGATCGAGCACAAGGCGATCCTCGCCGCCGTGCACCACGCCACGGGCGACGGCGCCGTGGAGCGCATCGTCCCCGTCGATCGCGACGGGCTCGTGGACCGCACGGCGTTCGCCACCGCCCTCGGCGACGACGTCGCCGTCTGCTCGGTCATGTGGGTGAACAACGAGGTCGGCGTCGTCCAGCCGGTCGCCGAGCTGGGCGCGCAGGCGAAGGCCGCCGGCGCCGTGTTCCACACGGACGCGGTGCAGGCGTTCGGCAAGCTGGCGATCGACGTCGCTGCGCTCCCGGTCGACCTGCTCACGATCTCGGGGCACAAGATCGGGGCGCCGAAGGGGATCGGCGCGATCTACATCCGGCGCGGCACCCCGCTCGAGCCGATGCTCTACGGCGGCGCGCAGGACCGCGGCCGTCGACCCGGCACCGAGAACGTCGCCGCGGCGGTCGGCCTCGCGGTGGCCGCCGAGCTGACGCTCGCCGAGGCGGCGTCCGAGTGCGCGCGGCTGCGCGGGCTGCGCGACGCGTTCGAGGCGCGACTCCTGGCCGCCGTGCCGGACGCGGTGATCCACGGCCGCGGCGCGCCCCGCGCGCCGCACGTGACCAACGTCTCCGTGCCCGGCGTCGACGCGGAGTCGCTGCTGATGGCGCTCGACCTCCAGGGGATCGCGGCGTCGGGGGGCTCGGCGTGCCAGACCGGGAGCGCCGCGCCGTCGCACGTGCTGACCGCGATGGGCGTCGCGCCGGAGCTCGCGCTCGGCGCGATCCGCCTGAGCGTCGGCTGCCTCACGACACCGGAGCACATCGAGCGGGTGGCGACGGTGTTCCCCCGGCTGGTCGAGAAGGCGCGCGCGGCCACGGCCGCCGTGGAGTCGGCGTGGTGAGCGCGCGCGAGCGCGTCCTCGTCGCCATGAGCGGCGGCGTCGACTCGTCGGTCGCGGCGGCGCTGCTGGTCGCGCAGGGTTACGACGTCGTGGGCGCGACGATGAAGCTGTTCTGCTACGGCGAGGAGGTGCCCGACCGGCCGTGCTGCTCGCTCGACTCGATCGACGACGCGCGGCGCGTCTGCCAGCAGCTCGGCGTGCCGCACTACGTGCTGAACCTCGAGGACCGCTTCGGGATCGACGTGGTCGACGACTTCGTGCACGAGTACGCGCGCGGCCGCACGCCCATCCCGTGCGTGCGCTGCAACACGTTCACCAAGTTCCGCGACCTGCTGCGCAAGGCGGACGCGATCGACGCGCGCTGGATCGCGACGGGCCACTACGCCCGCGTGGAGGAGGGCCGCCTGCTGCGCGGCGACGACGCGTCGAAGGACCAGACGTACTTCCTGTGGGGCATCGACCGCGCGGTCGTCTCGCGCATGCTGCTCCCGGTCGGCGCACGCACCAAGGCGGAGACGCGCGCGCTGGCGCGCGAGCTGGGGCTGAACGTCGTCGCCGAGAAGGTCGAGAGCCAGGACATCTGCTTCGTGCCCGACGGCGACCACACGAAGATCATCCGGCAGCGCCTCGGCGCCGATGCACCCTCGCTCGCGCGCGGTCCGATCGTGACCACCGACGGGCTGGTCGTCGGCGAGCACGAGGGGCACGCGCGCTACACCATCGGCCAGCGGCGCGGGCTGCCGGGCGGCTTCGCGGCGCCGATGTACGTCGTCGCCATCCGGCCCGCCGACCGCGCGGTCGTCATCGGCCCACGCGAGCAGCTCCTCGGCCGCGGGCTGATCGCGCGCGGCGTGAACTGGCTCGTCGACCCACCCGCCGTCGGCACGATGCTCGAGGTGCAGGTGCGCCACCGCGCGCGCGCGGTGCCCGCGGAGCTGGTGCGTCGCGAGGGCGACGTCGTCGAGCTGGCACTCCAGGAGCCGGTCGCCGCGATCACGCCGGGCCAATCGGCGGTGCTCTATCGCGGCGCGCAGCTCCTGGGCGGGGGCTTCATCGACGCGGCCCTGGGACAGCGGCTCGCGCTGCCCGTGCTGGCCGCGTAGCGGCCGCCGCTAGCGCGTCGCGGCGGCCGGCGCGGGCCACAGCGGCACCCACCGCTCGCGCGTCGCGAGCGCACCGATGCCCGCGCCGAGCAGCCCGTTGACGATGACGCTGGCGGCCGCCACGCCGTTGCTGGCCTCCGCGTCCAGCCCGACCGACGCGAGCCCGAGCACGGCGCCGACCAGCGCGCCCGTCGTGACGCCGACGGCGCGCCGCCCCTTCCCGCGCACCTCGATGCGCGACACGCGCGCGAGCGGCATCGCGACCGCGGTCCCGCGCCACCCCTCGCGCAGGTGGACCGTGTCGCGGCCGACGCGCAGCAGGTGCCCCTGCGTCCACCCCGCGCGCGCGCTCGCGTCGTCGATCACGCGCACGAAGGCACCGACGGGGAGCGAGTCGAGCGCCGCACGCCGCCCGTCGCCGTCGCGCGCGACCGCGCTCGTGTCCTGTGCGGCGGCGGCGCCGGCGAGCAGCGTCGTCGCGAGCAGCGTCGTCGCGGTCCGTGCGCGCGCGCGCATCAGTGGCGCAGGCCCGCCGCCTCGGCGAACCGCTCCATCAGCGCGCGCTGCTCGTCGGTGAGCGACTCGGGCACGGTGATCGTCGTCTCGACGATCATGTCGCCGCGGTGCTCGCCCTTCGGGATGCCCTGCCCGCGGATGCGGAAGCGGCGTCCGCTCGACGTGCCCGCCGGGATGCGGACGGTCGCCTTCTTCCCGTCGAGCGTCTTCACGCTGATCTTCGAGCCGAGCGTCGCCTGCACCACGTTGAGCGGCACCGTGGCGACGACGTCGAGCCCCTCTCGCCGGAAGAAGCGGTCGGGCGTGACCGAGAAGGTGATCACGAGATCGCCCGGCGCGCCGCCGCGCGGGCCGCGGCCGCCCTGCCCCTTCAGGCGCACGCGCGTGCCCGTGTCCGCGCCCTCGGGCACCGTGACGAGCACCTTCTTGCGCGTGCGCACCTGCCCCGCGCCCTTGCACGTCGGGCACTGCTCCGACGGGATCTGCCCGCGGCCGAGGCACATGGGGCACGGCCGGTTGACGGCGAAGCCGCCCTGGCCGAACGAGATCGTGCCGCGCCCGCTGCACTCCGGGCACTGCTTCACCGACGCGCCGGGCGCGCCGCCGCTGCCGCGGCACGTCGTGCACTCCTCGGTGACCTCGAGCTCCACCGGCACCTTGCCACCCAGCGCCGCGGTGCGGAACGGCACCTCGATCGTGCTCTCGATCGTCTGCCCGGCCTCCGGCGTGCCGCGCGCGCCGGGACGCGCCGCGCCGCCGAAGAGCGTGCTGAAGATGTCGCCGAAGCCGCCGATCCCGCCGACGTCGATGTTGGAGAAGTCGAACGGCGGCGCACCGGGCGCGCCAGGACCCGCCGACGGGCCGCGCGGCCCCGAGCGCGAGGCGCCCGCCATCCCGCTGAACGCGCCCAGCCGACGCATGTCGTCGTACTGCTTGCGCTTCTCCGGGTCGCCGACGACGCCGTACGCCTCCGAGATCTCCTTGAAGCGGTCGGAGGCCTTGGGGTCGTCCTTGTTGGCGTCGGGGTGATACTGCTTCGCGAGACGACGGTACTGCTTCTTGATCTCGTCCTGCGTCGCGGTCGGTGTCACCCCGAGCACGGCGTAGTAATCCTTGCCCTGAGGCATGCGTGGCGGCGGGAGGGAGAGGAGAGGTCGAGCGAGGGGCGCGCGCGGCGGGACGCGCGGCGCCGGGCCGCGCGCGGAGCCCGCGTCAGCCGCCGTACTGGCGGACGACGACGCGGGCGGGGCGCAGCAACTGGCCGGCGAACAGGTAGCCCGGCTGGTAGACGCGCGCGACGAGGTGGTCGTCCTCGCGGCGCTGGGCGGGCTCGGTGCTCACCGCCTCGTGCAGCGCGGGGTCGAACGGCTGCTCGACCGGGTCGATGATCTCGAGGCCGGCGCCGTTGAGCGACTTGAGGAGCTTGCGCTCCACCATGGCGACGCCCTCGACGACGGTCGTCGCGTCGGTGGACGCCGGGTCGACGTGCGCGAAGCGCGCGAGGTCGTCGAGCGCGTCGATCAGGTGCTTCACGAGGTCCGCCTGCGCGCGGCCGCCCGCCTCGGCGCGCTCCTTCTGCGAGCGGCGCCGGAAGTTGTCGTACTCCGCCGCCAGGCGCAGGTAGCGATCGCGCTGCTCCTCGAGCAGGCGCGCGAGGTCGTCGCGGCCGACGTCGCCCTCCGTGGCGGAGGACGCGGCGGACTCCGCGCCCGGCGGCGTCGCGAGCTGGTCGTCGGTGATGGGCTGGTCGGGAGCGGTCATGAGCGAGGGTGCGACGAGAACGTGAAACGGCTGGTGCGGCGCGAGCGCCACACGGAGCCGGACGCTCCGGAGGGTGCAACGGGCATGCCCCCTACGGCTGCCGATCCGGCAGGATTCGAGACGCGATTGCGGGGTGCGGACGTGCGGTGACGTGCCGGCGCGCTACGAGGCGGCAGGCGTCCCCGCGAGCATCCGACGCAGGAGCTCCAGCGAGAACTGGCTCGCGCGGAAGCGGATCTCCGCCCGGTCCCCGATGAAGACGCTGCGGTGCGCGCGGACCTCGCCGTCGACGTCGACGGCCATCCACACGGTGCCGACCGGCTTCTCCTCGGTGCCGCCGCCGGGGCCCGCGACGCCGGTGATGCCGATGCCGATCGAGGCGCCCAGGAGCGCACGCACGCCGCTGGCCATCTGCCGCGCCACGGGCTCGCTCACCGCGCCGTGGGCCGCGAGGACCTCCGCCGGCACCGCGAGCTGCCGCTCCTTCACCGCGTTGTGATAGGCGATGACGCCGCCGAGCACCACGTCGCTCGACCCCGGCACGGCCGTGAGCCGCGCGCCGAGCAGCCCGCCGGTGCAGCTCTCCGCGACCGCGATCGTGCGGCCCTCGGCGCGGCACCGGTCGAGGATCACCGCCGTCATGTCGGTCGCGTCCTCCGCGTAGCTCCACGTCCCCACGTGCTCGCGCAGCACCGCCAGGCCGCGCGCGAGCGCCGCGTCCGCGTCGTCCGCCGTGCGCCCGCGCGAGGTCAGGCGCAGGTCGACGCCCTCGTGTCCCGGCAGGTAGGCGAGCGACAGCCCGTCGACGCCGCGCGCGTGCGCGCCCAGCCGGTCGGCGATGAGGCTCTCGGCGATCCCGGTCGTGCGCAGCGTGCGCGAGCGCACGACCGTCGGCTCGCCCCGCGCCTCGCGCGCCGCCCGCTCGCGCAGGATCGGGAGGAGCTCGTCGGCGAGCATGCCGCGCATCTCGCGCGGGACGCCGGGGAGCATGGCGACCCAGCGGCCGCGCTCGTCCTCCAGCCAGACGCCGGGCGCCGAGCCGTGCCGGTTCACGAGCTTGCGCGCGCCCTCGGGCATCAGCGCCTGCTGGCGGTTCGACACCGGCAGCTCCGCCCCGAAGCGGGTGCGCCAGCGCTCCTCCAGCCACGCGAGGTGCTCGGCGTCCATCACCATCGCGCGTCCGAAGAGCGCCGCGATGGCCGGCTTCGTGAGGTCGTCGGCGGTGGGTCCGAGGCCGCCCGTGGTGATCACCGCGCCGGTGCGGTCGAGCGCCTCGCGCACGGCCGCCGCGATCTCCTCCGCGCCGTCGCCGACCGAGCCGCGGCGCACGATCTCGATGCCGATCGCCGCCAGCTCGCGCGCGAGGTGCGCGCCGTTCGTGTCGATGGTGAAGCCCAGCAGCAGCTCGTCGCCGATCGTGAGGATCTCGATGCGCATGTGCGGTAAGCTAACCGGGCTCCCGGGCGGCCGTGGACGCGGAGCGCCGCGACACGACGCGGGCCGCGATCGCTCGCGGCCCGCTCGCAGAAAGAGAGTCGTCGTCAGCGCCGCGCCGACGTCGGCGCCGGCGCGCGCAGGATCCCGCCGTAGCGGCGCAGGTAGAGCCCGAGCGAGTAGAGCGTCAGCCCGACCGCGCCGACCATCGCGAGCGCGCCCACGAGGCCGTTGAAGTAGCTCCACGCGCGCCAACCCTCGGTGCCCTCCCACCGCATGCGCGTGGCGAGCGTCTGCGCGAAGAACCAGAAGTACGCGGCGCCCACCCAGGTGGACTGGAAGCCGGTCTTCCACTTCGCCGGGCCGATGGCGGCGATCACGAGCCCGCGCCGGGCGGCCACCTGCCGGAAGATCGTCATGAACGCCTCCCGACCGACGACGACGGCCACGATCCACCACGGCAGCCCGACCAGCCCGACGGGCGTCACGAAGGCGAAGCCCTCGGGCGTCGTGCCGGGTTCGTGCAGCGGCAGCAGGAGCGGCCCGCCCATCAGCACGACCATCGGGACGAACGTCGCCACCAGCAGCAGCTTGTCGGCGAGCGGGTCGAGCATGCGCCCGAGGTCGGTCACCAGGTTGCGCGTGCGCGCGAGGTGCCCGTCCCAGTAGTCCGTCACGGCCGCCGCGATGAACAGCACGAACGCGGCGAGCCGCGCCGTCGCCGTCGGGAGGAACGGCAGGACGGCGATGAACGGCGCGGCCGCGATGCGCGCGGCGGTGATCGCGTTCGGAAGGTTCACGGGCGGAGGTCGGCGGGGCGTCGGCCGGGAAGATAACCGGCGCGCCGGGTGCGACGGGACCGGCCGCCGCGCCGCCGGGTCACGGTCCCGTCAGCCGAGCGCCCGCACCACGAGCTTGGAGACCGCCTTCAGCGTGTCGAACACGCCCGCGCCGGTCGTCGCCACCGCCTCGAAGGCCGGCACGCGCTCCCACCACTCGCCGGTCGGCAGCTTCTCGACCAGCGGCACGCCGGGCCGGAACGGATTGTCCGACGGCTTCTGCCTCGCGGGCTCGGTGACCTCCCAGCCCGGGTTCAGCATGGCCTCCAGCTCCTCCATCGGCGCCGCGTTGGGCAGGTCGCGCTTGTTGTACTGCAGCACGAACGGCATCCGGGTGAGGTCGTACCCGTGCTCCGCCATGTTGTCGTACAGGTTCTGCATCGACTCCATGTTCGCCTCGGCGCGGTCGACCTGCGAGTCGGCCACGAACACGACGCCGTCGACGCCCTTCAGGATCAGCTTCCGGCTGGCGTTGTAGTACACCTGCCCCGGCACCGTGTAGAGGTGGAACCGGGTGCGGAAGCCGCGGATCTCGCCCAGGTCGACGGGAAGGAAGTCGAAGAAGAGCGTGCGCTCGGTCTCGGTCGCGAGCGAGATGAGCTTCCCACGCGTGTTGGGGCTCACCTTCTCGTACACGAACTCCAGGTTCGACGTCTTCCCGCCGAGGCCCGGGCCGTAGTAGACGATCTTGCAGTTGATCTCGCGCGACGCGTAGTTGATCATCGACATCGATCGGCCCTCAGGAGAAGAGTCGGTCGATCTCGTCCTCGGCCCCGGCCAGCAGGTCGAGGGGGGCCGGCTCGGCGCCGAGCGCGCCCGTCATGCCGCGCGCGCCGGCGCCCGGTGCGCCCGCAGGCGCGCCCGTGGGCGCGATCGGCGTCGCGCCGCGCGCGAACACCGTCTCGAAGCGCCGCGCCAGCTCGTCGACGATGCCCTTGAGCTTCAGGCGCACGAGGCCGAGCGTCGTGCGGTCGTCGAAGAGGACGACGAGGATGATCCGCCGCGCGACGTCGGCGAGGAACATCGATTCCTTCTCGCCCTGGTGGAACAGCGTCGTGAAATCGCGCTCGCCGATCAGCTTCGCGAGCTGGTCGTTCGCGCTGAAGTCCGCCGCGGTCAGCGACGCGAACGCCGTCGCGTCGAACGCCGGCGGCTCGCCGACGGTGGCGACCAGCTGCCCCGCGCGGTCGACGAGGAGCGCGCACCGCGCATTGCTGTCGTAGAGGAAGCGCTGCAGCGATCCGCTGATCGCCTGGAAGTCGTCGTCCGTGAACGACCAGCTGACCGCACCAGGGGGCATGCCGAGAAGCGAAGGAGGTCCGGGCCTGGAGCTGCTAGCCCGCGAGCGACGCCTCCACCGCGGCGAGGGCCTGGCGGCCGCGCCGCCGCAGCAGAGGGTGCGGCTCCCACTGCACGTAATCGCGGAGGAGCCTCGCCGTATCTACGCTCGGACGGGTCGCGAGGTAACTCACGGCGGCGAATCGGCGCACGGGGCGGCGGCTGAACAGCCCCTCGCGGCTCCGATCGAGCATGCCTGCCCAGACGGCGCCGCCGAGGACGAGCCCTCCGGCGAAGCCGAACGCCAGCAGCGCGAGGCCGGACGCGCCCGCGTCCTCCTCGCGGCGACGGCGGCGGCGGCGATCGCTCGCGCGGCGGTCGCTCCCGCGCCGCTCGCGCACGGGCACCTCGAGCTCCACCGCGCGACGACGGCGGCTCACATCTCCCTCCGCGCGGAGATCGCCTGCGCGATGGTCACGCCGTCGGCGTATTCGAGGTCGCCGCCCACCGGGAGCCCACGCGCGATGCGGGTGACGGCGACGCCGGTCACCTGCCCCGCCAGCTGGCGCTGCACGTACAGCGCGGTCGCCTCGCCCTCGAGGCTCGGATTGGTCGCCACGATCACCTCGCGCACCTCGCCGCCGCGCACGCGGGCGACCAGGCGGTCGATGGTCAGGTCCTCGGGCATGACGCCGTCGAGCGGCGACAGCCGTCCCCCGAGCACGTGATAGAGTCCGCGATACTCGCCCGTGCGCTCGATCGCGCCGATGTCGGACGCTTCCTCGACGGCGCAGATCACGCCGCGGTCGCGCCGCTGATCGCGGCACACCGCGCAGCGCTCCTCCTCCGTGAGGTTGAAGCACTCGGCGCACGGCCGCACGCGCTCCGCGAGCGTCGTGAGCGCGTCGGCGAGGCGCCGGCTCTGCTCGGGACGCTGCTTCAGCAGGTAGTACGTCAGGCGCAGCGCGGTCTTGCGGCCGATGCCGGGAAGCTTGGAGAGCTCCGTGGCCAGTTCGTCGATCGCGGACACGTCGTCCAGGTCGGGCGGCGCGCCGCGGTCAGAACGGAAGCTGGAACGGCAGGTTCATCCCGCCGGCCACCTTCCCCATCTCGCTCTCCTCGAGCGCGCGCGCCTTCGCCTGCACGTCGCGCAGCGCGACGGTGACGAGGTCCTCCAGCATCGCGACGTCGCTCGGATCGACGATGCTCGGATCGATGCGCACCTGCCGCACCGCGCCCTTGCCGTCCGCCTCGACGGTGACCTTCCCGCCGCCGGCGGTCCCGGTCACCGTGCGCTGCGCGAGCTCCTCCTGGATCTGCTGCAGCCGCCCCTGCATCTCCTGGGCTTGCTGCATGAGCTTCATGATGTCCATGCAGGAAAGTACACCGGGTGAGGCGGGTCGGGTACGGCGGCGCGGATACGGCGGGGACGGGTACGGCGGGGACGGGTACGGCGGGGACGGGTACGGCGGGAACGGGTGGGGCGGAATCGAGAGCTGCGCCCCCCCCTGCTCGACGCTCCGAGCGAAACCGCACCGCGAAACCTGACCGCAACGCCCGACCGCGACGCCCGACCGCGACGCCCGACCGCGACGCCCAGCACCGACCTGCAGAACGGCGAGGCCCGCGCAGCACGCGCGACCTCGCCGTTTCGCTCGTCGGCACGTGCGGAGAGCCGAGTGGCCGGCCGCCTGGTCAGGCCGAGCGGTCGGCGGCGAGGTCACGCGGTGAAGGCGGTGAGGTCAGGCCGAATGGTTCCGCCGTACCCGCCCCGCAGTACCCGTCCCCGCCCCACCCGCTCCCGCCCCACCCGTCCCCGCCTCATCCGATCCGCCTCACTCGAGCAAATCCAAATCCAGCGCGTCGATCGCCGCCCCGAGCACGGGGTCGCGGCGGCTCAGGGCGGTCACGCGCTCGGCGCGCACGGTCTCCGTCGTCAGGCGCTCGGCGGGTGCGCCGCTGGCCTCGGGCGCGCGCACGATCACGCGCGTCGCTCCCGGGTGCGCGCGCTGCACGGCGGCGAGGACGTCGGCGTGCGCCATCTCGAGCGCCTGCACGTAGGCGGCGTTCGCCTCCTGCAGCTCGATCGTCACCGCACCCGTCGCGGCCACCGCGATCGGCAGCGCGTCGGCGAGCGCGGAGCCGATCAGCGGCCGGGCGGCGCGCGCGAAGTCGACCACCTGATCCCACCGCTCGGCGAGCACCGCCACGTCCATCGGCGCGCCGCGCGACGGAGCGCCCGGCGCGGCGCTCGGTACCGCGCTCGGTGCCGGCGGGGCGACCGGGCGCGCGATCGGCGGACGCTCGACGACCGCGGTTGCGCCGCCGCTCGCCGCGCCATTCGCCGTTCCATTCGAGGACGCGCGCGGCGGCGCGGCGTTGCGGCCCACCGTCTCGGCGGAGCGCTCCGCCACCGCGGCGTCGAACGCGGCGCGCAGGCTCGCGCCCGGGGGTGACGGGCGACGCGCCTCGTCGGCCGGCGCCGAGCGCTCGGGCGGGCGCGGCGGAGCGCCGGCGGCCGCCGATAATGCGGTGGCGCCGCCGGTCGGTGCGCCGCCCAGCTCGCGCAGCAGCGTCTCCAACTCGACCGAGCGATCGAGCAGCGCGAAGCGCACGAGCAGCGTCTCCAGCAGCAGCTGCTGCTGACCGCTCTTGCGGAAGCGCGGCTCCGTCTCGACGAGCACGTGCAGCATCCGCAGCAGGTCGGCCGGCGCCAGCGGCCCCACGCGCGCGGCGAGCGCCTCGCGTGCGCGCTCGCTCAGCTCCGGCACCGCGCCGCCGAGCGACAGCGCGAGCAGCGCGCGCAGCATGTCGCCGAGCCCCGTGAGGAAGAGCGAGAAGTCGATGCCCGCCTCGGCGAGCCGCGCGACGGCGCCGAACACGTCGCCCGCGCGACGCTCGGCGACGAGGTCGATGATCGCGAGGTACTCGTCCTCGGGCACGAGGCCGAGCGCCTCCTGCACGCGCGCCGCCGTCACGTGCGCGTCCTCGCCGAGCGAGAGCACCTGGTCGGTGAGCGAGAGCGCGTCGCGCAAGCCGCCGTCGGCCGCGCGCGCGATCATGCCCAGCGCGTCCGGCTCGTAGGCGACCTGCTCGGAGTCGAGCACCGCGGCCAGGCGCTCGCGGATCTCCGCCGGCCCGATGCGCTTGAGATCGAAGCGCTGCAGGCGGCTCAGGATCGGCGCGGCGAGCTGCGCGATCTTCTGCGGCTCGGTGGTCGCGAACACGAACACGACGCGCGGCGGCGGCTCCTCGAGGATCTTGAGCAGCGCGTTCCACGCCTCGCGCGTGAGCATGTGCGCCTCGTCGACGATGTAGACCTTGTAGCGATCGTCGCCGGTCGGCGCGTACATCGCGCGCTCACGCAGCTCCCGCGCGTCGTCCACGCTGCGGTTGCTCGCCGCGTCCAGCTCCACCACGTCCAGCGACGAGCCGCCGCTCCAGATGCGCTGGCAGCTGGTGCACGTGCCGCACGGCTCCCCGTCGGCGCGCGCGCCGCGCACCTCGCAGTTGAGCGCCATGGCGAGCACGCGCGCGAGCGTCGTCTTGCCGGTGCCGCGGGGACCGCAGAGCAGGTAGCCGTGCGCCACGCGCCCGCGGGCGATCGCACCCTTGAGCGTGTTGGACACGTGCGACTGCACGGCCACCGAGGCGAAGTTCTTCGGGCGGTACTTGCGCGCGAGGGCGAGGGACATCGGCGGGAGACGCGGGGCGCGGCGCGGAGCGCGGCCCGGCGGCGCCGCGACGCGCGGCGGCCGGGGTCGGTCGGCGCCGACGTCCGGAATCTCGCGGCCCCCGCCGCGCGTCGCCAGCGGCTTGCGCGCGGCGCGCCCGCGACATCGCGCGCGCGAGGATGCACCGCACGCTGGCGTCGGCCCGCGCCGTGCACCACCGTTCGGACATGTCCCGCGCATTCGTGAACGAGGACGCCGGCGGCGCTGCACCGCGCCGCGGCTACGGCCTCCCGCCCCGCGACGATCCGCGCTTCGACGAGGCGGCGGCCGCCGCGCTGCTGGAGGCCGCGCGCGTCGGCGAGACCGAGAGCGCCGAGCACGCGACGGGCTACTACTGGGGCGAGCCGCGGCTGCACGCGTGCGTGCGCACGCTGCTGCGGCGCGCCCGCGCCTCGGGCGACGACCGACTCGCGCAGCTGGCCGAGCGCTTCCTCCGCTGACCGAGCCCGTCGACTCCGACCGCCTCGCGCGGCTCGAGCGCGCCGTCGCCGAGCTGCAGCGCGAGGTCGCAGCGCTCCGCGCGGCCGCGCCCACGGCGCCGAGCGCCGCACCGTCGCGCGCGCGCTCGACGCCCTCGCCGCGCCGCGGCCTCTCGCTGCGCCGGCGCCTCGGCGCGTGGACCGTGCGGCTGGGGCTCGGCCCCGTGCCGGCCGACGGCGCCGAGCTGGAGGCGCTCGTCGGACGGTACGGCACCCTCGCGCTCGCGGTGCTGCTGATCCTCATGGGGCTGGGCGCCTTCCTCACCTGGGCGATCGCCGCGGTCACGCTCACGCCGGCGGCCCGCGTGGCCCTCGGCGCCGCGGGCGCCGCGGCGCTGGCGATCGCCGGATGGCGCCTGCGCTCGCGCGCGGACGCCGGCGCGAACGGCACGCGGCGCTTCGGCGACGTGCTGCTCGCGCTCGCGCTGGCGGCCGCGCACGTGGTCGCGTGGGGTGCCGGGCCGACCCTCGGCCTCCTGCCACCGAGCGCCGCCCTGCTCGTCGCGGCGCTCGCGTCGGGGGCGCTGGCGCTGCTCGCGTGGCGGGAGCGCGATCAGGCGCTCTACATCGTGGGCGTCGGCGGTGCCCTGGCCGCGCCCTTCGTCACGGGCGCCGACACGGGACACGCGATCGCTCTCGCGACGTACGGGTGGGTCGTGCTGGGCGCGGGCGCGGTCGCGCTGCCGCACGCCCCTGCCCTCTACGGCGCCCCGCGCCCCTCGCGCTGGACGCTCGCTGCGCGCGTCCTGGGCGTGGGCGGCGCCCTGGTCGCGGCCGCGCTGCTGCGCGAGGCCACGCAGATCCCGGCGCTCGCATCGGCCGCGGGCGCGTCGCCCGCGTGGCACCCCCGCCGCGAGCTGCCGGTGCTGTTCGCGCTCGCGTGCGCGGCGGTGCCCCTCGCGCTCCCGCGCGGCTGGCGGCGCCCCGGCGTCGCGCTGATGCACCTCACGACGACCCTGGGCGCGATCCTCACCCTCGCCCTCTCGACGGGCGTCGGCGAGCCGGCGCTCGCCGCGTACGCCCTCGTCGCCACGCTGGGCGCCCTCGCCGCGGTGGGCGCGGTCGTGCCGGCCGAGCAGGCCGCGGGGCGCACCGCGCAGCGCGACGCGCTCCTCGGCGGGCTGCTGCTCCCGCTCGGGCTGCTGGTCGCCTCGCTCGTCGCGCTCCGCGATCCGACCTCCGCCGCCGGGGCGCTGCTGGCGGGCGGGTGGACGGCCGCGTCCGCGACCGCGGCGTTCCTCGCGGCCCGTCGTGCGGACGCCGCCTCCTCGCCGTTGCCGGGGGTGCACGCCGCGACGGCCGGCCTCGCGGCGGCGGCCGTGCCGCTCCTCGCGCTCGACGGCCGGCGCGTGACGCTCGTGTTGGCGCTGGCGGCGCACGCGGTCGCCTTCGCGCAGCTCGTCGGCCCGATCCGGCGGTCGATCGTCGCGCTCCCGAGCCTCGCCTCGCTCGGACTGGCGGCGGCGGGTGCGGCCACCCTCCTCCGGCAGCGGCCGGCCTACGGCTACACGCCCTTCCTGACGTCGGCGTCGCTGGCGGCGGCCGCGGTGGTCGTCGCGATGGCCGCCCTCGCGTGGCGCGTGCGGCGGCACGGCGCGGAGGCGTTCGCGCGCGGCGAGCGGACCGCCCTCGCCGCGCTGCCCGCCGTGGGCGCGCTGCTCTGGGGGCGCGAGGAGCTGGCGCGCGTCGGCTCCCCCGAGCTGTCGACGTTCCTGCTCGTCGGCTACTTCGCGGCGGCCGGCGTCGCGGCGCTCGGCGTGGGGCGCGCACGGCGCGTCGCGGGGGCGCGGCAGGTGGGGCTCGCGCTCGCCATCTACGCCGCGTTCAAGGCGCTCGCGCAGGCGTCGGAGCTGCAATCGGTCGGCCTGCGCGTGGGGAGCTACCTGCTCGTCGGCGCCTTCCTGCTGGCGGTCGGCTACTGGTACCGATCCGCGGGCGAGCGTGCGCCGGTGCGCGAGCCCGCCGCTCCGTAGGCCGGTCTCCGGTGGACCTCCCGAAACGCGAACCGGCCGGCATCGCCACTGGGGCGATCGCCGGCCGGATACTCCAGGCCTGACGGAGCAACGCGAGACACCACACGGCGCTGCTACCTGCGGGGTCCTGACGCGGTTAGCGGGCTCACGCCCTCCGGGACCTGGAGCACCCGCAAGGTATCGGCCCCGGGGACCATTCTCAAGCCGCCGGCGTACGAGAGGGCGAGCCGATGCGGGAGCGCTCCGCCCGCCCACCACGAGGGACACCGACTGCCCCCACCAGGGGACGCCCGGGACGCGTGGTGCGCCACCGGCGCGGCAGCGCACTGAGCGCGCGGCCCCGCCGGGGTGCCGGATCGCGACCGCAACGCATTGCACGCGTGGCACTTGCACCGATGGCCGGGTGTTCGGCCGTCGGCGCGCCACCGGCGGGCGCGGCCTCGTGACCGAGATCACGCTCCGGCCCGACTGATGCTCCGCCGCGACTCGCGCCCCTGGCGTCCGACCGTCGCGCCGACGCGCGCGGCGGACCGCGTCGGCGCCGGACCGCAGCTCGTCACGACCCCGCACGCCGGAGAGGCGTCCATGTCCCGATCCCGAAGCACCGGCGGCCTCCGCATCGCCGCCCTCACGCTCGCCGCCGCGCTCGCGCTCCCGACGCCCGCCGCCGCGCAGGGCGGCGGCGATGGCTTCCTGTTCCGCCCGCCCGTCGCCTCGCTCACCCTGCGCGGGGGCGTCGATCGCGCCCTCGGCAACAGCGACGTCTTCGACTTCGCGCGCGATCGGCTGACGCTCGGCTCCAACGCGTTCACGGGCTTCAACGCGGGCGCCGACCTCGCGATCAACGCGACCGACCGCATCGACGTGGTCTTCGGCATCAGCCACGCGCGGTCGAGCGCCCGCTCCGAGTTCCGCCGCTTCGTCGACCAGGACGACCTCCCGATCGAGCAGACGACGGCGCTCGCGCGTACCCCGCTCACGGCCAGCATCCGCGCCTACCTCACGCCGCGTGGGCGCGAGATCGGACGCTTCGCCTGGGTGCCGGCGCGCGTGTCGCCGTACGTCGGCGTGGGCGGCGGCGCGATGTGGTACCGCTTCACCCAGGACGGCGACTTCGTGGACGAGGAGACGCTCGACGTCTTCCCGGCGACGCTCCGCTCGACCGGCTGGACGCCGACCGCGCACGGCCTGGCCGGGGTCGAGTTCTCCCTCTCGCCGCGCGTCGCCGTCGCCACCGAGGCCCGCTACAACTGGGCGCGCGCCACGATGAGCGACGACTTCCGCGACTTCGACCGCATCGACCTGTCGGGGCTCGTCGCGACCGCAGGACTCTCCTTCCGCTTCTGAGATGGCTTCCATGCATACGGCACTCACCTCCCGCGGCGCCGGCCTGCTCGGGCGCGGCCGCCACCTGCTCGGCGCCTCGGCCCTGCTGCTCGCCGGCGCCGCGGTCGCCCACGCCCAGGGCACCGGCACCGATCCGCGCTGGCGGGCCTGGCTCGGCTGCTGGACCCCGGTGAACGCCGAGGGGACGGTCGCCGCCGGCACCCCGCTGACGTGCGTCGTGCCGGCGAGCGGCGCCTCGGGCGTCGACGTCCTCACGGTCGCCGACGGCAGGGTCGCCTCGCGCGACCGGCTCGACGCCACGGGCGAGCGCCGGCCGCGCCAGCTGGACGGCTGCGACGGGTGGGAGCAGGCGCAGTGGTCGGCCGACGGGCGCCGGCTGCACCTGCGGAGCGCCGCCAGCTGCGCGAGCGGCGTCACCCGGGCGTCGAGCGGCATCCTCGCCTTCGCGCCCGACGGCGACTGGCTGGAGGTCCGCAGCGCGAGCGTGGGGACGGGCGCGGGGGTGCGCGTCACGCGCTTCCGTCCCGCCTCGCCGGCCTCGGTGCCGGTCGAGGTGGCGTCGCAGCTCGCCGCCTCCCGCCACGACGAGGAGGTCCGCATCGCCCTCGGCGCCCCGATCTCGACCGACGAGGTCGCGGACGCCGTCCGCCTGTCGGACGCGCCCGTCGTCGAGGCGTGGCTGGCCGCGCGCGGCCAGGGCTTCACGCTCGACGCGCGCCGCCTGACGCAGCTCGCCGACCGCGGCGTGCCGGAGCGCGTGATCGACGTGATGGTCGCGCTCTCGTACCCGAAGGTCTTCGCGCTCAACCCGGCGACGGGCGACCAGGAGCGGCGCGCCCTCGCCTCGGCCGACGGCCGCCTCCCCGGCCAGACGATCGGGCCGAGCGTGTGGCTGTACGACAACCCGTTCGGCTTCGGGGCGTACGGCTGGAATCCGTACCGCTACGGGCGCTACGCGAACGGCTTCTTCGGGAACGGCTACTACGGCAACGGCTTCTACGGGAGCGGCTGGTTCCCGGGCGCGAGCCCGGTCGTGATCGTGGTGCGCGACCCGAACGGCACGCCCGCCGAGCGGGCGCGGGCGGTCAACGGCCGCGGCTACACGCGTGGCGGCTCGGGAAGCACCGGCTCGCCGGGCGCGACGCCGCGCGCCACGACGCGCTCCGACGGTGGGTCGAGCGGCTCGTCGGGCGGCGGGAGCTCGTCGTCGGGCCGCGGCTCGTCGGGTGGCTCCGGCCGCACCGCCAAGCCGCGCCCCTGAGGCGTCGCGCCCCGGTCGGCGCGACGACCGCACGGACGACGAGGGCGCCGGGACGATCCGTCCCGGCGCCCTCGTCGCGTGCATTCCCGTCGGCGGCCGGTCAGGCGGCGGCCACCGCCCCCAGCTCGGCGGCCAGCGCGTCGGCGATCACCTCGCCCGCGCGCCGGATCATCGCGTCGTCGACGTCGAGGTGCGTCACCGCGCGCAGCCGCGTCGTCGTCCACGGCGAGAGCAGGACGCCCTGCGCCGCCGCGCGCGCGACGACCGCCGGCACGACGGGTTGCGGCAGGTCGACCATCAGGATGTTCGAGTCGGGCGGCACCACCCGCGCCCCGCCGACGCCGTCGACCGCCGCCGCGAGCGCCCGCGCGCGCGCGTGATCGTCGACGAGCCGCGGCCAGTGGTGCTCGACGCCGTGCAGCGCGCCCGCCGCGAGGATGCCCGCCTGCCGCATCCCGCCGCCCATCCTCTTGCGCACGACCCAGGCGTCGGCCAGCGCCCCGGCCGATCCGGCGAGCACCGCGCCCACCGGCGCGCCCAGCCCCTTGGAGAAGGAGACCATCACCGTGTCGGCCGCGGCGGCGAAGCGGTCGATCGGCGTGCCCGTCGCCGCGGCGGCGTTCCAGAGCCGCGCGCCGTCCATGTGCACCGGCAGCCCGTGCGCGCGCGCGACGTCCGCCATGGCCTGCAGCTCCGTGGCCGGCGTGATGACGCCGCCCGCGCCGTTGTGCGTGTTCTCGAAGCACACCAGGCTCGCGCGCGGCGCGTGCACCGACGGCGGCCGGATCGCCGCGGCGAGCGACCGCGCGTCCATCACGCGCCCGTTCGCGCCGGCCGCCACGGGGCGGATCTGCACGCCCGCGAGCGCGGCGAGCCCCGCGTGCTCCCACTGGATCAGGTGCGACTCGGCGTCGAGGAGCACCTCGGTGCCGCGCGTGGCGAGCAGCCACACGGCGGCCTGGTTGGCCATCGTGCCGCTCGGGAAGAAGAACGCGCGCTCCTTGCCCAGCAGCTCCGCGACGCGTGCCTCCAGCCGCCGGACGGTCGGATCCCCGTCCAGGACGTCGTCGCCCACTTCCGCTTCGGCCATCGCGCGACGCATCGCGGGCGTCGGGCGCGTGACGGTGTCGCTGCGCAGATCGATGCGCGTGATGTCGTCGTGCGTGCTCATGGCCGGAAACTAAACGAAGGGGGCCGCGCAGCGTGCGCGGCCCCCTTCCTCAGCGACTAACCGATCGACCGACGACGCGTCCGGCGATCGATCAGGGGCGCTTCACGTCGACCGTCGGGACCTTGACCTCGGTCTGCTTGGTGCCGGCCGTCGGACGGTCGATGATCAGCGTGTCCTTGGTCGTGCCGACGACCGGGGTGTTGATCGTGTCGGTCTTGGTGCCGACGTCCACCGACGGCGTCTTGATGGTGGTCGTGTCGGTGCTGACGTCCACGTCCGGCGTCTTGACCTGGAACTCCCCTTCCCCGGTCTTCTGGCACGCGCCGAGGGTCGTCGCGGCGGCGATGGTGAGGGCGAGAGCGAGCTTGCGCACGGTGGCCTCCTGGGTGTGTGGGTGGGTGCGCTGCCGGACAAAGGCAACCTTCGGGCCATATCTCCCGCTCCGCTCGCCTGCCCAGAAGTCGCGCTGCCACAACGACATGGCCGGAACAGCCCGGCTGACCCGCCGCCCGATGCGCGCACCCGCGGCGCGCGGTCGGCCGGCGCCCTCAGTCCTCCAGCACGGCGCGCTGCAGGCGCCGCACGCGCCGTAGGTCGTACACCTGTGCCACCTCGCCCCCGAGGATGAAGATCAGCGCCGCGTAGTAGACCCAGAACACGACGATGACGAAGGCCGCCAGCGTGCCCGTGTAGAACGAGCCCGGGTCGAAGCTCTGGATGTAGTACCCGAAGGCGGACTTCGCGAGCTCCAGGAGCGCGCCCGCGAACATCGACGCGAGCAGCGCGGTCTGCCAGCGGATGTGGCGGTTCGGCAGGTACTTGTAGAGGCCGTAGAACATCGCGCCGATGAACGCGAACGCCACCGCGCGCCCCAGCCAGTACTCGAACGCGCCCATGACGTCGGCGCGCACGCCCGCCTGCTGCAGCACGGCGACGCCGCGCGAGGTCGCGATCGCCAGGTACGCCGAGAGGAACGTGTAGGCGACGACGAGCAGCGTGGAGATGACGGTGATCTTCACGTCGAAGATCTTGCCCGCCACGATGCCGCGCTCCTGCTCGATGTCGAACACGTCGGCGAGCACGGAGCGCAGCGACCCGAAGAGGCGCGTGCTGAACCAGATGAAGCCGATCGCGCTCAGCAGCCCGACCCGCCCGCGCGTGCTGATCGCCTCGGCGATGACGCGGTGGAGCAGGTCGCGCCCGGCGGTGAGGTTGCCCGGGAGCAGCCGGTCGAGCAGCTCCGAGACCGTCTGCGTCGACGACTCGGCCGACTGGTTCAGCAGGTACGCGAGCCCGGTGATCAGCAGCAGCGCGAACGGGACGGCGGCGAGCAGGATGTTGAACGCGATCCCGCCGGCCAGGAAGAAGACGTTGTCCTCGCCGGCGTTGTCCCACACGCGCTTGGCGTAGTCCCGCAGCGTCCATCCCGCCTGGACGAACGCCGGCCGGCGCGCCAGCCGAAGCCTGGGGCGCGCCGGCCGGCGCGACGTCGTGCGGCCCGCGCCGCCGACGGTGTCGTCCGGACCCTGCTCAGACGTCGTCGTCGAGATCGAGGGCACCCGTGTCCGCGCCCGTCACGCCGGCGGCGCCCGCGACGCGGCCGCGGCCCGTCTCCTCGCGCGCGACGCGGGCGCCGGCCTGGTAGGCCGCCTTCGTCTCGGCGATGCGCCGCTCCAGGTCCTCGCGGGCCTCGGTCGCCGCGGTGCGCCCGGCGTCGATCGCGCGCTGCACCTGACGGCGCTTCATGTCGACGGCCATCCGCGCGCGGTCGACGCGCTCGGTCACGGCGTCGCGGGTGCGGTCGATCTGGTCGGTGATCTGGTGCGTGACGTCGTCCGCCATGTCGAGCGCGCGGTCGCGCGCATCGCGCGCCCGGCGGCCGATCTGGCGGCGGGTCTCGATCCCGGGCTGCGGCGCGAACAGGAGGGCGACACCCGCGCCGACCGCGAGGCCGATGAGGAGGGAGCCGAGGCTCCCGGTGTGCTTCTCGATGACGATCGTCGGCTCGTCGTCGTACTCGTCGTGGCGCATGTGCGGTCGGAATCTCGGATCGTGGGCGGCGCGGCACCCGGCCGCAGGCGCGGCGCCGCAGGGTATGGCCGCGCGGAGCAATCTACCATGCCAGTGCCCCGCGGACAGTTCGCCCGCGGGGCACGTGTCGTACCGTCGCGTCGCGCCGCCGCACCGGACCACGGCGGCGGCGCGTCGCGCATGCCGTCAGCCCGCCTTGCGCGAGCGCGCGGCCGCCGGCTTGGCCGGCGCCTTCCCCACCGGCGACGTCACGTCGGGCGGCAGCGCGACGGGCTGCGCCTCGGCAGCCGCCGGGGCCGCGGCGGCGGCAGGCGCGGCGGACGCGTCGGATCGGGCAGGGGCAGGCTCCTCGTCCTCGCCACCGCCCGCCTCCTGCCCGTCGCGGCTCCGCCGCTCGAGCAGCGCCTGCAGCTCGCCGCGGACCTCCTGCACGGTCATGCCCGTCGTCTTGGCCGTCTTGTCGATGTCGCCGCTGGTCGCCGCGAGCGTCTTGAGCACGAGCTGGCGGCGCGCCTCGGCGAGCGTCGCCCCCACCGGCACCGACACGACCGAGGCGTACTCGGTGCTCGCGCGGTGGCGGCGCGACGTCAGGTCCTCGAGCGTCACGCGCGAGCCGCGGGCCATGATGACGGCCTTCTCGATCGCGTTGCGCAGCTCGCGCACGTTGCCCGGCCACTGGTAGCTGTTGATCCACTCCAGCGCCGTGTCGTCGAAGCCCTCGAGCTTCTTGCCGTTCGCCTTGGCGAAGCGGCGCAGGAACTCGAGCGCCAGCAGCTGCACGTCCCCGCCCCGCTCGCGCAGCGGCGGCAGATCCAGCTCCACCACCGCCAGGCGGTAGTACAGGTCCTCGCGCAGCTCGTTGTCGGCGATCGCCTTCTGCAGGTCCTTGTTCGTCGCGGCCACGATGCGGAAGTCGACGGCGATCTCCTTCTTGCCGCCGAGGCGCCGCACCATGCGCGTCTCGAGCGCGCGCAGGAGCTTGACCTGGATGTCGGGCGACATCTCGGCGACCTCGTCGAGGAAGATCGTGCCGCCGCTGGCCATCTCGAACGCGCCCGGCTTCTCGTTCGTGGAGCCGGTGAAGGCGCCCTTCTCGTGGCCGAACAGCTCGTTCTCGAGGATCTCCTTGGGGAGCGCGGCGCAGTTGAGGGCGAAGAACGGCCCCTTGGCGCGCTCGCTCTTGCGATGCAGCGCGTTGGCGACGAGCTCCTTGCCGGTGCCGCTCTCGCCGAGGATGAGCACGGAGGCCGTGGAGGGCGCGACGCGCTCGATCATCTCGTAGACCGCGCGCATCCCCTCGCTCTGGCCGACCAGCTCCCCGTACGAGGTGAGCCCCTCCAGCTTGGTCTCCAGCTCGCGGTTCTTCTGCTGGACGGTGAACTGCTGGAGCAGCTTCGGGATCTGCGCCTTGAGCTTGCTCAGCCGGTCGGCGGTGAGCGGCTTCTCGAGGTAGTCGGCCGCGCCCTCGCGGATCGCCTGGATGGCGACCTCGGTGTTGCCCTCGCCCGTGATCATCACGAACTCGGTCGGGATCTGGCGCTCGCGCATCGCCTGCAGCAGCGCGATCCCGTCGACCTTGGGCATCTTGAGGTCGGCGAGGACCAGTCCGTACGTGCCGGCCGACAGCATGTCGAGGGCCTTCTGCCCGTCGTCGGCGGTGTCGACCGCGAACCCCTCGGCTTCGAGGATCGCGCCGAGCGGGGCGCGGGCCTTCTGGTCGTCGTCGGCGATGAGGATCTTGGGCTGCATGGAAGTCGCGGAATGGAGCGGCGCCGGGGGCCCGGCGTGAGGCGCTGAGGTCGTGCTGGGGTCGTGCGGGGCGCCGGCGGGAAGCTAGGCGGCGCCCGGGGCGAGCGGAAAGCGGACGAGGATGGCCGGGCCGTCCTCCTCCACCCGGATGCCGACCGCCGCGAGCGCCGCGACGTCACCGCCGGCGGGCAGGGCGAGCGGCGCGAGGCCCGACGCCGTGCCGCCGGCGGTCTCGCCGGCGAGGCGGAGCACGGGCTCGGGCTGGAGGCGCAGGGTACACCGCAGAAGCCGGACCGGCTCATCCGCAGGATCCGAGCCGGCGGACTCGACCGGAGTGGCGGGGGTCCCACCCGTAGAATGCGCCGAGCCCGGCCGATCGGCCAGCGCGTCGCCCGCCGCGAGCAGCGTCCCCGTCACCGCCAGACGAACGCCCGCGAGGGGCGCGACGGTTGCCGCCCGGCCCCGCTCCGCCTCGACGGCCAGCGCGACGTGCCGGTGCGCGAGGACGGGGGCGAGCAGCGCGGTCACCTGACGCAGCACCTCCGCGACGTCGGACGGGGCGGCGCCGGCGTCCGTCCGCGGCCCGCGCCCGAGCGCCACCAGCGCGGCGACGAGCGCGGCGGCCCGCTCCAGCTCCCCCGCGGCCGACTCGGCGAACGAGGCGGCGGCCCCGGCGTCGGCCCCGGGGCGGGCGCGGATGCGCACCACCTCGACGTTCATGACGGCGCCGTTGAGGGCGTTGTTGATCTCGTGCGCCGAGCGGGCCACGAGCTGCTCCAGGGCCGACAGCCAGCGCCCGGCGAGCGCGTCGCCGGATGGCGACGGCCCGCCGGGCGCGGCGGCTTCGGTCGGGGCGCGGTCGAGCGGAGCGCCGCTCCCCACGCGGCTCAGTCGCTCAGGTCGGCGTCGTCCGGCGCCGCCTCGACGGCCGGGCGGCCGCCCTCGGGCATCGGACGGTGCTGCTCGGGCGGGTGCACGAGACGCGTCACGTGCTCCTTCGTGCCGCCGACGGCGAGCTGCGTGAACAGGAACTCGAACTTCGCGTCGTAGGCCGCGGCGATCTTCGCCTTGGTGTCCGCGTCGAGGCTCCAGAGCTGCTGCTTGAACGGGCCGATCGCCTTCTTGCGCGACTTGTAGTAGAACTGCTCGTCGGTGTCGGTCGGCTTGCGCTCGTCCTTCGCGTTCGCGTCCAGCCACGCGTACATCTCGGCGCGCAGCGACGCCGGGATGTGGTCGTACATCATGTTCTGGAAGTTGGTCGCGAGGTGGATCTCGGCCGTCTCGGTCTTCGGGAAGTTGTTGAAGGCCGTGTCCGGGAGCGTCGACGCGCCGTGCTGCACCGCGCCCGAGAGCCCGTACTCGTCGCGCGCGATCTCGCCGAGCACGCGCAGCGTCTCGAGGTCGAGCGCGACGTCGGCGATCGAGCCGTCGGCCAGCACCACGCCGCCGTGCGACGTGCCGCTCTGCACGCTGATCTTCGACAGCCCGGCCATCCCCGGCGCCTGCGCCTGCAGCACGCGGTCGAAGCCGTTCATGAAAGCGCGCAGCTCCTCCGGCGTCGAGTTCTCGGTGCCCACCTCGCCGATCTCGCCGCCGATGGAGATCGTCACGCCGGTCGGCTCGACGGAGCGCACGAAGCGGGTGATGTCGACCGCCGTCTCGTAGTTCGGGCGCTGCTGCGCGTCGAGGTCCGGCTGCTTGAGGTCGACGAGCGTCGAGGTGTCGACGTCGATGTTGTAGAAGCCCGCGTGCACCGCCTCGGTCACGAGCTGCTTGACCGCGTTGACCTCGGTCACCGGGTCGACGGCGAACTTCTTGGCGTTGACCTGGAAGTGGTCGCCCTGGATGAACACGGGGCCGCGGAAGCCCTCGCGCATGGCGGCGGCCAGCATCACCGTCACGTACTCCGCGGGCCGCTGCTCCGTGTACGCGATCTCGGAGCGCGCGATCTCGAGGATGAAGGCGCCGGCGTCGAGCTTGATCGCGGTGCGGAAGATCGCGCGCGCCGTCTCGTAGGCCGAGGCGCGCACGTTGATCGCGGGCACCGTGAAGCCGCCGATCTCGCCGCGGCCGCGCGCGACGTACAGGTCGTGGATCGACGCGGGACGCACGCCGACGGCCTGCCCGATCTCCCAGATGACCCAGCGCGCCCACTCGCGCTCGCGATCGCCGCCGAAGACGGCCTGACGCACGAGGGCGTCCATCTGCTCCGAGGCGAGCGCCGCCTCGTCGGCGACCGTGACGCGGCCGTCGTGCACGGTGACGGCACCGCCGAAGAGCTGCGTGGGCGCCGGAGCGAGCTGCGGTTCCATATGTCGACGTTGGAGGTGAGCGGGAATCGTGAAACTGCGGTCAGCCCGGAAGTTACCTACCGGCGCCGTGAACCGGGCAAGGGGCACGGCGTGCTGCGGGGCTGCGGGGCTGCGGAACGGCCGCTCGGGACGTCCCGAAGTCGTTTCCGCAGCTCCGCAGCCCCGCCAGGCCGTTCAGACGCGCCGCTTGGGATCGCTCTGCGGCAGGCGCTCGAACTCCGCGCGCGCCTCGTCGAACCCGGGGCGTCCCATCATTCCGTACGTGAAGCGCTTGCCGAGCTCCACGCCCGGCTGGTCGAAGGCGTTGACGCCGTAGAGCTCCCCCGCGTACGCGGTCGCCAGCTCGAGCAGCTGGATCAGCCCCCCGACGTGCCACGGATCGACCGCGTCGAGCGTGAGCGTCATGTTCGGCCGGCCGCGCGCGGCGAGGGCGCCGGCGGTCGCGCGCCGCTCGATGTCGAGCAGCTCGCCGAGCGTGTGCCCGCCGAGATAGGCGAGATCCGGCACGTCGGCGTGCAGCGCCGGGATCGGGCCGCGCCGCTCGCGCCCCGCCACGGCGACGAAGGTCACGGTCTTGTCGGCCGGTCCCTCCATGAACAGCTGCACCTGCGAGTGCTGGTCGGTGGCGCCGAGCGCGGGCACCGGCGTCGGCCCCACCGAGGTGCCGTCGGGCTGGATCTTCCCGAGCGACTCGGCCCACAGCTGCACGAACCAGGCGGCGAAGTCGCGCAGCGGATCGGCGTACGGCATCAGCACGTGCACGCTGCGGCCGTGACGCGCGTGGGCGAGCCACTGCAGCACCGCGAAGGCGCCCGCGGGGTTCGCCGCCAGCTCGTTCGAGTCGCAGCGGCGGCGCATGTCGGCCGCGCCGGCGAGCATCGCCGTCACGTCGATGCCGATCAGCGCGGCCGGCAGCAGCCCGACGGGCGAGAGCACGCTGAAGCGCCCGCCGACGGTGGCCGGGATGTCGAGCGCGGCGATCCCCTCGCGCTGCGCGATCGGGCGGAGCGAGCCCTTCGCCGGGTCGGTGACGAAGACGAGGTGCTCGGTCGCCCGCGCGCCGAGCCGCGCGTCGAGCGTGCCGCGCACGAGGAGGTACTGCGCCATCGTCTCCGCCGTGCCGCCCGACTTGGAGATCACGAGGAACAGCGTGCGCTCGAGCGGCAGCGCGGCGAGCGTCGCCGTGATCGTGTCGGGATCGACGTTGTCCAGCACGTGCAGCCGCGGCAGGCCTCCGCGCGCCTCGTCCGGCAGCCCGTTCCAGCCGAACGGCCGCAGCGCGGTGCGCAGCGCGATGGGCCCGAGCGCCGAGCCGCCGATGCCGAGCACCACGACGTCGCTCCAGCGGCCGCGCGCCTGCTCGGCATAGCGCGTCGTCTGGGCGAGCAGCGCCTGGTCCTCGGGCAGGTCGATGAAGCCCAGCTCCCCGCGCGCGTGCTTCCCCATGACGGCGGCGTGCGCCCCGCGGAAGCGGCCCGCGCTCTCGCTCCACTCGGCGTCGGTGACGACGCCGGGGAGGAACATGTTGGTGAAGTCGAGGCTCAGTGCCATGTCGTCGATCCTCGCTGATCGCTGAACGCTGAACGCTTCCCGCGGGAAGCGTTCAGCGTTCAGCGATCAGCGCCGCGAGAGGGTGTCAGATGTCGATCGTCAGTCCGTCGTACGCCGGCCGCACGTGCGCCGGCAGCTCGGCTTCCAGCGCGGCGTGCGCGTACTTGTGCGTCAGGTGCGTCAGGTACGTCCGCTCCGCGCCGATCGCCTGGGCGGCGGCGATCGCCTCGGGAATGCTGAGGTGCGTCGGGTGCGGCGTCTGGAACAGCGCGTTCACCACCAGGACGCGCGCGCCGCGCAGCACGTCCAGCGCGGCCGCGGGGATCGCCTTCGCATCCGTGACGTACGCCAGCGGACCGATGCGATACGCCCACACCTCGGCGTAGCCGTGCGGCACGCGGACGGCGGTGACGTCCATCCCCGCGATCGTCACCGTCTCGCCCTCGCCGATGGTGCGCAGCCGTCCCTCCGGCTTGTACGTGCCGGGGAGCGCGCGCAGCGCGTCGTCGAAGATGTAGGGAAACTTTCGCGCCAGCGCGTCGGCCGTTCCCGGCGACGCCCACATGGTCAGCGGCTCGGCGCTGCGCGCGGTGAAGGCGCGGATGTCGTCGATGCCGTGCGTGTGGTCCGCGTGGTCGTGCGTGAACAGCACGGCGTCCACCCCGCTCACGCCCGCCGCCACGAGCTGCAGGCGCAACTCGGGCGGCGTGTCGATCAGGATGCGGTGCCCGTCGTCGCCCTCCACGAGCGCGCCGACGCGCGTGCGGCGGTCGCGCGGGTCGGCGGAGTGGCAGACCGCGCAGTCGCACCCGATCTGCGGGACCCCGAACGAGGTGCCCGTCCCGAGGAAGGTCAGCCGCATCGCCGACGGGCGCGCGCCGGGCGGCGCGCGGGACGCCGGGTCACTGCCCGACCTCGGGCACGACCTCGACCTTCATCAGGTTCGTGGTGCCCGGCATGTCGAAGGGATGCCCCGCGGTCACCACCACGCGGTCGCCCGGCGCGGCGAGGTCGTACTCGACGGCCAGGCGCAGCGCGATCTTCACCATCCCCGCGTACGCGTCCTGGTGCGGCACGAGCGCCGGCACGACGCCCCAGACGAGCGCGAGCTGCCGCGCGACGTGCGCGTTGTCGGTGAGCGCGAGCACGGGCACCGGCGGCCGGTGCGACGAGACGATGCGCCCCGTGAAGCCGCTCTTGGTGAACACGATCACGAGCGGCGCGCCGAGCTGCTGCGCGGCGGCCACCGTCGCGGCGGCGATCGCCTCCTCGGTGCTCACGAACACGCCGCGCGCGCGGCGCTCGTCGCGCATCATGATCGGGCTCGGGTGCGCCTCGATCTCGGCGATGATGCGGCGCATCGCGCCGACGGCGAGCCGCGGGAACGCGCCGGCCGCCGTCTCGGCGGAGAGCATCACCGCGTCCGTGCCGTCGAGGATGGCGTTGGCGACGTCGCTCGCCTCGGCGCGCGTCGGGCGCGGGTGCTCGATCATCGACTCGAGCATCTGCGTCGCCGTGATGACCGGCTTCCCGAGGCGCTTGGAGACCTGGATGATCTGCTTCTGCGCCAGCGGCACGCGCTCGAACGGCAGTTCGACGCCGAGGTCCCCGCGCGCCACCATCACGGCGTCGGTCGCCTGCACGATCTCCTCGATCGCGTCGAGCGCCTGGTCCTTCTCGATCTTGGCGACGATCAGCGTCCCCTTGGGGATCAGCGCGCGCAGCGAGTGCACGTCCTCCGCGCGCCGCACGAAGCTGAGCGCGATGTACTCGAGCTGGTGCGCGATCGCGAACTCGACGTCGGCGCGGTCCTTGTCGGTGATCGAGGGCGCCGAGACCTGCACGCCGGGGAGGTTCATCCCCTTGTGGCTCGACAGGCGGCCGCCGTGCACCACGCGCGCCTGCACGCGGCGGCCGACGACGTCGAGCACCACGAGCTCGATCAGGCCGTCGTTGATGAGGATGCGGTCGCCCGCGTGCACGTCGTCGCCGAGCGACTCGTAGGTGACGGGGAGCTCGCGGGCGGCGACGTCGTGCGCCTCGCTCTCGGGCACCAGCCACAGGTCGTCGCCGGGCGCCAGCTCGATCGGCGCCGGCAGGTCGCCGATGCGGATGCGCGGGCCCTGCAGGTCGCCGAGGATGGCGACGTGGCGCTGCAGCTCCGCGGCCACCTCGCGCACGATCGTGATGCGCTCCAGGTGCTGCTCGTGCGTGCCGTGCGAGAAGTTGATGCGGGCGACGTTGAGGCCGGCCTCGATGAGGCTCCGGATCGCCTCGCGCGACGTGCTCGAGGGGCCGAGAGTGCCGACGATCTTGGTGCGCGGGGTGTATGACGTGGCCACGAGTCGTTGGGCGGCGGGACGAGCGCTGACGGGTCGTGCCTCGGCGGCCGATGGCTCCCCACCAACGGCTGGGAACGTTCCTGCGGCCTGCGAAGCGGAGGCAAGTTAATCACCACTCCGTCGCGGGCCGTCGATCGCCCCGCGCCGGGGCGTCGACCGCCGGGCGACCGTGCGCCGCCGGTGCAGCGATCGTGCGCGCCGCCCGCGCGCTCGACGGCGAACGGCGGCGATGCGGCGCGGGGCCGACTCAGGAGAGCGTGGCGGGTCGGCGCTCGTCGAGCGCGAGCGTGTCGCCGGCGGGGTCGCCCGACGCGGGCAGCGCCACCGGAGGCGCCAGCGGATCCGCGCCCTCCGCCGGGTGCCAGAGCGCCAGCGCACCCTCCGCCACGGCCGCGGCGCACCAGGCGAGCACGGCCGGCAGCGCGAGCGTCACGGCGACGACCGCGGGCCACGGCAGCTCGAACAGACGGCCGAGGATGCCGCGCACCGCGCCGAAGCCGGGACCGGTGGCGTCCCACGCGATCAGCGCCGCCCAGGCCAGCGCCGCGGCCGCGGCCGCCCCGCCCGCCGTGGAGCGGCCGAGCCGTGCCGCGACCCGGGGCGCGACCAGCGCACCGAGTCCGACCATGAGCGCGGCGACGAGCGGCACCGACCACCAGCCGAGCAGGCGCGTCGCCAGCGCGGTGACCGCGGCCCAGAGCACGAGAGGGAGGAGGCGCATCGATCAGCGGGCCGGGCGGAGGGTGAGGTCGCGCCCCGGCGCGCGGCGCGCGGCGGGCAGCTCGTCGGGCGTGTGCGGCACGCGCGCCTCGTCCAGCTCCCCGGCCAGCCAGCGCGGCAGGCGATCGACGTAGCGGGGGCTCGCCGGATCGCCGTCCTGCCCGCCCGGATAGGTCACCCAGGCGCGGACCGTCGGGCCCATCTCGACGACCATGCGCCAGCTCGCGCCGTGCGCGCCGCTGCCGAACGAGGGGCTGAGCGTGCCGGTCCCGCCCTGCACCGGCAGCGCGAGGCGCGACAGCGCGGGGAGCCGCAGCAGGTGGTGGACGTTCGCGTGGCGCTGCCGGCTCCACGTCCACCCGCCCGCGTCGGGCGCGCCGCTGCGCTGCACCAGCGCGTCGTGCGCCGCCAGCAGGCTCGTGGCGAGGATCGCGTCGCGGTCCTCGACGCGGTCGCGCGTGCGGCGGTCGTCCCACCAGGCGCTGGTCGAGTCGTGCAGCAGCGCGGCCAGGATGGCGCTGCCGGGCGTCGCCACGCGCCGTCCCGAGGCGGCGCCGTCGGGCCACGCGTCCGCCCCGTCGCCCTCGCGTGGCCGCGGTGCGAGCAGCTCGTCCCACGTCCGGTCGGCGAGCTGGCGCATCGCCTGCTCGAACAGCGCGGCGCGCGTGCTCTCGCGCGTGTAGCGCCCGTCCCACTCGGCCAGCAGCCGCGCGACCTCGCGCAGCCGCGACGCGTCGGCGCCGCCTGCCGCCGCCATGCGCTCGGCGGCGCGCACGAAGTGCGGCGCGAACAGCGCGGCGCGCGCGCTGCCGGGATCGGTCTGCCAGCGGCGCATCGCGTCGGGCGTGACCGCGGAGTCGGCGCGCAGCAGCGCGTTGATGCGCAGCGCGCGCCACGGATCGTAGCCGCCGCCCCAGAAGTCGGACGTCGCTCGCGGGTCGACCGGCTGCTGGTTGGCGGAGGCGACGAAGCCCTGCGCCGGGTCGATCGCCTGCGGGTAGCGCGCGACCGGGAGCCAGCCGCGCCAGTCGTTCGCCGAGCGGCTGCCGTCACGCACGACGAAGCCCGAGCCGTCGCCGGCGCGCACGGGGAAGTGTCCGGTCGAGCGGATGCCGATGCTGCCGCGGCGGTCGGCGGCGAGCATGTTCTGCGCGGGCGCGAAGAAGCCCGCCGCGAGCGCATCGAGGAACTCGCGCGCCGACGTCGCGTGCGAGCCCGCCCGGAACGCCGCCAGCGGGTCCGACGGCTCGAGCACGGTCCAGCGCATCGACAGCCAGCGCGGCGCGCCGCCGCGCGCGAACACGGAGTCGCGGCGGAGCGGCCCGCGGTGCGTGAAGCGCAGCGTGTCGACGGCGACGATCTCGCCGTCCTTGCCGCGGTACGTCTCGACGCGCTGCTGCAGCGGGCGCCACGCGCCGTCCACGCGGTAGCGCGTCGGATGCGCGGCGTCGTCGACCTCCTCGGCGAAGAAGTCGAGGACGTCCGCGCCGACGTTGGTGAACGTCCACGCCACGTCGCGGTTGAAGCCGATGACGATCCCCGGCAGCCCCGGGATCGTCACGCCGTACACGTCGAGCCGTCCGGGCACGACCAGGTGCGCCTCGTACCAGATGGACGGCAGCGTCAGCTCGAGGTGCGGGTCGCCGGCGAGCAGCGCGTGGCCCGCGGCCGTGCGACGCGGCGCGACCGCCCAGTTGTTGCTCGCCAGGCTCGCGCGCTCGTCGGGCGGGACCGCGCGGTCGCGCAGCGGGAAGAAGGCGTCGTGCGAGGCGACGAGCCGCGCCGCGGCGGGATCGGGCACGCCCGGCGGGGCGAGGCGCGTGGAGTCGAGGCGCGGCGCGGACTGCCCGTTGGGCTGGATCGGCTCGACGATCGGCTCGCGCGCGGGGAACAGCGCGTCGGCCGCCGCCGCCCCGACGCGCGCCGCGACGGCCGCGCGGTCGATCTCGGGCGCGTCGTACGCGAGCGTGTAGCCCATCCGGTTGATCATGTGCAGCGAGTTGAGCGGCGTCCACCGCTCGGGCCGCACGCCGAGGAGCTTGAACTCCATCGGCAGCCGCGCGGGCGCGAGCCCGTCGATCCACGCGTTGATCCCGTCGGCGTACGCCTGCAGCACGCGCCCGCTCGGCGACGTGTCGCCGACGGCGCGCAGCTTCTGCTCCGCCGCGCGCGGCATGCCGAGGCCGCGCGTCTCGCGATCGAGCGGAAGCGCGCGCGCACCGGCCAGCTCCGTCAGGCGGCCGCTCGCGGCCAGCGTCTGCACGTGCAGCTGCAGCAGGCGGTCGCGCGCGACGACGTAGCCGAGGGCGCGGTACGCGTCCTCCTCGCTGGCGGCGAAGATGTGCGGGACGTGGCGGTCGTCGTAGACGATGCGCACGGGTCCCGCGAGCCCCGCCATCGCGAGCGAGTCGGGGCCGTCGGCGGCGCGCGCGTTCGCCCACACGCCGCGCGTGGGGTCGAGGAAGGGCCCGAGCGCGGGGAGCGGCCCGACCGGGCGTGCGGCGGCGACGGTGGCGCCGACCAGCCCGAGAGCGGCGAGCGTCGTGCGGAGGGTGCGCGTCGGCATGCGGGGGACGGAAAGTCGGCGGCCGCGCTCGCGAGGGCGAGCGCGGCCGCAACGTTACTCGACGGGCGCGGAGCGGGACAGAGGGCCGCGCGGTGCGCGAGCCCTCCATCCCGTTCGCGATCCGTGCACGCTCAGCGTGCGGCGAGCGCGCTCTGCTTGCGCTCGAGCCCCGCGAGCAGCCCGTCGAACGACTTCTGGAACGACGCGATCCCCTCGACGAGCAGCTTGTCGGTGACCTCGCGGATCGAGATGCCGAGTGCCTCGAGGTCGGCGAGCACGCGCTCGGCGGCGTCGACGTCCTGGTCGACCGTGCGCGCCGTCTCGCCGTGATCGCGGAACGCCTCGAGCGTCGCCGGCGGCATCGTGTTCACCGTGTCGGGGCCGATCAGCTGCTCGACGTACAGCACGTCGCGATACGCGGGGTTCTTCACGCTGGTGCTGGCCCACAGCGGGCGCTGCACCATCGCGCCCTTCGCCGCCAGCGCGTCCCAGCGCGCGCCGGAGAAGAGCTCCTGGAAGAGGCGGTACGCGAGCTTCGCGTTCGCGATGGCCGCCTTCCCCTTGAGCGACGCGACGTACGACTGCCGCTCCTCGGGCAGCTGCGCGACGATGGCGTCGAGGCGCTTGTCGATCTCGGAGTCGACGCGGCTCACGAAGAAGCTCGCGACGCTCGCCACGTGGTCGATCGGCTGCCCGGCGGCGGCGCGCTGCTCGAGCGCGTCGAGGTAGGCCTCGATCACGCGCCGGTGCGCCTCGACCGAGAAGAGGAGCGTCACGTTGACGTTGATCCCCTCGGCGAGGAGCGTGCGCACGGCGCGCGCGCCGCTCTCCGTGCCGGGGACCTTGATCATGACGTTCGGGCGCGCGACGGTGGCCCACAGCCGGCGGCCCTCCTCGATCGTCGCGTCCGGATCCTCGGCGACGCCCGGCGACACCTCGATCGAGACGTAGCCGTCCTTGCGCTGCGTCGCCTCGTAGACCGGCAGGAAGAGGTCGCACGCGCGCCGCACGTCCTCGGTCTCGACGAGCTCGAAGAGCTCCCACGCCGACAGCCCCGCGTCCGCGGCGGCGAGCTGCGTGTCGTAGTGCTGCCCCTCGGCCAGCGCCTTCTCGAAGATCGTCGGGTTCGACGTCATCCCGGTCAGCGCGTCCTCGCGGATGCGGCGCTCGAGATCGCCGTTCTCGAGCATCGCGCGATCGATGTAGTCGAGCCAGATCGACTGGCCGGCGGCGTGGAGTTCCTTGAGGCGGGGAGCCATGGCAGGGGAGCGATGAGCGGTCAGCGTTCAGCGTGCAGCGACCGAGGAAAGGTAATCGCGCCCCGTGCTTCGGAGAGCGTCCCCGCGACCGACGGCCTGGACGCCGAGTGCTGCACGCTGAACGCTCGCCGTTCAGTTCGTCCCCCGGTACACCACCTTCCAGATCCGCCCGCGCGCGTCGTCCGTCACGTAGACGCCGCCGTCGGGCGCCGTCGCGAGCCCGACGGGGCGGTGCTGCGCCTGGCCTGGCTGGCGCCGCGCCTCGCCGCCCGCGAAGCCGTTGGCGAAGGTCTCGAACTGCCCCGCGGCGCGGCCGTCGCGCATCGGCTGGAACACCACCTGGTAGCCGCCCTGCGGGCGCGGCGCGCGGTTCCACGAGCCGTGGAAGGCGATGAACACGCCGTCACGGTAGCGCGCCGGGAACTGCCGGCCCGTGTAGAAGAGCACCGACATCGGCGCCCAGTGCGCCGGGAACACCGCCACCGGCCCGCGCTTCTCGGCGCAGCGCCCCACCTGCCGGCCGTCGCCGCCGTACTCGGGGGCGAGCACCAGCTTCGCCTGCACGGGATCGTGGTAGCAGTACGGCCAGCCGAAGTCCTCGTCCTCGCGCACCGGGAACAGCTCCTCGGACGGCAGCTCGGCGCTCTGCTCGGCCGTGAAACGGTCGCCCCAGTTCTGGAAGAGCTGGTCGCGGCCGTGCTGCGCCACCCAGAGCTGCCCGTCGGGCGCCACCGTCATCGCCACGGCGTTGCGGATGCCGGTGGCGTAGCGCTCGGCGCGGCTGAACTGCTGGTTCGGGCGGTCGGCGCGGTAGCGCCACACGCCGGCCCGCGTCTCCAGCTCGACGCACGGATCGATGCCCGGCGACCCGGTCCCGCGGTCCTTCTGCTGGCAGGAGTTCGTGAGCGACCCGACGTTCACGAAGAGCGTCCCCCGTCCGTCGAGCGCGATGCTGTGCGCGGCGTGCCCGCCCATCGGCAGCCCGGTGACGATCGTCTCCGCCGGGCCGCTCGGGCGCAGCTGGCCGGCCGGCACGGGGTAGCGCACGATGGTCGGCCCCTGGTCGGCGTAGACCCACCCGGGCGCGAGCGCGATCCCCGAGCCGCCGCGCTCGCCGAACCGCTCGTGCACGTCGGCGCGCCCGTCGCGGTTGGTGTCGCGGAGCGCCACGACGGTGCCCGACGCGCGCTGCCCCCGCTCGTCGGCCGTGCGCCCGGAGCCGGGCGTCTGGAGCATCACGAAGACGTCGCCGTTCGGCGCCACCGCGACGTGGCGCGCGCCGCCGACGCTGTCGAAGAACACCGTCGCGCAGAACCCGGCCGGGAGCGTGATGCCGCCGTTGTCCGGCGCGCAGGCGGGCTTCGCGGCCGGCGCGCCCGCGACCTCGCCGCCGCTCGCCCCGCCGGAATCGGCGGCCGTGGCACCGGTCGCGGCGGCACCGGCGGAGTCGCCGCCCTTGGAGTCGCCGGCGCCGCAGGCGGCCGACAGGAGGGACGCCGCGAGCAGCGCGAGCGGACGGACGGAGCGGAGGGCGTCCCGGGGGGACGCGCGCAGGACGGACACGGGCGTGGGCGTGAGGGTGGACGGACGGTCGCGACGACGGCCGAGGGCGCCGCGTCGCGACGCGCGAGGCCGCATCGGCGAGGCTCGGCAATCGCCGGGCCGGGCGCGGCACGGACGCGGCCCGCGCCGTGACCCGAAACGCGTTGCGACGCCTCGCGATGCGGCGTCCCAGGGACAGCCGGGCAACGCCCCGCTCGACGCACGTCTGGCGCGGGGCGCACGCCCCGGCACTCAAGAGTCGGCGGTCCGCTGCCGAGTTCGTAGGAGGTATGATGAGCGTCCCCTCCCCTCGCCGTCCCCGACCCGACGCGCGCGCCGTTCGGCGTGTGCGCCGGCGCCTCGGCTTCTCCATGGTCGAGCTGCTGCTGACGCTCGCCGTCGCCGGCCTGATGCTCGTGATCGCCGCGCCGCGCGCCCGCGCCTTCCGCGAGGCCAGCTCGGTGCGCGGCGCGCGCCAGGAGCTCGCCACCGCCATCGAGGCCGCCCGCGCCGCGGCGCTGCAGCGCAGCCGCCCCGCGCGCGTCAGCATCGCCACGAGCGGCGTGCTCGTCACGGTCGACACGGGCGCCCCCGGCGCGCCCGCCACCGGGCGCTACACGGTGCTCGGCCCGCTGCGCCTCGACACCGCCTTCGCGGCGACCGTCACCGCCGCCGTCCCGGGCGACACGGTCATCACCTACGACGCCCGCGGACTCGCCAGCCCGCGCCTCGGCCACGTCGCGCGCTACATCGTCGCGCGCGGCACGCACCGCGACTCGGTCTGCGTCTCGAACCTCGGCATGATCCTGCCGCGCGGGTGCGCGCCGTGAGCCGCGTCGTCGCGAGGAGGCGCGCACCCGGCGCGCGCCTCGGCTTCACGCTCGTCGAGGTCATCGCCGCCATCCTCCTGCTGACGATCGGGCTGATCGCCGTCGCGGGGCTCGGCGTCGTCGCCTCGAAGTCGACGCGCCGCGGGTCCACGCAGACGCTCGCCGCCGCGATCGCGCAGTCGCGCTTCGACTCGCTCTCCAGCCTGCCCTGCTACACGCTCGCCGCGTCGGGCCCCACCAGCGGCTCGGCGACGATCCGCGGCGTCGAGGAGCGCTGGCGCGTCGTCGACGGGCGCAACGTGAAGCGCCTGACCGACTCGCTGAAGGTGCCCGGCCGCGCGGACCCCCTCGTCTACCAGAGCGTGATCCCATGCCGCGAGCTGTGATCCCGACGTCCGGCCGGCGCGCGCGCGCGGGCTTCACGCTCCCCGAGCTGCTCGTGACGATGACGCTGCTCGTCCTCGTCGGCGCGACGCTCGGCACGATGCTCACGAGCCAGTACCGCATGTTCAACCGCACGCAGGGCGCGACGCAGATGCAGCGCGACCTGCGCACGGGCCTCGGCCTGCTGCCGCTCGACCTGCGCGCCGCGTCGCGCTCGGCCGGCGACATCACCGCCCTGCAGGACTCCGCGATCCAGCTGCGCGCGACGATCGGCTCGGCCGTCGTGTGCGTGCGCCCGGCGCTCAACACGCTCGTGCTGCCGCCGGTGAACGCGGCGCGCAACGCGCTCACGCAGTGGCACGTGCGGCCCCAGGCCGGCGACACGGTACTGGTCTACGACGAGAACACGCGCCCCGGTCCCGAGGACGACCGCTGGCTGCCCTACACGCTGCTCGGGATCGACACCGCGTCGGCGGCCAGCTGCTCGGGGCTCCCGTTCACCGATCCCGCGCTCGACCCGCCGGCGACGAAGCCGCGTCCGCGCCTGACGCTCTCCGACAACCCGCCGAACACGGTGGCCCCGGGCGCGCCGATCCGCTTCCTGCGCTCCGTGCGCTACTCGCTCTACCGCCCCGCCGGCGCGAGCGCCGACGGCTGGTACCTCGGCTACCGCGAGTACGTCGGCGGCACGTGGACCACGCCCGAGCCGATCGCCGGCCCGTTCGAGGCGCCGGGCGGCACGCGCGACGGGATCCGCTTCGCCTACTACGACACGCTCGGGCAGGTCCTCGGCGCGCCGTCGGGCCAGAACGTCGGCCGCGTCGATCTCAGCTTCCGCGCGCGCGCGCTCGTCCGCGGCGGCACCCGCGACTCGGTCGTGCTCCGCGACTCGGTGGCGGTGCGCGTCGCGCTCCGCAACCGCCTGTAGCCCTGCCCGGCTTCCCCTCCCGCTGGAGGCTCATGCGCTTCGCTCCTCCCCGCCTCGTCGCGCGCCGCCGCGCGTCGGCCGCGCGCCGCGGCATGGCGCTGCCCGTCGCGCTCATGCTGCTCGTCGTGCTCAGCACCCTCGCCGCGAGCTCGTTCACCGCGTCGCGCCAGACCTTCCGCGGCGGGCGCAACACGCTCATCGAGCAGCGCGCGATGGCGGTCGCCGAGTTCGGCCTCAATCAGCAGGTCGCCAACTGGCGCACGGAGCTCAACCTCCCCGCGCCGCGCGGCCTCGCCGTCGGCCGCGTGGACTCGTCGAACGTGTGGGTCGCCGCGGGCGACACGTCCAAGGTGCGCATCACGCGCCTGACGAACATGCTCTACCACGTCGAGTCGATGGGGCGCGCGAGCATCCCGAACCCGCAGCTGACGGCGCAGCGCAGCGTGGGCGCGATCCTTCGGCTCGCCTATCCGTCCATCGAGCCGCGCGGCGCGATCACCGCCGGCGGCCGCGTCGAGCTCTCGGGATCCGCCGTCGTCGACGGCCGCGACTACGTCCCGTACTCGTGGGACAGCGACGTGTCGTGGGGCGACTCGTCGTGCGTCGGCATGCGCGGCTCGCTCATGCCCGCCATCGCGGTGCCGCCGGGCACGAACCAGTCGGACTCCGCGACGCGCAACATCCCGTCGGGCGCGCCGAAGGTCGTGTTCGATCCGGCCGCCGGCGACTCGAACACGTACGCGCGCTTCGGCACCGAGTCGTGGAACTCGCTCGCCGCGAACGCGAACATCCGCTACGTGGGCGGGCTGCGCCCAGGCAACCGCATCGAGCCCGCCGACAGCGCGGGCCAGTGCCGCTACAGCAACACGCAGAACTGGGGCGAGCCGTATCGCGGCGCGACCTCGGTGGCATCGTGCGCGAACTACTTCCCCATCATCTACGTCGACGGGGACCTGGAGCTGCAGAGCAACGGCCGCGGCCAGGGCATCCTGCTCGTGAACGGCAACCTCAAGCTGCGCGGCACGTTCGACTGGGTGGGACTGATCATCGTGCGCGACGACGTGGACCGCGGCAACGGCACGGCGAACGTCACGGGCGCGATCATGGCCCGCAACGTCACCCTGACCGACGGCGGCAGCGCGTGGAACGGCAACCAGACGGTGCGCTACTCCAAGTGCGCGGTCGAGAGCGCGCTGCGCGGCTCGGCGATCCTGGTGCGCGCGCGCGACCGCGCGTGGACGCAGCTGTTCTGAACGGCGCTGCGGGCTGCGGACCGCGGATCCTCATCTCCACATCCAGGCAGTCGCGCGCCGGCGACCCGGACGTGACAAGCGCAGCAGGGATGGACGTCTGATAACGTCTGATGAAAGTCCGATGGCTCCGTGTGGTGCGACGTTCCTCGCCGCCACGCGGAGCCATCGGACCTTCATCGGATCTTATCCGATTTTCATCCCTGCTGCTCTTGGCCGTTCGGGTCCGGCGCGAGAGTGCAGGAATCAGGCGGCCAGGATCCGCAGTCCGCAGCCCGCAGCGCCCCCGCTAGATTTCCCGGCCCGTCCGCCAGTCCGCTGTCGCCCGTCCGTCAGTCCGTCGTCGCCCCCACCCCGGCCGCCGTGCTCCCCCACCCGATTCCCTCCCTCGACCGGCTCCCGCCCTACGTCTTCGCGGAGCTCGACCGGCTCAAGGCCGACGCCCGCGCGCGCGGCTGCAGCTTCGTGGACCTCGGCATCGGGAGCCCCGACCAGCCGACGCCGACGCCGGTCGTCGAGGTGGTGCAGTCGGCGATCTGCGACGTGGCGCGCCACGGCTACCCGCCCTTCCGCGGCACGCCCGAGTTCCTCGGCGCGGCCGCGCGCTACATGGCGGCGCGCTTCGGCGCCAACCTGGATCCGGGCCGCGAGCTGCTCGCCGTCAGCGGATCCAAGGAGGGCGTCGCGCAGCTGCTGCAGACCTACTGCGGACCCGGCGACGTCGCGCTCGTGCCCGCGGTCTACTATCCGGTCTACGCGCGCGCCCCGATCCTGAACGGCGCCGAGGCGTGGTTCATCCCGACGCCGGCGCCGGACTTCCTCCCCGACCTCGACGCGATCCCGGCCGACGTGCTGGCGCGTGCGAAGGCGCTGGTCGTCAACTACCCGAACAACCCGACGGGCGCGGTCTGCGACACGGCGTTCCTCGCGCGCTGCGTCGAGTTCGCGCGCGCGCACGGGCTGCTGCTGCTGAGCGACCTCGCGTACGCCGAGCTGACGTTCGACGGCTACCGGGCGCCGAGCGTGTTCGAGGTGGCCGGCGCGATGGACGTCGCCGTCGAGCTGCACTCGTGCTCGAAGGCGTTCAACATGGCGGGGCTGCGCATCGGCTTCGCGGCCGGCAGCGCGCAGGCGATCGCGGCGCTCGGCGCCTACCGCACCAACGTGGGCTACGGCACGCCGTGGGTCGCGCAGGCCGCCGGCGCGGCGGCGCTCGACGCGCATGCGACGCTCACGCCGCCGATCGTCGCCGAGTACCGCGCGCGCCGCGACGCCGTGTACGGGGCGCTGCGCGCCGCCGGCTGGGACGTCACGCCGCCGCGCGCGGCGATGTACGCCTGGCTCCCGATCCCCGAGGGCTTCGACGACTGGGGGTGGGTGCGCGCGGCGCTCGACGAGACGGGCGTGGTGGTCACGCCGGGCCTCGCGTTCGGGCCGGGCGGTGCGGGGTGGTTCCGCATCTCGCTCGTGCAGCCCGCGCCGGTGCTGGCCGATGCCGTCGGCCGGCTGGTCGAGCTCGCGGCGCGCGTCGCGGTCTGACGCCCGGGGGCGGACAGAACACCGGCCCGGGCGCGCGTGCTCCCGGGCCGGTTCGTCCGCTGGCGTGCTAGCGGCTCGGGTCGCTCTCGTCCGACTGGTCCGGCCGATCGGGATCGGCCTGCTTCGAGTCCTGCTCGCCGGTCTGCGTGGCACGCGCGTCCGTGCTGGCGTCCGTGCCGCCCGAGTGCCGTCCGCCGGGACGGCCGTGGCGCTCGACGATGTCGGCGTTGGCGTTGCGCGGCGTGCGGCCGCCCTGATTGCCTGCGCTGGTGTTGCCGGGACTCCCGCTCATGCTCCCTCCGTTGTGCGTGGGCGCGGGGGGAGCGCAGGCGTCGTGCCTCGCGCGGGCGCGGCCGTCGATGGCACGCGCGGCACGCGCCCGTCGGCGCGCGCTCAGCCCAGCCGCACCGCCGTCCCGCTGGCGCTGACCATCAGCATGCCGCCCCCGCTGCCCACCGCGATCGTCTCGTAGTCGAGGTCGACCGCGAGGATCGCGTCCGCGCCGAGGTCGCGCGCCTGCGCCGCCATCTCGTCGAGCGCGATCTGCTTCGCCTTCCGCAGCTCCTCCTCGTACGCCGCCGACCGGCCGCCGACGATGTCGCGGATGCCCGCGAACAGGTCGCGGAAGATGTTCGCGCCGAGGATCGCCTCGCCCGAGACGATGCCGAGGTACTGGTGGACGGGATGACCTTCGATCTGCGGAGTCGTGACGATGAGCATGATCGCGGCGCGCTGAGGGACCGGAGGAGCCGTGCGGCGCGCCCGGACGGCGCGCCGCCGGCAAGATGCGTCGGCGGCGCGTCGGGTGCGACGGCCGCGCGAAACGCTTTCCGCTCGTCGCGTGTCTACCCGCTCGCCGGCCGGGGCCGTACGAGCACCGCTCCGTCGCCGCGCTCGCACCGCACGCCCGACGTCCGATGCCTCGCCCCGTCGGCGCGCGGCGCGGCGCCACCTGGCGGGGTGTCCTCGCACGGGCGACGACCGCCCATCCCCCGCCGTCCGGCCGTGCAGCGCGCCGGGCTCGGCCCTCCCGCCGCACCTCGAGGCATCGTCATGGATCGTCGGTCCTTCCTGCAGGCGTCCGCCGTCGCCGCCGCGGCCGCCGCGGCCACCACCGTCGGCGCGCAGACGCGCGGCGTGCCCGCACCCGCCGCCGCGCCCGCCTTTCCACCTCCAGACGACCGGAGCGTGTGGCTCGTGGGAGACAGCGCCCCGCCCGACCCGGTCGCCTTCGCGACGCGGCTCGGTGCGCTCGTCCAGGCGCGTGGCGCGGTCCGCGACGCCTATCTCGCCCAGGGCGCCGTCGCCGACCTGGAGGCGCACTGCGCGCGGCTGCTCGGCAAGGAGGACGCGGCCTTCTTCCCGACCGGCACGCTCGCCAACAACGTCGCCGTCCGGGTCCTGTGCGGCGAGCGCCGCCGCGCCCTTGTCCAGCACGCGAGCCATCTCTACCGCGACGAGGGCGACACCGCCGCGCGGCTCGCCGGGATCACCCTCGTCCCGCTCGCGCCCGGCCGCGCCGCGCCGACGCTCGAGGAGGTCGCCACCGCCTTCGACGAGGCCGAGAAGGGCCCCTACCCCGTCCCCGTCGGCGCGCTCTCGCTCGAGAGCCCCGTGCGTCGCGTCGACGGGGCGCTCGTGCCGCCCGCGACCGTCACCGCCCTCGCGCAGCTCGCGCGGGCGCACGGCGCGGGGCTGCACCTCGACGCCGCGCGCCTGCTGCTGAGCCCTCCCACGCTCGACCTGCGGGCGTACGTGGCGCCCTTCGACACGGTGTACGTCTCGCTCTACAAGTACCTCGACGCACCGTTCGGGGCGATCCTGGCGGGATCGAAGGCGCATCTCGCGCAGGCGCGGGCGCTCCGCCACGTCTACGGAGGGCTGATCTACCAGGGGTGGGCGCCGGCGCTCGTCGCGCTCGACGCGCTGCAGACCTTCCCCGCGCGCATCGCCCGCGCGCACGCGGCGGCCGACGCGCTCGTCGTCGCGCTCGAGGCGAGCGGCCGCGTGCGACGTCGGCCGAACCCCGATGCCTCCAACGTCCACGCGCTCGAGATGGCGCCGGAGCTCGCCGCGGCGGCCTTCGAGCGCGGACGCGTGGCCGGCGTGCGGATCGGCCGCTGGAGCGCGGGCGCGATCCCCTTCTTCGTCAACGAGACGATCACGCGCCGCCCGGTCGCCGAGTACGTGCGGCTGTTCCTGGGCTAACCCGCGCGGCGGCGCGGAAGCGGGCGGCGCTCGACGTCGCCCCTCGCGGCGAACGGTCGGAGCCGGCGCGCCCGGCCGCATGCGGCGCCTGTCAGAGGTTCTCCTGGATGAACCGGGGGCTGAGGTGCACGTCGAGCTGCACGAGCGGCTCGTCGCCGATGCACGTGAACTCGTGCACCTCGCCGGCCTTGATGACGAACACGTCGCCGGGCCCGCCCTCGAACTCGACGCCGTTCACCTTCCACAGCCCGCGGCCGCTCTGCACGAACTGGATCTCGTCGTACGGGTGCCGATGCGGGCCCGGGCCGCGGCCGGGCTGCCCGTGGAACAGGAACACCGACACGTCGACGTCGCCCTGGTCGGCGCCGACGAACTGGTGCGAGCTGCCGACGAACGGCAGCGCCTCCCTGCGGACGTGATGCATCCTCCGGCCTCTTGCGGAACGGGTGGGGTGCGCGGCGGCCCCCCTGGGCCGGCGCGCCTCATCTTAGCCGACGATGCGCGCCGCGGACGCGCACGCGACCCGCCACGCCCGCACCGGACGCGCGAACCGTCCGTACGACCGGCGCGAACCGTCCGCCGTCGGGCACCGACGATGTCCGCCGCGCCCGTCCTAGACGGGGCGGCGCATGCGCGCGCCCGGGAGCGACACGCCGTCGGGGAGCGGGACCACGATGCGCTCCTCCACCGTGAAGCCGAGCGCGGCGTAGAGCGGCTCGCCGGGCAGCGTCGCCATCAGCTCGAGCGTGGTGAAGCCCGCGTCGCGCGCGGCGGCGTGGCACGCCGCGAACAGCAGCCGGCCGAGGCCGCGCCGCGCGAACCCCGGGTCGACGTAGAACGCGCGGATGCGCGCCGGCTCGCGCGCGGGATCGAGCGCGTCGTCCACCCGGTCGGCCATGCGATCGCCGCCGAACAGCGTGCGCCGCCCGCTCCATCCGCCCGCGGCGGCGAGCGCGCCGTCGATCTCGACGACGAAGTAGGTGCCGTCGCGGACGAGCTGCGTGTCGGTGCCGAAGACGTGGCGCAGCGCGCTCTCGATCTGCGCGGGCGTGTAGTACCCGGCGCTCAGCGCGCGCACCGACCGGTCGATGAGCGCGTCGATGGCCGGCACGTCGGCGAGCGTCGCCCGCCGCAGCAGCGGAGCCGACTCGGTCACGCGCGGCGCAGCGGTGGACGCGGGCGATGGCGCGCGGCGTCCACCACCGAGCCGAGGATCCACGCGAGCGTCAGCCCGAGCAGGACGCGCGGCCGCGCCGCGCCGGCGAGCCACACGCCCGCGAGCGCGGTGGCGACGGGCGCGTGCGCGCCGGCGGCCCAGCGGCGCCCCTGCAGGAGCTGGCCGAGCCCGGGGAGCAGCAGGCTGGCGAGCGCCGCGCGCAGGTCGAGCGGGCGCCGCGTCGCGTCCCCCGCGCCGCCGCGCACGACGCGTAGGTGGCGCGGGGTGCGCGCCACGCGCGTGCGCGCCGCCTGGGCGCCGGAGCGACGGCGCGCGTCCACGTCAGCTGATCCAGCGGCCGATGACGCCGAACAGGCTCGTGAACACGAGCAGGACCGCCGACGCGACGCCCACCACGGCCGACAGCCCCCGCGCCGCACGCCAGAGCGCCGGCTCCATCACCGGACGCGGCACGCGCAGCTCCGCCCGCGCGCGCGCCTCGGCGCTCGCGAGCCGGCGGTCGGCCGCGGCCCACGCGCCGAACGCCGCGAAGCAGAGCGCCGCGCCGAGCAGCGCCGGCCAGGCGAACGGACGCCAGACGGCCACCACGGTCGCGGCGATCAGGCCGCCCACCACGTCCAGCGTCAGCCGGCGCGGCGTCGCCCGGCGCGCTCGCAGCGTCAGCAGCTCGGCCAGCCCCGCATCCGGCCGGACGACGGAATCGACCATGACTCCTCCCGCGCTCAGGGTGCGCGCGCCGCGCGCCTCGACCGCGCGGGGGCCCGCTCACCGACGACTCTAGGATGCGTCGCGCGCGCGGGTCGCGCATCCCCCACGCCGGCACGACCGCGCGTCAGTGCCCGGTCCCGTTCCCCTCGTCCGGCGCCGGCTCCTCCTCGTCCGACTCGTCCGCGGGCGAGAACGCCGTCCGCAGCTCGTCGTTGGCGAGGAGGTCGCGCACGACCGCCTCGATCGTCGCCCGCGACGTGTCGTCGACCAGCACGAGATCCGACGCCCACAGGTAGCGGCCGCCCAGGTTCTCGCCGCTCTCGGCGCAGTTCGCGCGCAGCGTGGCGAGGTGCGCGAACGCGCAGAAGCTGGCGATCCACCGCGAGCCGTCGTCGAGCGTCACGACCACGTCCGTGACGTCGTCGGCGGGATTCCACTGGCCGGGCGCCCACTCCTCGGCCTCGATCCAGAGCAGGAAGGGTTGCACGTGCATGCGGATGGAGGAGAGGGGGAAGCGCGCGGCGCGCCGTCAGCCGATCGCGCCGAGGAGCGCCCGCAGCAGCATCGCCACCAGCACGACGCCGAGGACGGCCAGCAGCGCGATGCCGAGCAGCACGCCCGCGACCACGCGCTTGCTCGACGCGCGGGCGCCGCGCGGGTCGGCCAGGTGGCGCTCCAGCAGCGCGACGTTGCGCGAGTTCGAGCGCCAGCCCAGATCGAACAGGTCGCCGAGGAGCGGCACCGCGCCGACGACGGTGTCGACCCCGACGTTCAGCAGCATGCGCACCAGCACGGACGGCGGCGCGCCCAGCCGCGCCGCGGCCAGCACGATGTAGCCGGCCGCCGCCGCGCCCACGACGTCGCCGACGCCGGGGATCAGCCCCAGCACCGCGTCGAGCCCGAAGCGGACGGGCGTGCCGGGAATGCGCACCGCGGTGTCGAGGACGCGCGCCATCGCGCGCACGCGCTCGGCGTGCCCGCCGCGCGACGGCCCCTCGACGTGCGGCCGCAGGACCGGCTCAGCCGGCGGTCGCGTCGCCATGCGGGACCTCCGGACGGACGTCGTCGAGCGAGAAGAGCGCGCGCAGGTGCGGGGGCACGCGCCGGGGGCGGCCGGTGGACGGATCGACCGGCACCCAGAGCGTGCGCGAGCGCGCGAGCACGCGGTCGTCGGACGGGCGCCGCACCTCGGTGTGCCGCTCGAAGGTCAGCCCCTTGGCGTGCCCCACGCGCGTCCGCACGACCACCGCGTCGCCGAGCACCGCGGGCGCGAGGTAGTCGATCTCGTGGCGCGTGGCGACCCACCCGACCTGTGCGCGGTCCTCCGGCGTCGTGCGCGCGATCCAGTGCGCGGTCGCCGTGTCCTGCACCCAGCGCACGTAGACGACGTTGTTGACGTGCGCCTGCTCGTCGAGGTCCGCCTCGACCACGCGCAGCGTCTGCTCGAACACGTCGTGGGTGGCGGGCGGCTGGCTCACGGACGGCGGATGGGCGTCGGAACGGGTGGGACCCTCGTCCCGGGGGATCGCACGATCGAGGCCGCCGCGCCGCGCCTCACGCCGCCGCGATGCACTCGATCTCGACGCGCGCGTCGAGCGCGAGGCCGTTGGTGCCGATCGCGGTGCGCGCCGGGAAGTTGCGCGGGAAGAACTGCGCGTAGACGGCGTTCATCGCCGGCCACTCGCGCATGTCGGCCATGTACACCGTGCACTTCACCACGCGGTCCATCGACGAGCCGCTCGTCTGCAGCAGCTGCTGGATCTTCTGCAGCGTCCGCCGCGTCTCCGCCTCGATGCCGCCGGGCACCAGCCGTCCCGTGCTGTCGGTGCCGAGCTGCCCCGCGAGGTAGAGCATGCCGTTCGCGCGCACCGCGGGCGAGAGCGGGTTCTGCGGCCGGCCGAAGGGCGTCAGGAACTCCGGCTCCGCGCGGCGCGTGGCGGCCGAGCAGGCGGTGAGCGCGAGGGCGGACAGGGCGACGAGGAGGCGGCGCACGGCGATGCGGCTGGACGTGGAGGGATGCGGTGCACGGACGCCGGCAACGCTCGCACGCCCGGCGCGACGCGTCAACCGCGCGACGCCTCGAACACGCGCGATGCGCGTGCGCGTCAGAGCCGCCGGATCGGGTGCGCGCGGATCACCAGCTCGTCCTGCGCGAAGCGCGCCTCGAGGTCGACGCGCAGCGCGCGCCACCACGCCGCGTCCAGCGCGTCGACCATCACCTCGTAGACCACCACGTCGTCGCGCGCCGGCGGCGCGCCGTCCGGCGCCCAGAGCCCCTCGGCGGGCGCGCGCGAGTACGCGGTCAGCCCGCCGAAGTGCTGCGTCAGCGTCTCGCGCAGCTCCGCGTAGTGCGACGACGGGAAGGCGCGGCCCTCGTCGTCGCGCAGCGGCAGCAGCAGCTGCACCAGGTGCATGTCGGCGTCGGTCACGAGACCTCGTGCTGCGCGCGCAGCCGCTTGGGGGCGATGAGCCGCCAGCCGTCGCGCAGCAGCTCGCGCAGCTCGTCCCAGTCGGTCCCCGCGTCCAGGTACACGCCCACCCAGCCGCGCACGCCCACGTACGGCGGGACGAAGAAGCGCTCGGGAGACGCGCGCACCATCAGCTCCTGGTTGCCGGGACCGGCCTTGCACCACACCGACGCGCGTCCGTCGCCGTGGTGGTTGCCCGCGTCGGCGTACATCGCGAACAGCTTGCCGCGCACGCGGAACGTCGGCGCGCCCCACGCCTCGACCTCCTCGGTCTCGGGCAGCGCGAGGCACAGCGTGCGGAGTCGCGTCAGGGGGCGTGGCGGCATCGGCGGCGATGGAGGATGGGAAGCGCAAGCTACCGCGCGTGCGGCGAACGCGCGCCTTGATCCGCGGGCGCGGCCGGCAGCGACGCGAGCCAGGCGTCCACCGCGCGCTGCGAGCGCAGCACGATCACGCGCGTCGTCGGCGGCAGCGCGGCGAGGCGCCGCAGCACGTCGGGGCGGCGACGCGTGGGATAGGTCCAGACCCAGCGCACGAACTCCCACGTCACCTGCTCCGGGCATCCTGGCGCCATGTCGGGCCGGCTCCGTCCGCGGTGCTGGATCGCGCGGCGCACGATGCGCCACAGGCACACGAGGCGCGGCAGGTCGAGGAACACCACGGTGTCGCTCGCCGCCAGCCGCACGTCGAGCGTGCCTCCGTAGTTGCCGTCCATCACCCAGGCCGGCATGGCGATCAGCGCCTCGACGTCGCGCCGCCACGCGTCCGCGGGCATCGGGACCCACCCTGGCTGCCAGTAGCGCGCGTCGAGATGCACGACCGGCAGCGCGAGCCGCTCCGCCACGCGCACGGCGAGCGTCGACTTCCCCGCGCCGCCGGATCCGATGATCGAGACGCGCCGCATGCGGCCTCGCGCCGGCTACGCCGTGCGGTCGCGCAGGCGTGCGAGGCCCGAGGCCAGCGCGCGCGCCAGCGCCCCGTCGTCGGCGAGCTCGGGGAGCGCGACCGGCGCCGGCGGCTCGACGATGCGCGGCGCGAGCGGCCGCTCGAACCAGGCGACGTCGTGCCACGCGCCGAGCTTGTAGCCCACGCCGCGATACACGCCGACCGGCGTGAAGCCGAGCGCCGTGTGCAGCCCCACGCTGGCGGCGTTCGGGAGCGTGATGCCCGCGTACGCGTTACGGTATCCCTGCAGCACGAGCACGTCGAACAGCGACGTGTAGAGCGCGGCGCCCACGCCCGCGCGGTGCGCGTCGCGGTGCACGTACGCCGACACCTCCGCCGACCACTGGTACGCCGGCCGGTCGCGATGCAGCCCCGCGTACGCGTAGCCGATCACGCGCCCGTTGCGCTCCAGCACGAGCCAGGGCGTGCGCGCCACCACGCGCGCGACGCGTCGCGCCATCTCGTCGGCGTCGGGCGGCGTGAGCTCGAACGACGTCGAGCACCCGTCCACGGCGGGCGCGTAGATCTCGGCCAGCGCCGCGCCGTCGGCCGCGGTCGCGAGGCGGATGCGCGCGCTCACGCCGGCGCGCCCTCCCACACCTCCTCCGCCTGCTGCAGGTGGCGGTGCTGGTGCGGCGCGAGCAGCGTGAGGCAGGCGTACAGGTTGTAGCGCGCCCGCGCGTCGAACGGCGACGTCACGCGGACGCGGTCGATCGGCAGCCCGTCGGCGCGACGCACGAGCGCGATCAGTTCGTCCTGCAGCGCGTCGAAGTCGCGCAGCACGACCTCGCGCGGCAGCGCGCCCGTCGGCACGAACGACGCCGGCGTCCGCACGCGACCGAGCCGGCGGCCGGCCACGCGCGGCAGCGGACCGACGAGGTGGGCGAGCAGCCAGCCCGCGGGATCGCGCCGGTAGCGCGCGGGCGCCGGCGTCCCCAGCGCGGCCGCCTCGTCCAACCCGGCGCGCACGATCGGCAGGTACGCGCGCGAGGTGATGTTCAGGTGCGCGACGCACTCCGCGACCGACCACCGGTCGGGATCGGCGCGGCGCTCCCACCGTTCGGCCGGCAGCGGGCCGGCCAGCCGGTGCAGGCGCGCCCGGGCGCGCTGCAGGTCCTCCACGACGTCCGCGAGCTGTCGGTGCATGGCGGCGATCGGTGGTCGTTCGGGTCGGTGGTCGGTCGCCCCGGATGGTGGACGGCTACGGGGCGCACTTCGGGCAGCGCGCGAGCACGGCGCCCTGCTCCGGCATCTCGCGCGCGACCCACGCCCGCAGCGCCGTGGTCGTCTCGGCGCACACCTGCCGCGCGCCCTTCGCGCGCAGCCGGCCGGGGTGGCGGTCGCGGTCGACCTCGGGGCACGAGACGCGGTGCAGCATCGCGCCCTGTTTCGCGCGCACGCCCAGGACGTAGCCGCCCGGATGGCCGTTGCGCCACCAGCCGTAGCCGGCGTCGTCGCCCTCGAACTCCCAGGTGGCGGTGCGCGGGTCCGCGGGCGCGTCGCTCACGACGGGGACGGCACGCCGTCCGGCTGCGCGTCGTCCGGCGTGTCGGTCGGCTCCGCGGCGGCGCCGTCCACGGGCCCCGCCGCGGGTGTCGCCGGAGCCTCCGCGGCCTCGCCCGCCGTCTCGATGGCCGCGGGATCGACGCCGAGGCTGGCCTGCAGGTCGTCGATCGCGCGCGAGAGCTGCCGCAGCGACTCCAGCATCGCGTGCGCCTCCGGGGGCACGGGCGTGCCGCGCGCCTCGGCGTCGGCGATCTGGGCTTCGAGCGCCTGGGCGGAATCGCCGAAGGCGCGGAGGTCGTCGGGACGGCTCATGCGGAGGGCGGCTGGAGGGGAGCAGGGGGTGCGAGAACGTAACGCGTCCCCCACCCCGCGGACGAGGGCGCAGGCTGGCGTGGGGCGCGGACGGGTGGCATGATGGCGCCGAGCCCCCCATCCGCCCGCGCGCCTCCGGACGCGCGGCCCCACGTTCACCGGCCCCGATGCGCAGCGAGCCGCGCGCCGCCGCCGCAGCGGCTCCCTCCGCACCGCCGTCCGCGCGAGCGCGGGTCGACCCGGCCGAGATCACCGCGCCCACGCGGACCGCGGTCGAGGCCTCGCCCGGCGCGCTCGCCGAGCTGGCGGTGCACTTCGAGCTGCTCGGTGAGCTGGGGCGCGGGGCGAGCGCCGTCGTCTACCACGCGCGCGATCGCCGGCTGGGACGCGACGTCGCGCTCAAGATCGTGCGCACGCCGCCGGGCGTGGCCCACGGCGACACCGAGGCGCTCGCCCGCCTGTCGCGCGAGGCGAGCACGATGGCGCAGCTCGACCACCCCAACATCGTGCGGCTGCACGCCGTGCACCCGCTGCGCAACGGGCTCGCGCTCGAGATGCCGCGCGTCGTGGGGCGCACCCTCAAGCAGCTCGTCGCCGACGAGGGGGCGCTGCCCCCCGCGCGCGCGGTGGCCATCCTGCGCGACGTGGCGTCCGCGCTCGCGTACGCGCACCGGCGCGGCGTCGTGCACCGCGACGTGAAGCCGGCCAACATCTTCGTCGAGGAGGCGACGGGGCGCGCCCTGCTCGCCGACTTCGGCGTCGCCCGGCTGGAGGACGTCGACACGCGCCTCACGCAGACGGGCGTCACCGTCGGGACGCCCGCCTACATGAGCCCCGAGCAGATCGACGGCGACGCGCTCGACGGACGCGCCGACGTCTACAGCCTCGGCCTCGTCGGCTGGGAGCTGCTGACCGGACACCGTCCCTGGGAAGGCGAGCCGCTCCTCGCCGTCCTGCAGCGCCAGCAGCACGACGCGCTGCCGCCCATCGAGACGGTGCGGCCCGACGACCTGCCGTCGGTGCCGCGCGCGCTCGAGTACGTGCTGGAGCGCATGATGGAGAAGCGCGCCGACGCGCGATGGCCCGACGCGGACGCGGTCCTCGCGCAGCTCGCGCGGCCGTCGCTGCCGCGCGACTTCGGCCGCTGGCGCCGCCGACACGCGCGCCGTGTGGCGCAGGCGCGGCGCGAGCAGGCGGCGGTGCGCGCCCGCGCCCGCGAGCGGCTCGCGGCTGCGATCCCCGGCCTGCAGCTGCCCGACGCCGACGACGACACGCACGCGCCGCTGCTCGCGACGAGCGATCCGGCGCTGCCGGTCCCCGAGCGCGAACCGGCGCGGCGGGAGGCGCCCGCCTGGATGGACCGGCTGACGCCGCTGCGCGTGCGCCCGGCGCGCCTGGCGCTCGGCGTCGCCGGTGCGACGACCGTGGTGGCGCTGCTCGTCGCGCTGGGTGGCGGACCGCTCGGCGATCTGGCCCCCGGCCGCCTGTACGCGCGGCTGCGTGGGGTGGGCGCCTCGTCCGACGCCGCGTTCGGCGAGGCGGCTGCCCGCTTGGGCGCGGCCGCCCAGCCCTCCGCGCCGGTCGTGCTGTCGCCGGGCGGGCCGGGCACGCTCGGCGCGCCGGGCCTCCTCACCAGCACGCGCGACGCCCTGTCGCGCGTGGCCGCGCGGCTGCGGGGCGCGGGACGCGCGGAGCCCGCGCCGGTCGGGGCGGCCGTTGGCGTCGCCTCGCCGCCGGGCGTGCCCGACTCCGCCCCGACGCTCGCCGAGCGCAGCGTCGCCATGGTGGGCGCGTGGCATCACGGCGACGCGCGCTCGCGTCTCGGGGACTCGCTGACCCTCGTCCTGCGCGGCGACGGCACCGCGGACGAGACGCTCCGGCGCCTGTCGCTCGACGCGCGCGACGGATGGCGCGTCGCACGCGAGCGACGCGCGGGGCGCTGGGAGCTGCGCGCCGACGCGCTCGCGCGCGTGGAGCTGTGCATCACCTGGCTCACTCCCGGGCCGCCGTCCACGACGTGCGAGCCGGCGACCACCGACACCATCGCCGACGGCCGGCGGCTCACCTATGCGGGCCGCCACTGGCGCCTGCGGTCCGACGCGCCGGACCCGCCCTAGCCGGGCGCCCGCCGACGCCTCAGGCGCGCGACGCGTCGGGGAGTGGGGCGCGAATGCCCAGGATGCGCTCGTAGTGCGCGCGGATCACGCCGTGGCACTCGCAGGTCACGCCCTCGAGCCCCGCGCGGTCGACGATCGTGACGCGCCCGCGCCGGTAGCTGATGAGCCCCGCGTGCTGCAGCGCCCCCGCCGCTTCCGTCACGCCGGCGCGGCGCACGGCCAGCATCTGCGACAGCACCTCGTGCGTCAGGAGGAACTCGTCGCTGCCGACCTGGTCGTGCGTCGTCAGCAGCCAGCGCGCGCACCGCTGCTCGACGGTGTGCTGGGTGTTGCAGGCGGCCGACTGTCCGATCTGGTTGAGCACCGTGATCAGGTAGCGCCGGTGCAGCTCCGTGAAGGTTGGCAGTCGCGGCGTCAGCTCGCGCATCGCCTCGAGCTCGATGCGGAGCGCGCGCCCCGGGACTTCGCCCAGGAGCGTCGCCGGCAGCGTCGGCTCGTCGAGCAGGACCAGGACGCCGGCGACGCCCTCGCGCCCCACCGTGCCGGCCTCCACGATGGTGCCGTCGCGCATCCGGCGCACCATCGAGATGACCCCGGTCTCGGGGAAGTAGAGGGAGCGCAGCGGCTCGCCCACCTCGCCGATGACCTCCATCACCTCGAGCTCCACGGCGTGCAGGTGCGGGCGCAGCAGCTCCCACTCCTCCGGCGGCAGCGCGCCCAGCAGGCGGTTGCGGCTCCGGAACGATCCGGGGGCCGGGTCCAGCGGCTCGCCCTCGGGCGAGCGTACTTCGAGCTGATCCGACATGGAGGTCCCTGACGGTTCGGAGCCGGTGGGGCGCACGATCGGGTGAAGCCGCCCCCCCTGTCGCGAGGGGTCCATCGCGACGCGATGGACCCCTCGCGACGATCGGCCGCATTCTACAGCGGGCGACCGCCGTTCCCTACCCCTCCCTGACACCCCGATGGTGGCCGATCCCGCGGTCCGGGGCGTATCGTAGGGGCGCTTCCCCCACTTCCATCGGCGAGAGGAGAACCCAGCGCATGCGCAGCATCCGGACCTTTCACATCCCCGCAGTGGCCGCGACGGCCTGCCTGCTGATCGGCGCCGAGCGCGCCCACGCCCAGGACGCGTCGCGCGCGGTGGCCGGCGGCGGCATCTCGGTGGCCGGCTGGACGGGACGCGTCGACGCCAACGAGGCGAAGGCGGGCCAGACGCTGCAGAACGCGAAGCTCGTCAAGGAGGGCAACGCGCTGCACGTCACGACGGGTCCCGCGGTCGCCTACTGGAGCGAGACCAACAAGGCGACCGGCGACTACACCGTGAAGGCGACGTTCCGCGAGGCGCAGTACATGGCGCTCAACAACCATCCGCACCCGTACGGCGTGTTCATCGGCGGGAACGACATGGGCACCGACCAGCAGAGCTACCTGTACTGCGCCGCGTACGGCAACGGGAACTTCATCGTGCGCGGCTTCGGCCCGGAGCCGTTCCAGATGAACGGCCGCCGCGGCGAGGCGAACGCCGCGGTGAACAAGGCGGCCGAGAAGGGCGCGCCGGTCACGCAGGAGATCGCGCTCTCGGTGAAGGGCGATCAGGTCTCGTGCGCGATCAACGGCACGGTGGTCGGCACCTATCCGAAGGCCGATCTCGTCGCCGCCGGCAAGCTGAAGTCGACGGACGGCGTGTACGGCATCCGCTTCGGGCACAACACCGAGGCCGTGGTGACCGGGCTGTCCATGTCGAAGCCGTAGCCCACGACGGGACGCACGCGATGCACGAGGGGGGAGCGCGCCGCGCTCCCCCCTCGTCCGTTCCCGCTCCCGATTCGCCGCGCGGGCGGCAGGCGTCACCGCACCTTCGGCAGCGTGCGCTCGTTGCCGTTCTGCCGCATCACGACCGCCGTCGCGCGCCCGTCGGCGCCCACCGTGAACGTCAGTGTGATCGGCGTGCCCGTGGCGGAGAACGTCGTCCCCGAGACGTGCGTCAGCGGGCGCTTCGCGCTGCCCGACGGCTGCCCGTGCAGCTGACCGTTCTCCACCGCGATCGTGAGCGTGCGTCCGGCTCCGACCTCGTACTCGCCCACGAGGCCCTCGAGCCGCGGCGCCGCCCCCTCGGGAGCCGCGGCGGTCGCGGGCGCCGGCTCCTTGGTCACCGGCATCCCCGACGCGGCCACGGCACCCGGCCGGTCGCCGAGGCGCGTGAACGCGATCTGGCGCACGAGGGGATTGCCGTAGTCGAAGCCCGTGACCTTCCCGCTCGCGTCGCGCCGGAAGCGCACGATCATCATCCGGAACATGTAGGTGTCGCGCTCGACGGGGGCGATCTCCAGCGTGCGGTCGGGCGCGCCCTCGAGCCGCATCGTCAGCGCGTTCGCGCCGGGCACGATCTCGAAGACGGACCCCAGCTCGCGGCTCTCGTAGCGCCCCGCGACGGCCTGCAGGTCGGCCGCGGTCGGCGTCCACGCCTGCGCGCGACGATAGCGCGTGGTCTGCCCCTCCATCGACCGGATCTCGATGTGATCGGGATCCGTGAACGTCATCTCGAACGCGTCCTGCGACCGGAAGAACAGGTCGGGCCGCGGGGGACGGAAGGTCGTCGCGCTCACCGGCACGAGCGGCGGACCGTTGGCGATCATCAGGCGCCCGTTGCTGACGCCCAGGCGCATCGGCTCCCCGGTGCGCTCGTCGATGTAGAGCCCCGCTCGCCCGCTCACGTCGACGTTCGCCACGGCGACGGGTCCCTGGGGCTGCGCCTGCGGATTCACGGCCGGCAGGAACACGCTGACGACGCGGCCCGCGAGCGCCGTCGCCGACACCGGATCGAAGTTGCACGAGACGGCGACCGACAGGCCGTGCTCGGGGAAGCGTCCCATCCAGGTGCTGAAGCCTGCCGCGCCGCCCGAATGCGACACCATCAGCCCTCCCGGCGTGGAGTCGATCATCAGCGCGCGCGCGTACTTCAGCTTCCGGCCGTTGCTCAGCGTCGCCTGCTCCTGCAGCCTCGCGCTCACCGACTTGCCGAGCCGTCCGCTCGTCAGTGCGTCGTTCCAGACGAGGAGATCGCCGATCGTGCTGACGATCGCACCACCACCGCGATTGCTGCCGAGCCGCATGTACGGCCGCCATCCCGCACCCTCCTTCTGGTAGCCAAGAGCGGCGTTCGCGCCGCCCTGGAGGATGTCGGGGACGTAGGCGCTCGACGTCATGCCGAGCGGCTCGAACAGTCGCTTTCGCGCGAACTCGGCGAACGTCATCCCGCTGACGCGCGCGACGATCTCCTTCGCCAGCTCGAACCCGCTCGTCGAGTAGGACCACGCCTCACCGGGCACGAAGTTGAGGCCGCGCTGCCGGTGGATCAGCGTCAGGACGTCGGTGCCCTCGGGCGCCATCGGCAGCATGCCGGTCCAGTCGCGAATCCCGCCGGTGTGGGTCAGCAGGTGGTTCACCGTGACCGTGTGGCCGTAGTCGGGCAGGTGCGGCAGGTGCTTCCGGATGTCGTCGGACAGCGAGAGACGTCCCTCCTCGACCAGCAGCAGCACCGCGGCGGCCGTGAACTGCTTCTGCGTCGATCCGATGTCGAAGCGCGAGACCTCGGTCAGCGGACGCCTGCGCTCGAGGTCCGCCAGGCCGTACGCGCGGTTGACGAGCACCTTGCCGCGCTGGGACACCCCGACCGCGCAGCCGGGCGTCTCCGCGGTGGCGAAGCTGAAGATCCTGTCGATCTCGGCGATCCTGTCCTGCCCGAACGCGGGCGTGGTGAGCAGGAGGGCCGCGGCGGCCGCGCTCGGTGCTGGTCTGCGCATTCGTACTCCTCGGTGGTGGGGCGAAGCCGGGCGACTGCCGGCCGCGTGGGGTCGGCGGCGGGGATGTCCGTCGGGGCGCCGGCGGCGACGTGAGCTCGTGTGCGCCGACCGCGGGCTGGCGTGCCGCGCCGACGCCTCCGGCGCAGCGCGGCGATCGCCCCGCCGGCCGCGGCTCGCTTCCGCACCCGCTGCGCGGACAGGTCCGCGCGCCGTTGGTCGACTCGCTCCAGGCGCCGGCGCTCATCGTCCGTCTCTCGCAGAGCAACGCCGCGCCGTCCGACGCGCGCATCATGAAGTGCTTTGCGCTGAAAAGCAAGCGCCGGCGGCACGTCCGGCCGCGGCGCGCGCGATATGGCCGACGGAAGTGCCGGAAACGCCGCGAGCCCCCGCGACCAGAAGGTCACGGGGGCTCGCAGCATCTCGCGGCGCACGCAGCCGACCGAGGTCGACGTGCGGAGCGCACGGAGAGCAAGCAAAGTGGCAGTGTGTCGGGAATCGAATCTACTTGGAACGGCGTGCTCTGCTCGATGACTCTCTTGCGAGAGTCGAAAGAGGAGTAGTCAAGCCGCACGGGCGATTAGGAGCGCTACGCTCGGAACGTGTTGCCACGCGTCCACGGGCGCCCTATCGACGGAGTGGTCTCCTCCGGCCCTTCAGGGGACTCAAGGTCCCAGGGAGAG